>OHQR01000240.1_pt1 | contig 42282 bp, 38 predicted proteins | sample 1578191 | NCBI WGS metagenome assembly OHQR01 (sample SAMEA3879577, study PRJEB24766) | human gut metagenome | biome: human-associated habitat; feature: feces | place: USA | collected 1985/1987 | reverse complement strand
ATAACCCAAGTCTCGAAGCAATTGGTGGCGTGGTGCCCTGTGCGGCTGAGCACCGCCATTCTGAGCGAAGCGAAGAATCTCAAAATAGATGAAAAGTAAAGAGATCCTTCGGCAAAAGCCTCAGGATGACGAGAATAAGATGTGTTTAACCTTGCGATTGCTACGGTCGTTCTACTCCCTCGCAATGAAATAGCGAGAGTTCTGCCTCAGCAACCTTGTCTGACAATATTCCCATATTAAAATAATATAAAGGATTTCCATATATGACCCGTTTGTAATATAATTGTCATAACGGACAGTAAGAAAGAGGGTATAATATGATTGATAAAACAGCTATAATCCATCCTTCCGCTCAAATAGCAGAAGATGCAATTATCGGACCTTATGTTGTGATAGGCGAAGGTGTTAAGATAGGCAGCGGTACAAGAGTTATTTCTAATGCTCATATTGAACACGCTGAAATTGGTAAAAATTGTACAATTTCTCCTTTTGCGACTATCGGTTCAGAACCGCAGGATTTAGGCTACAAGGGTGAAGATACAAAAGTTGTTATTGGTGATGAAACTATTATTAAAGAAAATGTTACTATCCATAGAGGGGCTGCTTGTGGTGATTTTACAACAAGAATAGGTAACAAATGTTTATTAATGGTTGGTTCTCACGTTGCTCACAATTGTGTTTTGGCTGATCAGGTTATCTTGGCAAACCTTGTGACTCTGGGTGGTCATGTTCACGTCGGCTTTGGAGCTTTCGTTGGCGGAATGAGTGTGTTCCACCAAAATATCAGAATCGGTGATATGGCTATTGTAAGCGGTTTTTCTGCTTCTCGCCAGGATATTCTCCCTTATTCAAAAGGAGAAGGCAGACCTCCTGTTCCGCGCGGAATCAATGTTATTGCGCTAAAAAGACGCGGTGTGCCGTTAGATGTAAGAACTGCTACAAATGAAGCGTTTAAGTTGTTGATTTCTGATGAATATAATACTTCTCAAGCTATTGAGAAAATTAAAGCTGAAATCCCAATGAATGAATATATCGAAAAAATGATTGATTTTATTCAGACTTCAAAACGCGGTGTGCTTTTAAAATCGCATAAATCAGGTCACGAATGTTTGGAAGATTAATTTTATAGGTTATAGGAATTGGCAAGGCGCACGGATTTAAAAAATCCGTGCGCCTTAGTGTTTTAACAAACATGTCATTACGAGGCACGAAGTACTGTAGTAATCCCCTGCATATTTTACTTGCAAAATACCTCTTGTTTATCAATTCTTCCGTTAAAGTTGTTATCAACCCCGTCAGTACAGGAGCCTATTGAGTCAAAACCTTCAGGACGTGCATTGATTTCAATGTATTTGTTCGGAATTACTGTCCATAAATATAAGAAAAACTTTTTATGCGCTTGGGCGATTTTTGAATTTCTTATTATCAATACATTTTCATCATTTTTGTTTTCACCGCTGTTTGAAAAATTCATAGAACCAGTTATCAGGTATTCATCATCAATAATCATTGTTTTTGAATGCAGTTTGCCTGCATAGTTTTCGGTTTTTAGTAAAATCCCGTTTTGTCTTAATATTTGATGTTTTGTATTTCTTGTTGATGTGCTGTTTGCATCTATTATAATTCTGACATCTACTCCTCTTTGTTTTGCGGTGATAAGCTCATTTGAAATATTTGTGTGCGTAATCAAAAATGCCGGAATATAAATATAGTTTTTTGCATTTTTTATAAGCTGTATAATTCTTGTTGAGGTTTTATCTTTTGGAGAAAAATAGACTTCAACTTCACTACTGCCGAGTTTAAAACGGTTGTTTATGTTTAGTTTATCTTTTTTTGTGTGGAATTTCCCACTAAGCATTTGTTCAAATTCTTTTGTATAAAGTTCTGCAATTTCTTTTGAATTTACAATGACAACATCGTTAACGTCATACCCCGAAGTCCCCGGACGAGAAAAGTTCATTGAGCCTGTGAAAACTGTTTTTCTATCAAATATTATGAATTTGTTGTGCATAAGCATATTAGTTTGGCTTTTTGTTTCTGTTTTATCAGAGCGATATTTGGTTGATAAATTTGTGATAATATTATTGCTTTTGTAATAAGTTTTAGCCGGGTCAAAACTCTCATCATAAACAAAGCGGATATTTACCCCCCTTGCTTTTGCATGTTTTAGGGCGGAAGTTATCTCTAGGATTTCATCATAACCGTAGATTGCAATATCAATGCTTTCTTTTGCGTTATATGTTTGGCGGACAAACTCATGGCAGATGTTTGAGCTGCATTTATTTGATGGAATCAACGTTTTTGTAAAATCAGTGTATAAAACTTTTATACTTCCGTCAGAAACTGCCATAGGCGGTTGCTTTACATTTGGAATGTTAAAAATATCAATATCTTTTTTGAGTTTATATTTTTTAGTTTGTTTCTCTTTGAAATTGTTGCAGAATTTACATAAGGTCGTATTTTTCGGCAGTTGATTTTGCGGGATTATAACCTTATCGTGTGCCGCATTTCCATATGGACAATCCAGGGTATGGACTTTTCCTGAACGGTGATTGAGTACTACAAGATGTAGTTTTCGAGCATTTTCAAGGTTCTTTTTGAATTTTTCTGTTGAATACGGTTTGCCATCAATAAGTCCAAAGCCGCTGTTTAAAAGTGTTGCTTTATAATCTGTTCCGTTAACGCTTACTGAGGCGAACTTGCATTCATTTGTGACTTTTTCGCCATATTTAATTTTAATTTTTTGATTGGTGAGTGTTTTCTGTGCAAAATCCTGCGCCAGGTAGCCAAGGCTTATCATATCTGATTTAGATAATTGCAAGGATTTAGAATACTTGTTAAAAAATTCCTCATCAGGTTCAAGTGAAAAAGCTTCAACCCCTTCTATGCAAACAGATTCTTCGTTATCAACTGTTTTATTATTGTCAAAATCAACTTTTATTTTTGTTGGCGAAGTTATTGACAGGACGGTTTTTGACTGGTTATTCAGGGTTATAAACAGAGAAAACGCTCCAAATAGTGAAATAAGTAATAATGTTGTCAGATGATTTTTCATTATTCTAAATTCTTATAGTTTGTAATATCAAAGCCTAGTCTTGTAATAGTATCTTGCAATGTTTTATTCTGTGTAATTTCAAATTCTTTTGTGTGGCTGTTTTGGGTATCTGAATTATATTTACAAGGGTGGATAAGCGCCTCTGCCGTGATATCCCCATCTAAAGCCTTCAATCCGTATTCAATGGCATCAGAATCCATCATTCCGGTGTAGCCGACTCCTATTATATAATCGTTTGTTTTAAGGTTATATTTTTTTAGAGTTTTGCGATTTATCCTTGTGAAATATTGTAAAAGTGCTATTTTTAGCAAATTAATCGGGTATGCAAAATTTAGATGTTTTGGAAGTTTTGGGATAAAATATAACTCTTCAAATTGTGTTCTTATTGAGCTGATTCCGTATTCAGCGGCAAGTCTGCAGGTTATTTCAAAAATCTCAGGGATAGCGTGAGTGTGTACGTGTGAATCCAGATGATCAATTTTTACGTCTTGCTGAATCTTTTCAATCTGAGCTCGAAATTCGTTTTCAACCTCTTCAAGCATAGTTTTATTTTTTCTGTTCAATAATAAAACACCGTAGCTGCCTGCAAAATCACCGTAGGTATTAGTTAAAAAATCGCATTTTGTAAGCGGTTTTCCTTCCATAATATTTAAATGAGCAGCGAGCCCTAAATTTGGACAATCCGGAAGTATATCGTGAATCGCGTTTTCATACGCTTCACCGTTAGCACACAGACTTGCACTGGTCAAAAACCCGTTTATGTAGCCTTCTAAAACTGCCTGATTATGGTAATGTGTCAACCCGAAATCATCTGCATTTAATATAAATTTTTTAGTCATAGTTTATATAAATCCTTGCAATAGTTGTATTAGAATATTATAATTATGATAGTAGAAAGAGGTTTTGAATGCAAACACCTAAATTAGCTGTAACAATCCCTTGTTATAATGAAGAGCTTTGTGTAGAAGCTACGTGTAAAAGACTTTTGGAAGTTTTGAGTATGTTGTACGATAAGGGTAAGATTTCTAAAGAAAGTTATCTTTATCTTGTTGATGACGGGTCTTCCGATAAAACTTGGGAGATTATTGAAACTTTGCATTCAGAGTTTCCGGATCATGTTAAAGGTTTGAAGTTTGTAAGAAATTACGGCAACCAAAAAGCTTTGATTGCGGGGTTGGAAGGTGTTAGAGAACTTGGCTGTGATTGCGTTATTTCAATTGATGCGGATTTACAACAAGATGAGCTTGCGATTGAAAAATTTATTGACGAGTTTCAAAACGGTAATGATATTGTTTTAGGTATAAGGAATAATCGTGACACAGATAGTTTTTTGAAAAAAACTACAGCTTTGATGTTTTACAAATTAATGAATTTTATGGGGGCAAAAATTCCGATAAATCATTCGGATTACCGTCTTGTCAGTAGAAAAGCATTGGATGTTATGAAACTTTATCCTGAAAAAGCTCTTTTTTTACGCGGCTTTTTCTATGAATTAGGGTTAAAAACAGCTATTGTGAAATTTGATGTAAAGCCTCGTTTTGCCGGCTGTTCAAAATTTAATTTTCTATCATTAATGGGGCTTGCACTAAATGGTATAACCTCATTCAGTATTGTTCCGCTGCGGATTATTGCGGTTCTTGGGTTTATAATGGCTTTACTGGGATTTTTTGTCGGTATAGAAACGGTTATTGAAAAAATCTTTTTTAATAATTCGCCAAATGGAGTTGCGACAGCAATTATTTTATCGTGTTTCTTTGGCGGGCTGCAGATTTGCTGTTTGGGAATAATTGGTGAATATGTAGGACAGGTCTATCGAGAAGTTAAATCTCGACCTCGCTATATTCCTGAAAAAGAATTAAAATAACTTGCAAAAATTATGTCATTACGAGGCACGCATTACCGTTGTAATCCTTTACAATTGAGCGAAAGCGAAGAATCTCAAAATATAAGCGGCGCGGACAGGTCTTCCTGTCCGCGCCTTCTAATCATAAATATTCAATTCTCAAAATTACAATGATTCTTCATAAATTTTGCGAACTGTTTCTCTTGAATTTCCGCTAGGTCCGATGTTAATCAATCCATCAAGAGATGGGGTTGTGAATGCCAAGTCTGTTAATTTTTCAACATCTTCGGCTTTGAATCCCATATCTGTAAGTTTTTCAGGAACATCTACTGATTTTAGCCAAGCGTAAATACCATCAGCAGCTTTTTGTGCTTCTGCAGGCTTACCTGTTAAGCCGGGAACAATCGGAGCTAAGATATCAGCAAGGGTTGATGGTCTGTCTTTGTAGATTGTTTTTACAACTGCAGGTAATAAAATTGCAAGTCCTAATCCGTGTGACAGATCAGGTTTTACAGCACTTAACGGGTGTTCAAGCGCGTGGGTATAGTGTAATAATCCGTTATCAAAAGCTACTCCGCCCATCATTGCAGCATAAGCCAAGAAGTATCTTGCTTCTAAATCTTCCGGATTTGCGATTGCTTTTGGAAGATATTTTGCAACAAGTTCAATTACTTGTTTTGCAAGTGTGATTGAGTATGGTGATGCTACAGTTGATGTTGCGGCTTCAACTACATGGTTAACCGCATCGATAGAAACGTATCTTGTTTGTTTTGGAGATAGTTTTGTCATTAATTGCGGATCATCAATTGCATACATAGGGTAAATACAATCATAAGCAATTGCAGGTTTAAAATCTTTTTCAAGGTTTGTTACAACTGCAAATCTGTTTGTTTCAGTACCTGTACCGTGTGTTAGGTTGATTGAAATAATTGGTGCAGCTTTTGTCGGTGCAAATTTAAAATCATAAATATCTTCTGCGGTTTTATCAGGGTTTTCTATAAGAATAGCAACTGATTTCCCGGCATCAGTCGGAGAACCTCCGCCTATTGCTATAACTGCTTTTGCCCCGAAATCTTTAGCCATTTTAAACGCATCATTAACATGGTGAGTTGTAGGGTTTGGTGTAACCTGGTCAAAGTTAACATAGCCGATGTTGTTATCTTTTAGAGCTTTTTCTACAACATCCCAGGCTCCGGTTGCTTTATATGCATTTCTTCCTGACATTACAATAACTTTATCAATTCCTTTAGATTTAATGTCTGTTGCGATGTCGTGAATTTTTTGGATTGCTCCAACTCCGAAATAAACATTTGTTCTTGTACGGATTTCACGTACTTCGTGGATATTAATATCTTTTTCCCACATAGTAAACTCTCCTTTCTCTATAACCATTACGCTGTTTTCTTAAATGAATTATAGTGCGTAAATAATAAAATTTCAATCATTGTTAGCAAAAATAATTTTGTTAGGATTTACTATTGATATGAGAATTTTAAATATACAAAATGTGAGATATGACACAAACGGGAATATTCATAATAATTATATCAGTTTTAAGTCTTCTAAAAATAAAGAACATGTGGATTCTTCGAATATTGATAAACGCAATAACTCGCAAAAACCTTTGCCGGAGTGGGCAAGGAAGGCAATGCTTGGAACATTGGTGCTTATTGCCCTGAAAAATGAACCTGTTGTCCAGAATTGGTTCAAGCCTGATCCGACTCAAGAAGAGTTGGATAAAATTGAGTATTATGAAGATATTCAAAAAATCCGTAAAGAAAAAGGGGTCAGTAGCGCATTTTATCATGTGGGCAGATTAAATGAGATTGAAGCTCCAAAGATAAAAGCTCTGGGTGACGGGAAATATCAGCTTGATTTTAAGCTTGATAATAGAAAAATCGGAATGAATATTCTATTTGATGAAAATAATAAAGACACAATTAAAGGAAGCGTGAAAATAGATGGAAATCCTTCCGTGAGATTTAAAGCGATTTTCCCGTCAGAAAATAAAGATGAGTTTAAAGTGATGCTTTTAGATAAAGAGAATAAGAGATATATCTTTGGCAGGGATTACTTTGGGGAGCTTTATAAAGTTGAAAATGGTAAAAAGCAAACTCTGAATCGTGAAAATGTTGAAGAATATGAGAAGTATCAAGAAGCTCTTGAAACACTTGATGATTGGTCATTTTTTACTAACGAGAATCCTTTGTGGAGAAATTTAAATTATCTGCTGCTTATCTATTTGCTTTTTATGGAGGCTAAACACGATAGTTTAAGGCGTAAACAAAAAGAAAATGAAAATACAAATAGGCAAGAATTTTAACAAATTTTACAAAATGTTTCTTGGCAGTATAATGCTTGGCATGTTTGTTTTATAATCAAACTCAAGAGGTTAGAATTGAAACATTCACGGCTGACATTGTTAATATTTTTAGCACTTATTCTTGGTGTGCTTTTCGGTCATTTTGCCCCACATATGGCGGTGAAAATGCGTGCTTTTGCATTGATATTTTTACGTATGGTAAAAATGATTATTGCGCCGTTGTTGTTTGCAACTCTTGTTACAGGTATTGCCGGGCATGGTGATACTAAAAAACTTGGTAAAATCGGGATAAAAACGATTATTTATTTTGAAATCGTTACCACATTGGCTTTGATTATCGGGCTTACGATGGGGAATATATTCAATCCGGGTAAAGGTTTTGTAACAGGTACGGTTGCTAATCCGGAGCTATTGAAAGAAGCCGGCTTGATGGCTGTAACCACTCCGCATACCTCAATTTCTGAGATGATTGTTAATGTCTTTCCGACAAGTATTGTTCAGGCGATGTCTGAAGGTAACTTGTTACAAATTGTTGTATTTTCAATCTTTATGGCGGTTGCAATCTGTGCGGTTGGTAAAAAAGCTCAACCTGTTATGGATTTATTAAATTCCGTATCTCAGATAATGTTCAAATTTACAGAATATGTTATGTACTTTGCGCCTCTTGGTATTTTTGGCGCGATAGCTTCAACTGTCGGTATGAACGGATTATCAATTTTAAAAAATTATGCGAAAATTATTTTCTCATTATATACAGCGCTTGCAGTTTTTGTTTTGATTGTTCTTTTTATTGCCTGCAAGTATGCACGAATATCTTTCAGAAGTTTATTGAAAGCTATTCAGGAACCTGCAATTCTTGCATTTTCTACCGCAAGTTCAGAAGCAGCTTTTCCTAAAGCAATTGAAATTATGGAAAGATTTGGAGTTCCGCAAAATATCGTAAGCTTTGTTATGCCGACGGGATATACTTTTAACCTTGACGGCAGTACGTTATATCTTGCAATGGCTGTTATTTTTTCATCTCAAATTTGCGGTATAAATTTGGATTTAAACCAGCAAATACTTATGATGCTTGCACTAATGTTGACAAGTAAAGGTATTGCAGGGGTGCCGAGAGTATCATTGGTTGTTCTTGCGGGAACTTTATCAAGTTTCAATATTCCAATCATCGGGGTTGCAATCCTGCTGGGTATAGATCAGGTTCTTGATATGGGACGAACTACTGTTAACCTTATCGGAAATTGTGTTGCAACAGTTGTTATTGCCCGTTGGGAAAATGAATTTGATTATGATAAAATGAAATTATTTATAAAAGAATCTGATGCCGAAAGTTCAGAAATGGGGCTGGGCGCAGTAAAAAAGATTTGTGACAAAGTAACTAATAAAGCAGAGGAATCGTAATATGGCAGAAGAAAGTACTAAAGTAGAGTATAAAAATACCCTTAATTTGCCTCAAACAACTTTGGCAATGAGAGCGAATGCAACGGTAAGAGAGTTGGAAATCCAAAAATTTTGGGAAGAAAACAATATTTATGGAAAAATGACCGAAGGACGTGATAAAGCAAATGCCTTTGTTCTTCATGACGGGCCTCCATACTTGAGTTCTGAAAAAATTCACGTTGGTACTGCTTTAAATAAAATTTTGAAAGATATTTTGATTAAATATAAATCACAGCGCGGATTTTATGCTCCGTATGTTCCGGGGTATGACGGGCATGGTTTGCCTATTGAAAATGCCGTTGTAAAAAATATTAAAGGCGGACGCCACGCTATTACGGAAGTTGAACTAAGAGCAAAATGCAGAGAATTTGCACACAAAAACCTTAAAGGTCAGGAAAGCGAATTTAAGCGTTTAGGAGTTTTAGGCAATTGGGAAAATCCTTATTTGACAATCAATCCTGAATACGAAGCTGAGCAAATCAGAGTTTTTGGTGAAATGTACAAAAAAGGCTATATTGAAAAAGGTTTGAAACCTGTTTATTGGTGTGCATCTTGTGAAACAGCTTTAGCAGAAGCTGAAGTTGAATATGCTGACCATACTTCAACTTCAATCTATGTAAGATTCAAATTTGATAATGAATCAACCTCTAAAATTAACAATGAAATTTTGAAACAGAATGACAAAGATATATATGCCATTATCTGGACAACAACACCTTGGACAATTCCTTCAAATATGGCAATTTCTATGCACCCGAGATTTGAATATACATTCTTTACTTACAAAAATGATGTATATGTTGCAGCAACAGAACTTTTAGGATCATTCTTAAAAGATGTTGAATGGGAAGAATCTGATATTAAGGTTCTTGGAACTTGTTCTGGACAAGATTTGGAATTGTTAAATACAAAACATCCTCTTGTTGACAGAAAATCGCCTATAATTCTTGGTGAACACGTTACTCTTGATGCTGGTACCGGTTCTGTACATACAGCCCCGGGTCATGGTTTGGAAGACTATGAGGTTGGCTGCAGATATAATATTGATGTGTTTTCACCGCTTGACGGGCAGGGAATTTGGACTGAATCTGTCGGTATTTCTGAACTCGTTGGAGTCCCTTATTATAAAGGTAATTCGATGGTTATCGAAATGCTGCAAAATTGTGGTGCATTACTTAAACAGCAAGATATTCAGCACAGCTATCCTCACTGCTGGAGATGTAAAAAGCCTGTAATATATAGAGCTACTCCGCAATGGTTTGTTAAAGTTGACAAATTCAGAGATATAGCGCTTGATGCTATTAAAAATGTTAAATGGATTCCATCTAGCGGCGAGAACAGAATCGGTAATATGGTTGAAAGCCGTACTGATTGGTGTATTTCTCGTCAGCGTGCTTGGGGTGTTCCTATCCCGATTTTCTATTGTGAAGATTGTGGAGAAGTTATCTGTAACGATGCGACTATTGAAAAAGTTGCTGAAATGTTTGAAAAAGAAAGTTCTGATGCGTGGGTTAAATATTCAGCAGAAGAATTATTGCCGGAAGGTTTTGTATGTCCTAAATGCGGCAAAAAACATTTCCGTAAAGAAAAAGATATTATGGACGTTTGGTTTGATTCAGGTGTTTCTTGGAGAGCTGTTGTTGAAAAAAGAGCCGATGAACTAGGTCATACTCCTGTTGATATGTATTTGGAAGGCTCAGATCAGCACAGAGGTTGGTTCCAGTCTTCACTGTTGACTTCAATTGCGACTCAAGGCAAAGCTCCTTATAAAGAAGTTTTGACTCACGGTTTTGTATTTGGAGAAGACGGACGCAAAATGTCAAAATCTTTAGGCAACTATATCAGACCTGATGATATTATTAAAAAATACGGTGCAGATATTTTAAGATTGTGGGCTGCTTCAGTGGACTATCGTAACGATATCAAAATCGGAAATAATATTATTGGTCAGCTGACAGAAATCTTCAAGAAAACAAGAAATACTGCGAGATTTTTAATCGGTAACTTGTTTGATTTTGATCCGGCGGTTGATTATGTTCAATATGATGAGCTTAAAAATATTGATAAATTTGCACTTCACAAGTTGAATAAGTTGATTGGTGAAGTAACAGAAGCGTTTGAAAATTATGAGTTCTACAAATACTTCCAATGCTTACAAAACTTTGCGGCAGTTGATTTGAGTTCATTCTATCTTGATATTGTAAAAGACAGATTATATACAGCAGGTAAAAAATCTTTATCCCGCAGGGCTTGTCAGACAGTCTTGTTTGAAAATTTGATGGCTTTAGTAAGAATTTTGGCACCTGTAATGCCTCATCAGGCTGAAGATATCTGGCAGAATGTTCCGGAAGTTCAAAAAGGCGGCTTGATTAGTATTTTACTATCTGATTGGCCTGTAGTTAACGAAAAATGGAACAACTCCGGTTTGGAAGAAGAATTTACAAAAATTCTTAAATCAAGAGAAGTTGTTTCTCGCGCTATTGAACCTTTAAGAGCTGATAAGAAAGTCGGAAGTTCACTGGAAGCTGCTGTTTATATTAAAGCGGAAGATGATTCTGTATTAAAAGCAAATGAAGCGGATTTGGCTGATATTTATATTGTTTCGCAGGCTGTTTTGGCAGATGTTAAACCGGAAAATGTATTAAATGAATACACAGAAGATGGTTATACTGTTTGGGTTACAATGGCTCAAGGCGAAAAATGTACAAGATGCTGGAAATATCGTTCACTTAATGAAGACGGAATTTGTCAGGATTGTCTTGATGCAATTAAATAACAGGTAAAATAAATATTAAATAAAAATACAGGTGGTCAGATTGATTACCTGTATTTTGTTTATAAACCTTTACAATAAGGCAATTATGATATTCATTTTGGTTTTGTATATAAAAGGTAGAAAATGTAATGTATATAAAACCGATATCTGAATCTTTATTAAAAACAGAATTTTCGAGGTTTTCAGAATTTGTTCTGCAAAACCAAAACAAATTAACACCGCGTGTTTTCTCGGAAGAATTTATAAATTTGCAAAGAGGGTCTGGCGATTTTATGGATACATTTTGCCGTGAGGCGGAAGTTTTAGCCGGCAGGCTTGTGGAATCTGAAAATAAAGATTTTGCAGGCATTGTAATGAGCGGACTTTGTAAGGCTGCCGAGTTTATTCCAAGCAAGCTTGAAAAATATGCTCAGCAAGGTTATGAATTGGCTAAATCAAACGGTGATTATGTACATATGATGGCAAGGCTGAATGATTTGCGCAAAGTTTATATGAACAGACCTGATAAGTTATACAATTATATCCAGGTTCTATATAAGCAGGAAAATTGTTTGAAGGAATTAACAAATCATTATGAGAAGGCAACCGGTGCATATAAATCAGTTATAAGAAAGCCTGCGTCACGGGAAGATTACAAGCAGATGCTTGCCTATGTTCAAACCGAAATCGGCAAACTCACACGAAAAAAACATCCTAATGCTGCAATGAAAAAACTTTTATCGGCAAAGGCAACTTTTGAACAAAGCGGTAATCAGAGAAGTATTGATTATATTGATATGCTGTTGTCTGAAATCCAAGAAATGCTTTCCCGTAAATAAATAAAATTTATGCTTAACATAAATGTTACTTAACTATTTTTAACATGTGCGGGTGTCCGGAATGTTTATGTACTATGATTATTTATAGAGTTAGGGGGATAAGTTTATGCCTGCAGCATCAAAAGAAACAAGAAAAAAAATCGATGAAAGTTTAATACCTCAAAATATAGAAGCGGAAGAGGCGGTATTAGGGGCGATATTGGTTAATCCGGAAACCCTTGCTAAGGTTTCTGATTCGCTGACTTCTGCAAGTTTTTATAAACCTGCTCATAGATACATATATGATGCAATGCTTCAACTGTTCAATAATAATGATAATATTGATATTGTATCGGTTTCTGATGTTTTAAGCTACAGTGGAAAATTGGAATCAGTTGGGGGCAGAGCATATATTAATGACCTTGTTGAAAATACGATTACCACTTCAAATATTTCATATTATGCAAAAATTATTCAAGAAAAAGCTGTAAAAAGAGCATTGATTAATGCGGGTTCTGAGATTGTTGGCAAGGGATATGATTTAGAGCCAAGTGACAGGTCTTTGGAGCAGGCTGAAAAGTTAATTTTTGATATTGGTTCAAGCAAGGCTACAGCAGATTTAAAACACGTAAAAGATTTGGTTCTTGATACATGGGACAGTATTGAGTATCGTTATAATCACAAAGATGAACTTTCAGGTTTGAGAACTGATTTTACCGAGCTTGATACTATGATGAGCGGGTTGCATAAGTCGGATTTGATTATTTTAGCAGCACGTCCCGCTATGGGAAAAACCGCTTTTGCATTAAACATTGCACAAAATGTTGCGATTAAAGAAAAAGTTCCTGTGTGTATATTCTCTCTTGAAATGTCAGCATCTCAGCTTGTTCAGCGTATGTTGTGTTCATACGCAGAAGTTGATGCACAGCGATTAAAAACAGGAAATATGCTCCAACAGGATTTGGAAAAACTAGCAATGGCAATGAATGATTTTTCGCAAGCTCCAATTTATATTGACGATACGTCAGGTTGTACATTGACAGATATTCGTACAAAGTGCCGCAGGTTAAAAACTCAGCAAAAAGATTTAGGGCTGATTGTAATTGACTATTTGCAGTTGATGGAAGGCGGCGGAAAAGATGATCGTTTGCAGCAGATTTCAGCTATATCCAGAGGCTTGAAAATTCTTGCAAAAGAACTTGATGTTCCTATTATTACACTTTCACAGCTGTCTCGTGCGGTTGAAGGCCGTAATGATAAACGTCCTATGCTTTCAGACTTGCGTGAATCCGGTTCAATTGAACAAGACGCCGATATAGTTATGTTTATTTATCGTGAGGATTATTATAATAAAGGGGAATCCGAAGAAGAGGAAAACGTAAAAGCGGCTTCAAAAGGATTGTCAGAAGTAATTATTGCAAAACACAGAAACGGTCCTGTCGGAACGGTTAAATTGTTATTCCAGGGCAATATTACAAAATTCAAAAACCCTATTGACCAGGCTTTTGATGCATTTTAATAAATTAAGTTTATAATACATCGGCGCGGATTAAAAAATCCGCGCCGTCAACGTTATAGTAATATTTATTATTCTTCCTCAAGCAAATTTTTATATGTGCAAACATCAGGACGATTTTTTATATAATTTGTGAGTTTTTCTTTTAATTGCTGCTCTGCTACAGGATTTGTTGCTGCACTTTCCATTTTTTTGATAAGATCCATTCTCTGTTCTTTTGTAAATCTGCAATTTATTGTAATGATATTACCTTGTAATTCTCTTGCATATACATTTACTTTTGTTGCGCATTTACCGCCCCTGATACCTACTATTGAATTTGTTGTTTTTAAATGTAAAACAGGCATAGTTTTATCTCCGGTTGGTATTTGTGATTGGTTAGACTCGGAATATGCACCGCAAACCTCAAACCTATGGATATAATTTGAAGAGTATTCTGTTTCTATAGCATAAGCAATTCCGGTGATGCCTAAGATTGCAAATGTTGTTAATAATAACTTTCTCATATACTTCCTTTCTTGATTTATTCTTTCATTATAACTTTTTTCTAATATTTGTACAACTCTGAACGGTTGATTTTATCTTGGAAGATACTATAATTAAAAATATCAAATTATATTATTGGAGCATAAGATGAATAAAGATTTCCAGAAAAAAGCTGCGGCAGCGTTATCTATAATTTCAAATTCTTTTATTATAATTTTGAAATTTATTGTAGGGGTAATCACCGGCAGTGTTAGTATAATTTCTGAGGCAATTCATTCTATGAGTGATTTTTTAGCATCGGTTTTGACGTTCTTTTCTGTTATAAAATCGGCAGAACCTGCGGATAAAGAACACCCTTTCGGGCATGGTAAATATGAAGATATGTCAGGTTTTATAGAAGGCGGATTGATTATTTTTGCCGCGCTGTTTATTATTTATGAAGCTGTTAAAAAGATTATATCAGGCTCCGGGGCTTCATTAGATCCAACGTTAGGACTTATTGTGATGGGACTTTCAGTAATTTTGAATATTATAGTAAGTTCAATATTATTTAAAGTTGCTAAATCCACGGATTCTATATCTTTATTTGCAGATGCCGAACATTTGAGAACTGATGTATTATCATCAGTCGGGGTTTTTGCCGGACTGCTTGTTATAAAGTTTACGGGAATTGCAATTCTTGACCCGATTATCGCTATTGTTGTGGCTTGTATTATTTTCAAGGCAGGTTTTTCTATTTCAAAAAGAACCATGGATAATCTTTTGGATTGTTCTCTGCCGGAAGAGGATTTAAACGAACTAAGAGTGTTTTTAGATTCGTTCAAATCCGGAAAGATTATAGATTATACAAACTTAAAAGCCCGCAGGCTCGGTCCTCATAAAAATATTGAGGTAACACTAATATTTCCAAAGGATATGACGATTTTTGACTGCCATAGTGTCTGCGATTTAATTGAAACTGAGCTTCAAAAACACTTCGGCGATATTTCAGCCAGCATTCACCTTGAGCCTGAATGTGTTCAAAGTCCTGTTAGCTAAACTCGTTTAAATATTTTATAAGTTTTTTCATATTTTTATTCCACGAGCCGTTCCAGTTTTTAACTATTACATCGGCCGGTGTAATCCCTTTCAGGGTATATTCTTTGATAGATTCAAGGAATAATTCTTCGCCTGTTTGTTCCTCTTTTAATGCTTTTTCTGCAATTTTTAGAATTTCTTTTGCATAATCAAGAGCTTTTGCTTTTTTTACAGGGCTTTGGAGTGTATTTTTAGGAACATTAAATCTTAGTTCGGCAAAATCTTTGTATTGAAGATGCTTAAATAATTCTTCGCATTCTTCCATTGCGGAATTGCTGTATAAAATTCCTTTATAAATTGCAGGTATTGCGTATTTTAAATCTCCGCCTACACAGTCATGGTTCCTTATTTCTATGAAGTTTCTCATTCGAACTTCCGGGAAATAAAGGTTAGCTTGAAGTTCATAATCTTCAAGTGTGGCTGTGGTGCCTTCCCAACCGTTTTTCATGTATTCTTCAAATGTAATATCTCCGTTTTGTTCAAAGTGCATATTTTCGCGTTGAATGAAGATCATCGGTGTTTTTAAAACACAATCGATATAATCATCAAACGAAAATTCTTCACTGATTTTTCCGGAAAATCCGCACCTGTCATTATCTGTGTTCAGCCAGCTTAGCGCCCTGAATGATTTGTAGCCTGTATCAACTCCGCCTCTTATTGGAGAATTTGCAAACATTGCAGTCATAAACGGGGTTAATTTATTAGCAAGTTTGAATTTGCGCATAGCATCTTCTTCTGACTTGAAATCAATACAGCATTGGATTCCTGCGGTTTCTCTCATCATAACGTCAGACAGTATTCCCCACAAATATCTTGCCATAATTTTATATCTTTTTTTAGGGATAAGATTAATTGCTTTGTGGGTTGCGTATGGTGAAACTCCATAATTCAGCAATGATATATTCATTTTTTGTGCAAGTGGTTTTATAAGTGCATTGATATTTTCAATTTTATTTTTTAACCCAAAAACTGTTCTTTCAGGCTTTGCACTTATTTCTATCTGACAGCCGGGTTCAAGGGTTATTGTGTCATGCTTGTTTTTCAGCCCGATAATATTTTTATCATCGGTTATATAATCCCAGGTTTCTTCTTTTGCAAAAGATTCAAGAAAACTTTTAATACCTCTTTCCTGCCAATAATCTACGTTTTTAAAAGAGCTCAAAATAATAGGCAGCCTTTCGTATTCCAGCCCTATTTTGAAGTCTTCTGCTCTGGTAAAGCCTTTTGTGTAAAGTTTTAAAATATCAGCTTTTTCTAGTTTTTGATCTAATTTAAACATGCATGCCCCTTTTTCTGATTTTAATTATAACATTATTTAAAATATCAAATAATACTTTGTAAACATTTACCCATGTGTGTTATTATATATAGTAAGATGAATTACTTTGAACGTGCAAAATTTTTTAGAACTAAAAAACGCCTTGGACAAAACTTTCTTGTTGACGGTGAAGCAATCGCTGATATTATTGAATATGCAAATATATCACCTTCTGATACCGTTATTGAAATAGGACCGGGGGTTGGGTTTGTAACTGAACAGCTTGTTAAATATGCTCAAAAAGTTATAGTAATCGAGCTGGACGAAGAAGCTGTGAAAGAACTTAAAAAGCTAGATGCTCCAAATTTGGAGATTATTCATAATGATATTTTGAAAACTGATTTGTCAACATTGACTGATGGTGAATTTAAAGTTGTTGCAAATATTCCATATTATATTACAAGTCCGATTATAGCTCATTTACTTGGTGAAATTGATGATTTGAATAACAAAAACCGCAGCAAGATTAAAGACATTATTTTGATGGTACAGGAAGAGGTTGCTTATAGAATGGCAGCCGATGAAACTTCTTCAGGTAAACAGTATGGCTTGTTGACTATCCTATCGCAGTTTTGGTCCGATGTTGAAATTATGAGGCTTGTGGGCCGAAAATCATTTTATCCGTCGCCAAAGGTTAATTCAGCACTTGTGAAGCTTGATGTTAGAAAAGAACCGAAATTAAAACTTTCTGATTATTCGCATTTCAGAAGAACTATAAAAGCTGGTTTTGCTCAACGTAGAAAAAATATTAAAAATTGCCTGCTAAATGGTGGGTTTTTACGTGAGAATGTGACTAAAGCTCTTAATTTTCTTAGTATTGATGAGAATACACGTGGTGAAAAGCTCTCAATAGAAATGTTTGGCGAACTGTCAGAAGCGTTGATTAAAGCGGCAAATGGGGAGTTGTAATGAAAACTATCAGAGTTCGATGTCCTGCAAAAATCAACTTGGATTTGAAGGTTTTAAATAGAAGAGAAGACGGGTTTCATAATATTGAAAGCCTTATGCAGACTATAAATTTGTACGATTATTTAACAATATCAATGATCGAGTCTGATAAAACCGAAATTACATTGAGCGGTACAAGTAAAGAAATCCCTTACGATGAAACTAATCTTGTATATAAAGCTGCAAAGATTTATTTGGAGGAATTTGTTGATACTCCTAAAAAAATAATTGTTTATATTGAAAAGAGTATTCCGGTGTCGGCGGGCATGGCAGGCGGCAGTACTGATGCTGCGGGTGTTTTGTTTGGCCTAAATAAAATTATGGATGATCTACTTCCTGAAACTGAGCTGCACAAAATCTGTGCAAGGCTTGGGTCTGATTTGAATTTCTGTCTAAAAGGCGGCTGTATGCTTGCGATGGGGCGAGGCGAAATTATTAAACCTCGAATGTATCATGAATATGATGTCAGTATAATAAAACCCTTAGGGCTTGGGATTTCTGCAAAAGAAGCTTATACAAAATTTGCAAAGAAAGCTGCTTCAGGGCTTTATAAAGACTCCCGCAAAGATTTCGTAAACGATCTTGAATGGGCAGTGTTTGATGATTATGAGCAGCTGCAATACATTAAAAATAAGTATCCGTCAGCAATAATGACAGGTTCTGGGTCAGCTTATTATTCATTAGAAGAAGACTTTGAAGAAGAAGACGGATTTTTGGTAATAAATGGTTTAATTACGACGACAGAAGGCGTAAAGATGATGTAGCTATTACCTGCCATTACGAGGTTCGTAGTGCTGTAGTATATGTAAAATCAAACAAAAAATACGTCATTCTGAGCGCAAGCGAAGAATCTCAGACTTGAACACTTAGTATTGTAATGCGACCTTATCTTATAGTAATTTGTTAACTTTTGTAACGCGTAAAAACCCTTTTATACTGCGGATTTTGCCTTGTTATGTCTTATTTGCTCCGGTTTTTATTAAAGATTTTTACTTAAATTACCGACATGGTAAGCAGTGAAAGGTTACTTATACATATTTGTGTAGAAAGGACAGCAGGCATGTTTATAACCTTAAAATCAAAGCCAGGATAATTTTATGTAACTTTATTCTTAATAATTCTTAATAGTGATTATGCAAGCTATATAATGGTTTTAAGTATAAAGTATATACAAAGTAAATATTTTTTGTAAATTTTTGGGTGCAAAAAACGTTTATTAAATCATAGTGAAATTAAATACAAGTTTTCTATAAGAAAAGAAAGGACTAAAGAAAATGAGTGGAGAAGTGCAACTAAAGACCATTGCAGATTACCAGGCTGCGATTCAGAAGCTTGATAGAAACAAGCCGGAAGATATGGCAAAAATCAAGGAGTATACTGCTAAGATTGGTGAAATTCTTCAAGGTAACAAAGAACCTATCGATGCCGGTCGTATGGACATCACGACTGAAATGGGTATGAAAATTAGTACTGATGCGAAAATTGCAGGTGACCCGCAAATTAAGGCTCAAGAAAGATACCTTGATAAGGATGCTATTAAAGATGAATTTGGGTCTAAATTAACAGATTCTGAATGGAAGCAATTAGAAGCAGATTATGAGGCTGCGAAAAAAACTGTTCAAGATTTAGACAAAACCTTCAAAAAAGCTAAACCTGGCGATGCTAATTATAACCAATTATTAGCTAATCATCAGGTTGCATTGGCAAAATTAACAGAAGTACAAACACGCTATGATAAAGAAAAAATCCGTAGAGATATTTCAAATGGTCATGGTGATGGCGGTATTAAAAAAGCAGCAAAACATAATGTGAAAAACTTTACTAATGTGAGAGATACCCAACGAGTATTTACCAGTAAAGAAGAAGAAGAACTTGCAATTGAAAAAAATCCTGATTTAAAAGGAAAAACTTCAGTTTTGAAACAAAAAGATCAAGTTGCATTATCAAAAATTAGTGCATATGCTCAATTCAAAATTGCGCAAGCAGAAGCAACCGGCAGTGAAGCCGAAGCAAAAGCTGCACAAGAAAAATGGGGCGAGTATGCTGATGTTTATCCTATAGTATATGAAACAGATAAAGATGGGAATAAAGTTCCAAAGAAAGAAACTGTCACTACTTCTGATGGTAAAACTTACGAGGTTATAGTCAGAGATTATAAAAATCCGGATACCAAAAAGGCGCAAAATGCATTGGTAGATGAATCAGGTTTTGATCAAAGATTTAACGCTGATGAACTTGAAACAATGTCAAAAATGTATCATATTAAAAAGGGTGATGTAAAAAGTACAGTTAAAAAATTCGGTTTTGGGTCAGAAAATCTGGTAGCACAAAGATTTAAAGCTGCAGGTATTACGGCTGCTGCTACTGCTCTTGGTTCATTCTTTGGTAAAAATCATTCTCACCAAAAAGCATTGGGCTATGGCGAAGCTGAAGGGCAAACCGTTCAAGGTGAAGTTTCATGGATTGCATCTAACGGTGAAGAGTTCTACAAATACTATGAAGCGCAAGGCGGTAAGGCTGCAGTCAGCGTTGTAGCTGAAGCTTGTGCTAAAATTCCTGCTATAGGTCAAATTGCAGGTCCGGCTTTGGCAGGTGTTACTGCATTCTTCTTGGCTAAACCACAAACTGAAGATGCATTCAATGGTGCGAATGTTGAAGCTGTATTAGAAGATATTAACCTTGTCGAAGGTAAAGACAACAAAGCTATTGTAAATAATATTCAGGATATGACAATTACCGGAGATGCTGCTATAGATAAAGCAATTAAAGCTTCTGTTCTAAAAGCTGCATTAGGTGATAAAACTAAGAAAGCTAATACTGACGAATTATTAGCGGCTTATGAAAGCTTGAAAGATGCTAAAAAGGCAATTGGTGTAATCCAGGAACAAAAGGTTGAACCACCTAAGCCTCCTAAACCAACACCGCAACCTGAAAAACCAGATCTAAAGGTTGAACATGAAGATAAAACTGAAAAAATCAGAACTACAATGCCGAGACTTCCATATAGAGAAGGTACATGGTACACATCTCACGGTTATGTTGACGAAAACGGAAATAAATTATCCGAAGCTGAGCGTAGAAAAGTTCAGGCAGCTTTAAGAAAAGATGAAAACATGATCGGTATTGTTGATACTAACAATGACGGTAAACTCAACGGCAGAGATAAAGAGGTTTCATTGCCAAATGAAATAGAAATTGACGGTAAGAAATACAAATTGGCTCCTGATGCTCGCGAAAGAATTATGAAACTTCCTGCAAAAGGCGGCGGCTCAAATGGTAAATACGCTCCAACTGTTGAGTATGACAGAACTACCCGTAAGTGGTTTGTTAAAGATAACAAAACAGGAAATCGAATTGCCGGACCTTATAACACTGAGAAGGCTGCAGAAGCTAAAAAACAAGAGTTTCTTGACAATCCGGATACAATTCCGAAAGATAAATAAAGAATATGACAACTCCCCGAGGAATCGGGGAGTTTCGTTATGGAGTAAAAACGTCATTCTGAGCGAAGCGAAGAATCTCAAAATAGAGGAAAATTAATGAGATCCTTCGGTCGAGCTCCTTATTTCTTGCAAACCGTTTGAAAATCTGTTAAAATACCGAATATGGATGGAATTGTTGAAAAGTTAAAACAGTTAGGCTTTAATTCTTATGAGGCAAAGGTTTATATTGCGTTATTAAAAAAGTATCCTTCAACAGGTTATGAGGTTTCGCAAAGTGCAGATATTCCGCAATCAAGAGCTTATGATGCACTCAAATCTCTAGAAGCTGAAAGTGTTGTTTTTTCAACAAATGAAAAGCCTCAAAAATATTCTCCGATATCGCCAAAAGAACTCACCCAGCGTTATAAACGCCGTATAAATTCAACTATTGATTATTTGGAAAAAAAACTTCCCGATGTAAAGGAAGACTATAATGAGCCGATACATTCTATTTTTGGATATGAAAATATATTGTTAAAGCTAAAAGAGGTTATTAAAAATACCACAGATTCTATATATCTTGAAATATGGTCTGAAGATTATAAGCTATTGGAATCGGCTTTAACGGAAGCTTATGACCGTGGCATTAATATTAAAATTGTAGGGTATGATAATTTTAAATCAATTTTTGGGTTGGTTTATAAACACGACGGAGCAAAAGAAATCGAACGTTATACCGGCAGCCGTATGGTCTATATGCTTGCTGACAACTATGAATCTGTATTTGGAAGAATTGAATCAACTGTTGTTTGGACAAAAAATGATGATATTGCATTTTTAATGAAACAGTTTATTGTTCACGATATGTATATGCTTGATATTAGTGAACGTTTTCCTGAACAATTGAAATATTTCTATGGTTCAGGGTTTAAAAAACTGAAAGATAAGATTTTGGATAAAAAATCAGGATATAATATTCATTAGTGATAATTAGTGGTGCTATTTACCCCTTTACAAATTTTTACTTTCAAAATTTAAAGTTAAGGAGTATAATAAGTGTATATTGAACATGTATTTTGGGAGAAGTAAAAGGGAATATGAGCGGATATAGTTTTGAGCTGATTGCAGGACCAATGAGCTGCGGCAAGACAGAAGAATTATTGAGAAGAATCAGGCGCTGCATTATTGCAAAGAAGAAGGTTAAAGTGATTTCACCTGATGTTGATACAAGGGCAAAAGGTGATTATATTGAATCAAGAAACGGTTTATGGCTTGATGCTATTAAGGTTAAGCATTCAGTGCAGATTTTGAGCTTTGTTAAAGATGCGGAAGTTGTTGCAATTGATGAGTTGCAATTCTTTGATTCAAATATTGTTAAAGTTATATCGCAGCTTATGAGTGAAGGTAAAAAAGTTATCGGAACCGGTTTAGAGCTTGATTTTAAGGCAGAGCCTTTTGGATCTATGCCCGAATTGATGTGTATTGCAACAAAGGTTGATAAATTGCATGCGGTTTGTATGAAATGCGGTTGTGAGCATGCGACAAGAACACAGCGTTTGATTGATGGACGTCCTGCTGATAAAAGTTCTCCGCTTATTATGATCGGCGGTGATGAAACTTACGAGGCAAGATGTGTTAAGTGCTACGAGTTGCCTGATGTTAAGGCTAAATCAAAAGCATTAGGTTTAAAACTTTTACAGTTTACTAAAGAATAGTTTATACAATATTTTATAAAATGTGGGATTTAAAATTTCACATTTTTTATTATATGTGGTAATATAAACTCAATGATAGTTCCATAATTTTAGGAAACTTTTTGACTAGGGTTTCGTCTAATCTAAAAGGAAGGGATTATTGGAGGTGTAAATAAGAATGAGAAAATTTATGAAAAAAAGTATTATATTTTTAAGTGTATTTATCTTTATGTTTGGATGGGTAATCCGTTCAAATGTACACGCATCAACCCCTGTAGAGTTGTATGATAATGTTTGGCGCTTGATTAATTCAAAATATGTTGACCAGACAAACAACGAGCAAGATTGGGGTGCTTGGCGCCATAAGTATGATAATGTACTTAGGACAGATGAAGATGCTTATGTAGCTATTGATACAATGGTTGCAAGTTTAAATGATCCTTATACAAAGTTTCTTAACCCTAAAGAATTTTCGGAAGAAACAGGTTCTATTAAGGGTTCGTTGAAAGGTATCGGTATTCAAATCGGGGTAAAAGACGGAAAATTGATGGTTATTGCGCCAATTGAAGATACTCCTGCAGAAAAGGCAGGTTTGTTGGCTGATGATGAAATTTTATCAATTGATGGTAAAAGTACAAAAGGGATTACAATAGATAAAGCTGCTGATCAAATTCGCGGTGAAGAAGGGACAGAAGTTACTCTTTTGATAAAACGTAAAGATCAGGAGCCAAAGTCTTACACTATCAAGCGTGCAGAAATTGAGATTAAATCAATTTCTCAAAAGATTCCTGAAAATGTAAAAATGCCAAAAGATGTTTGTTATATTAGATTGAGTTCATTTATAAGCAGAAACGCTTCTAAAGAATTTGCTGATATTTTAACAAATGCTACTGATAAAAAATCATTTATTATTGATTTGCGTTCAAATCCTGGCGGTTTGCTAAGTAATGCAATTTTTATATCCGATATGTTTTTAAACGGCGGAGCGATTGTTAGTACTGTGGACCGCGACGGTTACAAAGAAACTCAGAAAGCCTCAAGAGGTGTTTTGACTACAAAACCTGTAGTAGTTCTGGTTGATAAAGGTTCAGCATCAGCCAGTGAAATCTTCTCAGGTGCTATTAAAGATAACAAAAGAGGGGTCATTGTCGGGACTCAGTCTTTTGGTAAAGGCCTGGTACAAGAGGTTAATAAACTTCCAAATAATGCGGGTATAAATATTACTATCCAAAAATATTTGACTCCTAACGGAACAGATATTCATAAAAAGGGTATCACACCGGATATTATTGTTGAATTTACCGAAGATGATATCAAAGCAAAAAATGATGTGCAGCTTAAAAAAGCAATAGAAGTTGCTCAAGACCTGTCAAACGGATCTTATGTGGTTTCTAAATAAGCTAAACATAGTATAATTTATTAAAATCGGATTTCCTTTCAGGGAGTCCGATTTTATTATTTGCAGCGGTCAAATTTTTTAATTCATCTAACTGTATTAGAAATAATTTTTCAAATTCTATAAAAGGTTGATTTAATTTGTCGGAATATTTGAAATAATGAGAATGTTATCACCCTTATAGGAATTTTGCGGCAATGAATTTACACGAGAAATGTTTACTTAGATACTTAACACATCCTGATGAATTGTCTTATGCTACCGAAATATTAAAATTAAATAATAAAATTCTTGAACAAAAGTTTATTGTAAAAAATCTCCTTGCCAATGTGTCTTTGTTAAACTATACTGAAAACATAGATTAACAAAGGTTGGGTTTATGCTGAAAAAGTTTTTATATGTATTATGGATTTCGATTTTTGCGGTATTGATGTTTGTTTGTCTTGAGAACGGCAGTTTTACTGCGTTTCTCAACTCAATGGAAAATCGAACATTTGATATTCGCCAAAGTATTATTGCAAATTCAGGTTCTCGAGAACACAATAAAGATATTGTGATTGCGGCAATTGATGATGGCAGCTATGAATATATTCTTGATACCTATGGAGAGTGGCCGCTGCGCCGTGATGTATATGCTAAGATGGTTGATTATATCGAGGGTCAGAATCCGAAAAGTATTGTGTTTGACCTGATGTTTGTTAAATCAATGAAAAGTGATGCCGCTTCAGATAAAGCGTTAGCGGAAGTTTTTAAAAAGTATAATAATGTTTACACAGCGATGAACCTTGATGATCAGCCGCAGGATTTAAGACTGCCGGCAAAGCTTCCTGAAAAATTGGCTGTAAATTTAACAGGTGAAGAGAATTTTAATCCGTTGGAGTATTCTAACTGCAGGGTTATTTTAAAAGATATTCTTGATGCAACTTCAAATATTGGAATGATAAATGTTTCAAGATCTGAAGATGGTGTGTTGAGAAAAATGCCTTTGTTTATAAAGTACAATGATAAATTTTATCCACAATTAGGGCTGCTTGTCGGCGAAAATTATATGGGTTTGAACGAGAATAGTAATTACCGGGTTAAAGATAATGGAAGTGTCATATTAAATAATGGTGAAAAAGTTTATTATCCTGATAATGATGGCGGAGTTATTTTAAACTGGTACGGACCTGCCGGAACTTTTGAAAATATTCCGCTATATAAAATTATAAAAGCTGCCGAAGGCAGGGAAAATCTTGAATATGATTTTAGCGGCAAGGTTGTTTATTTTGGGGCAACTGCTGCCAGTTTATTTGATATAAAAACCGTGCCTGTTGATAAGGTTTACCCGGGAGTTGAAGTTCAGGCAACTTATGTTAACAATATAATTGACGGAAGCCTTATCAAAAAGTGTACTCCGGCTGTTAATGTATTAATTGCGGTTGTGCTTTCTGTATTGACAATTTTATTTGTTTGCAGAATACCATCTATGCCTGTTGCATTCGGGGTTTCAATGACTGTTTATGCCGCTTATATAATGGCTGCGTATGAAGTTATGAGATATTATAATCGCTGGGTTGAAATTGTTTCACCTCTTGCTATTGCACTGAGTACATTTATTGTTGCGGTGATTATTAAATATTTAATTAAATCAAGAGATTTTGATCAGCAGTACAAGCTTGCAACAACTGATGGGTTGACCGAATTGTATAATCACAGATATTTCCAAGAACAGCTGCAAAATCAGGTTTCTCATTCTAAACGTTATGAAGTTCCGTTATCTTTAATTATTATAGATATTGACTTTTTCAAAAAATTTAATGACACATACGGGCACCAATCCGGAGATGCGGTTTTAAAACAGGTTGCAAGTGAATTAAAGAAAAATGTAAGATCGACCGATATAGTATGTAGATACGGCGGAGAAGAAATGAGTGTAATTCTGCCAAATACAAAATATGAGGAAGCTGTTTCTATTGCAAATAAATTGTGTACGATAATTGCATCTAAAAAATGTAAATTAAGCGGCGGCAGAGAAAGCAATGTTACAATAAGTTTAGGAGTTTCATCTTGCGGTATTGACGGAGATACTCCCGCACAAGTTATTGAAGCCGCAGATAAAAGATTGTACAATGCAAAAGAAAACGGCAGAAACAGAGTAAATTAAAAGAATTAAGAAAGCTGATGATATATAATTTTTTAGACAATCCGATAGCAGTAAAAGATATTCCGAAAGAATGTCCTATTGATACTTGTCTTCTTGAAAATAATGAAAAACAAATCGGGCAGATTTGTGAGTTTTTAATGGGTGATAAGAGCTTACTTTTGGTAAATGGCTTTCGTGGCAGCGGAAAGTCTGAAATTGTTAATTTCACAGCGGGTTCTGTGAATCCTGATGTTTTAATTCTGCATTATACATGTCTGGAAACCACAATCCTTGATGATATGCTCTTGAGCTTTTTTGAGTCTTTCAGAAGCTACATTATGCTTGGCAAGATTCTGCCGCCAAAATTCAAGGCTGAAAATTTTACCCAAAAAATAAATTCTTATTTTCATTCGGTGACCTCCCCGATTTTGATTGTATTGGATTGTTTTGATTCTGTTGTTAAGGAGAACAAAACCGAGATTATAAACTTTGTTAAGCATTTGGTTAAATTCCCGAATGTAAAGGTTATTATGATATCAAAAAGCTTTTCGGCGGAAGATTTTTCTGATGTCAATTATGACAAAGTAACTTTACTTGCTTTTACTCAGAAAATTTTTGAAAAGTTTTTGAAAGATAACGGTATAAAGCAAATCGGTGTTTTATCAAATGAATTGTATAAGCTTTCAAAAGGTTATTATAATTATCTGGTTTTGAGCGTGAATATTATGCGTCTAAGACAGTTATCTCTGGTTAATTTTTTAGAATTGTATTCAAAAAGTTATATGGCGTTTCCGGAATTTATCATAAGAGAGGCTTTGGCTTTGATAGATCCTGTTAGTGCGCATTTATTCAGACTGCTTACTGTAATGAGGATTCCTATTCATGTTAACTTGTTAAAAACTCTGCATTTATATGATGAACCGCGTGTAATGTTTTTTGTGCAAAACGCTATACTTTCAGTAGATGGTCAATGTCTGTATCTTAAAGATATTTATAGAGAAGTAATAGAAAACCAGATTCCTGAAAATGTTATGATAAAAATACATACTGCTTGTATTGATTTATATAACACACAGCTTCCTCTAAAACCTCTTGAAAGAGATTTGATGCTTTCCCGTCAGACTATGAGAAATGAAATTGAGTATCATAGTATGTTTATACCTAAAAAACCTGTAATTAATCCAAATGTTGTCCAGCCGCTTCTTGTTGAACCATCTGTTATTCTCCCGGTCAAGCTGGAACTCCAGCCGGAACCTGTCGCGCATGAGCAAAAACCTGTGGAAGAAGAAACAAAAGAAGAAAAGATTAATAAAATCAGTTTTATTATTGAAGATGATGCCGTTTTGGATAATATTGCGGATTCTATTAAAGATTTTATTGTTACAACAGCGCAGGATTCAAAACTAAAAGAAGATAGTATCGGGATGAGTTTGCATCAAATTTTGAATGCAGCTAAAAAAGAAGAACAAAGTTACAATTACAAACGGGTTGTAATGCTTTATCAAAATGCTCTGACAAAAACAAATGATGATGATTTTTATACGTTTTTGCCGCTAATTTATACTAAACTTGCTAAAGCATATCAAAATCTTTCAGATTGGTATGAGGCTCTGGAATATTATACGCAGGCTCAAGACTTTTATTATAATACCTCAAATATGAATAAAGTTTATGAAATTAAGCTGGAATCTGCAAATATATATTATCTGATGTATAAACATGATAATGCAAAGTTTATTTTATCAGAACTTGAAAAGGCTCAGGATTTGCCAAATGAGTTAGCGATAAAAGTTAATTTAGCCTGTGCAAAGTTATGTGATGATATAAATTCAGAATATAATTACTATAAAAAGTCTCTTCCGCTGGTTGATTTAAGTACGGATAAATCGGTGGTTTCAGAGTTATATTACAAATATGCCGCATCGTGTGATGAAAAAGATGACCCAAGGTCAGCCGCAGAATTTTATAAAAAATGTATAGATATTGATTCTAATCCGAAACATAACACCTATTTATCTATGGCATTAACTAATCTTGCAGAGTTGTATGATGAAGCCGGAGCAGTTAAACATGCTGTGAAGTATTATAATGAAAGTATTAAAATTGATACCCTGATGCGCAATTATAACGGACTTTATGTTTCGGCGATACATCTTGCCGAGATTTATTCTTCAAAAGATGATACAAAAACTGTAGAGTACCTTCATAAGGCTTTAGAATATGCAAAACTTATGAAAGAACCGTTCTATATTGCAGGTGCAGCGTTGGAAACTGGTGATTATTATTTCTTACGCCGCGATATGGAACATGCCTATAAGTATTTTATAGATGCGTATAATGTTGCAAAAAATTCATTTACAAAGGATAATTTAGATAAAATAACAACTCGTATTGAGGATCTAAAAAAAAGAATTACAGAAGCTGAACTAAGAAAACTTCAGGAAAAATATGGAAAATAAAGAATCTTATAGCGAATATATGAAAGTGTTTTTGGAAGAAAATTCCAAAGTTAATCTAATATCAAAAAATGATGAAAAATTTTTATGGGAAAAGCATATTTATGATTCTTTATCTATTGAAAAATTTTTTGATAAATACGGAAAGGGTAAACATCTTTTAGATATTGGGACCGGGGGCGGATTCCCGTCAGTTCCGATTGCAATTAAATATCCGGAAATTGAAGTTCTTGCAGTAGATAGTATTGCAAAGAAAATTCGTGCTGTTGCTTTAATCTCTGAAAAACTCGGATTGAAGAATTTAACTTCTGTTTGTTCAAGGGTGGAGAATTTGAATGGAGAATTTGATATAGTTACATCCCGCGCTGTTTCATCTTTAAAAAATATTTGTGAATATGCACTGCCAAAACTCAAAAAAGATGGGTATTTTGTAGCATACAAATCTCGCAAAACCCCTGAAGAGATAGAAGAAGCAAAAGCTGTTTTAAAAAAATATAAAGCAAATATTATTGATATTATTGAATATGACCTGCCCTTAGAAGAAAAACTTACCAGAAATTTGATAATTATAAAACGGGGTAAATAATAGTCCTTACCCTACCCCTCTAAAAGGAAATGGATGAAAATCAAAATAATTCAAAGCCCAAGGCAATTGGTAGCATGTTACCCCGTCCGGTGAGGACCCCTCACCCCAGCCCTCTCTCATAGGGTGAGGGATAAAGACCAAAATAATCCAAGTCTTAAGGCAATTGGTGGCGTGGTGCCCCGTCCGGCCGAGGACTGTCATTCTGAACGAAAGCGAAGAATTTCACTATTAAATGTATATATTGCTTGTTCTTTTTAACTTTACAAATTTAATTATTTGCCCATGACTCATTGCATTTGAGGATTGTTCTTTCTACAATTATAAAAAAGGGGTATATGTTTCGGTCATGACTATTATTAATGATGTTTTTACTATTCACACTAAGGGGAATTCAGATATTATAGATATAACGCCGCAGATTAGGAATGTTGTGTATAATCATCAATTACAAAATGCGGTTGTATTTATTTACGCGCAAGGGAGTACGGTTTCAGTTACAAATATCGAGTTTGAGCCGGGGCTGTTGGTTGATTTGCCGGAAGCTTTGGAGCGTATTGCTCCTGTTGATTCAAGGTATCATCATGATGAAATGTGGCATGATGGCAACGGATATGCCCATGTTAGAGCATCTATTGTCGGAAATTCAACCCATGTCCCATTGATTGATGGTGTATTGCAGCTTGGTCAATGGCAGCAAGTTATTTTAGTGGATTTTGATAATAAAGCCCGAGCACGTAAAGTTAATGTGCAGATTATGTATTAATCTTTTCTCCAATTGCTTAATTATGCTTGAAAGTTGTTAGTTATTTCATGAATATATTCAAGCATTTGGGCAAAGTATTTTAAATCTGAGTTTCCGTTTATTACAAGATCAGCTTCTTTTCTGAACGGTTTAACGTATTTTTCGCCGGCTTGTGCAATGTAGTTCCAATGCTTTTCGGCATTTTCCATGCTCTGATTTCTTTCTTCAACTGCACGGTTTAAAAATCTGTTTTTTCTCAATTCGTTTTCTGTTTCAACATAAATTTTAATATCAAACACGTCTTTTACAGATTCATACATTGTAGCAATACCTTCAACAACAATAATTTTTTGAGAAGGAATATCTATGGCTTTTGGCATAGAAACACCTGTTCCGTTTGGAAGATACATTGGGGCTTTTATATCAAGTCCGTCAGATAAATCTTCAAGATCAGAACGCAAAATATCTAATTGGAAACTTGACGGAGCATCAACGTCATAGCCGTTATCTCTAAGTTTATCAAAGGTTCCGTATTTGTTAATTAGTGCAGAAATATCGTTAAAATAATTATCAGTACTCAAAACAGTTACAGGCATGGAAAGTTGTTCAATAACATTTTTGATTTCGTGGCAGATTGTTGATTTGCCTGATGCCGATTCTCCCGTGACTCCAATTAAAAGGCGCTTTGCAGGTTTGTTTATTAGGCGTCTAGAGAATCTGTCGATAAAGTTTTGGTTAATATTATTTATCAGCGGAATCGACTGTTTTTTATCATATAAAAAAATCTGCCTGAATTTTGTCTGGAGATAGAACGCTAATAATTCCCTGCCGGACTTTGAATTGAAATCAGGTTTGTATATTTTATCGTTAGAATTTAAATCTTTTCCAATTAACAATGACATGTTCTTTCTGTAAATTTTCGAGTATGAACAATATAATACATGAGAAAAAAGTTTTTTGCTAGTGGTATCAAAAATTATTAATATTTTTATCTATCGGTATTATGTAAAAATTTTTCTTAATGCTATAATATACAAGTAATAAGAAAAATATTTAAAATTATATATTATAAAAGAGGGGGTAAATATGGAAACATTAACCGCAACAGAAGGGTTAATTACAAAAATCATAGGACCTGTAGTCGACGTAGAATTCCCATCAGGAGATTTGCCAAATATCTATACAGCGCTTAATATGTTTCAAGAAGACGGAACAAAAATTGTTGCAGAAGTTCAGCAAATGCTGGGTTCTAATAAGGTTAGAACCGTTGCAATGTCTTCAACTGACGGTTTAAGACGCGGTATGAAAGTTGTTAATACTAATGAACCTATTAAAATTCCTGTAGGAAAATCTATTTTAGGCAGAATTTTAAATGTTACAGGTGATGCCGTTGACAATATGGGACCGGTTGATGCTGAAACTTATTTGCCTATCCATAGAGAATCCCCGAAACTTGTTGATCAAAATACAGATGTAGAAATTCTTGAAACAGGGATTAAAGCGATTGACCTTTTACAGCCATATCAAAAAGGTGGGAAAATCGGATTGTTTGGCGGTGCCGGTGTTGGTAAGACGGTGCTGATCCAGGAACTGATCACCAACATTGCAACGGAACACGGCGGATATTCGATCTTCACCGGTGTTGGAGAGCGTTCCCGTGAGGGAAATGACCTTTGGACGGAAATGAGCGAGTCCGGCGTTTTAAAGAAGACAGCCCTTGTATTTGGACAGATGAACGAGTCACCGGGTGCCCGTATGAGAGTAGCAGAAACAGGACTGACCATGGCAGAGTATTTCCGTGATGTAAAGCATCAGAATGTGCTTTTATTCATTGATAATATCTTCCGTTTTGTACAGGCTGGTTCTGAGGTTTCCGCCCTTCTTGGACGTATGCCTTCTGGTTATCAGCCGACACTGGCAACGGACCTTGGCGGACTTCAGGAGCGTATTGCTTCTACAAAGAATGGTTCTATTACTTCTGTTCAGGCTGTTTATGTGCCTGCAGATGACTTAACAGACCCGGCACCTGCTACTACTTTCGCTCATCTGGATGCAACTACAGTCCTTTCCAGAAAGATCGTAGAACAGGGTATTTATCCGGCAGTGGATCCTCTGGAGTCTTCTTCTCGTATCCTGGAAGAGGATGTTGTAGGAAAAGAGCATTATGAAGTAGCCAATAAAGTAAAAGAGATGCTGCAGAAGTACAAAGAACTGCAGGATATCATCTCCATCTTGGGTATGGAGGAACTTTCCGAGGAAGATAAGCTGACAGTCAACCGTGCAAGAAAGATACAGAGATTTTTATCCCAACCATTCCATGTGGCAGAGAACTTTACCGGTGTTCCGGGAAAATATGTTCCGTTGAAGGAGACAATCCGTGGATTCAAGGCAATCTTAGATGGTGAGATGGATGCGTATCCGGAGGCAGCCTTCTTCAATGTCGGTACGATTGAGGATGTAAAGAAGAAAGCAGAAACCCTGTAAAGGATAGAAAGGGGACGGCGTATGAATACATTTTCACTCAAGATCATAGCCTGTGACCGGGTGTTTTATGATGGACCATGTGAGATATTGAAATTCCCCGGCTATGATGGACAGATGGCGATTCTGGCACATCACGAGAAGATGACGACGAATATTGAAGTCGGTGAGCTGCATTTCCGGACACCGGATGGAGAAGAGCATGTGGCAATCTGTTCCGACGGACTTCTGAAGGTAAAGAATAACGAGGTTGTTGTACTTGTCTATTCGGCAGAAAAACCGGAGGAAATCGACGAGTTCCGTGCACAGGCTGCGAAGGAACGTGCCATCGAGCAGATGCAGCAGAAACAGAGTATCATGGAATACCACGTATCCCGTGCTTCGCTTGCGAGAGCAATGGCGAGACTGCAGGGACATGACCGGTACGAAGTGAAGTAAATCAAATCATAGATCAGAATAAAAAGAAACACCCAACTGTTATGAAGCAGTTGGGTGTTTTTGACTGTATATTTTTCGTGAAGTGGCATTACTCCCGGTTCTTCAGTGCCTCTTCCATAGGAATCTTTTGAATCTTCTTATATTGCAGGAAACTTAATAATCCGTAACATACAATATCCCAGATCACAACCTGAACATAGATAGATGTTCCGATATGAACATTTTCCAGCCAGATATCAAAAGTCCGGAAGAGATAGACAATCATTGTCTTCAGGATGACCGTAGAAAGCGGCAGACTGATTGCTACACTGACAAGGACAGCTATCGCGGTTGAAATAATGTAGATTTTTCCGATTTCTCTGTTGTTGTAACCGAGAATTTTCGTCAGGGAAATCGATTCCGCATTTTTCTCCAACACAATCTTAGAGAGCAGGTAGATAACGATGACGAAGATAATAAGGGAAAGATATTTCATCAAAGGCATCATACGTCCCATCGAATCATTCATCTGGTCACTTAACTTCGAATAGTCCGAAGGCCCCATCGTACTGTAGATGAAACTGTCATCTAAATCATCCAGCGCTTTGTCAGAGAAATATCCTGTGAAATAATCCGCATCCTTCCCGAATGTGTCATTGTAATTATCAATGCTCATAAATACGGAGAAGGCTGCCGGGTAATTGAAGCTGCCGGCAATCCGGAAAGAATATTCTTTATCGCCGTATTTTTCCGTTATTTTAATTGTATCGCCCACTTTGTAATCGTTCAGTTTCATGAACGATTTTGAGATGATTATATCCCCTTTTTCCGCAGGCATAGAAACCTGTGTCAGATACTTTGAATTATCTGCGATTCCATATACAAGCACTTCTTTTCCGCCATCATCCGCAAGCGCAGTCAGACAGTATTTTTCAGCAGATGAATCATCTAGCTCTACTGGTGCTTTGAGTGTATATTGATAGTTTGCAATCAGATGGTCAAGCACATTGTCTGTCTGGTCATTTAGGATTGGAAGCATGCTGGCGGAGAAGATAAACAGGATATTTGCCATCAGGATACCAATCGCCATCGTGATATAGTTGGAGCGGTTCTGCAGGATTGTACGAATCCGGAACCTGGTCAGAAACTTGAAGTCCGGAAGCTTTGTCACATGCTTTTTCTTACGTTTTGACAGATCATGCCGCAGGAAGTTAAGCGGTGACAATCCAAGCATTGATCGAAGCGCAAGGTAGTTGATCACTAACAGAATCACAATCGGAATCACGGTCGTAAGCAGAAAGGCGTTTGCATTCCAGACAACCTTGAATACAGGCAGAGAGTAGGAATGGTAATACATGTCCTCCATGAATTTACGAAAACAAGTGTAACCGCCGATATTTCCGATCACTGCGGCTGCAAGGAATACGTACGTTGGTGCAGCCATGTAATGCCGGATGATTTCGCCTTTTGTATATCCGGAAGCTCGCAGGGTTCCGATGGCACCGGCTTCCGATTCAATCGTGCTGAAAGTCATAAGTGCGAAGATGAATGCAAGCAGTGCTATCATGATATAGAGCATCTTCCCTTGTAAATGAGATCGCTTTATTGTTCTGCCGCATCAAAAAATCGGTTAGGTAATTTCCCTGTGGAGCGAGCTGTTCGGACAATGTATTCATCAGGTCTGTGCTTGCGTCATAAGAAGCCCGGTCATCAAGACTTCTGTCCGAAAAACGATATGCAAAGCTGTAGGTAAGCTTGCTTTCGGAGAATTCCTTGAAATAATCTGCAGTGACAAACCCCGTGGTAAATGTCGTTGCGCTGAACATCGAATCAGAGTTATTCTCGAACAGACAGCTATAATCCGGGACAGCAACTGTTCCGCAGATTGTTAAATCCTTTCCGTCAAAGGTGAGGGTGTCACCGATTTTGAGATTGTTGTTTTCTGCAAAGAGGCGGTCTATGGCAAGTTCTCCGTCCTTCTCCGGTGCGTGCCCTTCAAAGACCGAATATGTATTCAACGTCTCGCGGTTTTCGTAGAGACGGATGGAATAATTGCTATTACCTTCAAATGTGTAATCAAAATTATAGAAGTATTGTTTGTAGATGGTTGCTTTTGCTGTGCCTGAATCTTCCTGATCAGCGATTTTCTGCAGGTCAGCGACAGAGATTTCACTGTTTGTAGAGAAATGTCCATCCTCCAATTTATATGTCTCGATACCATCGTCGTAGGTGTGCATCATGCTCAGGGAAGTAACCAGCATACCACTGACGATTGAAATCATAAATGTCAGAAACAAAAAGATGGATATGTATTTTCCTTTTTCTTTTCTGATATCCCGAAGAATGCGTTTACGCAGTGGATTTTTGATTGTTTTATCAGCCATATGCATTCACCTACCAATCTAATTCCATCGCCGGAGTCTTTGCTTCGTTTGTATATTCTTTCCGGATCATACCATCACGGAGCTTGATCACACGGTCTGCCATGAGTTTGATGGCATCGTTGTGTGTAACGATGATGATGGTATTTCCGTATTTCCGGTTGACGTCTTCAATCAATTTCAGAATATCCTTGGAGGTATTGTAATCAAGGGCGCCGGTTGGCTCATCGCAGAGCAACAGATCCGGATTCTTGACGATGGCACGACCGATGGATGTACGCTGCTGCTGACCGCCGGAAAGCTGACTTGGAATCTTATCCTTATGCTCCCACAGACCAAGTGTATGAAGCAGGTCGTCGACATCAAGTGGGTTGCTTCCGAGGTAAGCGCCGACCTCGATATTCTCCTTGACGGTCAGGTTCGGAATCAGGTTATAGAACTGGAATACGTAACCTAAGTGTTCACGTCGGTAGAGAGTCGTCTGCTTTTCGTTCATGGCAGACATGGCAGCACCGTTGATGATGATCTCTCCCTTATCATAGCTTTCGATGCCACCGATGATGTTCAACAGGGTAGACTTACCGGAACCGGATGGCCCGAGCAGGACGCAGATTTCGCCTTTTCCGATACCGGTAGAAAGTCCTTTTAAGACTTGTACACGGTTGTCTTTTTCACCATAGAACTTTTCAAGATTGTTGATTTGTAAGAACATGATTTTCCTCCTTTTATGTGACTGCGAATCGTGAAGCAAAACACGAATGCAGGTGATGGTAGCGAGTTGCAGATTATCACATTTCTACGCAGACTCGCTCGCGCTCACTTCCGCACATAGCAGACACTAAACTCACAAAGCACCAATTCTGCGAATTGTTACTCTGTTCGTTAAGTGCTGATGTGCTACAATGGTCTGCTTAAGAACATGTGATAATCTACAACTCTTACCTACCATAATGCTCGTGTTTTGCGATTACGTGATAGGCAGTGAATATAAAACTCCCAAATGCATTAACCTTTTTTCTATTCTCATACGTGAAAACATATGAATATATGTTCATATATAAAATAAACGTGTAATACAGGTTTGTCAAGCGTATTTTCGCTTGCTTTGATGGATGTTTTATGTATTTGGTTAATTGCCGTGGTTATTATAACGCAAAAAGTTAGTCAAAACAAACCATTTATGCAGGATTTTTGAGCTGTTGGGAAATTTTCTCATTTGTGGGTGGCTGGTTGGGTAAAAAAGTTTAGAATAGGGAAAAAACTCTAATGGGAGGAGGTAGAGAAGAGAGCTAGTTGGGTAAAAAAGTCCGGAAACGGGAAATTGCTCCAATGGGGAGAGGTAGAAAAGCAAGCTAGTTGGGTAAAAAAGTCCGGAATCGGGGAATTGCTCCAATGGGAAGAGTGAGGGAAGCAAGCGGGTTGGGTAAAAAAGTCCGGAATCAGGAAATCGCTCCAATAGGAAGAGTGGGGGAAGCAAAAAAGCTCCAATGGAGAAACAGATAGAGAAAAAGAAAGTATGGATTGAGAAACAAATCACTCTGTGATACCATAGGAAAGAAATAGAAACAAACAAGAAAACAACCAAGGTACATATGAAATACATGAAAACGATAATCGATAATTCTTGGAATAAAATCAGGAGGAAATACAAGTGGAACCGAAAGCAGTCGTGAATTTGCGAAAGGGAGAAGGTCGTACCATCAAGGCAGGTGGACTCTGGATCTTCGACAATGAGATAGAGAGCGTGATGGGAAGTGTGGAAGATGGCGATATTGTCATCGTGCGTGATTTCGATGGATATCCAATGGGACGCGGATTCATCAACCGGAAATCCAAAATTACCATTCGAATGCTGACTCGAGACGCAGAGCAGGATATCAACGAAGCATTTCTCCGTATGCGGGTGAAGAATGCCTGGGAATATAGAAAAGCTGTGATGCAGGGTGAAGATCTTACATGTTGTCGTGTGATCTTTGGTGAGGCGGATTTCCTGCCGGGACTCGTGATTGATCGGTTCTCGGATGTGCTGGTGGTGGAATCCCTCGCACTTGGCATCGATTTATATAAGGAACAAATCGTGGATTTGTTGAAAGAGATCATGGCGCAGGATGGTGTCAAGATCCGCGGCGTATATGAGCGGAGTGACGCGAAGGTGCGCAAGAAGGAAGGACTTGCTCCATATAAAGGATGCATCGGTGCGGAGTTTGAGCCGGTCGTTGAGATCGTGGAGAACGGTGTGCATTATAATGTGGATGTAGCAAATGGACAGAAAACAGGATTCTTCCTTGACCAGAAGTACAACCGGCTCGCGATGCAGAAACTGATCAAGGGTCTGACCAGAGGCGTGCAGGAGACACCGTTGCGTGTGCTTGACTGCTTTACACACATGGGAACCTTTGCATTAAATTGTGGCTATGCTGGGGCGAGTGATGTGTTAGGACTTGATATTTCAGAGTTTGCTGTGGAGCAGGCAAGAGAAAATGCGAAGCTCAATCATTTGGAGAAGACTGTACATTTTAAAGAGGCAAATGTATTGGACGAGCTGCCAAAGCTTGCTGAAGCAGGTGAGCAGTTTGACGTTGTAATCTTAGATCCACCGGCGTTTACCAAGTCGCGCGAAGCAACCAAGAATGCAATCAAAGGCTACCGTGAAATCAACCGGAAAGGCTTGCAGCTTGTGAAAAACGGCGGGTATTTTGCAACCTGCTCCTGCTCCCATTTCATGACACAGGAATTGTTCACGAAGGTAATCGGTCAGGCTGCAAACAGCGTGCACAAGCGTCTTCGTCAGGTGGAATTCCGGCAGCAGGCACCGGATCATCCGATTTTGTGGGCAGCGGATGAGAGTTATTATTTGAAGTTTTACATTTTTCAGGTTGTTGAGGAAAAGTAAGAGGTGTAGTAACAAGATGGGAAAGCTGAATGTGTTTTAAGAAGATAAGAGAGTAGATAATCATTATATAAGTGGCTATCTACTCTTTTCGTTTATAGGGTTTCTTTTCATCTGTTTGGTTCAGAAGATAATCAATGCTTGTTTTATAAATCTTGGATAGTTTAATCAGAATATTTGTGGGGATATCATTTTCTCCGGTTTCATATTTCGAATATCCTGTCTGGCTCATATCCAGAAGTTTGGCCAGATATGTTTGTGATATATCATTATCTTCCCTAAGCTCTCTCAACCTGTTTTTAGTAGAAAATTTACGCACAAAATCACCTCGGATGTATTGTACTTTAATCTAAAACAGGTTAAAACGATTTGTAATAAGATTTTAATATGCAATACAAAAGTATAAGAGGAGAGGATAAGTTATTATGAAGAAGAAAATGTTATTGCAACTACATTTGTAACAGTTGTTCTTGTTGCGGGTATAGCATTTATTGTTAATGGCTGTGCGGATAAAAATACGGATAGTTCCCAGACTGCAAACACAGAGACAAGTGCGACTATTACAGATGCAGATACAGCAGAGAAAGAATCCGTTGATATAGTAGATGCTGACACAGCCAAAGCAGATTTTGATACCGTCAAGACGGGGTCTGAAACTGTCAAGGTAGATGATGCTAAGTCTGAGGATAACAACTCAGGCAAAGAGCCAGCAACACAGGCACCTGCTACCATTGAGACACCAACGACTCAGGTTCCTACCACACAGGAACCAAGAACGGAAGAGCCTACAATTGCTCACTAGCACATATGGAAGACAGTTGTAGATAAAAAAGCTTATGATGAACCTATTTATGAGGAGCAGGATGTGTATGAGTGGCACTCTATGTGGACTGATGGCAGTTATGCTGATGAATTCAGAGATAAGGAGGTTATGTTTGTGTGCACTTACAATGATGAAACATGAAATTTTCTTGCAGAGCGATGTTAGGGTATGTCGGATAAGATATTTACATAGAGCGAATGACTTGCCTATTAACAAGGGCGGATCGAATTAGGGAAAAGATGAAATCTTGGTTAGTGTTAAATTTTTTAATATTATATGTATGTTTTTTTTTAATATACATATAATATTAAAGGAATATAAATATACAAAATGTATTTACTTTTACCATGATTGTGTTAAAATGTGTATAAAGGAGGTAAAAAAATGAATAGACATTTTTATCTTTTAACACTTGATATATATGGTATAAAAAATATTGCAAATCCAATTCATTTAGATTTTTATAAGAAGACAATTAAAAGGGATTTTAATCCCGAAAAATATAAGATTAAAGCAATTTATGGGGAAAATGGATCTGGAAAAACGGCAATAATTACTGCAGTTAAACTTCTTAGAAATTTATTGATTGATAAAAATTATTTATCTGACCATGAGACACAAAAATCACTAGTTGAAATTATAAATAAAAAGACAAGGAATGGATATATTGAATGTGAAATATACGTAGATATAGATGAAGATAGAGAAATTTTGGATTATTATATCTCTTTTGAAATAAAAGATGATGGCAGAATTTATATAACAGAAGAAAGATTAAGTCGCAAAAACGGAAATTATTCAAAAAATTCATATTTATGTGTGTTTGAGTCAAAAGATGGGGCATTAGAGAAGTTTGGAAATGATAAGGTGTACGAATTTGTAAAAGAAAAAACTTTGAATTTATTAGATAAACAGTCATTTGCTTCTAGTATACTTACAATGATGAATGATTTTCCGCATGATAAAGATTTAAATAATGATTTTGTAACTGTAATAGAATTGTTCGCATTTGCAATTTCATTAAATGTTTGCATTGACAATGCAGATATTCATACAAATAATCGGTTATATCAAAAAATACAAAGTATAGAAGAAAATAAAAAAGATTCTTTTACAAAGGAAACATTTAATCAACTAAAGAGGGAAATACTTGAAGCTTCTGGAAGAGATATTTTGGTGCCTAAAAATTTATATAGTTCATATGAAGAACAAATCGCAAAACTTAGTATGTTTATTCAGATATTTAAACCAGAGCTCGTAAATATTGAAGTAGATAAAAAAGATTTTGATCAATTTTATAAATGCAATCTGAAAATGATATATGAAAATTATACTTTGGATCAAGAGTTTGAAAGTCGTGGAATAAAAAAAATGATGGATTTATTTTATTATCTTGAAGATGCATGTATGGGAATGATCACATTTATCGATGAATTGGACTCTAATATAAATGATGTATATCTAGATAAAATAATTGAATATTTTATATTATATGGAAAGGGGCAGCTTTGCTTCACTTCTCACAATCTCTCTCCAATGTCTGTGTTGAAGAAGAATAAAAATGCTATAACATTTATTTCCAGTGTTAACACAGTTCATACTTGGGCTAATAACGGTAATTTGAGTCCTGAGAATGCATATAAGAATGGTTTTATTGAGGATTCGCCATTCAATGTTGATGCATCGGATTTTCTTGGAATATTAGGAGGTACTGATGAGTAGGCAAATATTATTTTGCGTGGAATCCAATAATAAGGCTAGAACTGATTATCAGTATATTGAGGAGACATTGAAAAGATTTTATAAAGTGGATAGAAAGATTAGATATAGAGCAATATATTTAGGATCAAAAACGAAATACAATGCGAAAGATAAAGTAAGAGAGATAAATAAAAATATTAAAACATTTATAGGTGAGACAACTGTTATTTATTTTATTGATGTTGATGATTATGATACTTCTTATGACACAAAGAAATTATATGATGATATAGAAATCTATTGTAAAAAACATGGTTATGAGTTCGTTTTTTTTCATAAGGATGTCGAGGATGTTTATTTGGGGAATTCAGTTAAAGATAAGGAAAAAGTAAGTAAGGTTGCTGAGTTTAAAAGAAAAAAAATGATAGAAAATGTAGATGAGTTTATGTTGAGAATGGACTATCATAAAAGACATTGTAGTAATATACTTAAAGTATTGGATAAGTATTGGCAGAGAAAGTAGACAGTAAAACTACATATACAAGAAATGTTCATTTAAACAAATTATCTGATGATACAAGAAGCATCTAAAGGAGAATCGTTATGAATAAACATATAGAAAAAGCAATGGAGCTTCGAAACGAAACTCCAATGGTAAGCAACTGTTCCCAGACGATTATGCGTTGTTATGCTGAGGATATGGGAATTTCAGAAGAAATGGCAGCAGGGCTTGGCTGTAATTTCGGTGGTGGTATGAAATGCGGTGGTATCTGTGGCGCAATCACAGGTGGTTTGATGGTGCTTGGTGCCAAGGGCGTTGAGAATCCAGCAAAGGTAAATGAGTTTCGCAGGAAGATTGCGGAGAATCATGATGGAATGGTGAACTGTGTGGATCTGCTTCGCGCAAATGCGGCGAAGGGTGGCAACAAGAAGGAACATTGTGATAAGATGATTCAGGAAGCAATCACGCTTATAGATGAAATGGTGTAAAAATTTCTTGACGAAATTTATTATGTAACATAGAATGAGATTAATACAGTGAAAAGGAAGAAATCAATGTTCTGGAAGATGACAACATTGCAATTGAAAAAAGGTTACATTTTCGCTCCTAACGGGGATAGTGCGCCTTTTTTCAGGAATAAAGTCTGATTCATCAGAACCATTCTATGTAAATCAAGGTACATTATCTCCTTAACGATAAAATATAAGTTAAGGAGATTTTTTATGTTTAAAATTAAAAAACAAATTTCGAAGTTGTACATGGCGTCCATCTTAGGCAATCTGTCGCTGACGGGCGCGTGGGTCGCAATTCTTGCAGCGAGAGGATACAGTCTGATCAAAATCGGAATTGCAGAAACGGTGTTTCATATTTTCAGTTTGACGTTTGAGATACCATCGGGCGTTTTTGCAGATGTATTTGGACGAAAGCAGATGCTGGTGGTGAGCAGTATTATGCGTGTGATCGGAAGCATCTGCATGATTTGCTCAAAGAATCTGACGATGGTGTGTGTGGCAATCGCGTGTTTTGCAGTTAGCTATAATTTTTCCTCGGGATCTGGGGATGCGCTTGCATATGATTCGCTGAAATT
>OHQR01000237.1_pt1 | contig 42814 bp, 34 predicted proteins | sample 1578191 | NCBI WGS metagenome assembly OHQR01 (sample SAMEA3879577, study PRJEB24766) | human gut metagenome | biome: human-associated habitat; feature: feces | place: USA | collected 1985/1987 | reverse complement strand
AAAGTGAACGGATATCACCGTTTTGGGTGAACGGATATCAACCGTTTTCAGCACATCAATGATGCTTTTAGGCAAAAAAGATGATATTTATGTTAGAGTAGGAACTTATTATACCAAAAGGGATGAGAAGAATATGGAAGAACTTCTACCACGTAATTGGGCAAAATCCTATCAAACTTGTTCCGAATAGATTCTATTAGTTCCGAATCGACTACGAATAGCACCGATTCGGAACTAATTCACAAAATTTGCAACGTGGTTTACCGAATGCTTACATAAGTTTATATATAGGGTGGCAAAGTTCCGCTTCAAAATTTAATAAAGTTAGACTCCTTGGCTCCGAATATCCTATCTGTAGCATTGTTACACAAATCTTGCATATCCTTTTGTATTTGGGATACCAAAGAACATGCATTTATATTTGCCAGACTGTCTACATCAAGTGATAACCCCTTTGATACCATATATCCACTCTTGTCATAATAATTAAAAGAGTCTCCAGATCTGAACAAACGGTAGTTAGTCAGGATAAACCTGTCATGAGGTCTGTTATTCCCATATACCACAAAAGTGACCTTTACTTTTGTTTCTTTGCCAAAAATCTCATTGATACGCTTACACACGCTTTTTCTTAAGACTTCGTCATTTGAATCGGAAAAAAACACAATGTTTATTTTGGGCTTTTGAACTCCCTTTGCAAACAATGATAAAATTTTATAAAGATTGCTCTCCAGTCTACTTATGTCACTGAACAAGTATCTGTCAGCAATAACAATGTCACTGCAAGGCATAATGTGTCCATCTTTTTTCAGTGTTTCCCATCCATCAAATGTTGTTTTATCCTGAATATTATAGAGGGAATGCAAGTCGAAAGAAGAATTACAGAATAGCGAGGATAACACACTGGTTTCTTCTCCCACCTTACCTATCAGCATGCTGTTCTGCTGCTTCAGTGCATCAACTTTTTCATCATCTACAAGAAATGCAGAATAAAAAACATTCCAGGGCAGGTTAGTGCGAAAATTATTCTTAATCGGTCTTTCAGGAAAAGGAGGACGCTTAAACTCATCAGCAGAGCTTGTATCCCCTCTTCCCTGTGAAAGCTGGTTCATCCATTTCAGCAGTAAAGGATTATTCAGACATTCTTTCTTATCGAAATTGAAAATCAGATCAAGATGCCTCTTAATAAGTCTTATGACTTCCTCATATAGCTCTGAAACTATTTCCTTCTCTCCCTGATTCAATAAAGAGAGAAGATTTTCTTTGTCAATATATAATTTCATATCAGAATATCTCCATCATTAAATTTACTGCCTCATCGAAAAATCCCGGTCCGAAATCATTCTTGAATTTACCATCCATTCGATATTCCAGAGAATAAGCTTCCTTGCCCGATGCTATATAAATGGCCTGGAATGGATTTTTGTCTTCACACTCATTATTGGAAGTAAATCCCATTCTTGCAACAAGCACCTGAGTTTTTCGTATCAGATATTCACTGTGAGTCTCTATTATAAAGTGAATGCCATACTCCTTATAAGCTTCATAAAACATATCTGCCAATAAGGATTGATATTTCGGGTGCAGATGTATTTCAGGCTCTTCTATTATAATTGTTTGTTCTTCATAATAAAATTTCCTTAAAGAGTCCAGACAAAGGGCATTGACATATTTATTTTTTGCCTTCAAAATTGATACCTCTATCTGCAGAATTAATGATACCAGCTGTGTTATACCATATCCTTCATAAGCCAGCAGGACCGGCTCTTCATCTTCTTGTTTCTGAATAAATATCTGAACACCAAGTCCATTTTCATCAACCTTGAATATCAGTTTCTTTCCAACTCCGAACTTTTCAAGCCATTTGTTCGTAAACGAATTGATAACATATTTGTTCTCTCCTTCTGTCATATTGATGATAATCCTGGAAGGTTTGCTCTTGATCGCCTTGGTACAATTAAAATAGTCCAACAGAAGTCTGGTAAAAGAATCCCGGCTTTCAAGTGAATACATCTTTTTAACTTCTACTCTTGAAGAGCCCACATACATCAGATTCCAGTCCGTCTGCAGGCAATCCTGTATAAAATAAGTAAAATATCTTTTAAATACATCATACATTTTATGTACCGGTATTACTCCAAAATCCGGGTCATATTCCCAGATATATTCCTTTGGTTCCGGCTGGTATATACAATCAAGAACTGACAACAACTCATAAGCATAAATAAAGTCGGGATCTATCTGTTCCATATTTTTATTAATGACAAACGCCGTAGGATTTTTAGGCCCGTTAAAAGAAACATACTTATTTGAAGGTCTTAGCTGGTTCTCCATTAAGGTATCCGACGTAAGCTTGAACGGCCAGAATTCTAAATGATAATCCCTGAATTTGTCAGAATGCATATAATCTGTTTCCAATGAAACAATATAGTTTAAAAAAGAGGTCTGACCTGATGCTTTGAAACTCGCAACAATCTTTTTTACGGCTATGATCAGTTTAGGTCTGTCCTGATCTCTACATTTTATTTTTTCAACCAGATCCAAAAAAAATTCCTCAATATGATCTGCATCCATATTTTCAATCTTCTCATATAAAGAAAAAGAGAATAATGTACTATTCAGACAGAACCGGTCTATTTCCTCTTCTTTCAGTTTTTCTCCAAAATATAGATTCTTTCCATCCCCCCGGGACATATGTTCCAGAACACTGGAAAAGACAACATCATTACGTGAACATAGGAAATTGTTAATATGCTCCTCTTCCTCGCTATAATCTCCCTCATCTCCTTCCTGTGCATCTTGTAACTTTTGCTTGTTTAAATCGGCCCATCTCTGCAGTTCATATTCGTATCTGATGAATTCCGTAAACGCATCCTTTAATAAATAGTAATTACAATAGTTAGTTCTGTATCCGCCTTTGCGACTCCATGAATAGACTGTTTGATTTTTCACAGAAATCAATAACGTCTCCAACAAACCATTGTTCAGATCATCATGATCATCTCTGTTAAATGTCAAAGTAACCGTTACATAATCGAAAATATAATTCGAATATTTCGAATACGAAAAGGTTATTTTTGTATTCTTGCTTCCTTTATGGATTGCTTTATCATAGCGCCCGAGTGTATTCAGCGGGTATGACATAAAATCCAGTCTGCACTTCTCAATATCGAAGCTTACCTGCTTTAAAAATGACTCCAGCAGCAAACAGGCCTTAGCTAAAGAACTTTTACCGGCACTGTTTGTTCCTGTAAGAATTGTTATAGGTGATATGTCGAAAAGAATTCCATCTTCATCAAAAATGCGAAAATTTTTAATCCCGAATTTTGTATTCATAATGTTAGCTTTATTTAAGATTCTTTATTTTACCAAGATTCAGTATGCAATATTCATAAAAAACAGGAATATTTCCAAGCAATTACTTAATAAAATCTACCTTCCGGTTTAATATTTACTTGCAAATGAACATTGTTTTAAATATATACCTATCTTTGTTTTCAATTAAAAATTGATAGTCACTAATCAATTATGAAAACCTGTATCTATGCTGACTGTTACTATAAATTCTAAATTCCAAAACGAGTATAAAAAATCACCTTTATTCTTTTTAAAACGAATTACGGAAACTCAATGGAACTCGTCTAGCCGCTCTTATTATACAGAAAACAAGTGGGTATCCACAATGACTGCTTTTACAAGCAATATCTTATACAACGAGCTACCTGACAATTCAAACTTTCACCTCATGGCACCCGATGATATCAACCTCTTCAATCATGCAATAAACAATGAGGGGCCAGAAAGGATGTTTTCTGTCCATCCTGTCCGTTCATCTTCTGTCAATGACACATATCTCATTTTCTATCAAGTGATTTACCGCCATCTCACATCGCCTGATGCCTACCGCACAATGGAATTATTGTGGTTTTTGAATTTTAAAGAAGTAAATGTCAGTGTTCTTAAAGAGGCATTATCCGGTTTTGAACCTCAACATATCTCTTTATTGCTTAAATATATCAGGGAATGCTGTATTTGCCTGTCTTACCCCAAACAAAGCCTGATCAAGGAATTTCTTGACCAGTATGGCGGATATAAAATATATTATCCCGATTTTCTGATTGATGCCATTCATGAAGCACTTCCAGAGATATCGCACACCACATTGGACTGCAACCTATTTACTGTCATATCGATACTTTTGGGATTCACCCAAACAAACAACTATCAGACAAAACAAGTCACTGACAGCAAGAATCCTCTGCTCCGCTTAAAGAAATGGCTGAATGATGAAACCTGTACTGATGTTGACTTTTCTTTCATCGAAAGGATAATAAGCTTTTTATCTCCCAAAGCACAATTCTTGATAATAAAAAGATATTTCAAGGCAATTCATTCAGGTCATTATACTTATGACCCGGAGTTTCTCAAACGTCTGTCGGACAACAAATATCACCGCATCCAGACATACAGAAACTCGATCTATTTTCCATCCCAGACAGCAGATCTTACAGTGCCTGTCTTAATTGATAGTATTGACACCTATATCAAAAGTAATGGAACAAGACTACAGCAATTTGAGGGTATTCTGGATCAATTTACTCGCAATGCAGATCCTCTCTATCTCGATGCAGATTTAGGCTTGCATCATCTCCTTCCTGTATGTGACGGCGGTGCCGTGTATAATCAAAGACATTTTAAAGGATTCATTGATTTCTGCATAACTTTTCGCATTAAACATTTTAATGAAAGCCAGGAACAAACAAAAGCAATTTATGATTTTCTGGATCGTCACTTCGAAAGGGTATGCATCACCGGATGTAAAAGTGGAAAATTCAAGAACCAGTTAAAGTATTGTTTAAATTACGAACATGTGCAATCCATCTGCAACAGATCTATCCAAAGTAAATATTGTGCAAATTGTACGATGAATATTCTCATCGCAGAGAAATGGATCATCTCCCCAAATCATTATGCACGGGACATAATTAAAAATCTTATAAGCACAGATTTCTCTTTTACAGATGAAAGTACTGTTCTATCAATAGAAATGATAGACTCGGCAGACTTTACAGTCAGGCTATATAATTATCTCTGCCAGCTTACCCGAAATACGGGACCTGTATTTTCTATCGATGATAACGAAATGCAACACCTGAAATTTATCAGTGAATTTATAATCTTCCATAATATAAACTTTAAGATTAGGGAAAATTCCTATTTCGGAATGAATATTTTAAACATAAGAAATAACAATTGCACGACTACATCTTATGACAGTCCCAAAGACATAGCTAAAGAAAAGAATCTTGTCAGGCAAATTTTACAAAAGTCTCTTGAGGAAGAACTGGGAACTACATTTAATTCTTCGGGAATAATAGAAATCAAGTATGACGAAACAATATTAAACAAGGTTATTATGAAGTATTATTATGTTCCTACTTCCTATGATAGAACTAAAGATATACCATTTCTGACAAAACAGCAATTAAAGAAAAAGAAGTTCTGCGCTCCCGAATATGAAAACAATTATAATCCAGCAACATCCCTACCATTTTTTTGGTGCAACGGAAAAGAATGTTTTAAAAATTCCTTATCGCATCAGACGTTAGCAACAGTTCCATCATGGACTCAATATAATCTTCTGCACATTTTAGAAATATTGGGATATCCTCAGATGACTGAAACCCCAGCAGGTTTGCAACCAAGCCCTATAATCCGATCATTAATAGCTTTAATCAATAAAGTCACACATATTATTCCCAGAATGTCATGTCGAGAATGCGGGCACCTCATGTATCCTACAGGCAAAAGCAAATTCAACAGATACAATTATTTTACCTGCTGCAACCCATACTGTAAGGAATATAATGTATTCGTTTATCTAAACTATTGTAACAGTTGCAAGAAAGGACTGATTGATTCCAGAGACAATGCAAAATGTCCTAATGGCTGGTTTATTTGTCCCTCATGTCTGGGTTGCTGCAACGACAACACCATTAACAGAATGATACAGAAATATATAGTATCCGGACAACCTGTTCCATCCCATTTGCAATTTATAAAAGGAAAAGGACATAATAACAAATCGATTTATTATTGTCCCGTTTGTGGAGAAAAATTAAATAACGAAGTTATAAAGATACATGATAATGAAAAAAAGGATATACTTATTTGCTCTCAATGTGGATATAAGAAAACAATATAAATAAATGGATTTGTTCCGCAATTGTGTTCCATACCATCTTCTGCTGATCAAAAACATCCTCAAGTAAATAGCTATCAACGGTTTACAATCACCAGAGTGAATCTTATTTCCGAATTTCTGCCAGCTTTGCCAGGCTTCTTTTAAACTATTATAGTTAGTGCGGACAAATTAACAAAATTTTAATTTTACATTATTTTCCGCATTTCCCATATAAGTTTATATATAGGGTGGCAAAGCTGGCAGAAAACGATATAACTTGCTCATTAGTTGTCTGTTTCATCTAAAAATCTTATCTTTGTACTATTCCTTTAAATTCACAAGATCACTACTGTCCAATAAAAGTTAGCTAATCGGTCTTTGAAATTATTGAAATACAGTCTTTTAAGCAGTCCTTTAGAATGAAACGGATTTGAATTCGTAGCTTAGCGGTCAAATTGAAGGCCGCTTATGAACCAAGATAAATACGTATTCGCTCAACTTACCGCTTTTCTGAACAGAACCCAGTTCAACAACTTCGTTCGCAAGTATGATGGCAATCGCTACGTGAAGCAATTCACCTGCTGGAATCAGCTGCTTGCTATGATGTTCGGACAACTGAGCAATCGTGAGAGTCTTCGCGACCTAATTGTGGCTTTTGAAGCACACCGAGCTAAGCAGTATCATCTTGGTTTGGGACGCAATCCAATAGCCAAAGCCACTCTCGCTTATGCTAATCAGAATCGTGACTACAGAATCTTTGAAGACTTCGCATTCTATATAATGAAGGAAGCTTGCGAAAAGCGAGCAATCAATATCTTGGAAATCCCAGGAAATAAGTACGCTTTTGATTCAACAACCATTCCGTTGTGTCTAGCCACATTTCCATGGGCGAAGTTCCGAAGAAAGAAAGGAGGAGTGAAAGCTCATGTCTTATATGACATTGAAGCACAAGTTCCTGCCTTCTATACTGTAACCACAGCATCGAAGCACGACTCTACAGAGATGTGTTCAATCCATTATGAACCAAATGCTTATTATATGTTCGATAGGGCTTATGACTTTTTTAAGGAATTATATAGGATACACCTGACAGGTTCCTTTTTCGTTGTCAGAGCTAAAACGAACTTGAAATACACAATGGTTAAATGGAAACGTAGGATGCCTAAGTATGTACTTACAGATGCTGAAGTGAAACTGACCGGATATCTCTCAGAGAAGAAATATCCCGAGTCATTCCGATTCATTCGTTACTACGATGAAGAGGGTGACCGTGAGTTCACTTTCCTGACAAACGCAACACATATTTCTGCATTGGACGTTGCTAATCTCTATAAGAAAAGATGGTTGATCGAGCTATTCTTCAAATGGCTAAAGCAGCACCTTAAAATAAAAAAATTCTGGGGCACAACGGAAAACGCTGTCCGCATTCAAATCAGTGTAGCTATTATCACATACTGTCTTGTAGCTATTGTCCAACACGATATGCAATTGAAACGCTCAACTTATGAAGTTTTGCAGATTCTAAGCATCTCTCTAACGGACAAAACGAACTTACGTGACCTGTTCGATAAGACTGATTTCAACGATATCAAAGAACTCGATTATCCCCTTTTTGAAGGACTATTTGATTAATTTTTTAACTCGTCCATTTTTATTGGACACTAATGAGATTAGATAATAAGTAAAAATACATAATATATTTATACATAGAATAATTTTCATCATTTTATTTGTACATAATTCTCAAACAACAATGCGCTACTGAACATTATTAATTGCTATAATAAAGCAAACTAAAACATTTTATTTCTTAAATTTGCGAATAAATGTATCATTTAGACCATGTAATGAGAAAAGCAAGACTTAGATTGGTTGACATACGGTTGACAAAAACAAAAATAGTTTCCAATTAACTTATTGAATATCAGCTAATTAGAAACTATTATTAGTGGACCAGCCAGGGCTTGAACCTGGGACCTCCAGATTATGAGTCTGTTGCTCTAACCAACTGAGCTACAAGTCCGATGTTACAATCCTGTAACGAAATGTGATGCAAAAGTAAAGGTTTTACCTGTAATCTGCAAAAAAAACAGCAAAAAAATGAAGAAAAAAACGTTTTTCGCCTTACTCTTAAGATTTAAGTTGTATTTTTGCGACACAAGTTCTTAAACCAATTGTAAACAATATGTCACAAACCAATCCAGAGCCTAAACTGACCGGACTGACCGACCAGGAAGTGCTGTCGAGCCGCGAAAAGTACGGTGTCAATCTTTTGACTCCTCCCAAACGCCCCTCCATGTGGAAACTCTACCTCGAAAAGTTCCAGGACCCCGTTATCCGTGTCCTGCTGGTAGCTGCCTTTTTCTCCCTGATTATCTCAATCATCGAAAACGAATACGCCGAAACCATCGGTATCTTCTTCGCCATCTTTCTGGCAACCGGTATCGGCTTCTATTTTGAATACGATGCCAACAAGAAGTTCGACCTGCTGAATGCGGTGGGCGAAGAAACTCCTGTAACGGTCATCCGCAACGGAAAGATACACGAAATTCCCCGGAAAGACATCGTTGTAGGCGACATCGTCATTCTGAATACCGGTGAGGAAGTTCCTGCCGACGGAACTCTGCTGGAGGCAGTTTCCCTACAAATCAACGAATCGAGTCTGACCGGAGAGCTGATGGTCAACAAAACGGTGGATGAAGCTCATTTCGACGAAGAAGCCACTTACCCGTCGAATACCGTTATGAGAGGAACAACTGTTACCGACGGACACGGCATCATGCGTGTAGATAAGGTAGGCGATGCCACTGAAATCGGAAAAGTGGCCCGCCAGGCAACCGAACAGAGCGAAGAGCAGACTCCGCTGAATATCCAGCTCACCAAACTGGCAAACCTTATCGGGAAAGCTGGATTCACTATTGCTGCCCTGACTTTCATCATCTTTACCAGCAAGGATTTGTATGCCTATTTCACCTCCGGAGCTTATACCGGCGACTGGCATTCGTGGCTGGAAATAGCCCGCATCGTATTGAAATACTTCATGATGGCCGTTACCCTGATTGTAGTGGCCGTACCTGAAGGATTGCCGATGAGTGTAACCCTGAGCTTGGCCCTGAACATGCGCCGCATGCTGAAGACCAACAACCTGGTGCGGAAAATGCACGCCTGCGAAACCATGGGCGCCATCACCGTCATCTGTACAGATAAGACCGGAACCTTGACACAGAACCTGATGCAGGTATACGAAGCACAGGTAGACAACAGCCAACCGGACCTGGTAGCCGAAGGAATTGCAGTGAACTCTACCGCTTTCCTGGAAGAGAAAGCAGCGGGAGAAAAGCCTTCGGGTGTAGGTAACCCTACCGAAATCGCCTTGCTGTTGTGGCTGAACGGCCAGGGAAAAGACTACATGTCTTTACGTACCCAGGCCAAAGTCGTCAATCAGCTTACCTTCTCGACCGAACGGAAATACATGGCTACCCTGGTTGATTCGCCCATCCGGCAGAAACGTATCCTTTATATAAAGGGAGCACCGGAAATCGTGATGAGCAAATGTAGCCTACCGGCAGACGCCATTGCCCGCTATAACGAACAGCTCCTCGCCTACCAGAACAAGGCCATGCGTACCTTGGGTATCGCCTACCGGGAAATAGCCGAAGGCGAATCGTCCGATTGCGCCACCCTGGTCAACGAAGGTGGATTGACCTTCCAGGGTATCTTCGCCATCAGTGACCCGATCCGTCCGGACGTGCCGGATGCTGTCAAGAAATGCCAGTCAGCGGGTATCGGTGTAAAGATCGTTACGGGCGATACTCCGGGAACCGCCACCGAAATCGCCAGACAAATCGGACTCTGGCAACCCGAAGATACGGAACGTAACCGCATCACAGGAGTAGAATTTGCCGCCTTGAGCGACGAAGAAGCCTTGGATCGCGTACTCGACCTGAAGGTGATGAGCCGTGCCCGCCCGATGGACAAGCAACGTCTCGTACAACTTCTGCAACAGAAAGGGGCTGTGGTAGCCGTTACCGGTGACGGTACGAACGATGCGCCGGCCCTGAACCACGCCCAGGTGGGTCTGTCCATGGGTACCGGTACATCGGTAGCCAAGGAAGCCAGCGACATCACCCTGCTGGACGACTCCTTCCACAGCATCGCGACAGCCGTCATGTGGGGCCGTTCATTGTACAAGAACATCCAGCGATTCATCGTCTTCCAGCTGACCATCAACGTGGTGGCCTTGCTCAGCGTATTGCTCGGAGCGTTCTTCGGAACAGAATTGCCGCTTACCGTAACCCAGATGCTGTGGGTGAACCTCATCATGGATACCTTTGCCGCCATGGCCTTGGCTTCCATCTCTCCGAGCATGGATGTCATGAACGAAAAGCCACGTAAACGGACGGACTTCATCATCACTCCGGCCATGCGTAACAACATCCTGGGCGTAGGCCTCGGATTCCTGGTCATATTGATGGGACTTCTGGCTTACTTCAAGACACTTCCGGGAGGTATGGATGTACATCACCTGACTGTCTTCTTCACCATCTTCGTGATGCTGCAGTTCTGGAACCTGTTCAATGCCAGTGTATTCGGCACCAACCATTCCATTTTCAAGGATGCAAGCCATGCTTTGGGTATGCTTAGCGTTGCCCTGATTATCCTGGTGGGACAGTTCCTGATTGTCACCTTCGGCGGGAAAGTATTCCGTACCGAGCCCCTTCCGCTCATGGAATGGCTGTACATCATCGGAGGAACTTCCATCGTACTGTGGATCGGTGAAATCTGGCGGGGAATCCAACGGTTAAAGAAGAATTGATGCGTTATGAATCCGACAATCCATAACCTGATATTCGACTTGGGCGGGGTCTTGTACGACCTCGACATTGAAGGTTGTCTGCAGGCATTCGAGCAAGCGGGCCTGACCGAGGTACGTCATCTGATAACCGGCACCAACGAAGCCGGTATCTTCCAGGCATACGAAACCGGGGAACTCTCCACTCCCCGGTTCCGCGAAGAAGTACGCAGACTTATCGGTAACCCCCAACTGACGGACGAGGACATCGACCGGATGTGGAACCGCATGCTGGTACACCTGCCTCAAGAGAAACTGGATTTATTGCACGAACTCGGTCGGCATTACCGCCTGTATCTGTTAAGCAACACCAACGACCTCCACTGGGAACACGTTGTCCGGCAGGCCTTCGCAAAGCGGGGATACCAGGTCTCCGATTTCTTCCAACAGGTATTCCTGTCCTTCCGGATGAAACTGGCCAAACCGAACCCCGCCATCTTCCTTACCGCCCTGGAAAGCGCCGGACTACAGGCTGAAGGAACTCTGTTTATCGACGATTCACCGGTCAACTGCCAGGCAGCCGAATCAGTCGGTATACAGGCTGTCCATTATACACCGGGCGAAGACCTCCGCTCCCTACTCGCTACCGTCTTATGAGAATCATCACCGATACAGACCGTACAGAAAATTTAGGACCCTGCGCAGCCACTATCGGCTGTTTCGACGGTGTACACCGTGGGCACCGCTACCTTATCAATCAGGTATGCAAAGTGGCTGCGGAAAGGGGACTGCATTCTGCCATCGTTACCTTTCCGGTACATCCGCGTCAGGTGATGCAGACCGACTACCAGCCTCAACTGCTGTCCTGCCTGCACCAGAAAACTGACCTCATCAGCCAACTGGATGCCGATTATTGCTTCATGCTGCCTTTCACCCGGGAGTTGTCACAACTGTCGGCCCGCGAGTTCATGCAGGTTCTACAGAAACATTACCACATCCAGGTACTTGTCATCGGTTATGACCACCGCTTTGGACACAACCGCACAGAAGGTTTTGAAGACTATTGCCGGTACGGACAGGAACTCGGCATGGAAGTCATCCGCGCCAAAGCATTGGTAGAAGACGGTGTATCCATCAGTTCCTCGCATATCCGTAACCTGCTCAGACAAGGTGCCGTACACGAGGCCAACCGCTGCCTGGGCTACGAATATTACCTGGACGGCACCGTGACCGACGGATACAAGGTGGGACGGAAACTGGGCTTCCCTACCGCCAACCTGCTGCCGGCCTGCCCCGAGAAACTGATTCCGGCCGAAGGGGTCTATGCCGTCTACACCTATGTACAGGGCATCCGTTATGCCGGTATGCTGAACATCGGACACCGCCCCACCGTCAACAACGGCAGCGACCTGAGCATCGAAGTCAATATCCTCGACTTCTCGGAAAACATCTACCGCAAACAGATGCGCATCGAGTTCATCGCCTTCATCCGTTCCGAGCAACGCTTCGATTCACTGGAGCAGCTCACGGTCCAACTGAAAGCCGACCGTGAACAGGTCCGGAAACTGTTGCAGATGCCCGTTCGTTGATGAATATCATTTAATTCGGTTTCCGCTTCATAAATCGCCACTGGTATAGCAATTTATCCAAAGATTGTGCGTATCTTTGCCCCCGAATTTTTAGAAAAACTGAATGAAGACATTTGAAGAACTCGGCGTTTCCTTAGAAATACGGAAAGCGATTGAAGAAATGGGATATGAGAGTCCCATGCCCGTACAGGAAGAAGTAATCCCATATCTATTAGGAAACGGAAACGATGTAGTGGCTCTGGCACAAACCGGAACCGGAAAAACAGCCGCATTTGGTCTGCCGCTGATACAAAAGATTGACGTAACCCGTCGTATTCCACAAGCATTGATACTCTGTCCTACCCGCGAACTCTGCCTGCAGATAGCCGGTGACCTGACAGACTACTCGAAGTATATCACCGATTTGAAAATATTGCCGGTATACGGTGGTTCCTCCATCGACAGCCAGATACGTAGCCTGAAACAAGGGGTACACATCATCGTGGCCACACCGGGACGCCTCATCGACCTGATGGAACGTAAGGTGGCCAACCTGTCTACGGTCCGCGATGTCGTGATGGACGAAGCCGATGAAATGCTGAACATGGGTTTCACAGACAGCATCAACGCCATCCTGGAAAAAGTACCGCAAGACCGGAACACCCTGATGTTCTCGGCTACCATGAGTCCCGAGATTTCCCGCATCGCCAAGACTTACCTGCACGATGCCAAGGAAATCACCATCGGTACCAAGAACGAAGGCAGCAAGAACGTCAACCACATCGCATACATCATCCATGCCAAAGACAAATACCTGGCACTGAAACGCGTGGTAGACTTTTATCCGCAGATTTACGGTATCATCTTCTGCCGTACCCGTAAAGAGACACAGGAGATAGCCGACAAGCTGATACAGGACGGCTACAATGCCGACTCCCTGCACGGCGAACTGAGCCAGGCACAGCGTGACCTGGTGATGCAGAAATTCCGCCAGCGTCACCTGCAGCTGCTGGTAGCTACCGATGTGGCTGCCCGTGGTCTGGATGTAAACGACCTGACCCACGTCATCAACTATGGATTGCCGGACGATACTGAAAGCTATACACACCGCAGCGGACGTACCGGACGTGCCGGAAAGACCGGTATCTCCATCGCGATCATCAACCTGCGCGAAAAGGGAAAGATGCGCGAAATCGAACGCATCATCAAGAAACAGTTTACGGTAGGCCAGTTACCGAGCGGCAAGGAAATCTGTGAACAGCAGCTCATCAAGGTAATTGACGAAATCGAGAAGGTAAAGGTGAACGAAGAGGAAATCGAAGCTTTCCTGCCGGGCATCTACCGCAAGTTCGAATGGCTGAGCAAGGAAGACCTGATCAAGCGGGTGGTATCGATGGAGTTCAACCGCTTCCTGGAATATTACAAGAACGCTCCTGAAATTGAACAGCCAAAGAACAGCGACAAGAAAGGCGAACCGAAAGAACGCAAGGAACGGGGAACTGACAAGGAGAAATCCAGCCGGAAAGCAGAGAAAGGCTATACCCGCCTCTTCCTGAACCTCGGAAAGACAGACGGCTTCTACGCCAACCAGATTATCGAGCTTATCAACCGCAACCTGAAGAAGGAGCGTATCCAGATAGGCCGTATCGACCTGATGCAGAACTTCTCGTTCTTCGAAATCATCGAGGCCCAGGCTCCGATGGTCATCAAGGCCCTGAACAAGGTAGTCCTGAACGGCGGACGCAAGGTCATCGTCGAAGTAGCCGGCGAGAACAACGGCAAGAGCGACAAGGACGGCAAAAAACGCAGCCGCAAGGAAAGAGAAGGAGAAGAGAAAGGAAGCAAGCGTAGCGGTAAGAAAGAAAGCCGCGAAACGGCTCCTAAAGCCGAAAAGAAGGCCAAACCAAGCCGGGAAGAACGGGGCTATACCGCAGCCCGCGGTCCGAAGCACAAGGATGACTGGAAACAGTTCTTCCAGCACGACAACGACCGCCCGCTCAAAGGCGAGATACCAGACTTCGCCGAAGAAGGCTGGGCCAAACGAAAGAAATAACCTGCGTATAAACAATCAAAACTGAAAAGCGGGAAGACTCTGACGAATCCTCCCGCTTTTCAGTTTTTAGTTTTTAACTTTTAATTTTTAACTTTTAATTAATAATCAGCTTCAGCTTCTTCGCTTCCGTCCGGGCCTGCAGCCACTGCAACATCTTGGCCCTGTCCATCACCGACATCGGCCGGTTACAGCCAATAACCGCGTATGTCACCGTATCAATCCGGTTACTGTCAATGTTCAGCTCCATCCCCTTCGATACAGAGAACGACTGGACTTCCGGGAAGATAACCTTCATCTCCTTCCCCATCCGCTCATTCACCACGTAAGAGCCACTGAACAGCGACAAGGCCCGTTGCAGCGAGTCGATTTCCTCGGTCTGCTCGTTCAACTTCTGCTGACTGTTCTTGTAGAAATCCTCCATGACCATTGTCTTGATGCTGCTCAGGTCCTCTACCCCGTTGTTCACACCCTGGAACACCGTCAGTTTCGTATTGCCCAGCTTATAGTCGGGCAGTTTTGTCTGAGCCGCCACAATCAGGTTCTCGGGCACTTCCTTTCCAATCAGCACCACCTTGATGGTCTTGTCGGAATAATTGATTTCCCGGTTCAGCACCTGCGTATCAGGGAACTGCAGTTCGTGCGAAATGAAGTTATTCGCCGAAGTCTGGTAAAAGGTTTCACGCACGATGTTGTACGTCAGATAGACCGCCGGGCACATGGTACCGATGGTAATCCAGATGATGTAACGCTTCACCATCTTCTCCCGTTCCTTGTCGACAAACTGTTTCCGCTTGAAGTGCATGAAACGGACCCCCAGGAAGGTAGCCAGGCTGATAAATACGGAATTGATGAAATACAGGTAGAAGGCCCCCAGGAAATACAGCAGATTCCCCGTAGCCAGTCCGAAACCGGCCGTACACAAAGGCGGCATCAAAGCCGTAGCGATAGCCACACCCGGAATCACATTCCCTTTCTCCTTGGTAGCAAGGGCTACGATACCTGCCAGACCACCGAACAAGGCGATAAACACATCGTAGATGGTAGGCGAGGTACGGGCCAGCAGCTCCGACTGCACCTCATCCAGCGGCGTGAAGAGGAAATACAGGGTGGCCGTCACCACACTGAAGAGAGTAGCCACCAGGAAACTCTTCAACGAACGCTTCATCAGTTCGAAATCGTTCTGCCCGATGGCAAGTCCCACACCCATTATCGGCCCCATCAGTGGAGAAATCAGCATGGCACCGATAATCACCGCTGTAGAATTGAGATTCAATCCTAAAGAAGCGATGAAAGTGGCAAAAATCAGGACCCACAAATTGGTTCCCTTAAACTCGACACCATTACGAATGGAGTCTACCGTAACCTGTTCATCCTCTTTACTGCGATTCAAGTCCATATATTCATCGAAGAACTTGCGCAGCAAGAATTTTCTATGGCTTCTTGTTTCCATGACCCAAAAGTGTGATTATTCAGTTATTTGACCAACCGATTCAAAATCGGTATGCTTTTCAAAGGTAAGTCTTTTTTCAGAATATACCCAACAAACACCAGAATTAACACGGTATTCAGCAACAAATGAAGCACGGTGTTATGCACAGGTATCCAGACACTGAGGGCATACAGCACACCGGCCAACAGCAGATACACCGCCATGTCCTTGAGCGGATAATCCACCGGATACTTCTTCTGACCGATGAAATAAGAAAGCAAGGTTATCACCCCGTAACCGGCTACCGAAGCCCAGGCCGAAGCCACATAACCGTACGTCGGCACCAGCCAGACGTTCAAAGCCAGAATCACCGCACAGCCGATGAGGGAGAAATAGGCTCCCCACTGGGTCTCATCCGTCAGCTTGTACCAGAAGGACAGGTTGAAGTAGATGCCCTTGAAGATTTCGGCCAGCATCACGATGGCTACCACACTCAGTCCCTCCCAATAGTCGCGGGCCACCATATAGCGCAGAATGTCCATATAGCCCATCACCACCAGAAAGGCCAGCAGCGAGAAGATAAAGAAATACTTCATCGCCTTGGCATACATGTCGCGGTTATCCCCTTCCCGGTTCTTGCCGAATACAAAAGGTTCGTAGGCATAGCGGAAAGCCTGGGTGAACATGGCCATCACCAGCGCCACCTTACTCGTCGCACTGTAGATACCCAACTGCACCAGTCCCTCCTGCCGGTCCTCGAAAAGGAAAGGATAAATCATCTTGTCCACGGTCTGATTCAGAATTCCCACCAATCCGAATATCAGAATCGGGAAAGAATAGGCTATCATTTCTTTCAGCAGTTTCCGGTCGATACGGTACGAGAATCCACGCAATTCAGGGATGAAGAACAGCATCTGTACTGCCGACATAATCAGGTTAGCCACAAAAATATAGCCTACCAGATAATCCGGGTCGTAGAACCAGTCGATCAGTCCTGGCTGAACCTTATACAGCCACGGGCAAAGCAACAAGAAGAACAGGTTCAGCAGAACGTTCCCTACAATGTTGAACAGCTTGATTCCCGCAAATTTAATGGGCCGTTTCTGGTAACGCAGATAGGCAAAAGGAATACACTGAAAAGAATCCAGCGCTACCACCAGAATCATCATCGCCACATAATCCGCATGATCCGGATATTCCAGAAACGAGGCGATGGGATGCAGGAACGTCAGGCACAGTACCACAAACGCCAGCGAGAGTCCTCCTACGAACATCAGCACGTTGGCATAGACTTTCTTCGGGTCATCGCCCGCCTTATTGGCAAAGCGGAAAAAACCCGTTTCCATCCCGAAGGTCAGGAATACCAGAATTAATGCCGTATAGGCATATACGTTCGAAACGACACCATACCCTCCGGAAGCCGCAGGCAGCACCGCCGTATAAAGAGGGACCAACAGATAATTCAGGAAGCGTCCGATGATACTGCTCATACCATAGATGGCAGTATCCTTTGCCAAAGATTTCAATCCGGCCATGATGATAATTAATAATTAATAATGAATAATGAAAAACGGATGCAGATTCACCCGACAAACGCTTGCCGGGCGGGCAGACCCCGCCCCTACAGATTATCGGTTTACAGATCCGATGGCACTGTACACATCAACAAACTCAAGAACTAATCACCTAGTATCTACATTAACTAGTATCCGTCAACTAACCAACCAACTAATCAAACAATGTCTTTTCCGTACTGTAGCGTGAGCGTCCCAGGTGTTTATAGGCCAGGTCCGTCACTTCGCGTCCCCTTGGCGTACGTTTCAGGAAACCCTCCTTAATCAGGAACGGCTCATACACCTCCTCCAACGTACCCGGGTCTTCCCCCAAAGCCGTAGCGATGGTGGTCAGCCCCACCGGTCCCCCCCGGAACTTGTCGATAATCGTACAGAGAATCTTGTTGTCTATCTCGTCCAGGCCATAACGGTCGATGTTGAGAGACTCCAGACCGAAGCGGGCAATGTCCACATCGATGCGTCCGGAACCTTTCACCTGCGCGAAATCGCGTACCCGTCGGAGCAAGGCGTTCGCGATACGGGGGGTTCCCCGGCTGCGCGAAGCGATTTCTCCCGCCGCCTCTTCATCGCACGGTACCCCCAGGATACCGGCCGAACGGAGCAGGATGCGCGTCAGTACCGCATCGTCGTAATACTCCAGGTGAAGGTTGATACCGAAACGGGCACGGAGCGGAGCCGTGAGCAGACCGCTGCGGGTAGTAGCTCCCACCAGCGTAAACGGATTCAGTTCCAACTGGATGCTGCGGGCCGACGGTCCCTTGTCTATCATGATATCAATGCGATAGTCTTCCATGGCCGAATACAGATACTCCTCCACCACCGGGCTTAACCGATGGATTTCATCGATGAAAAGCACATCGTTCGGCTCCAGACTGGTCAGGACACCGGCCAGATCGCCCGGTTTGTCGAGTACCGGTCCCGAAGTCACCTTGAATCCCACCCCCAGTTCATTGGCAATGATGTTGCTCAGCGTAGTCTTTCCCAGTCCGGGAGGTCCGTGCAGCAGCACGTGGTCCAGCGCTTCCGCCCGCAGACGGGCCGCCTTGACAAAGATACGCAGGTTATCTACCACCTTGTCCTGTCCGCTGAAATCCTCGAACCGCAACGGACGCAAGGCGTTTTCAAAGTCGCGTTCCTTGCCGCTGGGCCGATAGTCACGTATATCAAACTGTTCTTCCATATCTTTTCTGAATACGAAAACAAAAGTACAAAAGATTCCGTGAAAAACCTTATTTTTGTTCCAAACTCAAAAACAGAACTTATGCAAACAACCGAGAAACGCGTTCTGGTAGGGATGAGCGGCGGCATCGACAGCTCTGCCGTATGCCTCATGCTACAGGAACAAGGATATGAAGTGGTAGGCGTCACCTTACGCACCTGGGATGTTCCCTCACACTTTTCCACTCCCGGACAAGAGGAGCCGGACGAAGTGCTGGAAGCCCGGTCACTTGCCCGTCGGCTGGGCATCGAACACCATGTGGCCGACGTACGCGAAGAATTCCGGCAGGTCATCGTCCGTTATTTCATCGAGGAATACATGCGGGGGCGGACTCCGAACCCCTGTGTACTGTGTAATCCCCTCTTCAAGGAACGGGTACTCTGCGAGTGGGCGGACCGTACCGGATGTGCCTGTATTGCCACCGGACATTACTGCCGGCTGGTCGACAAAGACGGTTACCGTTACATCGTAACAGGCGACGATTCTACCAAGGATCAGTCTTACTTCCTCTGGAAGTTACCGCAAACCATCCTCCGGCGAATGATATTCCCCTTAGGAGGCATGACCAAAGCCGATGTACGTACTTATCTGGCCGAAAAAGGATTTGAAGCAAAAGCCCGTGGCGGAGAAAGTATGGAAATCTGTTTCATCGACAAAGATTACCGGGAATTCCTGAAAGAACACTGTCCCGACATCGACGAACGTATCGGTCCGGGATGGTTTGTCGACAGCAAAGGACTGAAATTGGGACAGCACAAAGGCTTCGCCTATTACACCATCGGCCAACGCAAGGGGTTGGAAATAGCCTTGGGAAAACCGGCCTACGTACTGAAAATCAATCCGGCCAAGAACACCGTCATGCTCGGTGATGCTGAACAGCTGAAAGCCGAATACATGCTGCTGGAAGATGTCAGTATAATAAACAGGGAGGAACTGCTTGCTTGTCCGGAACTCTCAGTCCGTATCCGTTACCGCAGCCGTCCTATTCCTTGCCGGGTCTTTCCTCTGGGAAACGGTCACCTGCTGGTACGCTTCCTGGCAGAGGCTTCAGCCATCACGCCGGGACAATCGGCCGTATTTTATGACGGCAACCGGGTATTGGGAGGTGGATTCATTGCTTTCCAGCAAGGTATCAGGAAATTAGCGCAAGAATATGCAGAAAATATCTAAAAGCTGAAGAACGTGGCGGAATTTAAAGGATTTTAGCCATATTTCAAAGTAAAAGATGTGAATCTTATAAAAATAAAAAGAGAATAATGAGAAGAATCTAAAAATATTTGTCTATCTTTACATTCACAAACCTGCCATAAAACAGAAAATTGTATAACACAAAAATAAAAAAGATTATGAAACTAAGAAGAGATCTTACCGCAATCGCGCTTGGACTAAGCACCGTTGCAGCGTTTGCCCAGACAGGCAACACAGAAACACGCCAGATTAAGGAAGAAGGCAAAACTGTATTTAACCCGCATTGGTTCATGCAGGTACAGGGTGGAGTTGGTTATACCGTAGGAGAAGCCGATTTCGGAGACCTGATTTCTCCGGCAGCTGCCTTGAACTTCGGCTACCAGTTTACTCCCGTTTGGGGACTCCGCTTTGGCGTAAGCGGCTGGCAGGCTAAAGGTGGTTGGGCAAGTCCGGCTACTACCTATAAATATAACTACCTGCAGGGTAACGTCGATGTAACCCTCGATTTAGGCAATCTTTTCTGCGGTTACAAAGCCGACCGCCTGTTCAACCCGTATTTCTTTGTAGGAGTAGGCCTGAACGGCGCATTCAATAACGATGAAGCTGTAGCTTTAAACAATCAAGGCTACGAAATGGCTTATCTGTGGGACAAGAACAAGATCAGTCCTGCCGGACGTGCCGGATTGGGTGTGGCTATCCGTTTGGCTGAAAAGGTATTCTTCAACATCGAAGCCAATGCCAACGTGATGAGCGACAAGTTCAACTCAAAGAAAGCAAGTAATGCTGACTGGCAGTTCAATGCATTGGCAGGTTTCACATTCAAGTTCGGCAAACCGTCCAGAACTACCGAGCCGGTTTACTACGAACCGACTCCGACTCCTCCGCCAGCACCGGAACCAGTAAAAGAAGAACCGGCACCTGCTCCGGTTGTAGAAGAGGTAAAACCAATGACACAGAATGTATTCTTCAAAATCAATTCGGCTGAAATCCGTACTTCAGAAGAAAACAAGATTGCCAGCCTGGTATCTTACCTGAAAGAACACAGCAATGCCAAAGTCAGTCTCTGTGGTTATGCCGACAAGCAGACCGGTAATGCTCGTATCAACGAACGCTTGTCTAAAGAACGTGCAGAAGCTGTAGCTGAGGCACTGAAGGCACAGGGTATCGCTGAAAGCCGTATCACGGTAGACTACAAGGGTGACACCGCACAGCCGTTCGGTACCGCAGAAGAAAACCGCGTAACTATCTGTATCGCTGAATAAGCTCGAATAACAACCGGGGAATCCCGGTCTCTCATAAATAACTGTATTCCATGAGAAACAGACTTTATAAGTTTGTTTTCTCATGGAATACAGTTTTTTTTTTGTCTAAATTCAACGTTATGGGAATCACACTTGGAAGAAAATCGCTCCGAAACGGGCGCTTATCACTGTATCTGGACTATTGTTTCAACGGGAAACGCCAAAGGCAATACCTGGGAATCATTCTGGACTCCCCTACCGACAAACACACCCGTGCCACCAACCGTGCCAAACTCCAACTGGCACAAGTATTACGCTCACAAAAAGAAATCGAATACCTGAAGGAACGGTATCCGTTCCGGATAACCGAAATGCCATTCAGACTGCCACAAACCGCCGGCAACGGCATCGACTTCTTCAGTTACGCCGAAGAATACCTGACACAGTATCACCAGAAGGATATCCGGCTGGTGCGAGGAGTATTTACCCAGTTACGGAAATTCCACACGGGAGTCTTGCTGCTGGACAATATCACTCCCCGCTTCTGCAACGCTTTTTTGGACTACCTGCAACGGAACCTGAACGGAAATTCGCCGGTAAACTACTTCAAGAAATTCAAGATGTGCCTGAGTGCCTGCGTAGAATCCGGACTAATACTCCAGAATCCGGCCAGCGGCATCCGCCTGCACCAGTACAACGATGTAACGAAAGAGATTCTCTCTGAAAAGGAACTGACCCAACTGGCATTGACCCCCTGCCGCAGTCCGGAAGTGAAACGGGCCTTCCTGTTTTCATGTATGAGCGGTCTGCGCTGGTGCGATGTAAAACTGCTGTGTTACCGGAACATTGATTTCGCCCAGAAAAGGATTACACTTATCCAAAAAAAGGTGGCCGGCCATTCCAGCCGTTCGGTACTTCACCTGAATCTGAACGCCAGTGCCCTCTACCTGCTGAAGGTACAGTCCGGATTGAGCGAAGAACGGGTATTCCGCCTCCCGTCGCACTCCTACTGCCTGCGCATGCTGAACGAATGGACCCGCAAAGCCGGCATCCGCAAGCATATCTCTTTCCACTGCGCCCGCCATACCTTCATCACCAACCTGATGGCCAGCGGTGCCAACATCAAGACCGCCGCTTCGCTGGCCGGTCACTCCAGTACACGACATACCGAAAAGTATATCCACATCATCGATACACAAAAACAACAGGCTGTAGACAGCCTTCCTCCTCTCCCATTCGATTAATTTCTTCCATTTGCTATGCATAAATCAATCTTTTTGCCTACATTTGCGCAAAGAAATTAATAACCTAATATACAAAAAATTATGGCAGAACTTAAAATTGCCCTGAGGCGTATCGCCGAAAACGGCTTCATGAAAAACGATGAGATCCTGGCTGACACATCCAAGGAACTCCATCCACAAATGGGATTTGATTTATTGTCTGATATCAAAAAAAACTTGCTTACCATCGCCACACAAGTAGGCTTCCTCACCCCTGAAAAGGAAGTAGCTGTAGTTTTACGGTTCCACTTCACCCTCGAAGTCATCAGCCTGAGCAGCCTGGAATATGTAAGTAACCCGGAAAAAGGAACACACGATTATAAATTTCCACAAGGCTTCCTGGAAGCTGTATTGACCGATGTTTATGCTACGGCTCGTGTGCTGCTGGCTCAGAAACTGGTAGGGACCCGCCTGGAAGGAGCTTACCTCCCGTTCGGTGGTGCCAGCGAACTGATCAAGCTAACTAAAAAATACTGATAAATCACCTATCTATCATTCAAGTTCCGCAGATTGCCCAACGCTGTAGAGAAGACGTTCTCAGTAAACAGGTTGAACTTGCGGAACTTGAAAAAATAATTAAAGGATTTATAGTGGAATCTTGATTGTAAAATACAATACTATATTCAGGGAGGGTGTGTCAAAATGATGCATCCTCTTTTTCGTTCCTAAAGATTAATTTCACCTCTTCCTTCTGTCAATCCGTTGCGTTGCCTTTATTTGCTTCCACCGAAGGAACTCATCCCCCAGCTTATGTAGGACTTAGATACCGTCCGTTTTGGTATATCCCTCGGGAAGCGAGAGTGTAGGGAAAGGGTGTACAGATTCGGTTGCCACCTGTTCCGGTGTTACCGATGACTGTTTCAGTTCACGGCCTCCATCCTTCTTCGTGTATGTAAGCCTACTGTTTCTTTTCATAGGTATCCATCAGATTGACAAACCGGATGGCTCCGTATCTGCCCTCGTTGTATCCGCGCATCATGGAAATGGTATGATGCTCCTTGAAATCGTTATGACAATAGAGAACAGAAGCACCTTCCTTCTTGTCGATGAACCAGACTTCATCCGATCTTAGTACATCCTTTTCATCCAGAAGCTGGGTATCGTGAGTCGTGAATATCAGCTGTCCGTTGGTGTCTTCAGTATGGGCAAAGAAACTGACAATTCCTTTGACCATGGTCGGGCTCAGGCAGAAGTTAATCTCGTCCACCACCACCGTTTTTCGTTGCCGGGAGGCCATATACAAGGCCGGAAGTAGGGTCAGGGCTCTTAAAGTACCGTCGGACTGGGCTCTGGCATCAAGATGTCCGATAAAGCCATTCTTCCCGATATTGTCGAATATCAGCTGGTAGACTTTCTTGATACCGTTCTCTATGTTGATGGACAGGACAGGCGTGTTGTCAGCATGAAGTGCCAGGTGCTGTCCTTTCTCCAGATTTACCGGAAGCATGCTTGCCAGCTGGATGTGCTTCTGTGCCCATTGCTCGAAATCTTCATCGGTGAGGTTGAAATCCTGCACCCCAACCTCCAGTCCGGCTATCAGCCTGCGCGCGAATTCCATCATCTGTGTATCCTTACGAAGTATCTCAATGAGTGTCGGCAGCAGGGTATGTACTCCGATAATTTCCAGATTCCCATTGAACCATCTGTAGGCTGCGGTGGCACGAGGGTCCTGCAGTATCGGGAACTCACGGTTTAGCGAAAGCAATGAAGACAAAGGGTTCTTCTTGAGTAGGACTTCTGTGGCTGAGCGGATTACGTCATCCACTTCCACCTTGTCTGCATATTCTACTTTCCCCTTTTTACGCTCATACACAAGTTCTATCTGTCCGGACTTCGGAAATGTCTCAGAAAGGGCTTCCCGGATGACGGACTTGTTGCCGATTTCCATCTCATAGAAATAATACTTACCTCCATGACTGAACTCTATGGCCAGACAGATGGGAGTTTCCATATAATTCTCTTTCAGTCGGTAGAAGAACTTATCGAGTTCGATGCTTTTCAGGAAATTCTTGTCGAGTGCAAATGACTTGATAAACTCCAAAGCCTTGACCAGATTGGATTTTCCGGCACCGTTCTGCCCATATACAGCAGCTTGTTTGAGCAGGGGTACATCTGTATCTTTCGTATAGACATGGTTAGACAGGCTGGTACGTTTCATGTTTGGAAACATATCAAACTGCATCACATCATCAAAAGACAGAAAATTCTGTATAACCAATCTAAGTAACATATATTAAAGTTTTAGAGCACAAGGCCAATATAATTCATGGAAAGTTACACATAGAGACGCTTGAGAAACCGATTCTCATGTCTGACTCTGTCAGGTAATACTTTCAACTATACAAATATAGGCAAAATTATGATTAAGTAAACAGATAAGCGTGAAATTTTCACCTCTGATGTTTATAATACCGGAAGAAGAGATTATCCATGTCTGTATATACTATTGTACATATCAAAAATAATTATAGAGTAATCGGCTCAATATCGTCAAACCTGAAAAACTTCGCTTTTCGTTTGCCTCTCCACTCACCTTTCCGTATCTTTGCCTAAACGGCATGTGCATCGTTTTTTCATTGTTCATTATTAATTATTCATTGGCTACATGAAGTTTCCTATCGGCATACAGAGTTTCGAACGTATCATCGAAGGCGGTTTCGTCTATGTAGACAAGACCGCGATAATTTATAATCTGACCCACGAAAGTAACATCTATTTCCTGAGCCGTCCCCGGAGGTTCGGCAAGAGCCTGCTGGTCTCTACACTGGAAAACTATTACCTGGGGCGCAGGGAGCTGTTCAAGGGACTGGCCATGGAGAAGCTGGAAACGGAATGGAATGTACACCCGGTATTTCATGTAGATTTCAACGGGGCCAACTTTACACAGGAAGGTGTTCTGGAAATGATGCTGAAGGATTATGTAGATAAATGGGAAAGATTGTATGGCCTGCATAATCCGGAACTTGAGGTGGGACTACGCTTCCGTGATGTACTCCGTGCCGCCCACGAGCAGACAGGCCGTCGGGCGGTAGTCCTTATTGATGAATATGACAAGCCGATTCTGGATGTACTGGATACGGATTCTGAGCTGGAGGACAGCCACCGGAATATGCTGAAGGGTTTCTATTCGGTCTTCAAGGGAGCGGACAGCCACCTGCAGTTCGTCCTGTTGACGGGAGTGACGAAATTCTCCCAGGTAAGCGTGTTCAGCGGTTTCAACCAGCCGGACGACATCAGCATGGATGCCCGTTATGAGACGTTGTGCGGTATCACCCAGGCGGAACTGGAGCATTATTTCGCCGGACCGATAGCCGATATGGCCCGTCAATACGGGGTTACATTGGAAGAGATGTACCGACGTCTGAAACTCCAGTATGACGGCTACCACTTCTGTGAGAAAATGACAGATGTGTACAATCCTTTCAGCCTGCTCAATGCCTTCGGAAAGAGACAGCTCCGTAACTACTGGTTCAGTTCAGGGACTCCTACGTATCTGATTCGCCTGCTGGCGCATTTCAAGGAGAACATGAACGAGCTGACGGGCAAGTATTACCGTCCGGAGGAGTTCATCGACTACAAGGCGGATGTGGAGCAGCCGCTTCCGATGATCTACCAGAGCGGTTATCTCACCATCAAGGACTACGACATGCGCCGGAACCGCTTCCTGCTGGATTTCCCGAACAACGAGGTGAAGGACGGTTTCCTGACGGCCCTTGCTACTTCCTATCTGCAACCGAAGAAGCGTGTGGAGGGATGGATAGACGATGTGGTGGATGCCCTTGAAGCCGGTGCGACGGATACCTTGTGTACGCTGTTCACTTCGTTTCTGGCAAGTATTCCCTACACGATGCGTCGTAAGGAGGATGAACCGGAACGTGAACGGTATTTCCAGTACACGTTCTATCTGATTCTACGTATGCTGAGTGTCTATACGGTCTATGTCGAGAAGGCACAGAGCCAGGGACGGGTGGACTGTGTGATAGAGACCCCGCAGTATGTCTACATCTTCGAATTCAAGCTGGACGGTACGGCTGCTGAGGCCCTGCAGCAGATAGAGGAAAAGGGTTATGCCCGTGAATATGCGGCCGATGCGAGAAAGCTGTATAAGATAGGCGCCTCCTTCTCTTCGGAGACGGGTACCATCGGTGAATGGCAGGTTGTGTGAAACATTATCTTTCACCGTGAAGCCTTATCTTTCACCATAACTTATTGTCAATCAGTTTTATCTAATGGATATGAAAGTGTGAAGGCAATTTTCTGCAATCTGTTTTTATTGTATTTTCTGTGTACTTCCTGAGTTTCTGTTATAGCTTTACCAGACCCTTCATGGGTTTCATAGGGGGGAAGAAATAAAAAAGAGCGACTCGTTTTGAGCCGCTCTTTTTGTATAGAGGAGTACAAAGATTACTGAATCTTCTTTACTGTGAACTTCAAGTCGTTTGTGAATCCCAGACCATCTTCAATAGTCAGTGTGATTTCCACTTCTTCTTGGTCTGCTACAGCAGTCGGCAACTGAATAACAATACCACCTGTATGAGCACCAACCATAGTTGTTGTAGGATCTATGACTTCACCTGATACAGCTGGACGCTTAGCGGCAGCATCAACTTGATATATCTTAATTTCATCTGCATCAGGTGTATCGATTGTATATGATAATTTTCCTGTTTGCGCATCGATTGCCCAGCCTGCTTTACCTGCATTAATGAAGTTGTTATAAGTTGTAGAACCAGTCTTAGCTTTTGCACTGAAGTTAGCTACATTAAAGATTTCATCTACTGTCATGAATCCACGCTGTTCTTCATTGAAGCTTGCTTCATTCAAAGTCTTACGAACAACAACTTTACCATCAGCATCGATTCCATCGAATAAGAAGAATTTACCTTCCATCGGAGTCATCAAGTTCAGAATGTCATTCGAAATAAATACATCGTGAGTACCGGTATTGACTACCAATGTTTCTTTACCGTCAGCCATCTTCAAAGAAGAATGGTTCAGCAAGCTGGCAAACTTCAAAGTGAAGTCTTTTACTTTCGGTTCTTCATATACCCCATAATGCTTGAATTCCGGTTGTACGAGAACAGATCTTTCAACCTCATCGCCATTTGAATTATAAGTGACAGTTGCATCTGCTACAGTAGTATTCCAAGCGTTCCAGCTAGTGCTATACTTCAAATCTGATTCAAATTTGCCGATAACATTCTGACCCTTACCTAATAAGGTAACATCACTTGCATCATCCTGCATCATTTGGTAGTACTTAGCATTGTTGTCATATACAGTATGTTCTGTAGTCCAAGCTTGGAATGCTTCATACAGTGGCAAGTACATCTTAACAGCATTGTTCGGATCTACAGTTGTTTTTCCATAAGCACCATAAGATGTCAATGTCTCGTGACCGTTCTGATCGGTTGTCCATACAGTCCACTTGTCTTTGGTGTGGATGATATCCAAAGTCGGCTGCTGTAGTTCGAATGGGAATGTCAACTGAGCAACTACATTGTTGGCTATCGGATCCTTCACAGTCATTACCAATTCGTATGCAGTATTCAGTTTGAAGTTGTCGCTTCCATTAGGCATGCTTTCTAAGGCTTCATCTACCAAGAACTGCAAACCAATCTTCTTGTTTGTATTATCAATTTTATAACGGATATTCTTCAAAAGATCGGCATTGTTATTGTCAGCATTGTTACCACCTTCACCACCGAACAATTCAAATGACACGGCATCTTCGGCAGTAGTGCTCAACGTTTCTATAGCAGCGTTCCATACCAATTTGTTTGCATCAGACAAGCCATTGTAGAATTCCGTAAAGTCATAATCATCTTTGGTCATGAAGAATGTGTTGGTTGTCGGAACAAATCCATTACCAGCACCGGCAGCTTCACCTGTATACATTACATATGTAGCAGATGCAAGTTCAGCATCGAATGGCTTGATAAGATCTGGGAAGGCAGTTGTGGTTACATTTGCCATCTCTTCGGCAAATTTAACTGTAAACTCATCTCCTTGGTTAGTTCCGGTCTGACCCTGATAGATTGTACCGTTTACTAAAATATAGTTGTACACGAATTTAATTTCATTGCCTACAGCAGTTTCTCTGTTGAAGCTGAATGTATAACCATCATCAGAAATTTTCACTCCATACAATTCTGCTTTTTGTAGATTGCTTGCGCTCTGTTCCAATGTCAACCAATAGTCGTATACGGCAGATTCATCACCATGATACACAACTACAGGTTTTACCCATTCTCCTTGATGTGTATATTGCATATCTAGAGCTTCTGCGGTGGTATTTTTCATTTGTCTCAACTCAGCTGATAAGTCGTAGGGAGTATTGAATGTAGTACCTTCATTAGTTGCCTGAAGTGTCAATGCATAAGGAGACTCTACATCATTAGCTTTAAACTTCTTATACAGGTTAGTTCTAATATCCGTCAGATTATTGTTATCATAACGGGTATAATCATTTTCCAATACCCAGATACCGTTTTTGGAACTTGCTCTTGAAGTCACCTCATCAACTGTAAGAGCGCTACCTTCGTATGCTTGTGCCGGCTTGAATGTCAGTTCTGTATCATCACCGTTAGAATTCTTCAAGGCAAATTTATAGATGGAAGCGTCTGCAGATTGTGGATTGACAACAATCTTCAAATCACGATCAAGTGTAGTATAAAGACCGGCTTTCAATGTTCTGTCGTAAGGACTATATGTTACATCTGCATCATTAATGTCATACAATGCTTCAAACTTAACATTCTTACCTTCAACGCCTGCGTTAATTACATTAATGTAGCTCAGAACCGCTCCTGCCTTCATCAATACCACAGTCTGCATCTTACCGTCAGCATCCGGCAATGTGATGGTTACAGTACCTGCATCCTGGTTATCCAAAATTGAGTATTCGCCTACCTTGATACCTGTAGCGGCACCGTTGATGGTCAGTTCGCCGTTTTCCACAGCTACAGCGTCTCCCACTTTACCAACAGTTACGCCGTTTACTTTCAGTTCCTGGCCCTCGATAGTAATCTTCACTTCGTCTACAGAACCAGCAGCAGTCTTGATAGTATAAGCCTTGGTACCGTTGGCATCAACAACTGTCAATACACCTGTAGATTCATCGAATGTAACGCTGGAAACGCCACCATCGCCTACCAATGTCTTCAGTTCAGACAGAGTAGTGTTGATGGTATTAATCTGTTCCTGCAAGTTGTTGATGTCATCATCATAGTCTTTACAAGAAGTAAAAGTTCCTGCTGAAGCGAACAGAAGCGCTCCGAACAGAAGTGCACTTAAATACTTTTTTCTCATAATAATAAAAATTTTAATTTATAAATTAAAAAACTTAAATTGTTCAAACTTAAGCATATCCCCGTTCCCCATACATAGAAACGGCTAGAGGCAGCCTGAATCGGAGGGACGAATAAGGGACGTACGAGGGACAAAAAACGAGAAAGAAACAAACAAATACCCCGTCAGAAGCCCTGTAGGGCGGTTTTGGACAGTTCAGGTAGCCGCGGCGGCTATCGGGGATATTTCTGTAATAACCTGATTATAAGTAATTATGATGATGATAAATCGTTTAGAGGGACGTAGGAGGGACGAATGCGGCTACAGAAGCGGACAATCCGGCAAAAGCTTGCCGGTATACAAGCTGTAAATCGTATTGGGATGGGAAGGATAGGATCTATACTGAAAATGTTGATAATCCGAAAACCTCCTTTTCATTTTGCAGATACTGCCGTTTGCGTTATATTTGCCCATAGTAACAACGTTTATTTATGAGGAGATATGATGAGGAATGAAATGACAGGCGACAGATATGTCAATCCTTATACCGACTTTGGGTTCAAGATGCTTTTCGGCTCGGAAATCAACAAGGAACTGCTGATAAGCTTCGTGAACAGTCTGCTCGGTGGCAGGGAGGTGATACGAGACTTGAAATACCTGAATACGGAACATCTGGGTACTTCGGAGAGAGACCGCCGTGCCGTATTCGATGTATATTGCGAGAACGAGCGTGGCGAGAAGATTCTTGTGGAGATGCAGCGCGGCGAACAGCAGTTCTTCAAGGACAGAAGTATCTATTATTCCACATTCCCGATACGGGAACAGGGGCTCAGAGGAGAGTGGGACTATGAGCTTAAGGCAGTCTATGTTATAGGAATCCTGAACTTCAAGTTCACAAATGAAGATACGGACAACTATCACCATGAGGTGAAGCTTGTAGATCTGAATACGCGTAAGGTATTCTATGACAAGCTCACCTTCATCTACCTTGAGATGCCCAAGTTCAACAAGACGGAAACGGAACTGGAGAGTATGTTCGATAAGTGGATGTTCGTCATAAGAAACCTTTCCAGGCTAATGGACCGTCCCGTGGCTCTGCAGGAAAGAGTCTTCACCCGGCTGTTCGAGTCGGCCGAGATAGCGAAGTTCACCAGGGAACAGTACGAGGAATACGAGGACAGCCTCAAGGCCTACCGCGACTGGCAGAACACCATCCATACGGCGGTAATGAAGAGCCTTCAGGAAGGCATTGCGCAGGGCCGTGAAGAAGGACGTGAAGAAGGACGTGAAGAAGGACGTAAAGAGGAACGTCTGAAACTGGCCAGAAAATTCAAGGCTTCCGGTATACCGGTCAGCATCATTGCTGAAAATACCGGACTGACGGAAGAGGAGATTGCGGATTTATAACATTACCAGATTTTTGAAGAGAAGCAGGGCTTCCAGCCGAACCTGAGTACCGTCGATTTGCTGTTCAGTATAAGGCCTGAACGACCGTTCGTTTTCATACAAATGTCCGTATGTTTTATTGTAAACGAACGGACAAAGAATACAAAATGTCCGTTCGTTTTTCCGTAAAAAGGTTCAAAAGGTTCATAGGTTCACTTATATGCTCCTTTACCACGCAATTATCCCCTTATTTCAGGGCTTTTTCCTGGTTTTAGGTTCACGAAGGTCCACATTCCAAGGTAAAATTTGAGGTTTAGGCATTTGGGTAAGTTGTTGTCTTCCAATGAATAATAATTTTGTGCTTTTGGGGGAATAGCTGTTTGGTAGCGGACTGTCGCATAATTGATATTAATGGGGCATCCAACATTCCGGGTGATTCCAGTCATTTCTTATTGAATATGGGGCCCAATGTACACAAGCCAGTGTTGAAATCTGGATTCCGGGTCAAGCCCGGAATGACAAGCACAGAAACAACTCCGGAAAGACAAACATACGGTCATTCCCTCCTCCGAACGAAAAAATCCCGAGCCGAAGCGTCATTCGGCTAATTATCAACAAAGTACAAGTGCGTTTTACCCCCTTAAAACAGGCTTTTTGTATGAAAAACAGGTATATAGGTGAACCTATGAACCTTTTGAACCTTGAGGAGAAGTTGAAACAGGGAATTTTCGCCTTGGCACTTCCGGGATTTCTGAAGATGAATCGGCCGGAGCGACAGCCAGGAAGCCGTATTCCTTACCGGTACACCAGTACCGACAACTGTTCTTCTGCAAATTTCTCGTTGGCAATCTCCAGCAGGTAATCGGCAGTGAGAGCATTGATGCGCTGGTAGACCTCCGCTTTGTGCTCGTAGGTACCGTAATGCAGGAAGCACTTGCCCATATCAAGGGCTACGTTCTCGAAATTATCGGTCGATACGCCTATCTGACCGATAATCTGCTTCTGCGCCGCGGCGAGTTGGGTACTGGTCAGCCGACGATCACGCAGTTTCTTCAGCTCCTTGTATACCAGTTCTGTACATTCGTCGGCATCGTCCGGATCGCAACCGAAATAGATACAAAAGGCACCTGTATCGGTGTATGAGGTCAGGTTGGCTTCTACATTGTATACCAGTCCCCGACGTTCACGCAGCGAGACGTTCAACCGGCTGTTCATACCCGGTCCTCCCAAGATATTGTTCAGCAAATAGAGACCTGTACGGTGCTCGTCGTACGCATCGTAACCACGGCTGCCTATCATGACATGCGACTGGTGCGTATCCTTATAGAGGGTGAGGTGTTTGGGCTGGTATGGAAGAGGCGGTACCCGGCGGTAATCGCCGGCTTCTCCGGCAGGGATGTCGGCGGTGAGTTTCTCCAGAGTACGGACAGTCCGTTTGAAATCCAGATCGCCCAGAACGAAAAACACCATGTTGGCAGGGCGGTAGAAACGGTTGACGAAGCCCAAAGCGTCTTCAGTCCGGAAGTCACGCAGCTGGTCCGGACGTCCCAGAATGTTGCGTCCCAACGGATGGTCCGGAAATATCAGTTCCTCGAAATCGTCGAAAATCAGTTCCGAGGGACTGTCTTCGTAACTCTGTATCTCATCGATGATGACTTCCACTTCTTTTTCGATTTCCGCCTGTGGAAATGTACTGTTGAACACGATGTCCGTCAGCAGTTCGGCGGCACGGAGGAAATGCTCTTTCAGGAAAGTGCTGTACACTACGGTCTCTTCCTTGTTGGTATAAGCGTTCAGGTCGCCGCCCACCCGTTCCATCCGGTTCAGAATGTGCCAGGCTTTCCGTTTGCGGGTCCCTTTGAAGATGAGGTGTTCCACAAAATGGGCCATGCCCTGTTCGTTGTCCCGTTCGTCACGGGTACCGGCATCGACGGCATAGCCACAATAGGCCACGCCGGTAGGACTGGGAGCCTGGATAATCCGCAGGCCGTTCGGAAGAGTATACGTCTGGTGTGACATGTTTCTGATGCGATTGATTTTCTGCCGGCAAAGTTAATGAAAAGGAAAGTTTGGACAGAAGAACCGGAGGACAAAATATTACATTTCACGTGTTGTCCGTTCGATTTGTGTGTGGATAGCCTGTTCTCCGGAAGGTTTCAGGAACTCTTTTCTTTTTGCGATTAAAAAGAAGAACTGAAAAATCACGGCAAAAAGAAAAAAAATGCAGATATTTGCAGAATAATGGAAAGGAACAGCGCATGATAAAGAACAGAATCGGGGTCTTCTGCGCGGCATCCGAACAGATAGACCCTCTCTACATAGAAAAAGCGGAAGAACTGGGTGTCTGGATAGGAAGCCAAGGCAAGTGGCTGGTATACGGCGGTTCGAACCTCGGACTGATGGAAGCGACCGCCAAGGCAGTGAAGGCGAATGGCGGACAGGTGATGGGGGTAGTACCCACCCTGCTGGAAGAGCGCGGACGGGTCAGTACCTTGCTTGATGTGATTTTCCCGACTGTCAATCTGAGCGACCGCAAGGACCTTATGCTTCAGGAAGCCGATATACTGGTAGCTCTGCCGGGGGGTATCGGTACCTTGGACGAGATTTTCCACGTACTGGCTGCCGGGAGCCTCGGTTACCACGACAAGCAGGTCATCCTGTACAACGTAGATGGCTTCTGGAACGGGCTGCTGGAGTTCCTGCACGAACTGGAGGTTCGACAGTTTATCCATCATCCGTTGAAAGAGCGGCTGAAAGTGGCCGATACTTTCGAACAGTTGGTTTCATTCCTTACAGACTAATTTCTAAAACCTGACATATGATTTCATCCATTAACGAATTGCTGCAGCACGAAGCTCAGGCAGTTCTGAATATTCCGGTGACTGATGCCTTCCAACAGGCGGTAGATCTGATTGTAGAACAGGTACATCGTAAGAAGGGAAAACTAGTGACCAGCGGTATGGGAAAGGCTGGACAGATAGCCATGAACATTGCTACCACTTTCTGTTCTACCGGCATCCCGTCGGTATTTCTGCACCCCAGTGAGGCGCAGCACGGCGATTTGGGTATCCTGCAGGAGAACGACCTGTTGTTGCTGATTTCCAACTCGGGCAAGACCCGTGAAATTGTGGAACTGACAGACCTGGCCGCACACCTGCTGCCGGATATGAAACGGATTGTCATTACCGGAAACCCGGACAGTCCGCTGGCACAGACAGCCGATGTGTGTCTGCCTACCGGTCATCCGGAAGAAGTCTGCCTGTTGGGGATGACACCTACCACGTCTACTACGGTGATGACTGTCATCGGCGATATCCTGGTGGTAGAGACCATGCGGAAGACCGGATTTACCATCGAAGAATACAGCAAGCGCCACCACGGAGGGTATCTGGGAGAACGCTCGCGCGAACTGAGTAAATGATACACCTTATTAATATGGATTTATGAATCGAAAAGTAATCGGTATCGGCGAAACCATCCTCGACATCCTGTTCCGGGGAGACCAGCCACAGGCAGCCGTTCCTGGAGGCTCGGTCTATAACGCCATGATTTCTCTGGGGCGGATGGGGGTAGATGTCACCTTTATCAGCGAAACCGGAAACGACCGGGTAGGACGGATCATTCTGGAGAATATGAGGAACAACGGAGTACGTACCGACTGTGTAAACGTATTTCCGGACGGTAAATCGCCTGTATCGCTGGCTTTCCTGAACGAACGGAACGATGCGGAGTATCTTTTCTACAAGGACTATCCGCACCAGCGTCTGGAGGTGAAGATGCCCGATATACAGCCGGACGACATTGTGATGATAGGTTCCTATTTTGCCGTGACACCGGTGCTCCGCGATAAGGTAAAAGGCCTCCTGGAGCTGGCCCGTGAGCGGGGAGCCATCATCTATTACGATGTAAACTTCCGCAGCACCCATGCCAACGAAGCCATCAAGCTGATGCCTACGCTGCTGGAAAACTTTGAATATACCGATATCCTGCGCGGCTCTACCGAAGACTTCAGTAATATGTTCGGCCAGCCTGATGCAGAGAAAGTATATACCCAGCGGGTAGGATTCTACTGCAAGCATTTCATCTGTACGGATGCCGATAAGGATGTCCGCTTGTTTGCAGGGAATGTACGCAAGAGCTATCCGGTACCTGCCGTCGAGACAGTCAGTACCATCGGAGCGGGAGATAATTTCAATGCCGGGGTTGTATATGGACTGTTGAAGAACCGTATCCGCCGGGATGACCTGGACACATTGTCCGAAGCTGACTGGGATGAAGTTATCCATTGCGGTATGGCATTTGGCGGTGAGGTATGTCGGCAAGTAGGAAATTCGGTTTCGCCGGAGTTTGCGGCAACCTTTCGTTGACAAAAGCAGGAGGAGTAACCTTTTTAAGGGTTTTTAGTGTATAAAAGTATTAAATAATGTAAATGCCTGCAACTTTTCAATAAAAGTAGATGGTTGTTTCGAACAAAGTATATACATTTGTCCTCGAAATCTATAACAAATATAGTTTTCAGTATGTAAGACGTTCTCGCTAAAGTATTGGTGTGTATCCGGATACATACTATTCTTTTCTGAAAATGTCGTGGTCTATGAAAGATAAGTACAGCTTTTTCGGAATGCTGATAAGGTGATTGGAAGCGGTTTGGTTGTGTAGCCGCCGCGGCTACCTGAACTGTCCAAAACCGCCCTACAGGGCTTTTGACGGGGTATTTGTTTGTTTCTTTTCCGTTTTTTGTCCCTCGTACGCCCCTTATCCGTCCCTCCGATTGTAGCTGCCTCTGGCCGTTTTCTAAACATGGGGAGCGGAGATAACTTGAGTTGAATCAATTTGAGTTTTTTGATTTATAAATTAAAAATTTTTATTAATTGCACTATCAATACCCATTAAATATAAATCACCTAAAATTTATTATTGAGCAGTAAATCCTCCATCAATTGGTACAATAGCTCCGGTTATAAATGTTGCATCATCACTTAATAAATAACAAATTAAACTAGCAATTTCAGTATCTTCGCCAAGTCTTCCAACTGGAAGTTGATTAGCCATAGCATCTTTCATTTCTTTGGGAACACTGGCTAAAATCGGAGTATCAACGTAACCAGGTGCAACAGCATTTACTCTAATATTATCATGAGCATATGTTAATGCTAAAGATCTAGTCATTTGATTAATAGCACCTTTACTAGCGGAATACGCAAAACTCATTGTTGTACCAACCAAACCATACATAGACGAAGTATTAACAATGGCGCCTTTACCATTTTTAAGCATTTCACTAATTACATATTTATTCATTAAAAATATACCCGTTTGATTGACACCTATAACTTTATTCCATTCATCAATGCTAACCTCATGAGCCTTATTTGGCCCTCCACCAATACCAGCGTTAGCTACTAAATAATCAATATGTCCAAATTTCTTAACAACATCACTTACACATTTTTGAACAGCATTATCACTTGATACATCACATCTAATACCAATACAATTATTACTTAAACTTTTAGCAATATCACTAACATCTTGATTCCAATCAACTAAAACAACTTTAGCGCCTTCATTTAGTAACTTTTTTGCAGTTGCAAGACCAATTCCACTTGCCCCACCTGTTATTATTGCCACTTTTTCATTAAACATTAATTATCACTCCTTTATTATTATGTACAATTTTATTTTTTTAAACTACTTTCTCCAGTTTTATAATCAATTTCTATTCCATTTTGAATATTATAAACAAATACATTAAATAAAATGCCTTTACCATTGTCTTCAACGGATTTAGCTTCAATTGTTACACCACTAGCTAGCAAATTATTTTTTTCGTATATTGGAGTTACACGATATAATACATGATTTCCTGTTTTTTTTATATAATCAGCAACTTTATTTTCAAAATCAAGCATTCCTTTAGTATTCATTTGCCTTGTACAAGTAATTAAATTCTTTGAATTAGCATTTTCTCCGGTTAATTGATAACCAATTAAATGACATCTATTATACAAATATTTGCCATCTATATTATCATACTTGACAGTATGCCATCCACTAGGTTTAATCATCCCAATTGACCCTCTTTTTTCCGTAGGCATTAAATCTTTACCAATATTAGCAAAAGCAACTCCAGCTCTTCCTAAACTATCGAGTTCTCTATAATTTTCAAAAGACTTACTAGTATCGATATCATCACTAAATAACGGAATATTTCCATTAACTTCAATATAATAATAGCCATTAAACTCAGGTACGCTAACATCTGAAGGTAATGCTAAACTTTCTTTATTAATATAATTATAATTGTAAAATACAATCATAATAATGAATATAAAACTACTTTTCTTTTTCATAATAAAATTATAAAACATTAATCAAAATAAAAAAAGAACTAACATCTTTTACTTAACAATATTTTACTTTTTTTATACGCATACCTATATTCTTTATCACTAAAAACCTCACTATTTCCACATTCATTAATTAAGACTTCTAAACTAATATCATTTTCATTAAATAAAACTCTGTTAGCTTCTAATTCAAAACAAAATCTTTCAATTAAGTGATCCATAGCAAGTTTATGACTTAATTCACAATATAACTCAATTTTATCCTTCATAATTCCTCCACTTTGATAGTATAGCATAATCTATCTAAAATTTGCATAAAAAAATAACAATTTTACGCAAATTGTGTCAATAAGTGGCTTGTAAATTATTATATTCATGGGATAATATATCTGAGGTGTAAATATATGGCAATTTATAGTTATCAAGAATTACAAGAAAAAATTTCTAAATGCAACAATAATGACTTATACAACAGAATTTGTAAAAACATTAAAAAATTAAGAAAGGAAAAGTATAAGGAGTTTAAAAAGAATTACGCTAACAGCACAATAAATCCTTATACTACAGAAAACATTGCAGCATTATTAGATTATAACCATACTCATTACAAGAGATTTGAAAGTGATAATGACTCAACTAAAAAAATTCCATTAAAAAAGATTGTTCTTTTATCTATTATTCTAGATACTTCTATTGAAGATTTAATGAAATAAGTAGAATATAATTTAAATTTCTAACGAAATAAAGGATAAGTGTTACCTCACGGTAACACTTTTTTTGTTTCATTAAAAACCAAAGCCTATTCACGATAGAATTCGAATAATTGTCGCCTACTTATATTAATTTTATTTATTTATATTAAATAACTTTTCATATAGATTTTTAAGTCTTCAAACATTATATAAATTGTTGAAATCAAACTAGCGATAAAAAATTAGTTAAACACTACAAAATTATATTAAAATTTTGATAATATTCTTCTAAAGTAATATTTTCTTCATATATTTTCTTAGCTAATTTAGGTCCAACAAATCTAAAATGCCACGGTTCAAATTTGTATCCAGTTATATGTTCTTTTCCTTTTGGATATCTAAGTATAAAGCCATATTTCCAACAATTATTTTTAAGCCAAATTGCTTCTTTATCATCTTCTTTTACATCATCATTATATATACCATTTTCATAATAAGCAAAATCTACTGCTAAACCGGTTTGATGTTCAGAAGTTCCAGGTAGTGCTACTAATTTATAGGCTTCGTCTCCTTTTTCCTTAATTAATGCATTCAAAACAACTTGCTGATAATTATAGCTACGATATCCACTATCAACAATTAAAGGTAAACCTAATGAATGTGCATCCCTAAGTAATTTGTCAATATATTTTTTTATATCTTGTCTAAGCATAGGTTTTAAACTAGCATCTTTATACTTATGAAAATTATTTTCATTTTTATCTACAACATACATCTTTAAAGGAACATATTTACTATCTAACGGATTATCTTTATTTACTAAAACAGTTATATCTAATTCTTTCATTACAACACCCTAATTTATTTTATGTATTTAAAAACCTAACGGTTAAAGTTAGGTTTATTTATTTGGATCTACAATTATTTTAATTGCTGAATCTTTACCATTAGTTAAGCGTTCATATGCTTTTTGAACACCATCTAAAGGCACTACATCATCAACAAATTTCATAACATTAAGTTTACGATCAGCAATTAAGTCAATACAAGATTTAAATTCATCATAAGTATAAGCAATAGCACCTTGTACAACCAATTCCTTCATAACAGCCATTACAGTATAAGTAGGTACTGCATCAGTTGCAACACCAACTAATACTACAATGCCACCAGGTTTAACCAAAGTAATTGCACTATTAACGGCAGCGCTATTACCAACGCATTCAATTACAACATCAAATCCGCCATGAGTTTTTTCCATCATCTTTGGAACCAAATCTGAATCCAAGGCATTATACCATTCATCTGCAACACCGAGTTTTACACTCTTTCTTCCTCTTTCTTCATTAGTTTCTGTTAAAATTACTCTACTAGCACCTTCAAGTTTAGCAAACATTGCTGATACTAAACCAATAATTCCACCACCAATAACTAAAACATCATCTCCAACAGCAATTCTTCCCAAATGAGCAGCATGAAGACCAACCGCCGTAGGTTCAACCATTGCCACTTCTTCATCTTTCATATCATCAGGAACTTTAATTACCATATCACTTCTAACAGCAATACGACTTGTAAGACCTCCAGGATTATCAATTGAAAGTCCCAATGCTTCACTCCATGTTTTACTACAATATTGAACTTCCCCTTTACGGCAAGCCTCACATTCACCACACGGTGATATTGGCAAAGCTGTAACTCTATCCCCTACTTGTAAATCAAGTCTATCTCCAGGATCAACGACACGACCACAAAACTCATGTCCCATTACTAAACCTTTAGGTTCACCATTAACCCAATAATGAATATCAGAACCACAAATGCCAGATTTTAATACATCAATAATTACCTTTTTACCATCTGCAACTGGTTCTTTTATTTCTTTAATTTCAAATTGTCTAACACCTTTAATTGCACATGCTTTCATAAAATTCACCTCTACTATAATATATAGTATACCACCTTTTATAACAAAACAACAGCAACAAAAAAAACAATTTACAAATTAATGTAAACTATTTTTTAATAGTAACAACATGCGGATAAGGAATTTCTATTCCTTCCTTATCAAATCTTTTTTTAATTATATAATTTAAATTATACATATTTTCAAATGTTTCACTATTATCTTTACCCCAAACCCATGCTCTTAAAGTTATTGAAGAATCATTCCAACTAGCTACCCTAACTTTTGGAAATTCCACATCTTTGTTCTTTCCCTTTGGATTAGGATGATACATCTTTTTCATTTCTTCTTTAATAATATTCATTGCTTTATCAACATCGGATTCATAAGACACTGTAAAATCTACAAGTTTCATATTTTCATTATCAGAGTAATTAAAGTTTTCAATTGTATATGAATTTAATTGACCATTAGGAATTATAATTCTTCTATTATTAATAGTTCTAATTATTGTATGTCTCATTGTAATATCTTCAACAGTACCACTCACACCTAAAGAAGTACATTCAATAAAATCACCTACTTCAAAAGCATCACCTATAACTAAAGCAAAACTACCAAAAAAATCTTTTAAACTCTCTTGAGCCGCAAGACCTAAAACAACTGATCCAATTCCTAATCCAGATAATAATGTTACAGAAAACTTATGAAATGCTTCAAATTGTCCTAATACTAAAATAATCATTAAAGAATATAAAATCAATTTCTTTATTCTTTTAATAAACATAAGTAAAGTTGTTACATTCTTTTTTCTTTTTCTTCTTATAGTTCTATCTATTAATTTATCAACTATTTTATTAATTAGTATAGCAACAGCTATTATTAATATTATACCAATACATTTATCCAAATAATTATCTAAAAATTTCTTCATATACACACTCCATGATAATATCATTATACTATAAGTAATTTAGTTTTGCAAATTATAAAAGTTATGTTATAATATAACCTATCCAAAAGGGGGATACCTATGAATTATTTAACAGTTGGAACAAATATAATATCTATTGATTTATTTCAAAACATCGAAAATAAGTCTGGCCCAAAACCATACGGAGGAATTTGGGCAACTCCACATAACAAACTATACACAGGTTATAATGAATGGGTAGACTTTTTATGTGTTAATCCTTACATGCTTTATTATAAAAATTCAAACAACCCATATAATTTACCAGCTTGTTTTATAACATTAAAAGATAATATTAAAATATTTGAAGTATCAAAAAAAGAAGATTTAGAATATTTAAAACAAACATTTCCCCACAACAGTTGGATAGATTTTGAAAAACTATCAAAACATTATGATGGAATTTATATGAATTTTAGCAAATTAAAACATAATTTAGATAAAGACTTATTAAATCAAATTTTATCATATGCAGTAAATACACTAATAATATTTAATCCCCATTGTATAAAATATTATCAAAAAGCCGAAGTTAGATTAGAAAGAATAGGAAACGCAATAAACCCATTATTTGAATATAAAATTGTTATAGATGAAAAAAAAGAAAGCATTAAAAAGCCGAACAAAGAAACTGAAACTTTACTGGAAAATATACGAAAATTTATCCAAGAAAATCATCTTTGTTTAAATGAAGAAAGTTTTAGCCTAATAAAAAAATTCTTTAATGTAGACATTAACGAAACTTTAAGCTCTACTGATTTAGCAAAAAGTGAGTTATTACTGATAAGAAAATCATTTCAAAGTATTTAATTAATTTTAAATACTTTTTTTATTATAATACTAAATATATACGCAATAACAACCATTACAATAACAGTAATAATACTACTTGGATTATGAAAACTTTCTAATAACCCTGTACCAACTACACCCCAGAAATACACTAAAAATAATTTGCTAATCAAAATAGCTATTAAAAACTTTTTAAAATCCATATTACATAAACCAGCAGCAATATTTATCATAAATGCAGGTGTAAAAGGAATAGATAATATTACTGTAACTTGTGTTAAACTTAAATTTTCAATATAGTTCATACATTTAGAAAGCAAATTTACATCTTTTATTTATCTTTTCAACAAGAAAAGGGATTGTTTTGTTGCAACATGTGATAGATGTTTGCTACATTTGTCATAACATTTAGATGTCGAATAAGAATATGGTAGAAGAAATTATTGCTTTTAACAAGCAGTTTGTAGAGAGCAAGGGATACGAAAAATATATAACCAATAAATATCCCGATAAGAAGCTTGCCATTCTTTCCTGTATGGATACCCGTTTGACAGAATTACTTCCTGCCGCTCTGGGTCTCAGAAATGGCGATGCAAAGATAATAAAAAATGCCGGTGCCGTTATTTCCCATCCTTTCGGCAGTGTGATCCGTAGTTTGCTGGTTGCTATATACGAGCTTGGTGTAGAAGATATTATGGTTATCGCCCATTCTGATTGCGGGGCTCATCACATGGATAGCAATGAGATTCTTGAACGAATGAAAACTCGTGGTATCCGGGAAGATCTGATTGAGATGATACGCTTCTGTGGTGTTGATTTTGATTCCTGGCTCGGTGGTTTCGATGATACGCGGAAGTCGGTAAGTGAAACTGTTGATTCTATTATACATCATCC
>OHQR01000218.1_pt1 | contig 45293 bp, 38 predicted proteins | sample 1578191 | NCBI WGS metagenome assembly OHQR01 (sample SAMEA3879577, study PRJEB24766) | human gut metagenome | biome: human-associated habitat; feature: feces | place: USA | collected 1985/1987 | reverse complement strand
CTCCTGGCTTGAAATAGGGACGAGGTGGCGCAGGTGCTGCACCATGATGGTGGTCAACTATCACTACAGGTGCGCCATGTGGACGATGTAGCTCACTGCCTACTTCTGCAGCAACACCTAATCCTGCTAACAGTGCAGCTCCAATCTTGGTTCCCAAACTGGTACGGTCTTTCATATCAACCTCACCGAATATCTTGGAAAAAAGTTTCATGCGATGGTAGTCATCCACTGCCATGAACTTGTCATACTGCTTCTGCGTTATCTCGTGGCTTACTCGCTCACCGTTGATGATGGCTGTCATGCGGTACTTGCCTTCTTGCTCCGCTGGCTCCACTCGTATCTCACCAACAGTTACTTCTCTGCCATGCTTGACTTCACGGAACCACCCCTTGCTCTCGTCCAAGTCCTGCCCATCCACAATACCTACTTTATTGTTCATAGGTTCTTGCTGCACTTGCAGTGGCTCAACGGTAGATTGCAACTGCATCCTGCCGTCCAACTCCTGCTGCACCTCTGGACGCAAACCGATATGGATGCGCTCCTTGCTGTTGAGCATATCCATCGTTATCTTGTCGGTGAAATCGTCTTTGATGACATTATTCAATATATCCAGTCGTTTGGCTACAGATACTTGCTTGACAGAATTGTTGGTCAATGCCTTCAATTCATCGTCGGTCAAGTCATACACCATATCACTTTTGGTGCTTTCTGATTGGATGGTGAGCGTCTTTGCCTTCTCATCGATGATGATACCGTGTGAAGACAGGCATTCCTGCCATTGATCGTTGGAGAAATATACAGGTGAGCTTATCAGTTCCTTGTAGGGTTTGGCTGGCTCTTTGCTTCTTGGACGTGTCTCTACAGGTGTCACCACAGCTTGCAGGTTTTGTAATACATCTGCTTGTGGTGCTACTTGTTGCTGTCCTTTATAGTAAAAGCCATAACCTCCAGAGGTTAACTCACCAGGTTTCAGCCTTCTGTCTGGTCTTTCCGCTACCATTGGTGCTCCTGCATAGAACATCTGTCCTCCGACTCTGCGTAGATGATAGCCGTCCTGCATTCTCGGTGTCCAACCTAAAAACTCTGGACTCCATCCTAACCGTCCGTATTCTCCAGTACCAATCCTATATCCATGCAGTCCCATAGCCACTCTTCCATTGGCATTTCTTGCATGGACAAGGTTTCTCGGCATATAGAAGTCTTTGCCGATGATGCTGGTAAAGACATTGTACGCCTTCTTGTTGGCAGAGTTGGTTCCCCAATCAGTCAATGCCAACATCTGTTTCTCGGTGAGGTTATAGGTCAGCAGTGGGGAGTCATGTCCCTGTACCGCTAACTGATAACCGTCACCGTTGGCTATGATATGGGCTTGCATACCATTGCGCATCAAGATGTCACGCATCTCTGGCTGCAAGTCCATCTGTCTTGGATTCAAGTTCTTTCTTATCGCCATAGCATGATTGTATTAAGCGTTCTCTGTTTCCATTCCTTGCTCCAACAGCTCGTCCTTGTACTTCACAAACTGTTCCGCACTCTCGTTGCCGATGCACAGGGCGTGTTCCTTGCAGTATTCCTCATACTCGTTCTGCCATTCCTCACTGAAATGGTTCACATAATCAAGCCAACCGTATTCACCGCTCTGCATCTTCTCTACGAGGATGTCTTCTGTATAATATGGTCCTTTTCTCATTTCTTCCCTAAATTTGATGTTTCACGTTACTTCCTTGCGACAGCAGAAGCATGTCTTCCGGCAGCTTTCTTTTGCTCATTCCACAGTTCTTCGGTATATTCCTCCTCTGGAACATAGTCGAGGTTGCCGTCATCGTCCATCACCCAACAGCCATAGATGCCGAAAGTGTATTTGTCCCACTCTCGCTTGCCTTCCTTGCGCCACTGCTCACCATCGCCGTTGGTGAAGCGGATGCCAGTATCGCTCTTCAGGTCGATGCCTACGGTCACAGGTTCGTCTTCTACGGCAAATGTCAGTGCCTCGCCATTTTGGATGCTCTTTAGCTCCGTTCCTCCAAGACAGAGTTCGTCTGACAACACCTGTAAGTTCCTGCCTATCACTGGTGTCGGCACAGCCATAACCTGGTTGGTCTCTCTGTCTATTTGCACGAATGCCTTGATATGTGCACCATCAGGCATATCCACATCCGCCACTACAGCCTTACCCTGCTTCAACAATTCCTGCTGCTCCTTGGTGAAGTTATCCAATGGGGCGTACTTCAAAACAGGATAGAACATCATATCCACGTTTCCGTCTGCCATTCTTACCAAAGCAAACCGTGTTCTGCTCTTGATGCTATATCCCTCGTTTACTTCCATTTTTACAGGCAACACTGGCGATGGACGACCATTGCTGATGTCATCCAAGGCATGCATCGGAAGGTCTTCAATCATCTCATGGGTGAGTCCAAACTTAGCGAGTGTCTGATATGGCACTTCACTTTCTTCAAATGAGTTTCTTTTCATATTCTGATTATATTTAGAATGATACTTTGCATATAGCCATGCAAAGATAGCCCAAGAGTAATGAATACAAGAAAGCCTACGCTCCTCTGCCCAATCTTTTCCGTTTTATTATGATTATATCATCACTTCATACTCTCAATCATACTTTAATCTTATTTTATGTTATACTTTTATAGCATCGACAATCACTCTTGATTTCTTTCCCTAACTTTGCACCATGAGAAAGAAAATAGTGGTATTATGGGTAATAGGTTGTCTGGCGGTATCGAGTGCAAAGGCGCAGTTCAACACCGTCAGCAATAACGTATGCCGTTACAAAGTCAGGAAAGTGGAGAAGAAGTTTCTACTTCCTGCAAACAATCAGGTAGATTCCGTCACTGTAAATCTACCACAACAGGAAACAGACTCTGTGGATAACAAACAAAAACAGTGGATAAGCAGCTATTCAAGCATCACTTATCCACTGAAATCAATCAAAGTCACCAGTCCTTACGGCTATCGTCGTGACCCTATCACAGGAAAACAATCATGGCACAATGGTTTGGATCTTCGTGCGAAGAATGAACCTGCCTATTCCATGATGGAGGGTATTGTTGAAAAGATAGGGTATGACAGTCGTTCTGGCAATTATGTTACGTTGAAACATGGCAACTATCATGTTAGTTATTGCCATTTGTCTTCCGTTATAGTTGGCAAAGGTGAGCGTGTTTTCTCTGGTACCATTGTTGGCGTTACTGGTAATACTGGTCGCAGTACTGGCTGTCATCTCCACCTTACATGCAAAAAGGATGGCGAGAGTTTCAATCCTACCATCCTTTTGAATCTTATTGAAAAGTCTTTTGCGTTGTCAGCTTTATCAATGAGAAAATGAGAGAGTCATTTACCTAACTCTTACACCTTTACCATTCAGAACTTCACCTCTAATATCATCAGTTTTACATAAATACAAGTCGTAGCCAATGGCTGTAATATCGCAATATCTTGGAGGAGTAATGACTTTTCCACTTGGTGACATCAACCCATACCAACCAATGTCTGCTTCATATTTTTTGCAATTTGCAGTCTTTTGATAAGGTGTTGGTTCTGCTTCTGCCGTTTCACCTGTTAAATTACCCTCATCATCATAGTTCTTTGCCGTAGTATATCGTATTTCATCGGTATCATACAATAATCTGTCAACATTACTAATCAAGAAATCGTCAATCAATTCACCTTGCAAATTATATTTGTGAAGAGTGTGGTCTTTCATTGTTGCAGTAATGCTATTACCAGAGATCCAGAGGTCTGCTTCCATAAAAGGCAATATTGGTTTCAGATTTTCTGTAAGAACACTCTGCATACCTCCTTTGCTTACGACAAAGAAAGAATCCTTGGGTAAAATAGCATCATATTCAGCTTTCAACATCCAATTCCCTTTTTTGTCTATCAAACCAAATTTGTCACGTTTGTTGTTATGTATTACGCAATGCCCATTGTGAAATACATACCCTTCTGCACCAGTGATGTATGGAATATTCAAGTCAATAACGACATTTCCTTTGGAGTCGATGAATTTTATCATTCCGTTGTCATCTACTGAAGCCAAACCATCAGAAAATACCCATGCGTGCTTGTACTGAGGCTTGATGGCTATTTCACCTGTCAGCATATTGAAGTAGCCACGAGCATCGCCGTTACTATAACAGACAAGCGAGTCGTCCCCCAATGGTTTTGAAATCCAATGTATGCCCTTGACAGTCTTCTTGCCATCACGAGTCTCCACATATCCATCCGTCTCATAGGCCCGGCTATAGTAAGTGGCATTTCTTGACAGGTACTGCGAGTCATAGTAGGATTCATCCAAATATTTCGCAGCATTCACTTTCTTGTAAACAAACTCGTATAACGCATTACCTCCAGCACATGCAAACACAAACATGATGAACGCAAAACAGCCTCCAACAACACGTCGAATAAACTTGCCATACTTAGATTCATCCTTCATTCCAAGTATCACGGTGAACCATTCTGCTGTTGCAGAAATAATACCTGTCAACCCTTTCCAAAATAAAATAATTGCTCTTTTCATATGCCTCTTATTTTAAGCTTCTATTTATTTTCCTCCTCATCAAAGGCTTCATCTGCCAATCTACCATAGCAACCAAGACGTTCTTCCTTTGACATCGGTTCTGCACAAAAAGCAGGCTCATTCTTCATTTGAGAAAGACGAGAAAAGAAATTCATACGGGTCGTGGTGTCTTTGCGCATGGAAGCACGTGTTCCTTCTGAACTATAATCAAAATTACGAGCATTGCGGATAGACATCGACATAGCGACTTCCATTGAGTCTTGATTTGCTCCCATGTAAGTGAATGTCCAGCCTTCTTTGCGAAGTGTTTCCACAAGTGCCTTGATGCTACTACCATTATATTCTTTGGACGCATTCTCATAACCGTCAGTAATGATAGTAACAACAACCGCAACATCCTCAATGTCTTTGATTTGTTTATGCATCGCAGTAAGGGTGAATCCCATAGCATCGTATAAAGGAGTTGAACAACATGGTTCATAGTCGTTCATGCTCAACGGATGCGCTTTACCCACAGGTACTTTGTCAAAAACATTACATGTCTCACAGCTACAAAAAGTAACTAGTGAAACGAAATGCTCCTGTGTGTCGGCAAATTTCTCTTGCGCTTTCTTGATTCCAACCAAGGTTTCGTTGAATCCATCCACCGCTGCTTGACGTATTCTCTGCATAGAACCACTACGGTCAAGGATTATCACATTGAAGATTTGAGTCTTCTGCATTGCTGTCTTGTCTTTTAGCTCTTCCATATTATCTGATATTTTTTTGTGTTACAAACTTTATTTGTTTATGTGTATAGAGTAAAACAAGTAACCTTTCCTATCATCAAAGTATATAAAATTCCCTCAGCCCATTCGATTTTATATCAAATTGAGCTGAGGGATACGATTTCCTTTATTCGGTAGTTCTTTACTTTACCTATTAATTGATGATGCATCAACTTCCCCCAAAATATCTACCACATCCATATCAGTATGCGTCAACAAAGCCTTCGTTACAGCTCTTAATCTCTCACCTAATATCGGATGATTGAGAAAAACTTGCCCCCATACTGCTCCAAAACGCTCTTTGGCAATCCTTGCTGCAGCTCCGATGTGATATCCATCCAAATTGCTGCCAAAAACAAAGACCTCATTTTCTTCAAGAGACTCTATATAGTTTGGCGTAAATTTATCTTTCATGCGTTGTTCCTTTTTATTTTATTCTGTGTATTCTTTCCTATATGCCATCCGTCACACCAAGCACATTTGTATATAGAGAAATGCACACCATGCTTCTTACCCATAGCCTCAGCAGCTCTTAATGCCACCTTCTTATTCGGATAAGGAATCTTGGGTTTTCCGCTACGACGAGAAATATGGCTATACTCGCTGAATATTCCAAAGGCATTGTGTGTGACAAAAATGTTTCGCCATACACCCTTTCTTGTCAATTGGTTCCAAATGGCAAGAATACAATTTTTGAAACTTATTTTACATGCATTCATTAGCTATAAACATCTTGATGAAGTCTCTTTGCTGTTGGTTCTCTGGAGAAATCCTATACTTGGATTTTGGACAATGGGAGAAGCTTTCAGACAACATGTCCATCGCTTTTTGATAGATCTCATCAGCCGTATAACCTTGTCCTTTCAGCCAGTAGGCATAGTAACAAGCAATGATGGTACCTGTACGCCCAACGCCGCCCCAACAGTGAATGTAGGTTTTTTCATGACCATGTATTATACTTTGATGGTTTCGCTGACTTCTGGTAATTATTTCATTCAATAGCCGAGCAACACTTGCAGTTTCATTAGGTGTTCCACAGTCGGGGATGGAAAAATTATGATACTCCTGCTCAGCCCCAAGATATTGCCTGTATGGTCGCAGTTCACCTCTCTCCGTTAAATCATAAAAATAATTGAATTCACAAAGATGAAAGCTGTCAATTTTTAGTTTACATTCAAAATCATCTTTGTCTCCAGGGTATTCACCAGCATATATGCCAAGTTCCCTGTCAACCAAATATGAGTTTTTTATTGGTACAACATCTAAAAAAGGACTATAAACATACTTATAAAGCCAATTCTGTTTTTCGGGTGTGTCCTTTGTAATATCATGAGTATGTACCGGCATTCCTATAGCAATGTCATCAGCAAATTCTTCTACCAACCATTTCAACTCTAAATGTTCCTTATAGTAAGAAGGAATGGCTGAATCTCCAAGAAGGGCACCTATGATGTTGCCTGTAACAGATCCCGTAGAGTCGCTGTCGCCTGAATGATTTACAGATGCGATGATAGCACGTTCAAAATCATTCGGATATCTCATGATACAAAAGACTGCTATGGCCAAAGTTTCTTCAGCAACCCATCCTTCTCCTATCTGACGGATCGCTTCTTCATCAGAAAGAGTGGATACTGCTCTACGTCCTGCTTTTTCCAGCAAATCTTGAAGTTTATGGATATGATATAACTGATCTGGATATAAATGCTCTAAACATTTGATACCGTTGTTGATGATTTTGGCAAATTGATAAGGAGTTATGGTCGACAATTCTATCACTTTATCGATGATGTATGCAAGAAGAGCCGCTGGTAACCAGCCTAAAGGATGCTTATGGGTTATTTTTGCAACTTCACCTGATAATTCTGCCGAACTGTTTTCTTGTATAACAAAGTCATTCTTGCAATTATTCAAGGCATTGTAAAACAATGGAATTGGGGCGATACGCATGATGCCCCCGCACCCCTTGCTTTGATTGTTCACTTCGTTATGTCTTGATATTTCCTGCAATGCTTGCATGCAAGTGTTTCCTGGAGCACGTTGGGCACGTAGCTCCTTTATGTCTCTTATCCAATTATAATGCCATTGTGTATAGTCAACATTGTTAGTTTGAATTTGCCACCATTCAATATAAGAGTCTCGAATATAATCTTCAGGATTTGCTAAAGGCGCATCCAATTCTGCTCTCGTAAAACCAAATAACAAGCCATTGGCAGTAAACAAAGTCATCTGCGTGTCATCAGAAATCTCAGCCACTCCATTCTTATCCAACTCAAACCGTGTTATGCCTTCCTCCCCATACTTTGATTTTATCTGCGAATATGACATGAATTCAACAGGATAGCCGAGTGCATCACCGATGGCTCCACCAAGGAGTGAACCGCGTGTTTTATCTTGTCTTGATATGCTCATTTTTTTTAGTTGTAGTTAGGTTTATATGATTACTACCGTATGCTTGTTTCTTGCGGTTTCTTGCCCCCGAAAGCCTTCTACTTCATAAATCTTAAATATACCTCTCTTTAATGGACTAAGTACGTATGTCACAAAAGATTCGTCCGCCCCTTCGTTCATTTCCCTGTATTCTTTGGATAATACATACTCGTGGTTATATTCCACTTGAAAAGCAGTTTTATCATACTCTATACGATATTCTATGCCAACAGAACCATATACTCTGCCATTGAATGTCAAGTGCCCACCATTAAGTTTAATTACTTGCATAACCTTTTTGATTATAGGTAATAGAAATTGTTATAGTTAAACACAGATAGAGAAGTTCTTTCTGTATCCATGTTTTTAATACGCTGTGGTATTTCGCATAGGGTAATTCCCTCGTCAAGCAACCACCGTAAGTGTTCAAACATGATTGTATTGGACTTTAGAATCTCATGTTTTGTAGCTGTTATTCCATATTCCTCCGCTTCTGACTCCTCAGATATTATCATGCCAGAGAAAAATCCATGCAGACCTTCTGTTCTTGCAAACTTATCAGCATGACACCATATTCCAACCATATTACCACCATGCTTACGCAAATGGAATGCGTGTGGGTGTCCAACAATGATTTTGTCAAACTCATCCTTAGTGTCATCCTCTCGATAGAACAGCCCTTTGTCTGAGCCATGTCCAAGTAGCATGATTCGTTCTTGTGTAGAAACATGATGCAACAAATGCTCCATTTTTTTATTAGAGCAATTACTGCTAACCATATTTGCATCCATACCCTCATATAGTGTAGAGAGTACAGAAGTCGTTCTGTCTTTTGGATGTACAACTAACATACTTACTTTTCGTATTTTTTCAACATTTTCCTTACATCGTCCATTGGTTGAAAAGGCACGATGATTTCCAAGTCCTTATTGATAATGCAATAAGCATTCTCTTCGTCATTATCTTCCATTCCGAAACCATCCTCATCAGCAAAGTAGCGTCCATCGGGATATATTGTCCAGCAGATGACACAAACGCCATTTCTGAAATTGTCATATCTGCCGAACCAATATCGAACAGATTTACATCCATTGAAATCAGGACATCCCTTATATATTGCATCAAAGTCAATCTCGTTATCTGTCACAAGAAGGCTTCCGTCTTCACTTACAAGTTGCCTTGTCTTACCAGTTTCCTTATTGATGATGGTGTAACTTCTTCCTTCACCACTAAAAACTGCCATATTCTCACCTATATCGTAGGCATCCTTTAAATTATTCTTGTCCATATCCGTAAGTTTTTATTTGTTGTAATAATTTTCCCATCTGTAATTTCCACTGATTACATTCATGTCCTCACGAAACTTTTCCATGTTAGGAACATCCATGACAGAAGTTGATTGTGTTTTCAATGTTTTGGTCTTATAATCAATAGTTTCATATATAACCTTTACCTTGTTGTTGGACGGAAAGGTATATGTTTCCTTTTTCAACATCGTGCCATACTTGCTGATTTCCTGCTTATATGCCAACAGCCCATCTTTATACACACGTTGATGTTTGCTACCATCTTCCCATGTAACGGAATACACATTCAAGTCATCAGTTATTATTGGGATGAAGACAAGATTTTTATCATCTGACTCTATACATGGATCATGGTGCCAAACTGTTTTGACGATGCGCCCATTCCGATATTCTGATTCCATTGAGGGCAGATAATCTGCAAATCGGCAAACCTTATAATTTTGCAAATCCTTTCTTTTAGGTTCCATTGTCACATGGAAGATATAAAAGCCACCATGCAAGTCGCTTTGCCAAAAACTCAGGCAAGGTTTTACCGCTATGGTCAACTTATATCCGCTTGGTGCAACAATGCTATCACTGTCATATACCTTATAGGCTTTAACAGCATCGCCATCTTTATCATATTCGATGTTCGTCTGTTGGTATTTTGCAGTGTCAGGATGTTCATAAACCATATCTGCTATCATTTGCCGAAAGCCAAGATACCCATCTTTATTCCTTCCATAACTTGCGCTGTCTGAATCCAAGCCTTCAAAGATTTCACTTTTATATTGGAGGAGATGAGACAACCGTCCTTCATCATCGTAATCATACACAAGAGTTTGTGCATAACATTCCGATGCCCTTGCTATCGTGGCAATCGTTCGTCCCTTGTGATCAAAGAACTCCGTCAGACTGTTCTGCGGTGCATATTGCAAACGATGTACAGCATATGAACCATCCGAGAATCGAACGGAGTCATATTCGATAAATCCACAAGGCATCATCAAGGAGTCTTCCTTGTTGGTATTGTCAGAAGTACTTTGCAGTTGTTTGAAATAGGTAATGCTTATATCTTCTCTATTACAAGATGCTATCAATAACAGTGCAAAGCCTAATACAAACAATGTATAACGAGTTTTCATAATTCTTTCCCTAAAATTCAGAAACATTCAATCAATATTGCTGTATAATTGTCATCTCCTTGTTTCTTACAAAGGAAATCATAAACGTCAAGTATCTCTTCCAAGGGTTTATCATCCATCATCCTTGCTTGCAAAATGTCAGGAGCCATGCTTTTGTACAGTCCGTCCGAACAAAGTAAAACTCTGTCACCAGTCTGTAGTTTGATTTGTCGGATGTCTGGTACTGCCACTTCTGGACGGTAAGAGAAGAAGCACTTGGCAACAATCTCCCATCCAAAATCAAGCCGGATATGGTCTTTTGTCTGATAAAGTAATCCATCACCAGGTCTTTGTACATAACAGCGACTATCACCAATATGCGCAATGGTTGCCACATCGTTTTCAATACTTACCATGGCCATAGTCGTACCCATCTCTGCATGATGAAGCTCAAATGCCTTTTGATCAATGGCACAACTTGCTTTCTTGCAAGCGAGTTTTACCTTTGAGTCACAATCGGGCGTACTGATATGCTTCTTCCAAAAGTCAGATATAGTATTACATACAGTTTCACTGGCAGTCTCTCCAAAGGAATGACCACCCATGCCATCACAGACTATTCCCATAAACTTGTTGTTTTGTGGCATATCAATGACCTTGTAAGCATCCTCGTTATTATGCCTTCTACCAGTCTTGCTTATTGTTGCATATCTCATCTCCATATTACGATTATTTTTAGTTTATGATAGTATAGAGGCAAATGTAACCTCTAATCTATCTGTAACGTAATATTTCCGACAATATTATATTCAATAATGTGGGAATCTTGGCTTGCTATGTCATATTGTTCTATCAATAATATACTTGTGTTTGATACTTGATGTCATGTTCATCGCAATAATAGCAGATCTCGCTTTTCATGCAACTCCCATGTTTTTTGAACTTCTTTTTTAATGATTCGATAAGACTATAGTCGTCAGATGCGTGCAAAGACCTCATCAGACGATTGGTATTTGCCACATCAAAGAATACGAAAGACTCAACCTCGCCGTCTCTTGAATATTCTTTCTCAAATTCACCCATATCTTGCTCGGTAATGGTGAGTTTGCCATCGTCTATTTGCGCATAGATTCCTGTGAACTCACCATTCGTTTCATGTTTGTAGATAACCTCTTCCATAATTTCCAAGTGTTAATGCTTAGACAACCATTCCACAAGATTATTCACGATGCCATTGGCTAAATCCTTTGGGCCATGAGTTTGTTCATTCGGTCTATTGATGATTACTGCCAAGGCATAGCGAGGTTTCTTTACAGGGAATACTCCAACAAATGCCGTTTCTGCCAATTTATGTTCCCCATTTTCAAGTTCTTTGCCTTGATAGTTGCCATATACTCCTGCTATATCCACTTTCTTTGGGGCATAAGATGCTTGTATGCCTTTCCCTTTGTTCAGACCAATCAATACCTCTTGCAGATATTTACGTCCTAAAGGCGTAATGTTGTCAAATGTTTCCTCTGTAACTGAGTCCCCTTGCAAAGTCGGGAATGTCAAAGTGTTCTTCTGATAGGCACCATTAAAGAGCGCAGCCAATTCCATGGCATTTGTTTGCTTTTCGTCACTTGTCATTTTCTTCCATATACCAAAAGCATTGTCGCCACGATTTACCAAGAGTATCTTGAACATAGCCACGTTAGATTTATGTGTCAATGCTTGACGACAAGTCATTACACCATAACCGCCAGACCGCCAGTTATGGTCACGAATGCTGATGCTGTCACCTATATTATATATGCCACCGCACAAATCCATCATGTCATTGAGTGAACCATTGATATCTGCCAACATAGGAGTAATGCCTACAAGTGTCAAAATGCGAGGACTACATGCTTGTTTCAATAGCTTGCCCTCTGAATAATCATCTCTATCTTTCTCCAATGCAACCCATGATTTCAGTCTTCCTGTTTGTGCATCTATAACAGCAATCTGTCCGTATGTTCCATTCAACATTTTCAACCCCTCAGACAAAACATCTTGGCATTTTTGAGTCATCACGCTATCTATTGTCGTGCATTCATCAAGTTTTGCTACATATTCAGGATTGTCCATCCATACACCAACAGTTTGATTGTTTTCTCCAACCACGCCAATGGTGCCACGCTCAATCCCTTTTTCTACATAGAAGTAGAATACCTCAATGCCATCTTCTGACACATAACGACGTGAGAAACCTGCAACATCTAAATCTATCTCCGTTACATTCTCATGCTTCTCCAAGTCATAGATACCCTGTTTGCCACCTTTTGAAACAACGGCAAACTTGGCAATGCTACAAGTGTCGATCTGTTCGCATTGTTCCAATGGTACTTGGGTGATGGGCTTTTTGCCAAATGCTTCTTCTGCATCAATAGTGTCAGCCACTATCACTTCTTGGGCGAAGGACAACTGTCCGAAAAAGGCTAAAAACATTGTGATTAAGCCTAACTTGAAGTATTTATTTGCGTTCATGTCTTTTATATTTTTGTATTATTGCATTTCTTCCATTTTCTGAGTCCATATTGTTTGTAGTTCTTGTCGCTTTGGCTCTAAATATGTCTTGGCATAACTAAGAATATCGTATTCGGTAGTTTCATCGTCGCCATCTTCCTCAAAGTCACAAGTAATAGAAATTCCTGTTTTGGAAAAAGCCGGTTCAAAGCCAACGCTATACCTTACTCTACTTTCCTTAGTGTTCAAATCCTTACAAATCTCACGAGCCATGTCTACATGCAAGTCATTTATAATAACAGCTCCAACAAGAGAAATAGCAAATCTACCATTTCCAAGAGAAAACACCTTTACTATCCCTTCCGGTAAGCCAAGATACACTTCTCCTGTACCATCCTCATTGCATTTACTGATGTTGCATCTAAGTTTTTCTTCTTCTGCCAGCAACTTAGCCAACAAGACATAAGAATGTCTGCTTCGGATTTCCCGTTTGTAAGCCCGTTTTTGAAACATGCTGAATATCCAATAGCAACCAATCATTTGCGCAAAGCCTATAACTATAAGCCAAAACTGTGCTGTAAGCATATGTAAAATGTCACATGAGTGTCTATATCATTTTGGGGAAGACTTTTCTCGTCAGACTCTTCGGAATCTGTAACAGCAAAGTTGTTGGTACAACTATTCGTTTTGTTTTTACAAGAGCATATCTGCAATAAAATACACACAAGCAAAGATGCCCCAAATATCTGAACAATAATTTTGTTTAGTTTTTTGCCCATTTTATATTCCCTAAATCCGTGTCGGGCGCAACTTTTATTCTTTTACATTATTTTTCTCTTACTCTCTTCTCCAAATATCCAACCGCAAAATCCAATGTTTTGATGATATGCGGCACGATGTTTTTGGTAGATTCTTTGTCCGTTATCTTATGGTCATAATCCAAAGATACTTTTGCTTCATCTTTACTCGATAGCAGTGCTTTAGTGTATTTTACGTTTTTGTTAGTATCATTCACTGCCTCTTTCAATTGTTCCTTGTTCTGTATGGGTAGTCCTACCACAAAAGGAATACAAAAGCGAATCATACTTTCGTCTTTGCCTACCACATAGAAATACACTTGTCCGTTGTACTTGAAATGCCAACCTAAAGAAGGCATCAGTATCGTTTGACCGCACATTTGGCGAATCTCGTTTACAATTTCTTCCTGCTTCATATTCACAATAGTTTTGTTTTACTATTTATGATCGGAGAGGGAGAAAAGTAACCATTTCCATCAGTCCAACATTACAAACGCAGCCCAATGGAATGGATCTGGGTGCTTCTGGCGAATAATTTCCTTAGCTTCCTCAAATGCCTTACGTTTGTTCCAAGCATTCTTCTTGTCGGCAAGGCGTTCATAGAAAGTAGTCATAAACTCGGAAGTTGTCTTGTCGCTCACATTCCATAGAGACATGACGATAGTTCCGACGCCTGCTTTTTTGAAGGCTCGTTGCAAACCATATAATCCTTCAGATGTCGCCTTGCCCTGTCCTGTCTGGCAAGCTGACAATACCACCATATCCGTATTGATCAAATCCAAACGTGCTATATCATTAGCTGAAAGTATTCCGCCAAGTACACCTTTAGGTAAGGGTTTGCCTAACCATGCAGCATTACCACCAGACAGAACGAGTCCTGAAAGAGACATCGCATCTGTATAGCCTTTGAGATAATCTACATTCTCCGCTCTATTTGGAGTGTAGTAAAATCCATGAGTGGCAAGATGAAGCAATTTAGGCGATTTGCCGTGCATATTTAGGAAAGACTCTTCTGTGCCGTTTTTGCCCATATACGAAGATACTTGCCATTTATTTCTTTTCAACAAGTCTTCTATCTTCAAGATTTCTTCTTTTGTTCCTTGCAAATCATGGAATACGGAATCACCACGGGCAATTTCACCACGCAAGGCAAGCAAGTTCGACAAACCATATTTCCTGGCTTCTTCAACCATAGCAGAATCATCCAAGTCATATTGCAGGCCGCCATACAGAATTGCTATATTATCCTTACTATCACTACTTTTTGATTTCATCTTTACCAATTCACGAGCCGAAGACAATCTCACAAAATGATAATGACTACCCAACAACGAACCATCTGCTAAAGGCAAGGACTCCAATGACATTTGGAATAGCAACTGCGACGGCACATAATATATGGTTGTACCTACTGGTATATTCGTTTTCAATGGTTCCCATAGCAGCTGCAATACATCTTGTGCGTAATCCTTGTCATAAAACATATCAGGTCGAACGATGCCAAGTGAATCTATCTGTCTTTCTGCAAACAGAGGTTTCAACAGAGGATAGCATTGCACTTTATTTATAATATAGGCAGCATACTTTCTTCCTTGTGATTGTGAAATATAGTCAGTGAAGTCTATCAGCATCTCGTTTTCTCCCAATGCCTGTTTCACCGCATTATAATCCACATCCATAAAGTCTGTGCCGTCGCTATATCCCTTGCATCTATTCATCAGCAGATTTTCCAAACGGCTTACTATTCTTGACACACTCAGGATGCTGTCAGCATTTGCCTTATAGTCTTTTTCCCAAGCCTTTACCTGATTCTTCATACTTGCCAATGTAGTATAGTCGTGCATGTCCTCAGGTGTACCCATCCTCTTAATGACATCATACATGGAGCGTTCCGATTCCAAGAGAAAAGACTTCGACATAACAAGAGCGTCATAGCAATTCTTTGTGAAAGCCGTCTGTGTCTGCCTTGCCTCCAAAGCGTATGGCGTCATCATGGTAAACAATGAGGATAGAGGATTCCACAAACCTTCACGCTCTGTACTATTCATATATGGGATGCGTTGTTTCATCAAAGCCTTCAATTGCTGTACCGCTGCTGTATAATCATTGCAACCATACGTTACATTCCCTGCAAAACCTTCAGCATTGGCAAGATATATTTGCGCATTGATATGTTCCAGACTTTTCTCACCATATAGTGCCTTGGTATATTCGGCATACTTCCGATAATACTGTTCAGATTCTGCGTAGTTCCCCAACTGATGCTCAACGCCTCCTATCAGAGCTGACAAGGATATTCTGTCGCCATCCGTTTGCGGATATTTTGCAGCAAGCAATTCGTCTGCTTTCTTATAGTCATTCAAGGCTGACTGGTAGTCTTTGAAAGCAAAATGGCATCTGCCTCTTGTTGTATATAAGTGATAGAGTTCTTTAGGATCTACGATTCGTGAAGCCGTTTCAAAAATCTTATCAAGGCTCCTATAGCAGTTCTCCTTGTCCCCCATCAGTCGGTAAATATCAGCCAATGCCATGTAAGGCATATTGTAAGTGGCATCACCCATAGGGGTATGTGCCTGAAATTCTTCTATTGCTTTCCTGGCATATAACAGAGCATCGTCATACCGTCCTATGACTGCATACAGATTTCGTAAGTTGGAATAGCTCAGATGTTTGTTGGCTGATATGTTTTTTGCATCAGCACGCTCTGCAATATTCTTCCCACGCAAGTACCATTGTTCCGCTATGCCGTATTGTCCTAAGCCTTTTGCTTCATTACCTTTCTGGTTGTAATAGTCGTATTTAGTCTGCAAGTCGTAAGCTGCTTCAACCAATGAATCCATACTTGCAGAATAGATCTGAGCCTGCCACACATCGCCTGTTGTCTTTCTTCTATACCACAGTTCTTTCAGAATTTCCATCTGAACATCCGGTTTGCCAGTCTGCCTTGATAAGAATAAAGCCTGTTTGTAGGCATCCTCAGAACCGACAACATCGTAAAGTGTTTCTTTTATTTCAGCGATATGCCGTAAGACAGAAATCTCATCATCTGTTTTCCCGAGTTCTATATAACCTTTTAGAGCATTCTGGTAACATGCCAAAGCCTTGTCATACTGTTGGGACAAATGATATTCAGCCCCTTCAAAATACCATGACAAGGGAATCTTTGGCAAAGCATATTCTCTCACCTTGCCATCAGCGTATGGCATAATCTCCTCCAATATGGTACGAGCCTTTACCAATTGCCTGTTGTTTCCGTGCATAAAACTGGTGGCATACATATATCCGTTCATGGCATACAGATGACCGACATCTTTTTTTTCTTTCTCTGTAAGACCGCCTGCCATCAATTTCTTAGCCAATAGATACGCCTCTTCATAGCGTTCCAAGGTTTCATAACACATGCAAGCCATCGTTTGACTGCATACATACACTTGATGCTCAACCTCATTTCGCTGCTGTTCCGTATTTCTTCCGACAAGAAGAAAGGCATCCAGTGCTTCAGCGGTTTTCTTGGCATTGTCCAATGCAAAGGCTTCATTCATTTTAGCCGTGACTTCCGTCTCGGTCAATGTCTGCGCTTGCATCTGCAAACCACAACAGAATATAACTAACGATAATAGCAATGCTTTATTCATGATGCAATGATAGGGTATCTGTTGATATGGTATCTTTTGATATGGAGTCATTGCTGATACTGCCTGTTGGCGCCGTCATGTCAAACACATCGTTTTCATCGCCACGCGCATTGCCCGGAAGGGTGTTTTCTACAAACAGCGGATTGATGGCAAAGTAGCCGACAATCAAGATTGCTGCAATGCTTGAAATCCAAAGCCAGGACTTTCTGCGACCATGTTTTATTTCCTTTTGAAATTCTGTCATTTCTTTTTGAAACTCTGTCATGGCTTTCAGCTTCTCTCCACGACTTATCATTGCCTGTTTAACATTCTTCGTAAATTCATACAGTTCTCGTTTCTCTTCATCCTCTTCAATCTCTTTTTCTATCTCTTTCAGGAACTGTGCCTTGTCCTCCTCCGACATAGTATCACCATGAAGCAAGTATTCGTCTATTCTGTCTTGAAAATTATTATTGTCCATATCCATCTGCCATTTTATGAGTTCAAATAGTTGTGATAAATGTTTCGTGCTGAAGTACGCAATGACTCCATGCACTTATGCTTCTTCGTTTTGAGAGCATTCTTTGAGTCGATTGTCGGTATTTCCTGCAGGATTGTGTCCAAGTCCTTCTCTTCATAGTAGAACTTGCTCAATATATCACTGCACCGCTCCGACATATGCGATATGACGTCAGCAATGATGTCAAGCATCTTGTTGTCCTCCGAATCATACAGCATATTTATGTATTGCTGGGCATCAAATCCTTCTTCCTTTATCTTCCGTCCCATTTCTGTTTCTGGGTCAGCATAGGTTGGATGTTCTCTTACCCATTCCAAATACTTGATACGAGCAATCCCCATGAAATAGGTGAGGATGCTGCCGCTCAAAGGCTCGTTGTTCTTGCCCATCACTCTGCCGTCGCTCACGTAAATCTTCCTGCGCTCTATATTTTCCCACATTGCTATGAATGTGTTTTGGAAAATTTCCGTGGCAGATTCCTCATCAGCGAAGAACACGCCACGGTAGTTTGTCCAAAAGTACTTCGAGCAATAAGCATACAGTTCCGACTGTATTTTTCTATCCTTATCATACATGCCAGCAACAAGTCGGGCTTCTTTCTCCTGTTGCGACGCATGCATTTGTATTGTCTTTGCCATTCTTTATCTACTCAGTATGTCTGTTATATTGTATTTGTTGATATCCTCGCCTGTCATTTCTGGCTGTTGTGGTCTGCTACTGGTATTGCGGTTCACGAACTTTCTGATTCGTCTCATAAACTCATCGTTGTTTACTTTATCACTATTCTTCAGTTCTTTCCACAATGCGTAAGTCAGTTTACCTACAGCAGGACTTTTCATTTCGACATTCACTTGGTCGCTTCGGCAAGCACTGAGGGTTATCCATCGCTCCCGATTCTCTTTAGCGTTAGGATTAACCACCTTCTTATTCCCTTTGTCAGAAGATGACGTACCCCATATAAACGACTTGATGGCATCGAAGATGTCCTCCACGCCACGCACCACCTCGTCATCATCTCCACGAGTTCCGTCTCCGCTATGGCAAGCGTCTATCACCACAAGCATCTTTCCTTTATCTCCAATCTTGTCACGAATAGTATTCAGATAATAGTTCACCTCGTCATCAGTCAGATGCTTCTCGCCTCTGTCTTTCTTGCATGGCTTGCGATAGGCATCGTATGGTATCCAACACTCGTCCAATCCATCCTTTTCGTCATTGTGCACATCCTTCATCTGCTGCCCATGCCCCGAATAATGTACATACACAATATCGCCAACCTTGCATTGACTTACAAGTCCTTTGAATGCCTTGACGATGCCATTCTTCGTGGCTTGTCCATTTACCAACATTGTAATATTCACCTCCTTGTACTTTGCCGCTTTAAGCATCGCTTCCACATAAACCACATCCTTGTCACCATTGATTTTTCCCCAAGCCTTATCCTCTTGTTGGCCTATCCCAATAACAAGTGCTCTCCGTGTCTGAGCCTGTAGAGGGAGAGACACGGAGAGCAGAAATAGCATATTTACTATGATGAGGAATGATTTTATGTGCATAGGAACATCAAATTTGAAAGCTTATTCTGCTGCGTTTTTATAATTCTTTGGAAAGAATAAGCCAAAACACAGATTTGTAATGGTGGCATATATTCCAGCAAGAACATAACAAATCAAACATAGTCCCAAGTCTTCTTCCATATACCATGTATCAGAGGCAAAACCAATACAAATAGTTATGACAACAGCACATAACGATATTAATATGGTAACAATAGAAAAGAGCAAACCTACGGATTTTCTAAAATTTCCGTTACTACAGGGATAAAAACTATAGGCACATGAATTATCCTTTTTCGCATAGCTAACTCTCCAATACCATGGAAGCAGAAGCATACCGATTCCAATTATAGGAAAGAGCCATGTAAGTGGAGAAGCATATGCCAAAGAGAAAGCCTCTGGCGAATAGTTATGATTTCCTTCACGAATAGTATGTGTGCAGTCCATCCATATGAATGAAAATATAGTGATAGCATATACTATCAAAATGGCATATTTTGCAATAGTCTTATACATAATTATTTTTTGAATGTCATAAATTTCTTGGGCTTTTTTTGTGGATTGAGAAACCGTGTGGCGTGAAGTGCGTCGATTACCTGTTACTCAATTGCATACCAACATGATTATTTAAATCGAATTGATTCCAAAACCTCATTAACATAATCTGTAGATTCATTGCGGTCATAACAAGATACAATACAACACTTGCCCGAATCCTCATCAAACAAAACGTGGAATCTCCAATATACATAAACTCCATTAACGTTATATCTTACTATTTTATAGACACATTTATTGCCATTTACGTCCTTACTACCTCTATTGATATTCGTTTTCTGTAGATTTTTATCCTCTTCACCTTCCCAATTTTTCCAATATTCATCAAAATTTTCATAAGAAGTATCGTTGTCATAATCAGAGCAGAGAAGGCATTTACCAATTGCTTCGTTTTGTAGAGTAAAAACAGTAAGTTTAGTGTCTGCTATTGGTTCAACTTCTTCTGATTGACATTCAAACGTTGCCGGTATTGTAAATATCACTTTCCCGTCAGTTCGTTCATCATCTGCTAATGGGACTTCTCGAACCTCGGATTCAAGTTGTTCCCTGTTCTCTACCTCTGAATTAATTGTTGAAATACCAATTGTAAAACATATTAGTGGAATAACTGTAACTGATATTAAGATTCCCCAGTCTATTTTATTGACTTTTCTAAAAGACTTCGGGATAATTTCTTGAACCTGATTAGATAGCAGTAAATAAAAGAACCAGACAGTACCCCAAATGATTCCACGAACAGCTTGATTCAGCTCACTAAATCCAGCATCTTCACTTCCTATAACAGAAATGATATTTGTCACAAAAACAAGAATAACATAAAGTCTTCCATAAAAGACAGCATTTGGTTTTCTTTGACAGAAAGCATATATCGTATATATTGCTATCGCCAATAGGCCGAAACCAAGAAATACATCGATGCTCCCTAACCATATACTACCTGCATAATCCTCTGCATTATATGTTGCCACAGAAGAAAATGCACTGATTAGTCCTCCCAATGCAATAGCAAAGATGAAAAATGACAACCAGCCATGAATGTTCGTGTTTTCTTTTAACCATTCACTTGTATATTGATGGACTTCATCCTGTGATTCTTTGTCTTCACCATTAGCATATTTTACATCTGCAAAATTATTTGCTTCTTTACATTGCGCTTCTTCTTGTTTGTCTATGCTTTCAGACTCTTTCCCTCTTGATTCCGCTGTATCTTCAACTTTTTCGGCAGACTTTTCATCTGCTTGTGCTGATTTAATGACACTCTGTTGAGAATTAGAAGAAATACCGTCATCTTCTGTTGTATGTATTGATTCGTTATCAACTACACTTATTATTGTTGGGAGAGGAGAACCACATTTCTTACAAAATTTAGCCCCATCATTTTCTATTTTAAAACCACATTTTGGACACGTTCTCATAGTTACTCGTTTTTTAATGTTTGCAATATTTCATGTTATTAGTGGATAAAACCATTTACGTCTGTGAGAGATTTTCGTTAGTCTTATCGTCTGCTAAGACCGTTTAGATATTTTTGGAACGCAGTATAATCATCTTTGTATATATTGATGTCTATTGCCTTGGCATATCCACGGATTGAACCTTTTTCCGTAAACTGCCATATCTTCCAGTCTTTGTTATCGGGACCTTGGTCATTGTAGCGTGATATCCAGCATTTGTACTTAGCAAAACGAGAATCTTCACGTAGATATTTATCGCGGAAACGCTCTCTTGTGTAAATAATAGGTCGTACTCCCAACCGTTTCTCCACCCCAGAGAGCCATTTGAAAGTCATATTTTGCACTTGATGCTTGCCATATTTTTCAGCTTGTGCATCCACCTCTACATCAAGTGCAGGCGGCAAATCTCCTTCATTCCATGTGACTGTCTCCAAGAAATTCTTTATTTGAGCATCAATATCCGCACTAAGGTGCAGAAAATGGTACGCTCCCTTCACAATGCCATGTCGCTCGGCATTTTGTGAATGCCTTGTATATGCCTCGTCCTTGACAGTGGCACCCTCAGTTGCTTTGATATATACGAACATCACTGGCTGCATATACGTTGTTTGTTTTGGATTACCCGAATACACGTTGCCCTTGTTGTCGCAATACAGTGCCAAATTGTCCCAATCAATTCCATTTTGATAGTGCGATATATCCAAACCATATACGCTGCCCCCGACACGATATTCCATACCATCGACATTTTGCAATATTCCATTTTTATATATGCCGAAGTCGATGCTTTTATCAAGTTTTATCGAACGCCCTAATCCTTCCTTCGCATTGGCACACCAGTTTCCTATGTAAGTTTGGGTTATCATATGCTCATCTACACCCTGTTTTCTTTTTCTGTGTATAAAGTCTTCAGTATATGATATCGTACCAAAACCATTATTGCGAAGTTGCCTATCAAAGTTTCCACTATATACTGATGATGGCGTCGTTCGTGTTCCATACGGCAAGCTATCATTCTGCCAGTTGCCTTCATACACAGAACCATCCTTTGTCGTGAGCCTACCATATCCTTGACGCAATTTAGTCCTTGCTGAAATATTTCCTTCATAGATGGAACCATCCGCTAATTCCAGCTTGGTTTCTATGAGTTCCATCGTATCTGCAATATTTGCAAGATTGTCATTTTTCTCTATATTCCCAAATGGCGATGGCAACAACCATCCGACAAGAAAGGCACATCCGACCATACTGCCAATCAGAATATTTTGTTTATGGCCTTTCACCCAATCCTGCAACTGCATTCTTGTAAAATTCATCCTAGCCATAAGAGCCGTCTACTATTTTATGGAAAGAATGTATTAGTAACTAACGTTCTTGTATTTTAGAAAAATTCTCATCCCTTAGTTTCTCGACATTCTTTCTTTTTCTTGAATAAAAGTTATCGTCAAAATTCGATTCCTTACTGCTTGAATGTTTTTTATTCAATTCTGTGAGTTTTTCTTTGGCATTCGCTATTAGACGCTCAACTTCTTCTTGTATTTCTCTATAAGTGGAAGCTCTATTTGATGTTCCATTTGTATCTTGTTCTGAAGATAGGTATGTAGAAGATATATTATTCATAACACGAGAATCGACAAATAATATAGGCCATCTTTTGTATTTCTCAATTTCTCTTATATCTGCGTATGTATATTTTGATTCCATGATACGATTCACCGAAACATCAATTTTTGATTTGATATCTTGGATACGTTGATTAGCCGTCTTATTGGAATCCACCTCCAAGGTCGCTTTTAAGAGCAATACAGAATCTATGAGTGTTGATTTCTCATTCTCAATTTGACTGATTTTATCTGTATAATCACTTACTAAAGAATTTGTTTCCTCTGAATTTTTGTGGCTTTGCAATACCAACAATAGAACCATTACCATAGCCATACAAAATATAGCCAAAACAGATTTCTTGTTGTCTTTTAATGATTTTGTAACCTTATACTTTAGCGTTGGTGTTAAAATTATGGGGACTTCAATTATTCCTTCTGCTTTTATATCAAATGTAGTTGTATATGTTTTGTACTGATTAGAAGTTATTATCAATGTATAATTGCCAGCTCTTAATTTGTTAACTTGGTGAGGTATATTTATCTTTTCAACTTTAGTTTGCTTGTCGCTTTTCGATGGGCGTAAGTCCATGTCAAACATAGTTCCATCATATTGAATATTTCGGTCGACAATACGCATGCTACCCAAAACTATCTTTTTTACTATGACCAACAGTTCTTTTCTTTCAAGAATATATTTTACAGAAGCCACCTCATAAGTGTCATCTGTAATCGTTATTTTTGTTTGGTCAATTAGTTTTATAGCTTCCCCGATAAAGGTCGCAAATAATGTTTCTCCAACTAATTTTTCTCTTCCTGATGGTACAACTTTTGCAAATTTTCCCATACCAGACAAAGGATTTCCTTTGTCATCCACAAAGTTCACTTTTACAGTAAGACTTTCAGGCTTCAAAGGCAAGTCTATTTTTATAAAGTTGTTTTCTTTATATATAGACACATTCCATGCTTCTATATTGTCTGAGATTTTGCCCTTTACTAAAAAAGGCTCGTAATATTCTTTGTGACATAGATATTCTATCTTTTCAGATAGTGAATTTACAACTATTTGATTCCCATCAGGGAACTTTACCTTATACGCCATATATGATTACCTTTTCGCCTCAATAAATTAGAACTTAATCCGTCTCTCCATACATATTGCTACCGATCTCGCTTGCTTTACAGAAATAATACAGTAGAATAAATCCGCCGATATAAGGAATGCAACATATAAAGTAGAAATAACCACTCTTACCAACATCATGCAATCTTCTTACTGATACAGACAGACCAGGGATAATAACTGCTATTAAATAAATAATTGCAGCAATGCATAATATTGGACTTATGACATCATGATCCATTGCAAAAGCCAATAATACAGGAATAAAGAATATCAAATTATTGAATAGTGCAAAATACCAATATTCAGATCGTGACGCACGTCCTTCAAACTTTGCATATTTTTTGAAGCATGTCTTTACTGCCCACATCATATTCCGATTCGGTATATGTTCTTCATAGGACTGTTTGGATTCTGGTATGTCGTGCCGTTTAGGTATTTTATTAACCTCTATGTTTTTCACTTGTTCCTGTACAAAGGAAGAAGATTCTTGTCGAGGATTTAATGTAATACCATTACCGTTAGGTATATGTGTATCTTCTACTATCTTTTCAATTGCAGGTAACCGAGAACCGCATTTCTTGCAGAATTTTGCTTCATCATTCTCTATTTTGAAGCCGCACTTTGGACAAATTCTCATCTTTATTGAATTTTAATTTTTATAATAGTCTTTGTTTCTTTCACTTCGGACATTTCTGTTGTATATGTCTGTGGGGCTTTACCCTCTTGGAATACATCAACCTTACATATTCCAGAGCCTACGACACCCGTAGATTTGGACTGTTGGTAATATACAAGTTGAATTGTATATTCACCTTTGGGAGGTCTTGCCCAATAAATATTCTCAGCAGACCCATTTCCACCATTTTGGTTGTCTACATCCAAGGCTCCTCCTGTTGACGCATCGTTTTTATGATCATAGTAAATTTCCTTGTTATTCGGTTGCTTTACATGAAGGTCTATATCCCCCTCGAAATTCCAAAGTAAAGTAACCTTTAAAGCACCATTGTTACCAACTTTTTCAGCTGTTCTCACGACATCAGCAGTGTCAACTGGTTCTTCTGTTAATGTATCAGAGGATCTTGTAGATGCTTCTGTCTTATTGGTATTGTAATTGATTAACAACAGAATAGCAAGCAACGCATACGTGGAAAATAAAACAGTTTTAAGTGTCTTCATATTTTATATTCTTTCAGAAAGAGTCTTTAATATATCTTCATAATCGACATCGGACAAAGCACCGCCAGTACTTACATCATGTCTTGTTGTATTATTCCAAGTTTTCTCCAACTCTGTCCATGATACATCTAAAGGTGCAAAAAGAACCAATCGCTTACCTTTATTGTTCATCTTCTCATTCCATTGAGACTTCAATTCTTCTACAGATGCAGGCACCCCATTCATTCCTGATAAAGGATGAGATGCATTATCCGTCCATAGAATAATGATTTGATGAACATCTTTTTCTTTTCTCCAATCAGAATTTATAGCCATAGCCAAGGCATCGTATCCGTGTTCAGGATCATCTCCACCACCGACTGGTAAAAGATGAGAAACGAAATTTTTAAAATCGTCTTTACGGTCTGGGATATTGTAAAATTCTGATTTTTCAAAGGGAGTAGTATCTCCAACATCTCGAAATCCTATAACCCTTATGCGCATTGATGTTATCTCCTTACCTTGTGAGATGCACCGTTGTTTTAAGTCTGGATAGAAAGTCAATGCGTTGTTCTTTATTGTATTGATTATGTTGTTCATGCTGCTTGTACAATCAATACACATTACAACATCAGCTTTGAACTTTTCCTTAATAACAGGCTTGGGGATTATATCTGTGTGCTGTGGCACATCATTTCTACATCTCAACAAACTTAAAAGAAGCAGAATTATAATGATCACATAAACAGATATGAGTATCGTTTTTAATGCTTTCATAAGGTTGACTATGAAAAAACTCGATAGATAATATCAAAAGCCAATTGTAAAAACAGAAACACGGGGACACATATCAAGAACATCTTATGAAGAGTCTTGTGTCTGAAGAAAATCATTCCACACAAAGCACCAAAAGCTCCTCCGAGGAATGAAAACAAAAGAAGGATAAATTCCGGTATCCTTGTCTTCTGATAAACCGCAAGATGCTTGTCCCAACCATATAGAGCGAAAGTCAAAAGACTCATTCCATATATAATCAACAAGTCGGTATATGCAAAAAATACATCATTCATTTTATTGATACTTTATATTTAGTCGACAACATTATTCTTTAAAAGTACGGACATACAGTGTTGTAAATGCCCTCGTATAATCCTGCACAAGCAGCTTCAAGGAAAGGCCAAAGAGCAATCACTGCCACAATGGCAGATATCACAACAAGAATTTGCAAGACTATCATCCACCAAGAATTTTTCGCATCCTTTTCTTGAATAAGATACTCATCCTCATTTTCTTGGGGAACGAAAGGGATTGGGTCGTATTTATCTTCCCAACCATTTATAGAAACGGTTACCTTCTCTCCGTTTTTAAATGTTCCCTTGGGAATATATGTATCTCCTTTTTCATCAAGTACGGCGTGTACATCTTCACGGCCATCTTGATGAAAGTTTACCCCATTACACACAATCGGCTTACCTTCCTTGTCACGGAACATCAACTTCAATTGCTGTTCCACAACAGGCTCTACTATCGGTTCTTCATTGGGGATAATGAATATGCACTCGTCGTTTTCTAATGTTATAGTATATTCTTCTTTGTGTGATATGTCATTTCCATCAGTGACAGTCAATATGCTATTTTCTATTACTTCAGGTAAGATGACCACACCATCTTCTCCTGTAACATAATTATTGCTCTTACCATCAACTTCTACTGTTATTGGATAATTACTTATGTTTTCTCCATTCTCTCTTCTTACAATTACTTTAGGAATAACCTTATTGACAGGCGTGCTTTTCTCAAACCTAAATTCATTTGAAGCAACATCTTCCAATTTTCTCTGTTGAGAAGCATAATCTTCTACAGAGACATCGCATGTTTCATCTTTGACAATTTGTAGATGTTGAGAAACCTGGCCATTTTCATTTGTAATACCAGTATACGTTTGTCCGTTATAGGTGATGCGCACATTCTTGTTTGGGAGCACACTACCATCCAAAAATACTGTCACCACAACATCTGTTTCAGGAGTTGGTGCAGGAGGTGGAGTCGTTTTAAAAACGAAATCAATATGATTTCCTTCTGAATTGATGGTGACGTATCTTGTCTGATCCCTTAATATAGCAGATAGTTGCTCACCTTCGTATAATGGTATTTCCAAGACGGCATTACCATTAGCATCAGTAGTTACATTATACGAAGAATTATGATATTGTATATCTATTTGTTCATTTGCTACTGACTGTTCGTCGGCCAGGGCACTTATTGAGAGTTGTGTGTGCTTTGTTAAGTCTATGTCATAGTGTGATTGACCTGAGACGATTTCGAGATTATATGTTTTGTTTCCATTCAGAATGTCATAAACAATATACTTTTCGCCCTCACACAGATTACCCATGTGACACAGACCGTCAGCATCCGTATGTAATTTTCTTGCCTTGTTAGAAAGTTTGATTCCGAATTGGTAGTTCGGAAGCCTTGAACCATTGTACACAAAAGCAATGGTTATAGGATTCTTGTCAAGAATTTCCTCTATTATAGGTTTGCCGCCAACTCTAACAGGCTTCTTAAATCCCCATCCCGTGATGAGTATTTTTATTTCGTCCTCGTCATCATTAAAATATATGTAGCCATCATCTGGTATAGACAACAATAATTCAGCTTGTTTCTCACCAAATTTAGTAATCAATTGCGATCTGACATTAGCCAAGGCTTCTTTAACAGCTTCTTGCTTTAGAGAACTCCATGCAATCATTTGGTGCCAATCACATCTATTGTCAGACCAAATGTAGTTTCCCGCACCAATACTAAACTTGGCGAATGGATTCTCGTCTCCAAGAATTCCACTTATTTTTTTGTATAGCTCTGGATAATCCTGCGGAACTAACTTATGTACTTCTTTTATAGATGATTTCTTTTCCATATTTCAAGTTGTGATAAGGATAAGATTCAGTTATTATTGATTGAGAATTTCAGCCTCAATGTCTGAATGTTTATTTGGATTTTTCTTGAATATCTCCATAAACTTTTCATACTTTGTTTTCAAGTATGGAACAGCAAGTAATTCATCCTTTACTTTCTGCTCTAAACCATTACGGAATATTCGTGTCTTGTCCGCTCTATAGAAATCAACAGAATAACTAACGCCATTGCGACACCTATTCAGGTTGTTGATAAATTCTTTAAATGCGGCAAGACCACTAGGAAATATAGTTAATTGTCTTTTCAACTCCAATATTTCGCTTCGTTGAGCAGAGTTTATGTTTGAAAATTGTGGAATGGCAGCTAAAGCTTTGTTCACTTCAAATTTGTTGTATGGCGAATTTACAACCTTTTCAATATCATTGAACAATTGTTTGTTATTAATGATATGGTCTATTTTGGAGATAAACGCATTTACATTCGCATCTGAAGAATATTTCTGGCACTTCGATTTTATAAGGTTCAATGTCGCTAAATCCATTTCACGGAACGGCTTTTCCAAATAATCCTTATTTTCTGCGATAACCTGCTTAGACACATTGTCTTTTATGTTGGCAAGGTTTTGGATTTGACTTGTCTTGTCATTAAGTTTACTGATAATTTCTTGAAGGCAAGAATCTTGAAGATGCATTTCCTCCTTTTCCTTTCGTATTTCCTCTAAAAGCGCATCTCTCTTGCGGTGAAATTCAAGAACACCGCTCTTTTGTACCTTTAACTCTTCTTGCTTCACCTTTGTATCAAGCTTTTCTATAGACTTAACGATAAACGTATGTTGAACTTCATATTTCTTTAGTTCTTTACTCCATATTCCAATTGAGTCGCTTAGATTTTTTTTCAACTTCTGTAATTCCTCATTTCGTTTTAAAGCGGATTCGTATGCCACAGAATAGCCTACACTCACATTCTCTCCATGCTTATTTATAGAATCATTAGTGACAACTTTTGAAACAGAATTATCCGATACCCTGTTCTCATTTTGTGCAATTGAAGCCATCGATGAGGACAGAAGTATTGAGAATAGAATATATTTAAACCTAACCTTCATTACTTTACAACTAAGTTTTTAATTATCTCTTCCGTTTTAGTAGAAACAAAAGGATTAGCCTTTAGTTCGTACCAATACTTTCTCAGTAACTTATCAAGATACGGTATCATTTTAAAATAGCGGTCACGTATCTTTGCCTCTTCACTTCCTTCCTGCGGAATTACATATTTCCTCATTCGCTCAATGCAATCGTATGTTGCGTCTGCATTTTTCTCGCCACGAATATTCTTAATGTTTTCATCATCGTTTATTTTGGTCACGATGTCTTTCAAGGCCTTTATGCCACTATTAAATCGAGAAAGTTTGATATCCAAGGAGTCAAGTTCACTAAATTGCTCTGCTGTCAATTTGTATATACCCTTTTTAGGAGAATCCTGTTTCTGTTCTAAAAGTGCATTTATATCAATTCGGAACTTATCAACATCTTGGTATTCATTCCCCGTATTTATGCAATCCCATGCCACATCATAAACTTTTTTATTTTTCAATGCAGCAGCAATACGCTTTTGATAATCAGAAAAGCCTTCAAATTCCTGGAATTTATCCTGATTGGTTGATATGTCAACCAACTTTGCCTTAGTCATCTGAGAGTATTTCTTATTTAAATACAACAAATTGTCCTTGTATATCTGTTGCATTTTTATTTCTGAAAACACATCCAGATTTTGCAACTCGGAGTTTGCACTCTTCAATTCTATTTCTTTTTCAGCTACGTCTTTCTTGATTGATGCTATTGACGCTCGTAACGAATCTCGTTGCTTCTCCAACAGGGATACAAGTTGTCGAAGCTGAGAGATAGAATCTTTCGATGTTGCGGATAACAATGAGTTGTATTTGTTTTCAAGCTCTGCATTCCTTAACGAATCTTTTCCTATAAGAAAACGAATGTTTTTTATACCATTTTTTATATTGATAGAATCTTTTTGTAATGCCGCTATCTCTTTTTCTAACTCCACATTACTTTGAATAGTTTTATCCAAAGCCTGTTGCCCCCTTGCTGGTACTGCAAGGAAACAAAGGATTTGAATAAAAAAAATCAAATGTAATTTATCTGTTAAGGCTTCTCTCATATTCTTCTCTGCTTTCATTGTATGCAACATCTGCTGCATAGTCGTTTGCAAAATGACTCAACCGCTTGCTTGGCTTGTATTCATCCTCGTATTTTCTAATTGTATTGCGCAATGCTTTAAGCTCTGAATCAGTCCTATTCTCGCGATTTATTCGAGAATAATAATGTTCGATGCTATTTGCCAACCCTTCATAGAAATGAGTTCTTCCTACAGAAAGTTTGGTGGGGATAGCATTAAGTCCATTCTTTATTTCTACAATGTTCGAAAGATACGTTTTATAACTAGAGTTATTAAGCATCGATCTCATCTTATTCTCGATGGATGAACTATAGCTTGAATACGAGTTCCAACTGCTGCCATTAAAGTGCGGTGTTAACCCAATATTTTGATGTGCCAAACTATAGGCTGTAGTATATGTGAGATATACATCCTTTATTTTCTGAACATTTGGATCCTTTGTCGCATTATTATCTTTACTTTCAATTACTTTTATAGCACCACTATACTCCTCAATGATGTTTTTTGCACAAGACGATGATTTCCACTCATCAAATATCTTCTTATACACAATTTCAGTAGCTGTTTTTGTGTTAAGATCATTGAGTGATTCTGTATCAAACTGAGTACTCAACTGTTGAATCATGTCTGAGTGACTCATAAACAATTGCTCATTCCAATCATTAGCTTGTTCCCAGTCTTTTACGAATTGGTCGCGATAAGTTTTATACGTGTCGTCAGGAGGAGGAGGAAGTGTTCCCCCAGTGTCAGGATTGATGAAGAAAAATGCTCCGATAACTCCTCCTAAAATTAGAGCAAATACAATTATTAATTTTATGGATTTCATAAGACTATCTCTCTTTTAATTGTTTATTTGGGGTTTCTGTGCGATTTATTTTTTCTTCCTGTTTTGTGTCAGATTTTATTTGTTTAACTTTTGGCTTTTCTTCTCTTTCATTTGATGGAGGTAGCGATTTAAATAGCTCATCAATATCAACAAAACTTTTGAGGTTACTGTATCTATTCATAAACTTCGACCTTGTGTCATCGCTTTCAATAATTTTACTTATAATTTGTTTATGCGTATCCCATATGTGAGGTTGCTTGGGATATTGAATAAAAGATTTTATGCTATCAAAATCACCATTTATAATATATTGGGATATTGTGTAATAATCTTTTATCCGATTGCAAATCTTATTATCAAAATTCTGTTTGTCTTGCGCCATAAGAGTTACAGAATCATCGTTGAATTTCTGGTAGAAATCAGTAATTTCTTCAAATTTTATATTTTTTGCTTTTAACCGTTCTTCTGCCTTCTTTAGGATTTCTTCAGCATCTTCTTCTGATATGTGTTCATCTGTAACTACTGTCACAGTATCCGTATTATTAGTCGCTTGTTCTGGTTTTGCAAATAATGATTGTATGGGATCATGTACTGCATATCCTAAGGCAAAAAATAATAAAGTCAACAAGGAAAATGCGAATGTCTTGACAAGGCTTATGTTTCTTTTTACAAAATCTTTTTGTTCTATTTTAAAGTCTTTTTGTTCCAATGTCAGCGTATCTACAATAGGCTCTATTTTCTTTTGGGATTTCCATACTTTGTCTTCAATTGAGAATTCAACATATCCTACATAGTTGTTCTTGGGAACATAGAAATGTCCTTCATATGTTCGATTTGGTTTTGTACCATGGAAAGACAGAACCTGAGAACAAATAGTTTCTTCTCCATTTTTAGTGCTTGCTTTTAATTTCGCTTTTATATGGCTATTTTTTTTAATCTGCTTCAGTGAGTAGTCTTCTATTACTATTCTTATGTCAACAATGGGTGAATGGTTTTGTTGCACAGGATGGATTTCCTCACGTTGTCGATTATCGTTGGCTGATATACGAATTACATCGATAACAATACTTACGATATCACCATTAAGTTTGTGAGATGAAATTTTATATCTTGAATTAAGCCCATCAGCCAAAAAGTATCTTACCGAGGAAATTTCAGCAATATGCTCTCCTTTAAGTGTAAATGATAAATCATTGTCTAATCGTATGTCCCCAAATGATCCTTTTACTATAATGAGGTTCCGATTTATTAAGGCTTTATCAAAACCTTTAGGAGGGTATATTCTTATCCAAAATTTTTCACTCTTTGGCGTAGCCCAATTTAGAGTGGAAATATTAATTCTTTCGTTAAGTTCATCAAGTTCAATTCCTTCGAAATAGTTTCCATCTTTCAATTCTTGAATTGTGAAATGAACTTGTCTGTTGTCATAATACTCTTTTGGTTTATTTGAAGACGCTGTTAATTGACCATTAATATCATTGCATGACATCTTATAAATACCATCAACATAGATGGAATAATCAATTCGTCTTGGAATCTGAATATTGTTAATCGGTATATAATTTGTCTGAGTTACCGAATCTGCAATTATTATTTCGCTGAAGTTGTCAAATTCATGGTAATTTGTATCATGAAAGAGTTTAATTATTTCAGATTCCGTCTTAACAACATATCCTTTTGGTGCATTAGGATTCATTATCCTAACTGGACACAATTTTGGTGTTATCGAGAATTCTTGTGCAACATCATTTAATATATTTGGGTCAATACGACCTGAATTAAATTCATATGTTTCGCGAACAGTATCCTTACATGTCATACATCTTCTCAAAAACTCGTTCTTGAGTTTGGTTAGGACATCATAAGGAGTATATCCATTTTCTAATCCATAGTTCCTTGGAATAGAAAAAGCAATAATTAAAGAACCTGGACGAAAAGCACCGTAACTACGTACATTGTTTTTTATTAATTTGTAAATGGTTTGTGTACTAGTTGTCTTTATTGTGTAAAAATAGGAACAATTGTCGAAACCTACGTAAGATTGGTCTTCAATAGTAAATGACGCACTGTTAAACAAAATAATGGGTGTAAATCCACTATTTGAGTCTGGATTACCACAGATCTTTACTGCTATATATTTATTTAAAGCCATGACAAAAAAATTAATTTACAACCTCTTTTAACTTATCCCAGAATGTTTTCTTTCTTGTTCCCATAGTAGAGTTCTTTATTGCCCTAACCAATCTATTGGAGTCTGTTTGGTCATATTCATAGTACCCACCAACATAGAATGTTCCAAGACTAAACGTATAAAGTTTAGGACGGAATTGAGTATTTGAATTGATATTATATTCCTCACATAGGTCAATAAGAGGCTCTAATATATCGTCGCCAAATTTATCGTTAAAAATAGCAAGAGCTTTATCTTCACGTTCTACAGGATTCCCTAATGTATCAGACTTTGTCATAATAATATGTATGGAATCTACCTTCTTCATAATTTCACTATTGTCTGGATTTTCTAATAGATTTACCATTTTTTGAAGAACTGTCCTCTGATTTACAACACATGATTCCAAATGAATTATAGGCTTTCCTGTCTCTTCGTCATAACCATCTGTAATTTCTCGATTTATCCTAACCACATTGGCAGTCGGATCAATTATTAGAAAGAAAACTTTTCTATTCCCATTTTTCAGAAGTTGTGTCGCTCCGCTACCCATTTCTTCAAATGTGAAAACATGGTTGGGGTTATTGGCTATTTCAAAAGCGAATTCTTCACCTGACATTTCCACAAGATTAATTTTATGAACAGATTCTGGTTCGTTTTTAGAACTAAGTTTAGCTTCAAGAGTTGTCACAAATGTTCCAAGTGTTCTCGGAACAGTAACACCAACGTCTGTATATTGTTGAAGAGCAGAAGCATAATCTCCGCCACCGGAAGCAAGATTTACGTGGAGAGAATTGGAACGAGACAACCCCATTAACACACAGGTTTTTCCTGTTGACGGGACTCCGAAGAAAAATACATCCGTGTATCCCTCCTTACATTCAGCGCGAGAATCTGCTATTGCTTTGTCTATGTTAGGAAGGTCAGATTTTATATCTGTATTTTTTAATGTTTCAAGGATAGTTTCGGTCATAACCTTAGCTAATATGAGTTCCCTTTCTGTTGTGATTCCATCATTCAGCAATCTCTTCAGTCTTGAAACTTCATATCGATTGGGATTATTGCGCATATCATTAATTTCACCTTGCTTTAAACCTGCAATAAGAATTGATGCTTGCTGCTTAAAAGGAGATGTAGGGTTGGTATGAATGTAATCATTAATAACAAATATGTCATTTGTATTCTTAACATTATTCCATTCAACAACAGCATTCAATATGTCTTTTGCTTCTTTTATATGAAGACCTTGTGGAAAAATCGTTATGTAATTTTGGATATCTTGTATATCTTCTTTTTTTATCAATCCCCAAACACTATCATCTATTTCGCTTTTATGAACGGTTTTTGGATATTTGTTAAGATGTCCAATTAGTGATGTCTGAGAAAGTGTGTCAACATTCACCCAATCATTTTCTTCTTCTTGGGCCTGAGCTGATTTCATTTCGCCTTCAACTCTCGACACTTCAGACCAAGCTTCGTCCACATGGTTACCAAAAGGTCGAGATGATTCCCAATTTCTTATATAAGAATTTAGAGCATCAAGTATTTCAGGTGATGAAGTTCCCAAAATCCCTACAATTTTATTCCATTCTTTTTGCTCGTTAGGATTGGGGACACTATTTAATTTTTCCTGAATGTAGTTCCTCTTATCAGAATTCATATTGGGAAAATCATCCAGAGAGAGATTGTCATATTTTTGAATAAGCCCAAGCATGTATTCAGCAGACTTGGTCGGTTCTCTCTGTATTATTTGTCTTCTCTGTAAATCGTTTAATGTACACATAATAATTTATTTTAGGATTGTTCCACCATCTTCTTCACTATGCTTACTAATACCAAGAGTACTTGTACGGTAAGCAACAAAGTAATTGAATAAGATGAGGATATGTATTAACAAAACAACTATGATAGCTATTGCACTAAATCCACTTGCACTCTGCAATGCCTTCTTGAATTCAAAAGAATCAACAGAATCTTCTATTTCAAATTTTTGGGTTTGATTTTCTCCTAATGTATAACTTCTAGAACCTGAATCATAGGTAACAATAGGCAATTTTGCACTTTTAGAGAGTTTATTTAACTCTTTTTGTGCAGATTCCGCCAAATCACTAATCATCTTAGCTTTCAAAGGAATTTGTATGATACTCCAACTATTTACTGCATTTTCAATCTCTGTTTCTTCTTGTCTAAAGGCATTATAAAAAGATTCAAATCCTGCACCTACAAGAGCGTTACGCTGAATCATTTCAAAATTATTGGCACTTTCTCTTGTATGAGATATTCTATTTTCTTCCATAAACTTATTCAAAGAAGCATCACATATTTGCCCTGGGCCTGTCGCATTGCGAAGTCCTGTACCAGTTCTTGAAATTGCCTCAGATTCAAATTCCTTGTATTCATTGAACATTTTGTCAATTTTCGTCAAATCCGCTTTTGCATACGCCTTTATATTCTCTTTATTATCGTTAACTACAAAGAAATGCATAATACCACCCATTAACGAAGCAGGTATTGCAAATACGACATAGACAGCAAGTGTAGCATATTCTATTTTCCGCCACTTGTCCAGTTGGTTTTCAGCCCCCTTTGCTTTAATTAGGAACCAAAGTAGAAACGCTGTAAATGCTGTTATTGCCACAGAAATGACAATGTCCCATCCTAATTCCCCTCCGCTCATGTACGAGTGCCCTATAAAAGAGAACACCAAGAGAAGAACCAAGCCAACAATCGCAATAATGTTTGCAATCGTTATTCTTCCAGTTTTTTGTTTGTTTGCCATATTATTTAAGTTTTTATATTTTGCTATTTTCTTTCAGTTATTCCATGGCGTGATAATCTGACTACTGTTCGATTTGTTGATGGTTCACCAGCCGATTCTACCGTATTCTTAGCCTTTATCAAAGCATCTTTAATTTGTACAAGGTTTCCAATCTCAGGATTGCCGGCTATGGGTTTACCTGTAGACTGAAGAATTCTTATGATTTGTGATGTTGTTAAGTCTTTGTTTTGGCTTTTGATAAGAGCGACTACACCTGCTATAATCGGAGCTGAGAAACTTGTTCCTGGCCAAGCTATATATTTATTGTTAGGTATCGCTCCATAAATATCAACCCCTGGCGCAGATATTGTTGATTCATACAGACCTTCAGAACTAAAGTTTCCAAAGTTGCTGAACGAAGCTTTCTTTAGATTCCTATCAAGTGCTGAAACTCTGATAGTGTTACGATTTCTCTTAGAATTATCCATAGCCGCATAACAATTGTCATTGCCAGCTGCCCATACGATAGTACAATTATGTTTTTCTGCAAGCTTAAAAACATAATCCCACATCTTAGCTGCTTGCAAGCCCTTTTGCCGAGAATATGCAATCTGGTTTTCAATGCTCATTCGCCTTATCATTGTTGTATCCCAAGCAGCACCAACAGAGAGATTTATAACGTCAGCTCCATGATACATACAGTATAAAAGTCCCTCAACTATGGTGATTGTATTCATTTTATCACCCATGCTTACAGGGATGAATTTACATTTAGGAGCTATGCCCGAAGAACCTTGCCCATTGTTGGCATTTCCTACTGCAATAGCAGTTACTAATGTACCATGACAATAGTTTCCTTGATCCGTACCTCTTTTCGGCGATACATCACTGTTCTGCTTTACTACAGAATATGGATAAACACATCGGCTTCCCTTCAATTCTGGATGAGTTAAATCCATGTAGCTATCAACTATGCCAACAATAACATCCGATGAGCCTTGTGTTATACCCCATGCTTCTTGCGCTTGTATCGGTTTAAAATACCATCCCTTGTTCGCATTCTTAAGTGCTGGGTCATTAGGTACAACAGATGAATTTTGAAGCATTTCTTCAACAGGAACTACATAAAACTCAATGTCTGCTATCTGCTCTGGCAATTTCTGACAGATCTCATTACGTTTTTCTTCTTCCACCTCTAATACCGCAGTTTTTGAGCCTGTGTTGTAATAGGATATCTTATTTTGCGGTGATGGATATAAAGCAGAGAACCGTTGAGCAAATTTTTTGAATGTGCTATCATCTGTACCTGAATCAAAGATAACATACAACAAGTTTGGGTATATTCTTGTAGCTCCTCCGTCATCGGGATTAGGTACAGGATCTATCTCCTCGAATGGTGGTAGTTGGTTCTCGTCAGGAGAAGGGAGTCCCACTTCGTCACCATCTGCAATGGGACGATTCCAAGCAACAGAATCTCCAGGTGACAATCTTCCACCATTTTCGCTTCCGCCTTCAGTTGAACCACATTTTCTGAACAGACTGAGAAGAATTATCAGCAATGCCAAAAGGAGGAAAAATCCAAGGAGTCTTCCCAGGCATCCCATGCACCCCCAAGGTTGCCAGAAAGGCATTCCTCCTTTATTTATTCTATTCCAAAAATATATTTTCTTCATACATTAACGAATGTTTACATCCAATAGAAAGGAGAATTTCACGCAACTTTTATCTTCTTCAATAGAACTTCCAAAACCATATTGGCTTCAGGGTCATAATCTGGAATTTCCAATGTTGCGACAAATGATATAAACATGTATTCTAACCATTTGTGATAGTTGTCCTCAAATGAAGGAAGTAGAGCCTTCGGATTAGTAGACATTTCATTGAAAAGAGTTGTCAGGTCGGCTTCATCCACAATTTTTGGCATTTCCTTCTCTATAAAATGGAAAGCTGGAATGTTGCGATTCTGGCAAACCTTTTTTGCGCTTGCTTTTTCCTCATCAGAGAGATACTCAAATCCAAAATCAAGAACGAAGTCTTGAATGACATCTGCCAATATATCTGAAATTAAGCTCTCATTTGCTGCATGAATATCTATGACATTTACGTAGTCAGAGATAAGACCTGCCATACGATCTGCTATATTCAATGTTCCAGAAGTCAAGACCATCTGTTCAATAAGATTAGTCATTATTGAAGAGTCAAAGTTATCTTCATTAGAGAACTCATTTATAAAATCAACAGACTTAATCTTAGTACACCAATGATTGTATACAGCATCTGCAATGACACACGAATTCAATTTCCGTTTGAAAGTACCAGAGAAGAGCTTTTGGATGTCAATATGTTTATGTATCAAGAATTCTTCTGCGTCACTCTGCGTAGAGAATCCATACGTATTCATTATGCACTGCCATTTATCAGTATCTTCCTTTGCGGTTTCAATTGGATAGCCACTGTTTTTACAAGAACTGCGGATTATTTCATAATCCTTGAAATCATTTACCTTACCAATAATTTCAGAACTCTGCATTACCTTGTGAACGACCTTATAGCACTCAGGCTCTGTTATTTGCAAGGCTTGGATAAGATGCCCAAAATAATAATTATCAGTATTGCAAGTAAAGTCCATCTCACGGAAAATAGCCTTGGCCTTGCGGATATTTCCTTCAAGAATCTCTTCAACATCATTCGATTGGTGATAATCGTGCATTATATCATACAACTTGCTTGATACACCATTTAAGACTTTCGCAAAATCTTCTTCACGTGTCTTATCCATTTGAGCAGCGACATCTGCAAGGTTCTCTAGAATATAAAGCGCACCATCATTATTCATCGATGCAGCAGCATCCCATGCAATGTCTGGGTTTTGGAATAGGTTCTGTACATATTTGTCTTTTACGAAGCTTGAACGCATTTTACCATAAAAGGTCTCTGAAATTCTTCTACTTGTTTCCTTCCCTTCTTCTGAGAACCCATTATAAATTTTTTCTGAGAACTTGTAATCTCTCAAAACATAACTGTTTTTGAAATCATCGCCATCCTCAGTCCAATTCTTTACCCAGTCCGTAGTCTCACGGTGAAAACACTGTCTATTCAAAATGGTCTCAAATCTGCCAATCCATGTTTGGTCAATAGTTTCTTCTGTCTGTTCGCTTTCCACCTTGCCGGGTTGAAGTTCCATATCAAGATTGAACATAGTGCCAATATAAAATAGTGGCGACTTATGAGCAATCTCTATTTTACGTTTACGCTCTGATGGTGTTTTACCAACATAGTTGTGAACCCAACTTTCAAGCAGACTGTAAAGATATGTTACGTCGTTGTCTTTATTGTGATGACAGTAGAGCAAAATGTTTATAAACATCTCCTCGTTATACTTATTGAAAAGATAAGCCACTTTTCCACGGAGAAAGAAGTCCATAACTGTTGAACTGCTTAATTTTGACAATCTCTCTGCTTCACGTGATCTTGCGCCAGGAAAGTCCAACAGGTCATTTGTTCGAAGCATCTTCAACTCTATTGGATTGTGATTTACCTTATTTTGTACACTGGCATCCATATTTTCCCAAGCATACGACTGTGTGCTTGATAAGAAACTTTCCTCTATTTTGAATACAACCTCAGAACAAATAGCACACAATTCACTTTTTGGCATATTTGTGGCACATTTGACAAAATCATCTCCTTTTTTTATATAAACATCAGAAGTGTGAATCTTTGATTCCTCGAATAGCTGTTTTAGACATTGAACACTCATTATGGTGTTTTCTTTCACGTCTTTGTGAAGTACAGCCTCTATTGGAAGGTAAATGTATTCAGCAAAGCCAAAGGTTGACAGTGTCGTTAGAAGGCGTGTAAAGACATTGTTAAAATTAGTTTCGTTGTTCCATAAGCATGAAAAGACATTTGGATAGTCTGAAACAGGAATCCTTTCTATTAACATTGTAAGATGATTGAAAAGGGATGTCTTATTCAGGGTGTGAGCATGATGAATATACTTATTGAAATAGTACTTCAGGAATAATATATCATCTGCCTTTATCGGACTATTTGATACTATTGCAGAATTCGAATATTTTTCATTCCACTTCTGGCTTATAGTGTTAATCTCATCTTCATCAATAACAACATAGTCGCCAAAGTCATTGAAGTAACTATCAGCCAAAACTAATAAAAGGTCAGTTACAGAGAACGTTTTTACAAGTACAGGAAATTTTTCGCTATAACGGTCTGGGGCACGATTGAAAGACGAGAATCGCGTTATAACACCAGTCGATTCCTTTCCACCTCCGTTGTCACTTGGAGGGTTTATCTTATATACGAAATTATGCAGTTCGTTACCAGCCTTTACCATAAATGGTTTTCCATTGTCCTGCAAAAGACAACTAATAAGGTAAGATTTTCCCACTTGACTTTTACCAAAAGCTGCAATGCCTGGATTATTATAGGAGGCAGAAAGCACCTTGCGTAAGGTGCGTCTAAGTTCAATCAATTGAATGAACTTTTGGTCATAGTCCTGTGGTTTATTTTTCTTTATCCAGTCAAGAGACTTGTTGATATTCTCTATCTGATCTGCTATTCTGGTTATCATACTATCTTTGTTATTTGATTGTTAATTCGAACTCACCCTTGTCAAGCCAGAATTTGCCATCGTCAACAAGGGATTGTTGTACAAGTTCTATATCCTTTTTCACATTTCTATATTCGCTGTCTGTAGCCTCTTCAAGTACAAGTTCTTCCTTATTGTCTGTAAAATTACGAGAAACACGGACTTGAACCCTATTGGCACTGCCATGATTGTAGATTGCATAAAGCGGACGCGCTTGATAAACAACAGAATCAAGCTGTCTGCAACCTAAGAACGCAGGAAAAACAGAGATGTCCATTTCTGCGGTTGTCACTGTAGGTGAAAGAAGAACTTCTGTAACCTGCCTTCTTCTAGAATTATATGCACCGATATAGTTGGCAGTAGAGTTCATCTTTTCTATCATTTTAGAGAAATCAATTGTTAAGCCTAACAATCCAGTATGTGACGCATGATAGCCAATCATTCCACCAACAGCAACAATAGCTTTTTGGTCATAGAAATAACCTTGTCCGTCAGCAGTTGGGCACCAGTTTCCTACACGATAGCCATTCAAACGAATAAGACGGTCTGGCGATGTAGGTACATACTTGATAAACAACTCATTGATAGGGTCAAGAGACGTTGGCCGACCAGCAAGCACGATAATGTCACATTGCTGAGTATAAAATACCAATGCGAGTTGTTTCATAAGTGGCTCCATCGTTGTTTTTACGATATCTGCAACAGCTATAGGGTCAAATCTCCAACTCAATTCTTCAAACCGGAAACCAAAATGATGGTAAAAATAGTCCAAGAGATATGAAGCCGGTTTCATATCATCAAACAATTCATCATAGGTATAGACTTTAGATGGGCGATGTGTTCTTAGAAGTTCCATCATACGTTGGGCGACAGGAACAGATATTTGGGTGTTAAAGTCTACACGACAACGTCTGTCGCGATAGCCCATCATGGAACTGTCATTACCAAAGAAATCATGAACAAGGTTTGAAGCAAATACAGTCTTCTTTTCTTGCTTCTCATTCTCGTCTATTGTAGATATGATATCAAAAATCTTATTCTTGTATACGACATTGTCTATACAAGGCAATGATTTGAGGTCTTGGTCTGACATATTCTTTATTCTTGCTGTTAATGCAGCTGATATGTTTCCAAAATCAGCCAAACCATGATCTTTACCTTCTATTACTATATTTTGAACAATATTACGAAGAATGTCATCACCTGCAAGATAAAAACTATCCCAGAACAAAGGTATTGGTGTGGTTTTACCAGTACCTGCCCCCTGATAATCGTACTTACATATCATGATATCCGTAGTACCAGCTCCGATATCTACAGTTCCAATAGTCAACGTATTGTTATTATTCCCTTCTTTCTTATCTTCAGGTCTAACATGTCCTTTCAAGTCAAAGAATTTGTTGATTTCTCCATTATAACGTTGAGCTATTTCTGCATATAGATATACCAATTGACAACAAGACGCTTCATCGTATCTCCACACTTTCTTTTCAAGCGGAGCATAAGGGTCTGTCACCTTAAGTTTTTCTGGATCGGGAGTAACTGTTGGCATTTGTATTTTTTGATTGCAGCCAACTATCGCAGCTAAAGCATTCTCCGCACTTTTGCGTAAATAGCATTGTTCTCTCAATGGCATAGCAGTAGGACAAGTGATGACGACATTTCTGAGATTCCTACGAATGTCCTTGTTGCCCCATTTGTCTCTGTATCTAACAGAATTGATTTGCGTAATTGCGTGCTGAAAAATTTCTATGAAGGCAAATGTCATTAGAGAAGAACGTGAATAATGATGTTCACTTTGGTCCAAATCTATTAGATTCGAGACTTCACCGTTCCCATTTGGGGCATATGAGCCATCTTTGTCGAACAAAGTGGATAACCCAGGTACAGATATTTCATTGGAAAGTAACACATTAAATGGGTCTTCTGTAGTTATAAGGTTTTCCCATTGTCCCTCATATTCTTTTGAATCCCATAAATATCTTTTCGGACTTGAATAATTAGTTGTCTTTTCCGCCAAACCTTCTTCTTCCAAAGAACGATAAACTAATCTGCGTGCCTCTTCGCCGATTCTAACAAAACTTTTCCATTGAAACATTTCCTCGTCCAAGACAATATCATTGCCAAAGTCGGCTTTACGAAAGACAACTCTCATGTCAAATGTCTTATTCTCGTAGTAAAGCCAAGGATTTGAAAGATCAGTCAGTTCTAACATCTTGCCATTTGTAAACTTACCATCTTCAAATAATATTCCACATGTTTTTGAATTACCAATGTCTAAGACAAGGTCTACATTAATACTTTTCTGCTTGTTGTCATGCAATGTTACCTCGGGTGCACCTCCAACAAGTCGTATAAAATTAATAAAGTAGATATAATAGGCTTTGTATTTACGTGTATCTTCTTTATCGAGATTTATACCAAGGATAGATGCTAAATAATCAGAGAAAGCATGAAACTCTTCATTGCTAGATAAAAACTCCAGCAATAAGTCTGCACGATTGCAAAGTCTATATTCACAGAATCCATTATCTTCTTCTGCTATAAAAGGTCTTAACACAGACCACTCATCATCGCCCGACTGAGTGTCAAATGCCCAAATTACACGGTAACGAGCAGCACCTTTTTTATCAGCTTCACCTATCTTCTGTATTTTCATCCTACACCATGCCAAAGGAGTATTGGTTGTCACTCCATCTATTTCTTTGCGGAACATTGGCATAGGAAGCCATTTATCGAGTAACAATTCAAATGCAGAAACTTTTGTATGCGGATTTTGCAAATCGTCAACACGATAAGATAATAAGGAATTGATGCTATATAAGCCTTCTTCATTTTCATCATATGTCGTAAACAAACTGGCATTTGCATTGTCATCCATTATTACCATGCCTGCTTCATCCAATTCTTCACGACCATTAGGATGTCTTAATAAAGCACTATCATCAGCAGACAATTCATCTACGGGAATATACTTATCTATATTCTTATTGTAATACAGTAGATTAAATATTCTGAAGCCTTCAAGAAAATCTTCAGTTTCTATGAAGGAATATTTTAAAGTTCCGCCTCTTTGCAAAAGGAGTGGCTCTGAAGGATTGAATTCTATTTCTTTAGTTATAAATTGTATTCCAGAATCAGCTATTAAATGTTCCATATCAGAAGTCTTATTTATCCATTAATTCTTTTAAATACTTCACTCTAATACCATAATTGAAATTTTGCGTGCCATTAAGTCCTGCAAAATTTATTGCAACCAGCTGTCCTTGTAAATTTACGACAGGAGAGCCACTGCTACCAGGAAGTGTTGGTATAGAGTACATTATCTTTTCGCTTGTTTTTTGACTCACTGAGCCGCTATTAAATTGTGACTTAACGCCTTCTTTTGTTAAAGCTAATTGCGGTCCAAGGTTAAAGCTTGACATAAACAGTTTGCTATTCTTGTCATCTTTGATTTTCTTCTCTATGTCGTCCTTCCAATTATATGTTTCCAAGGGGTCTTCATTCTCTATCTGGAACACATATTTATCGGTAGGTGTTTTTTTGTCTTTAAGTTGAATGATTGCCAAATCGTGATCGCTATCCGTCTTTGTTACAACACATGAAGCAAAGTCATTCGTATTTGTTACAAATGTGTTGTTATATGCAATACTGACCTTGTTATGATATTTTATTTCCGAATCGCTTGCTCTAATTTCGTCCAAACCATTATAGTATTGGGCGTATTTTTGCATTTCTTCCTTTATAGCGTCACGAATATCTCTAACTTGATAGAATTCTTCGTAACTCACTTCTGGAGTTTGATTGGCGTAGTCATAAGCCAATTGTGCCTTTTCTAATTTCTCGTTATAATCATTATATACGGCAGCAATAACCTTTTTTAATGCTGAAAGAACATTTGCTACCGACTTGTTCACCTCTTTGTCTGCAACCATATTTGAAACGACATGAGCATTAGTAGCTATTTCACCTGTTTCTGATACAAAGAAGCCTGTTCCGTAATTAGTCACAACTTCAACAGAGTCCTCCTCTGTCGCAATGCCTTTCAAATCTCCATCCTCATCGAAATTTGAGAAATAAATTGATTCACCGTTTGAAAGAACAACCTCATAGTAGCTTTGATTTTGTACTAAGACGACACCACTTGATGTTGTCTCTTCAATTTCTTTTTCTGATAAATTGCTACAGGAGAATAGCAAACTGCAAAGTACGAGAATAAGGAAAGATGTTTTTTTCATATTATTGTTTTTCTGTTTTATGAGTTTGTGGCTATTTGTGTAACCCATCTTAAATGATTTTCTCTAAAAACGCACTTGGTACATAAGCCGTTACCACTGTTACCAAGTCATCAATAACCACACCAACTCTCTGTTGTCCTTGCCAGCGTGCAACTCTTCCAATCACACCTTTGAATACACCATCAATAACCTTTACGAACTGTCCTTTCTCGAACTTAGGCACTTCACCTAATGATACGATGGTATTGTCCGCATCGGCTGCACAGATGATTTTGAGACTTTCCATCTGATAGTCTGGAACTATCATAGGAATCTTCTCTATTCTGCGCCCAACATGGACGTGACGATAGTAAAAACGAAGAAATGGGAGGTTTACGTTGTCGTAAACGAAAGATTTGAGTTGTTCTTCGGTACCGTAGGCGAAGAAGATGTTTGGTAAACGTGACTCGGTAACAACTTTGCGCTTACCTTTTATAAGTTTTACAGTATCTGTAGTAGGATAGAAAGCCGTGATACCTTTGGCAGTCATGTAGTCGTATGCCTTTTTCTCTCTACCATATGT
>OHQR01000214.1_pt1 | contig 46027 bp, 50 predicted proteins | sample 1578191 | NCBI WGS metagenome assembly OHQR01 (sample SAMEA3879577, study PRJEB24766) | human gut metagenome | biome: human-associated habitat; feature: feces | place: USA | collected 1985/1987 | reverse complement strand
TCAGGAACGCCTCGGCCGTAGCCGTAGCGCCGACCGTGAGGCCGAGGAAGCGGTAGATCTTGCCCATCCACTGCGCGTCGCGCTTGGCAAGATAGTCGTTCACCGTGACGATATGCACGCCATGGCCCGTAAGCGCGTTCAGGTACGCGGGCAGCGTTTCGGTGATGGTCTTGCCTTCGCCGGTCTTCATTTCCGCGATGCGGCCCTGGTGCAGCACGATGCCGCCGAGCAGCTGCACGTCAAAATGCCTTTGCCCGATGGTGCGCTGCGCCGCCTCGCGTACGGCCGCGAATGCCTCCGGCAAGAGGCTGTCGAGCGTTTCCCCGGCGGCAAGCCGCTCCTTGAATTCCGCGGTTTTCGCGCGCAGCGCCTCGTCCGAAAGCGCGCGCATCTCCGGCTCCAGCTCGTTGATGCGCCGCACCTGCGGCATCAGCTTTTTTACTCTGCTTTCGCTCGTGTTGCCGAGCAATTTATCGATCAATCCCATCTGTATGTTTGCCTTTCCTGTGTTTCTCCGGCTTTCACCTATAGTACAACAGTTTGATTTTACCACTTTGGGCTCAGCTTGACAACGCCCGTGGGCCAACCCTCACAGTTTTCACACAATTTCGCACAAAAGCGAGCCGGGTGGCACACATGGAGACGTTGGGCGCCATGCCGGACCTGCGGCGCCGCAAGGCCGCGGGCGCGCTTTTTCAAAAAGAGTTTTCTGCAAATTCATACGTTTCTAAGGGCAACTATGCTATACTATTGAATATGAAAAACGAACGTTCAAAACAACTGACTGGCATGCTTTCTTCCACGGCAGCTTCGCTTCTGTTCGGGCTTAGCTTCATGTTCGTGAAGCAGAGCGTAAACAGCGTTTCCGCGTTTACGCTGCTTTCCTGGCGCTTCCTGTTTGCGTTCCTCGCCATGTGCGTCTGCGCGCTGCTCGGGATCTTCAAGCTGAACCTGCGCGGCAAGGATTTGAAGCCGCTTCTGCTCATCGCCGTCTTTCAGCCGCTCTTGTATTACCTAGCGGAGACCTGGGGCATTGCGCTGACCACCTCCTCCGAAAGCGGCACTGTGATGGCGTGCGTCCCCATTGTGACGCTGATCCTAAGCGGCGCGATCCTCAAGGAGCCGCCGACGCGGCTTCAGGCTGTCAGCATCGCCGTTTCCGTTCTCGGCGTGCTCATCATTGTGCTCATCAAAGGGCTTTCCGCGTCGCTGAACCCGCTCGGGTACCTGCTGCTCGCCGTTGCGATGCTCAGCGACAGCCTGTTCGTGATTTTCTCCCGCAAGGCTGCCGCTTATACGAGCACGGAAAAGACGTTCGTCATGTCCGCGGCCGGCGCGCTGGTGTTCACCGGCTGCGCGCTCGCCGAACATGCTTCCGCAGGAACGCTGCGCGAGTTCGCGCTCCTGCCGTTTACGAACTCTGATTTCCTGTTTTCGCTGCTTTATCTCTCCGTCGTCTGCTCTGTCATCGCGTTTGTGCTGTGCAATTACGGCATCTCCATCATCGGCGCGACGCGCTCCGCGTCGCTCGCCGTGCTCACGACGGTCGTCTCCGTGATCGCGGGCGTTGTGTTCCTCGGCGAGCCGTTCTCCTTTGCCCAGGGCGCAGCGACCGTGCTCGTGCTCGCCGGCGTTTACGGCGCGAACCGCATGCCGAAAAACGCCGTGCCGCTTGAAAGCATGGCAGAGCTTGAAGCGATGCGGGAAAAAGAGGAGGACGCCTGAATGCTGCGCGCGCTGCTCATTCTTCTCGGGACGCTCGGCGTAGCGGACACCCTCGCCGTGTCCGCCTATTCCAACATGAATTTCGGCACGATCCTGCCGTTTCTTCTTGGCGCGCCGCTGCTTCTCATCGGTATCTTCTTCCATAAGATCACGGCGTTCTTTAGCTCCACCGTCCTCGGCGCGTGGATCAAGGGGCTTCTGATTGCCGCATATGCCGGCTTTCTTACGATCGTCGCCATATGCTCCTGCCTGATTTACCGGGAGGGGCACGCAGCGCCGCCCGCGGGTGCGGACGCTGTGATCGTGCTCGGCTGCGGTGTACGCGGGGAGCGTGTCTCCCTCACGCTGGCCCGCAGGCTGGACACGGCGCTCGCCTATCTCAAAGAAAACCCCGAAACGGTTGCCGTTGTCTCCGGCGGGCAGGGCGCGGGCGAGGACATCCCGGAAGCAGAGGCCATGCGCCGCTATCTCGTTGCCCGCGGCGTTGCAGAAAGCCGCATTATTATGGAAGGCCAATCCATGAGCACGCTCGAGAACTTCCGTTTCTCCAAGGCACGGATCGACGAGGCCATCGGCCCGGACGCGACGCTCGTGTTCGTGACGACGCGCTTCCACGTGTTTCGTTCAGAGCGCATCGCGCGTTCGCTCGGCATCGAAGCGGAGGGGATTGGCGCGGACGACGTCGCCTGGCTCAGCCCAAACAACTATCTTCGGGAATCCTGCGCCATCGTCTATTACTGGCTTGCGGGGCGCATTTAAGGGGATCATATGCACTTTAAGGCCGCGCGCGGGATCCTCTCCGCGCAGAACGGGATGAACCTCTTCCGCGGATGCACCCATGGGTGCATCTATTGCGATTCGCGCAGCTTGTGCTATGGCATGGATCATGCCTTTGAGGATGTGGAGGTAAAGATCAACGCGCCGGAGCTGCTCAAAGCCGCGCTCCGTTCCAAGCGCAAGCCCTGCATGATCGGTACCGGCGCGATGAGCGACCCTTACCTGCCCTTCCCGGAAACCCTTGCCATCACGCGGGAATGCCTCTCGCTCCTCGCGCGGTATGGCTTCGGCCTCGCCATCCAGACGAAGTCTGCGCTTATCCTGCGGGATCTCGAGCTGCTCCGCGCCATCCGGGAACGGAGCAAATGCGTCGTGCAGATGACGCTCACCACGTTTGACGAACCGCTTTGCCGAATCCTGGAGCCAAATGTGAGCACGACGCGGGAACGCTTCGAAGCGCTGCTTGCGCTGCGCGAGGCGGGCATCCCCACCGTGGTATGGCTTTCCCCCATCCTGCCCTTTCTGAACGATACGGAGGAAAATATCCGCGGTATCCTCTCCTACTGCCTGGAAGCGGGCGTGCGCGGCATTCTCTGCTTCGGGATGGGGCTGACGCTGCGGGACGGCAACCGGGAATACTTTTACCGCAAGCTGGACGCGCACTTCCCCGGCCTGCGGCAAACATACGAGCGTGCCTACGGCCTGCGCTACGAAGTGGAGAGCCCAAACAGCGCGCGCCTGATGCGCATCTTTCAGGATACCTGCGCAAAATACGGGCTTCTATCCGACCCGGCTGCCGTTTTCGCCTATCTGCGCGCGTATGAGGGCAAGCGCGCCGGCGAGCAGCTTTCGCTGCTTTGACCCAACAGGCTATGGAAACGGAATATGGAGAAAATAAAGAAAAGGAAAAGCAAAAAGAGAACGATGCTGATACTTGCAGCGGTTTTGGCCGTCCTGGCGGTCTTTTGCGCATTCGCGCTCTCCAAGCGGCTCCGCGTGCAGCGCTATACGGCCGTCTCCGAAAAGCTGGAAGCGCCCGTGCGCCTCGCTGTGATCGCAGACCTGCACAGCACGCTTTACGGCGAAAACCAGGCGGAGCTCATCGAGGCCGTCCGGCAGGAAGCGCCGGACGTGGTGCTCTTCGTTGGCGACATTGTGGACGACCGGCTCCCCGAGGAACCGGCGCGGCTCCTGTTCGAGGCGCTCGGGGCCGAGTTCCCCTGCTATTACGTTACCGGCAACCACGAATATCGGTCCGGCCGTTGCGATGCGGCGAAAGTGACGATCGCGGGATACGGCGTTACGGTGCTCACGGGCGATGCGGACCTCCTCACCACCGTGAACGGGCAAACGCTCTGCATTGCGGGGGTGGACGATCCGCAGCTCTGGGGCGGGTATTCGATCTACGGCGGCTACGATGTCCCCGCCGAATGGCTTGCGCAGCTCGAAGCCTGCAAGATGGCAGTCGCGAAAAGCGGCGCCTGCTCTGTGCTGCTTTCCCACCGGCCGGAGCTTACCGGCGCATACCGGGACAGCGGGTTTGACCTCGTGGTCTCCGGCCACGCCCACGGCGGCCAGGTGCGCATCCCCGGCCTCGTCAACGGCCTGCTCGCGCCCTGCCAGGGCTGGTTTCCCAAGTATGCGGGCGGCGCTTACGCCCTCGGCGGGACGACGCTCGCCGTCAGCCGCGGTCTTTGCCGCAACAGCCTGCCGCGCGTGTTCAACCGGCCGGAACTCGTGATCGTCACCCTGGCCCCGGAAGCATAACCGCACAATGGAGGTTGTCTGAATGAACCCTTTGCCTTTGCCGCCGCGCATCGCAGCGCTGATCCAGGGAAAAGCATATGAACTGGATGCGGCCGGCATGTCCGGCGCAGCGGTGCTTTGCTTTGAGGATATGGTCTTAAAGATCGAACCGGTTTCCGAGGAGGCATGCCGCGAGCATGCGATGCTCCGCTATCTGCAAGGCCGCCTCCCCGTCCCGCGCATCCTTGCCGCTGAAACGGAAAACGGCCGCAGTTATCTGCTCATGACGCGGCTCCCCGGCGAGATGGCCTGCGCAAGAACGCTCCTTCAGGATCCCGCTGCGCTCGCAGCGCTGCTCGCGGAGGGGCTGCAGATGCTCTGGCATGTAGATGTTTCCGCCTGCCCGCACAGCGCCATGTTAACGGAAAAGCTGCGCCTGGCGGAAGCGCGCGTCGCCGCCGGCCTCTGCGATATGGAAAACGTCGAACCGGGGACCTACGGCCCGGGCGGCTTCCAAAGCCCTGCCGACCTGCTCGCGTGGCTCAAAGCCAACCGCCCGGCGGAAACGCCCTCTCTCTCCCATGGGGATTACTGCCTGCCAAACGTTTTCGTCCAAGATGGCAGGCTCAGCGGCTTTCTCGATTGGGGGCGCGGCGGCCTCGCCGATCCGTATCAGGACATCGCGCTCTGCTACCGGAGCCTGCACCATAACCTCAGCGGACATTACGGCAGCGCACCCGTTCCCGGCTTTTCCCCGAAGCTTCTGTTCGACGCGCTCGGCATCGCGCCGGATTGGGAAAAGATCCGCTATTATATCCTGCTGGACGAGCTGTTCTAATTCCCCGCCGCCCGGTAAACGCTGCCATCCGGCGTGCGGTCCATGAACCCGTATTCGACGAGCGCCCGCCGCAGCGTCGCGTAATCCGGGTGGATGCGTCCAAGCACGCGGTTGATCTCCTTTTCGGAATACGCTTCCTCTGGCTTGAAGCTGCGCATGATCTCACGCAGCACGATGATTTTCTTCTTTTCCCTTGCCGGAATCTGCCGGAGCGCGCCGTTCTCGTCAAAGTATGTTTTTATCGTCTTTTCCCGCTCCGCCGCGGTGATGCCATAACGGTCGTCCACCATGGTAGCGGCTGCATGCACTGCGTCAAATTCGCCTTGGCCCGTCATGCCGATGCCCTGCTTCGTCTTTTCTGCAAGGGAGCGCAGCAAGGCGAGGTAAAGCGTCGCCTGCTTCTCCTTTTCCCGCAGTTTGAAGCGGTGGTTGCGCACCGTCGAAGGCGCGACCCCGCAAAGCTTTGCAATCTCTGCATCCTGTTTCCCCGCTGCGACATGCCGCAGCAGCTGACGCTGCACCTCCGTCAGGCCCAGGAGGGCCGCTTCCTGTTCCAAAAGCCAATCCGCCGCCGTGCCGTGCGCTTGCGCGACATGGCGCCTTGCCGCGCCCTCCGCGTCGTAAAGCAGGCCGCCGTCCAACTCATAGACGCGGCCCGCTTCATATTCCTTGCCGCAGAACGTGCAGACGAACCCCGCGCCCTCCTGCGCATAGCCCGCCGCAATCTCCGCGATCCCGTATTCCCAAAGCTGCTTTTCCATGCATATCCACTCCCTTTCAGTTTAATACGCATATTATAGCAACTTAATTTTATTTAGTCTATATATTTATAGACTATTTTATAATTCGTTTATTTCTTTGTCTTTGGTGTAAAGATTACCGCGTTCAGGTAGCCAAACAGGATGGCCGCCGCGACGCCGCCCGCCGTCGCCGCCCCTTTGCCGAGCGCATAGCCGAAGCCGGTCAGCGGCACCGTCGCGCCCGCGCCCGCAAGCTCCACGAGCGGCTCATACAGCCCGAACGCCGTAAGCACCACGCCAAGCGTCACGAACAGCACGAGGATGCGCGCGGGCGTGAGCCGCGTCAGGCTCATGAGGAGCTGGCCGATGACGCAAATCGCGCCGCCGATCACAAATGCCCAAAGAAAATCCGTCCATTCCATTGCGTTCACCTTCTTTCCAATACTACGGCATGCGCGATGCCAGGGATGCTGTCCCCCTGCATGCCCGCCGTCGGGCTCATGAGCGCGCCCGTCGCCATGAACAGCATGCGCGTGAAATCGCCCTGCTCCATGCGTTTAAGCAGGAATGCGTTGAGCGTGACTGCGGAGCAGCCGCACCCGCTACCGCCGCAATCCACCTTTTGCGCCGGGTCGAAAATCATGTTGCCGCAATCCCGGTGACGGTCGGCAAGGTCAACGCCCTTGTCGCGGCACAGCTCCGCAAACATCTCGCTGCCGAAGCGGCCAAGGTCACCGGTGACGATCATATCGTAATCCGCAACGGTGCGGTTTTGCTCCCGCAGATGCGCGATCAACGTATCCGACGCTGCCGGCGCCATCGCAGCGCCCATGTTGTTCGCGTCCGTGATGCCAAGGTCCACCACCCGGCCGATGGTGCCGCCCGTCACGTAAATGTGCCGGAACTGCGCGCCGCCCGCGTAGCTTGCGTCCACAAGCAGGCTCGCGCCCGCGCCGGTCACGGTACGCTGCGCAGTGGGCGTAGTCTGCCCGCCCATCTCCAGCGGGAAGCGGTACTGGCGCTCCGCGGTGCTGAAATGGCTCGTCGCAGCGCAGGCGATGTGCCCGGCATAGCCGCCGTCGATGAGCATGCTGCCCAGCAGCAGCGATTCCGCCATCGTGGAGCACGCGCCATATAGGCCCAGGAACGGGATTGACAGCTCGCGTGCGGCAAAATTCGCCGTGATGATCTGGTTCAAAAGATCGCCGCCCAAAAGCAGATCAATCTCGGAAGGCTGCATTGCGCAGCGGTCAAGCGCGCGGCGCACCGCCTGTTCGAACATCTTGCGCTCCGCCTTCTCCCAGCTTTCCTCCCCCCAGGTGTCATCTTGGAGGACGAGGTCAAAATACCCGCCGAGCGGGCCCGCGCCCTCCATGTCGCCGACGATGGATGCACCCGCAGCGATGCGCGGGGGCGCTTCGAACACAACGGTCTGTTTACCCAAGCGTTTCTGCATCATATCCGCCCCCTTAGCCCGCGAGCAGGCACGTGATGAGCCCGACAATGACCGACGCGCCGACGCCGTAAACGAGCACCGGCCCTGCGATGGTGAACATCTTCGCTGCCGTGCCGAGGATGAGGCCTTCGCGCTTAAATTCCATTGCAGGAGAGACGATCGAATTCGCAAAACCCGTGATCGGAACGATCGAGCCCGCGCCGGCCCAAGAGCCGATCTTGTCATATACGCCAATGCCAGTGAGCGTTGCGCCCAGGAACACCATCACGATCGCTGTAAGCGCCGCCACGCCGTCCTGGTCGAGCTTGAGCGTCGCCTCGCCAAAGGCGCGCACCGCCTGGCCGATGCAGCAGATCAGCCCGCCCGCAACAAAGGCGCGTACGCATTGCGAAAACGTCTTGCTGCGGGGCATCTTCTCGTTCACCCGCTGCTGGTAGCGCTGCTCCTGCGCGGTTTTTTGCCGTTTCTCTCCCATTAGATTGCGTCCTCCTTGTCCGAATTCTGAATCAATTTGCTGCCCTTGTAGCGCGTTTCGCGGTCCATCGGCCCTTGCGTGCCCGCGCCGCCGTGCAGGTCCACCCGTGGCAGCTTATTGTACGGCGTTTCTTCCATGCTGCGCCTCCTGCATCACAAAGTAGGTGCCGTTCGCGCTCTTGGGCCCGGTGCGCACGCCGCTGAGCGAATCGTAAAGCAGCAGGCCAAAGAGCGTAAGCAGCAGGACGATCGCCGCCGTCAGCATATATCTCCGCCTTTTGAGCATTGTATTTTCCTCCCTCTGTTGGTTTTACGGGTAGTGTTTGCATGTCCTGCGTTTTTTATGAAGCGCAGGCATAAGAAAAAGCCCTATCAACCGAAAGGGCGCATAAAACGGCAAGACCTGAGAAAACCGGGCAGAAAGCTTCTATGTGGCGTTGCCTACTTGAGAAACCAATATTGGGTCAAATACAAGATATACTCATTTAATCAATTTAATAATTAAAGGGCAATCCCGATACGACCTGTTTTTGGTCTCTTTTGTTTTCGTAAAGCTCTTTTCGAACAGTAATGAGGCTTAAGTTATTATATCCTAATTTATGATATAATTTCAGGGCAACTTCGTTTCTCGGCGATACATCAAAGCATATCGCTGTATATGCAGGTTTTGATTTTATGATTTCTTCTGCTAAATGAATAGACTTTGTAGCGATACCAATGTTCCTGTATTTTTCATCTACATAAATATCCTCAATCCATGCGACATTTTCACCTCTATATCCGATATGCAGAAAGCCAACGATGGTTCCATCATAGTCAATCATATATAGCTCATGGTTTTCCGTCATCCAGCTTTGGAGCGTTTTTTCCGCTTCAATGTAGTTTTCACTTTGCAGCTCTCTTTTGCCATTGATAAGCGATGCATGAAAGCCGAAAAAGTCGGCGATTCGGATAACCGACTGGTTCTTGTATTCTTGATTATATATCAATAATTTTACCATAGCTTTATTTTCCTTTGAAACGGCTTCCATTCCCCTGGAGTAATGCCGTTGCTTTCATAGCTGACTTTGTATCACTTGGTCGAAGACGCTTAAAAGGCCATATCTCGCATCGGACAGCAAACGCTCCATGCCCGTCCCCGTCAGAACTCCAAAACCATATCATACCAGACCGCATGCCGCCACGTGCGCCACGTCCGCCATGCTGACGGTAAAAGCGCCGCGCGCAAGGATGTTCTTCACCGTCTTGTGCCCGGCGCTCAGGCACATGGAAAGCTGCGTATCCTCGCTGATACCGCCCCAGGCGGCGTTCATCGCGTCCGGCACGCCCGCTTCGTCATAGCTTGCGATGATAAACACCGGCTGCGGGTATGTTCAAGGCTTTGCCCCAAAGTTTTTCCTCATATTCGTTTTCTCCCCTTTTCGTTATCAGCAAATCTGGTTCACTTTAAACGCAATGCGGCTGCTTTTCCGCACCGATCTCCACCCATGCAGGACGGAAGCCGCAGTTGAGTGCAACGTTCCAGGAATGGTAGTTCGATACGCTCGTCCCATAAAATGGAATATCCCCCTGCTGCAGGATCCTGTTTTTGAGCAGCGTGACCAAATAGGTTCCCACGCCTCTGGAGCGGTATTCTGGCATCACGTCGATCCCGATCTGCAGCCAATGCGGCGCGTCCTCCGAGCAGCCCGCCATCCCTATGACCGAATCGCCGTCGTAAGCGCACACAGCCATGGTATATGGGCGCATCGCACAATACTGCGGCGCAATCGCGTTTGGGAAGCGCTTATCCCCATAAAAGCGATGGATTTCCTCGTCAAAAAACCATCGGACCGGATACTTCCGCTTTGGCGCCGCATCCGTGTGCGGCAGGAACATATGGTGCGTAGCAGTAAGAGCGTAGCCAAAACGCTCAAGTTCCCGTGCAAGCGGCGCGAGGTTTGGGATTTCAAACAGCCAGCAGCCGGGCCGGCCCGCGGCAAATCCGCGCAGATATGGGTGCAGGCGTTCATCCGCCGTGATGACGGCATTTTTCCCCAGCGTAACCATATGGAAAAAATAGGCATCTGCGCTGTACCTGCGCCGCCCTTCCCGGAGCATGGTGGCGGTCACGATATTTTCTTCCTGCCCGAATGCCTCCGGGGAGCAGTTATATTCCAAGGCGAGGAGTTCCCGCAAAGCAGCCATATAATCCATCTGCCCGCCGCCCCATTAAAACTCCAGCACCATGTCGTACCAGACCGCGCCGCCGTGCTCGGATGCGGAAACACCTTCGTCCTTGTAGCCAAACTTGGCATAGTAATGGATCAGGCGGTCCTTGCAGGTGAGCGTGCAGCCCTTGCGCCCGGCAGCCTTCGCGTCGTCGATGAGCGTCCGCATCAGGCGCGCGGCGACGCCATGCTTCTGGAACTCCGGCAAAACGGCGATGCTCATAACGCTCTGCCACGCGCCCGCATCGTCATGCATGCCCGCGTTCTCAAACATTTCATCCACGATGGTGCGCCGGCCGCATGCCATGCCGTTGATGAAGCCGGCCACGCGGCCGTCCGTTTCCGCGACCCAGAAGTTCTTTGGGAACGCTTGGATACGCGCCTCAATCCGCTCCCGCGTAGCCGCCTCCGCAGGCGGGAAGCACACGGCTTCCACCGCCGTGACCGCATCGAGATCCTCTGGCTTCACATAGCGGATCGTGATCTGCTTCATCTCTGGTTCCTCCTTCTCTGCGCTCCCGGGCGCATCTTCCCGTTTTGCTTCCTGCTGCGCTCCCGCTTCAGCTGTTTCCGTCTTTTCGCCTTTCTCTCCCTTTTCCGGTTCCTGTGGCTCCGCGTCCTTCTGTTCTGGCTCCGCTTCCTTCTTCCCGGTATAATGCCCCAGTTCGTCCAAGAGCATCTTGATGCGAAGCTGCGCGATCTCAAGCTCCTGCTCGGCGCGCTCGTTCGCCCGCACGATCTCATCCAGGAACGCATCCACCTCTCCGATGTCATAGCCCCAGAACGCGCGGCTGAACTGCTTGTTGATGATCTCCTCCGCTTTAATCATGCCATCCCTCCGTCCTTTGATGCAAGCGCCGTATCCGTGCGGATACGGCGCTTGTATCGCTTTTTGCTTAGATGAGGCCGTCGCTGTCGTTCTCATCGTTGCCGATCACGTCGTAGTTGGTGGGAGCCACGACAAAGATCCCGCGCGAAATTTTGTAGATTGTTCCGTTGAGGGCGTAGATCGCGCCTGCCATGAAATCGAGGATGCGCTGTGCACAGTCGAGTTCGAGATCCTCCATGTTCACGATCACAGGCTTGCGGCTCTTGAGGTTATCAATGATGTTCTGCGTATCCTCATAGCTGATGGGATGATATACGATCATCTTCTGCTGGGCCGCGGAGGGGAGGCTGACGACGTTGCTGTTCGCCGCAGTCTTGCTGCGGCCGCGGTTGCCAATGCTCACAACGTTGTCGGCGTCCCTGGAATCCTCTTCGTAAAGATCATCCATGTATTCGTCCTCTGCGTCGGTCTCCTCGATTCCAATGTAATCAAGGAATTTGTTCAACAATCCTGCCATTTTCTTATTCCTCCAAAGTATTTTTTTAATTGGCGCTTGGAGAAATAACATCTGACCCGGCTTTGCGGAGGGCTGATCTCTCTTTACACCCTCGCAGCAGCATACTGCCTTGCCCCGAACAGGGCGGTGCCCACGCGGATCATCGTGGCCCCTTCGGCAATCGCCGCCATATAATCCCCGCTCATGCCCATGGAAAGCTGTTCCATTGAAACATTCGGCAGTTTTTTGCTACCAAGCGTTTCAAACAGCGTCCGCATCCTCGCAAAATAAGGCCGCGCCCCGTCTTCGCCCACCGCCGGCGGGATGCACATGAGCCCCTTTACGCGGATGCCGTTCATGGCGGAAACCATCTCTAAAAAACCGGGAAGCTCGTCCGGTGCGATGCCGCCCTTCTGGGCCTCGCTGCCGATATTGACCTCGATGAGCACATCCTGCACCACGCCTTCACGCACCGCGAGGCGGTCGATCTCCTGCGCGAGTGCAAGCCGGTCAACAGATTGGATCATATCGACCTTCCCAATGATATATTTTACCTTATTTGTCTGCAATTGTCCAATCAAATTCACCTCTGCGCCACGCGCGCGGAAGAATTCGAGCTTTCCCGTCAGCTCCTGCACACGGTTTTCGCCAACGGAGGTGATCCCGCAATCGAGCGCCTGCGCGATGCGCGCTTCCTCCACGAATTTCGTGACCGCGATCAGCTTCACGGAATCCGCTCCGCGTCCGGCCGCCGCCGCGGCCCGTTCCATGTTTTCCCGAATCGTAAGATAATTTTCCCGAATGCTCATGGTTTTGCGTACCTCTGCCCTGCCGCGATCGGATCCGCAGCGTCTTTCGCCTGAATCAAAGCGTTCTCTTGATCCGTTGCAAGCACATCCACCGCAACCTCGCGCTCGCCATCGCCCGTGCGGATCCTGATATACGCCGCACCATCCCGCATAGCGATCGCATCAAGCGGCGCGACAACGCCGCTCGCCTCCATGGAAACCGTCGCGTTCACGTTGCGGGCGCTCAAAAGCGCGCCGATCGGCTCCGTGAATTCGAGCAGATTCATGACCCCTCCGTCATACACCGCCGTCTCAAGCGCCGTCGCGGTATATGGCGTATCCGTCAACCCATCGAACGTTACGGAATATTGCGCGCCCGCGAGCGTGCGCAGCGGCTCGTTCTTTCCGGTCAAAAACGCGAGATGCCAGCGGTTGGGGTTCACAAAGCGGTAGAGCAGGTTGTCCGCGCTTCCGCCCGCCATGTTCGCCGTGTTTTTCAGCGTGCGTGAGATAAGCTCTGCATTGAGCATATCCAGCTTGTCATAATTGAGCGCCTGTTCGTAGCCGTCGAAATAGAAGCTGACGACGCCGCTGCCAGAAGCCATGACCTCCGTAACATAAGAAGCGAGCTGCTCCTGCTTGGCCTGCTCCGCCGCATACAGCGCGGTGAGCGCCTCCGTGGGCTGCACGGTGTTGCGCAGATATTCCTTGCGCTGCGCGAGCAGGGACTTCAGTTCGGTTTCGAGCGTCAGCAGGTCGCCCTCGCCTCCGAGCGCAAGCGTGCGGATGGCCGCGCGCTTCTGGCTGATCTGCAGTTCGATGTTCGCAAGGTCCGCGTTTTCCACACCGGAAAGCAGGGCGGTCTGTGCCGCGTAGATCTCCGCTTCCACGGTAATGAGGGACTGCATCATATCGTCGCTGTACCCCCATTTGTATACCGCTGCAATAGGCATGCCTTCATAGCATTCCGCGCCTTCCGCCGCAAGGAACGTTACCTTGTCGTACCGGTCCACGGAAACGCTCATCTCGTCCCGGATGACGACGCCCTTGGCGGAAAGCTCCATGCGCATCGTTCCCGTTTCGAGCGTGCCGCCGCCCGAATCTGAAAGCAAAAGCACGGCCCCAACGGTCACCGCGATGAGCACGAGCGCCAGCAGCATATAAAACTTCCCTGTGAAACGTACCGTTCTGCGCCTTGCCATTCTCCCTCCGGATTTCCGTTATTTCTAAATTTATCCTATCTATTTTACAGCGGAACGGACGCTTTTGAAAGAGCGTCCGCAAATCTTTAAAGATTTTTTTGTATTTGCGCTGAAATGCCTTATGCCTTTTCCGGCTGGAGTATGGCCTTGAGCTTCTCAGAAATGCCCTCCACCCGGCCCACCGCGGAGGCACACATCGCGTTCGCGTCAAGCACCCTGGGAAGGATCGCCTGGACGTCGTCCATCGAGATGTTCTCGATGCGCTGCATGATTTCCTCCTCGGAATACACCCTGCCGCGCAAAAGCTCCATCTTGCCGATGGCGTTGTTGCGCGCGGAGGTGCTCTCCTGCCCGAGCATGTAGCTGCCCTTGAGCTGCTCCTTGCTGCGGATAAACTCCTCCTTGGTCAGGCCGTTGCGCCGGAGCTTTTCGAGTTCCTCCAGGATCAGCGCAGCCACCTGCTCAGCCGTGCTTTCCCCCGTGCCGGCATACAGCGCGAAATAGCCCGTCTCCGTATAAGAGGAAGGGAAGGAATATACCGAATAGGCAAGGCCCCGCGCCTCGCGGATGCCCTGGAACAGGCGGGAGCTCATGCTGCCGCCCAGGGCGTTGTTGAGCACGAAGAGCGCGTACTGCCCATCCTCGTCAAGCGCAAAGCCCGGGAAGCCAAGGCAGAGGTGCACCTGCTCGATGTCCTTTTCCACCGCGCGGAACCGGCGCCCGCCCGTGAGCGCGCTGACTTTGCGCACCCCGCGTTCGCCCACGCCGCCGCCCGAGAAGCAGCGGTTAAGCGCGTCCAGCAGCGCCGCGCGCTCGAAGTGCCCGGCGCAGGAAATCACGATGTTGTTCGGCATATAATGCCGCCCCATATAGTCCATGAGCGCATCGCGCGTGAAGGCGCGCACGCTTTCCTGCGTACCCAGGATCGGATTTGCAAGCGGCGTGTTTTCATACAGCAGGGCGCAGAGCGTCTCGTGCGCCACATCTTCCGGGGAATCCTCCGTCATGAGGATCTCCTCGCATACGACGCCCTTTTCACGTTCGAGATCCGCCTCGTCAAACCTGGAGTTGCGCACAAGGTCCGCGAGCATGTCCGCCGCGCGGGGCAGGTGCTCGTCCAGCACCTTTGCATAAAAGCAGGTGCATTCCTTCGCTGTGAACGCGTTGAGGTTGCCTCCGATTGCGTCCATTTCCGCGGCGATCTCCGCCGCCGTGCGGCGCTCCGTCCCCTTGAACAGCATATGCTCGATGAAGTGAGAAGCGCCTGCCTCCGAACCGCTTTCGCAGACGGAACCTGCGTCAATCCAAACGCCCATCGAAATGGAACGGTAATGCGGCATCGGTTCGCCGATCACGCGGATGCCGTTTTCCAATTTATCACGAAAAACCATGTTCATCCCGAGCCGAGCACGTCCCCGACGCGCACGGCTTCCAATCCTTTCCCTTTGAATCCGTTCAGCAGCCCCGGCAGCGCCTCTGCGGCGGCAGCCGTCGGCTGCATCAGTATTATGCTTCCTTCAATCGGGTCATTTAATCCGCGCTGCGTAATTTCCGCCGCGCTGCCCGCCGCGCATCGCAGATCCAGCGTGGAAAGCACATGCGTGAGCGAGAGGCGCTTTGCCGCGCGCCCGGAAACGGTCACGTTGCGCGTGCCGGAATAATACAGCGCCGGGCGCACACCGCACGCGGCCTCGATCTTATCCAGAGAGGCGGAAACATCCGCCTGCACTGCGGAAAGCTTCCCGTCAAACGCAGGATCGTCCCCCATGGTGGCGATCTCATGGCCGTCGGCCGCCATGCGCAAAAGCAACGCCGCGTTCTCCTCCGCCCAAAGGCCGCTCACCGCAAATGTCGCCTTCGCGCCGTGGGCGGCAAGCGCGTCCAGGATGGAATCGAGCGACGCGGCGTTCCACGAGACGGCGAATTGCAGAGCGATCGCGCTCTCCGCATGGCCCCGGTAATTGGGCGCATACGCAAGCTGCGCCATAGCTGTTGCGGCATCCGGCCGGCTGGTAATGAAATACAGCGCTGCGATCAAAAGCAGCAGCAGCAGGTTTACAAGCGTCCCGTTCCGTCTCCGCGTTTTCATAGCATCCTCCCCGCATGTCCGTATCCTCGGTTTATGGTATTCACTGTGGGGCGGAATTATGAGGTGGGATGCCGCGCGGAAGAAGGCGTCCCCCTCCTTCTACGCGGCAGCCATAAAATTCTAGAGAACCGGAGGCCGAATCTACGGTGGCCCGCTTCGGATTCGGCGGCATATGCGTCAAATCCGCAAAACTGGCGTTTGCCGGTTTTGATACGATGCGCGGGAGGGGAAATACCCCTCCCGCAACGCATTTCTGTTTTTGTAATTACTGCCTGTCGTTCTTCCTGCTGTCGTTCGGGAGCAGGCCCTTGCGGGTCAGGTCGATCTTGCCGTCCGGCTTGATGTCAATGACGCGCACGAGGATTTCATCGCCGATGGAGACGACGTCTTCCACGCGCTCCACGAATTTGTTGTCGAGGTTCTTGATATGCACAAGGCCCTTTTTGCCGGGCTTGAGCTCAACCTGTGCCCCGATGGGCAGGATGTTCACGACTTTGCCGAGGAATACTTCGCCGACCTCTATATCCTTGACAATGGTGTCGATCATCTTCTTCGCCGCAGCGGAGGCTTCCGCATCGGGCGAGAGGATAAACACGCGGCCATCGTCCTCAATGTCGATTTTCACGCCGGTATCTGCAATGATCTTGTTGATGGTCTTTCCGCCGGAGCCGATGACCTCGCGGATCTTGTCCGGATGGATGGTGAACTGCAGCACGCGCGGCGCGAAGGGGCTGATCTCCTCCCGTGGCGCAGAGATGGTTTCCATCATCTTGTCGAGGATGAAGAGGCGGCCGCGGCGCGCCTGCTCCAGCGCGCGGGTGAGGATCTCCTCATCAATGCCCTTGATCTTGATGTCCATCTGGATGGCGGTAATGCCCTCGCGGGTGCCGGCCACTTTGAAGTCCATATCGCCCAGGAAGTCCTCAAGGCCCTGGATGTCGGTCAGCACCGCGATGTTGCCGTTGTCCACATCCTTGATGAGGCCCATCGCAACGCCCGCAACAGGCTTTTTGATCGGCACGCCTGCATCCATGAGCGCCATTGTGCTCGCACAGATGGAGGCCTGGGAGGTAGAGCCGTTGGAGCTGATGACCTCGGAGACGAGGCGGATCGCATACGGGAACTCCTCTTCGGAAGGCAGCATCGGCAGGAGCGCGCGTTCCGCGAGCGCGCCATGGCCGATCTCGCGGCGGCCCGGGCTGCGCACCGGGCGGGTTTCGCCCACGCTGTACGGCGGCATGTTGTATTGGTGCATGTAGCGTTTGAAGGTATCCTCGCTGATGCCGTCGAGCGTCTGCCCGTCGCCCAGCGCGCCAAGGGTGGCAATGGTCATCACCTGCGTCTGCCCGCGGGTGAACACGGCGCTGCCGTGCGTGCGCGGGAGGATGCCTACCTCGCTCCAGATGGGGCGGATCTCCTCCTGCTTGCGGCCATCCGGGCGGATGCCGCGGTTGATGATCTTGTCGCGCACGATCTCCTTGGTGATGTTGTAAAGGATCGCGTCCACGTCCTTCGCGGAATCCGGGAAGTTCTCGGCAAAATGCTCCGTGACCTCGGCCTTGACCTCAGAGGAACGTGCCTCGCGCTCCTTGCGGTCGAACGTGTCGAGAGACCATTCGACCTTATCCATCGCGTATTCGCGCACGAGAGCGACGAACTCAGGATCGGGCTGATAGATGTTCACTTCCATCTTCGGCTTGCCGATCTCCGCGGCGATGCCGTCGATGAAAGCGACGATCTCCTTGATGGTTTCATGCGCGAGCAGGATGGCCTTGAGCATCTCGGCCTCGGTCAGCTCGTTCGCGCCGGCTTCGACCATCATCACCGCGTCGCGCGTACCGGCAACGGTCAGGTTCAGGCGGCTCTTTTCGCGTTCAGCACTGCTGGGGTTGATGATGTATTCGCCGTCCACATAGCCCACGCTCACGGCGCCCGTCGGCCCCATGAAGGGCGCGTCGCTGATGGAAAGGGCGATGGAGGAACCGATCATGGCAAGGATGTCCGGCTGGACGTCCTGCTCCACGGAGAGGACGGTCGCAATGACCTGAATGTCGTTATAGAAGCCCTTCGGGAAGAGCGGGCGAAGCGGCCGGTCGATCAGGCGGCTTGCGAGGATGGCCCGCTCGGATGGGCGGCCTTCGCGCTTGATGAACCCGCCGGGGATCTTGCCCACGGAATACATCTTTTCTTCAAATTCCACGCTCAGCGGGAGGAAATCCACGCCGTCGCGCGGCGCTTTGGCGACCGTCGCGCACACGAGCACCGCGGTATCCCCGCAGCGCACCAGCGCGGAACCGCCAGCCTGTTCAGCGTATTTGCCTGTTTCAACGGTCAGGGTTCTGCCCGCCAGCTGCATTGAGAATGTTTTTGCCTGCATGTCTTCATGCTCCTTTGTACTATACTTTTTAATTCAAACTATTTTATTATAGCGCATTTCCATAGAAAAATCATCTCCTTTATTCAAATTTTTTGGCAGCAAAGCGCCGCGTTTTCTTCCGGTTTGAAAGCGCTTGGCACCTTCCGTTTGCCGCGCCCGGCGCTTTCCTTGCGGTACTCACCTTCGCGCGGGGCTGGCTGCCCTCCCCGCCCCGCAGTGGCACATATAAAACTGCAAAAAGGGCCGGAACGGCGTTCAGCACGCCGCTCCGGCCCTTTTGTATCCTTTTATTCCGCTTTCTTTTCCGTTTCCGGCACTTCGCCGTTCTTGCGTTTGTAATAATCCTCGATTGCGCTCTTGACGGCTTCCTCCGCAAGTACAGAGCAGTGGATCTGCGGCGGCAGGCCCTCGAGCGCCTCTACAACAGCAGCGTTGGAGAGTTTGAGCGCTTCGTCGATGGACTTTCCCTTGATCATCTCCGTCGCCATAGAGGACGTCGCAATCGCAGCGCCGCAGCCGAACGTCTTGAAGCCGCAGTCCTCGATGATGCCGTCGTCATTTACCTTGATGAACATCTGCATGATGTCGCCGCACTTGGCGTTGCCCACCATACCGACGCCGTTGGCGTCCTCCACCTCGCCCATGTTGCGGGGATTGCTGAAGTGATCCAGAACCTTTTCGGTATACATATATCGCCTTTCTCCTTTCGAAAAATCCGTTATCCGTGGTAAAGCGGGGACATTGCGCGCAGGCGCTCCGCCACCTTGGGCAGAACCTCGAGCACATAGTCGATGTCCTCCTCCGTCGTTTCGTCGCTCAACGTGAGGCGCACGGAGCCGTGCGCGACCTCATGCGTAAGGCCGAGCGCGAGCAGCACATGCGAAGGGTCGAGCGAACCGGACGTACAGGCGGAGCCGCTCGATGCGGCGATGCCGTTCATGTCCAGCATCAGCAGGATGGATTCACCTTCGATGTACTTGATGCTGTAATTCACGTTATTGGGGAGGCGCAGCGTTGGATGGCCGTTGAGCTTCACCTCCGGGATGCGCGCCGCAATGCCCGCGATGAGCTTATCCCGCAGCTTTGTCATGCGCGCGGCGCTCTCCGCAAGGTTCTCCGTCGCAAGTTCGATCGCGGCGCCAAGGCCCACGATGCCCGCAACGTTTTCCGTGCCCGCGCGGCGGTTGCGTTCCTGCGCGCCTCCCATCACATAGGCAGGCAGGCGGACACCCTTCTTCATATAAAGCGCGCCCACCCCTTTGGGGCCATGGAACTTGTGCGCGGAAAGGGAAAGCATGTCGATGTTCATCGCCTTCACGTCAATCGGCACATGGCCGACGGCCTGCACCGCGTCCGTATGGAACAGCACGCCGCGTTCCCGGCAGACCTTGCCGATCTCCGCGATGGGCATTATAGTGCCGACCTCGTTGTTTGCGAACATGATGGAGACGAGGATGGTTTTATCCGTGATCGCATTTGCAACCTGTTCCGCCGTGACCATACCGTTTTCGTCTACGGGGAGGTAGGTGACCTCGATTCCGCGCTTTTCGAGCGCTTCGCAGGTATGCAGGATCGCATGGTGCTCCACGTTGGTGGTGATGATGTGATTGCCCTTCTTCGCATAGCGCTCTGCCACGCCAAAGAGGACGGTATTGTCGCTTTCCGTGCCGCAGCCGGTGAAGATGATCTCCTCCGGCAGCGCGTTGAGCACCTTAGCCACCTGGTCGCGCGCGTGCTCCACACCCTTGCGTGCTTCCTGCCCAAAGGAATGCGGGCTGGAGGGGTTGCCGTATATGGCTGTAAGATACGGCATCATCTGTTCGAGCACCTTCGGGGAAAGCGCGGTTGTGGCCGCATTGTCAAGATAAACCTTTCTCATTCTCTATTGGGACCATCCTTTCATTTTTCACTGTCGTAAAAGGCGCGGCGGCTTATTTTTGGCTCATCCGCTCCGTCTGGATCTTGTAATCATCCGCCATGTCTTTGAGGCTCGTGGCCGCGAGCACCTCGTTGATGCTGGCCTGCAGCTTCAGCCAGAGCGGCCGTGCGGAGCAGGAGCATGCGTTGTCGCAGCTGACGTGTTCGGAGCTCACGCAGTCGATCACCGTGGTAGAGCCTTCGAGCACGCGGAGGATCTCGCCGACGTTGATCTCCTCCGGCGGGCGGGAAAGCGCGTAACCGCCCTGCGCGCCGCGGCTGGAGGTCACAAGCCCCGCCTTGCGCAGGCTGCTGATGAGCTGCTCGAGATACGCGTCGCTCACGCCCTGCTGCGCCGCAAGCGCAGAAGTGCTCACCGGGCCGCCCCCATAGGCGATCGCAAGGTCTACCATAGCCTTCAGGCCATAGCGCCCGCGCGTGGAAAGCTTCACGTTCCTCACCTCAATCCCAAGTAGCTTGGTTGGATTTCGGGTATACTATACCACCAGGAAGGCGTTCTGTCAAGAATCCCAAGCAGGTTGGTTTGGATTTATCCGATCAATCCCAAATATCTTTCGCGCTCAACTTGCAAAGTGCTTCATTATCTATTTGATAATATTATCTAAATCATGATATAATAATCTATCATTTCTTTGATTGTCTTTCTGGTCGTTTGGAAGTTATATTTTGAATAAAAGTCTCTATCCCACTAGGTTCAGAATATAGAAAGGAGCAACAAAATAAAACGCATCCCGGCCCTCCCTTTGCTGCTCGCGCTGTGCCTTGTCCTGTGCTCCTGCGGCGTGCTCCCGGAACCGCAGGATGCTGTGGCCGATCCATCAGAGCCTATCGCGTTGGCAGGAACTCAGCCCACACCGGATAACCCGGAGGCACGCCGCGCGTTGAAACGCGCGAGGTGCTTTACCGGCACCACGAGCACCCATGAACAACAATCAAAACAGACAATGAGCAGGGCCTACACCCTGCTCATTTTTTGCTATTTTGCTATGCTTTTTATTTAATACAACGGATACTTCTTTGTGAGCGCCAGCACGCCTTCCTTCACTTCCGGCACAGCAGCCTCGCCCTCGTTGATGATCCGGACGATGTAGCCTGCGACAAGCGCCATGTCCGCTTCCTTCAGGCCGCGGCTCGTAACGGCCGGGGTGCCGAGGCGGATGCCACTCGTGACGAAGGGGCTGCGTGTCTCGCCGGGGACAGTGTTCTTGTTGGCGGTGATGTTCGCCGCGTCGAGCAGCGCTTCGACTTCCTTGCCGGTGCGGCCTTCCGCACCGAGATCAACGAGCAGTAGATGGTTGTCCGTGCCGCCGGAGACGAGCTTCACACCCTTTTCGGAAAGGCCGGCCGCAAGCGTCTGCGCGTTGTTGACGACCTGCTGCTGATACGCCCTGAACGCCGGCTGCAAAGCCTCCTCAAAGCAGACAGCCTTCGCCGCGATGGTATGCATCAGTGGGCCGCCCTGCGTGCCTGGGAAGATCGCCTTGTCAATCTGCTTGGCAAGCGTTTCCTTGCAGAGGATCATGCCGCCGCGGGGGCCGCGCAGCGTCTTATGCGTGGTAGTGGTGACGACGTCCGCATAGGGCACGGGGTTCATGTGCAGCCCCGCCGCAACAAGCCCCGCTATGTGCGCCATATCCACCATGAAGAGCGCGCCCGCTTCGTCCGCAATCTCGCGCAGCTTCGCAAAGTCGATCGCGCGCGGATAGGCGGAAGCGCCCGCGACGAGGAGCTTTGGTTTGTTCGCAAGCGCAAGGCGGCGCACCTCGTCATAGTCGATCATCTCCGTCTCCGGATTTAAGCCATAGGAGACAAAGTTGTAGTATTTTCCGGACATGTTTACGGGGCTGCCGTGGGTCAGGTGCCCACCGTGGGAAAGATCCATGCCAAGCACGGTGTCTCCATAGTTCAGGAGCGCAAAATAAACAGCGAGGTTCGCCTGCGCGCCGGAGTGCGGCTGCACGTTGGCATGCTCTGCGCCGAAGAGTTTGCAGGCGCGCTCCCGGGCCAGGTTTTCTACGATGTCCACGCACTGGCATCCGCCGTAATAGCGCTTGCCGGGGTAGCCTTCCGCGTATTTGTTCGTCAGGTGGCTGCCCATCGCCGCCATAACGGCCTCGGAAACAAAGTTTTCGGATGCAATCAGCTCCAGATGGTCGCGCTGGCGCACGAGCTCAAGTTCCATCGCCTCAGCGACCTGCGGATCCACCGCGCGGATCAGGTCAAATTGGATCATAATACCCTCCCGTACTTTTGAATAAATATATTTCAGCCGCGCACGCGCCCAGCTGATTTTCAAAACCAGTCAGGTCTATTATAAAGGAGCCTTCCCCCGCTTACAACCATTGTTAAAGAAATCCCCATGCTTTTTCCCCTTGCAGGCTCCATAAAGAACAGCCCGGGCTATGCCCGGGCCGGAGACTACGCGCTTCCGTTTTTCCGTGCGCCGCAGCCGAACCGTTTTTCCGCCTCATTCAATCGGGAAGTCGAAATACGTGTCCGGATACGGTTCCGGCATAACAGCGTAATGCCACCATTCGCTCTCGAACGAACGGAAGCCGTTTGCGCACATCACGTCGCACAGCAGCTTGCGGTTCGCCTCCTGCAACGGAGTAAGGCCCTCGGTCCCGTGGTGGGAGCGCTCATCCATAAAGTCAAAGATGGTGCCCATATCGAGTTCCTGCATGGTGGAAGCGTCCACAAGCGTCAAGTCGACCGCGCAGCCGCGCGTATGGCCGGAACGCCTGGCGATATAGCCAAGCTCGAACATCTCCGCCTTCGCCACATTTGGGTAATGCACGGGCTTGCGGCGATCATCCTCCACGTCCGCGCCCCAGCGCATGAAATCGTCCACCGCGCGCTGCGGGCGGTAGGAATCGTAAAATTTCATCAGGCAGCCCTTTTCGCGGAAAACCGCCGCTGCCTTTACAAGCCGCTCCGCCGCCTCCCTGGTTACGACCACAAGCGGCACGGTGTAGCCATCCGCCGGGCGGCCCATGAAATTATCCGTGCCCGCATATTTTGCGTCGACAATGCAATCCTCGATCACTTCATCGACATATAGAAAGCCTTCGGGCACCCCCTTTTTCGGAATGCCTTTCGTGCTCTGGTTCATCCTATACGCTCCTTTCCCGTTTTCTTTTATATTAGCAAGCCTTTTGCGTAATTGCAATGCTTTTCGCCGCCGTTGCAGGCGCAAAAAAAGCTCCGAAAACTCGGAGCTTTCTGCCTTTTCTAATTCACCGTTTTGCCGCGTCTCGCGGAACAAAGGGGATTAGCCCCAAGCACGGGGGTCCTTGCGCTCGTCTACAAGCGCGTTTGCCTCTTTAGCCTCTGCGGCTCTGGAAGCAGGCGCTGCAGTAGATGGGCCGGTCGTTCTTGGGAACGAACGGGATCTTGGTGGGCGCGCCGCACTGTGCGCAGACCGCATCGTACATTTCGCGGTCATTCGAGCGCTGGCTCTTGCGGGCGTTCCGGCACGCTTTGCAACGGATCGGCTCGTTCTGGAAGCCTTTTTCAGCGTAGAATTCCTGTTCGCCTGCGGTGAAAACGAATTCCGCGCCGCAATCCTTGCATACCAATGTCTTGTCCTGGAACATGTGTCTGATATCCCCTTGTAAAAATTATTTTTTGTTATCCAGATTTCGGCTGACCTGGTCTTTGCCCCCACACCCGCCGGCTGGAAGGTTCGCTACTAGGCATGCGCGCCCCCCACTACTGCTTCTCTCGGGGCCTGCGCCCCGGCCGGGCTTACATCTAAGCCGCACCATGCTCACGGGGGCCTTGCCCCGCTTATGTGGATCGTTTCGCCTGCGACTGGCATCGACTTGCAACCACAGACCCGAACCTTTGGATAACTTTTATTATTATAATGGATGGAATCCGAAAGCGCAATGGTTTTTTGGAAAAAAAGAGCGGCCATTTTCATGGTCAGCCCTTTTTTCGCTTAAATTATTTATTGTATATTATTTTTCGTTTTATACAGTTCCTGCGCCCGCCTCCAGCGCTACGCTTTTGGATGCGGCATTTCGTCGTATTGTGCGCGCGGGCCGCCGACATATTTGGGCCGCGTACGGGCCATCGTCAGGTTTGCCTCACCGATTTTGCGCGTTTTTGCATGCACGGGGACAACTACCGGATGCAGGTGCATGCCGATGAAGGTGCCGCCAATGTCCATGCCCGCGGATGCGCGGCCGCGCAGATCCTCCACCATCACAGGCTCGTCAAAGCGCGCTACGGCCTGCATGGAAAATGCGCCGCCCGCGTGGAGCTGCGGCTTCACCCAGACCTGTTGGAGGCCAAACTTCTCCATGCACGCGCGTTCCACTACCAGGCAGCGGTTCAGGTGCTCGCAGCATTGCACAGCGAGGAACAGACCCCGCTCCCGCACGCGCGGCAGCACAGCGTCCATGATGGCCTTCGCCGCATCTTCGTTTGAGCCCGTGCCGATCATCTTGCCCATGACCTCGCTCGTGGAGCAGCCCACAACAAAAATATCCCCCGCGCGCAGCGTATCCGCCGCCGCGAACAGCTCATCCAGCGCCGCGTTGGCCTGCGCGTTGATCTCTGCATACGGTTCCATTCTATCCACCTCGTTCAAGCGGCCTTGCACCGCGTTTTTCCTTATTATATGCTCCGCCGTACGCGCTTGCAAGGGCCGCGCGCACTTTTCAGGAGGATCGCACCGCTGTGACCAGCAAGGAGCATTCATCTTCCGCAGCCAGCAAGCGCATCTCAAAAGCGCCGGATGCGGTGGTGGATTCTCCCACCAACCTATGCTATACTTTGGGGAGAAAAAAGTGTACGAGGGCGCCAAATGTTGATTGAAACGGAGCGCTGTATTATCCGCAACATGGCCATAGGGGATGCGGAAAGCCTATATGAAGTGTTGTCCGACCCGCAGGCGATGGCATGCGTCGAGCCGCCGTTTTCCATGGAGCGAACGTGCGCCTTTCTGCGGGAAGCGGGCATGTCCGAACCGCCGTTGGTCTATGCGGTTTGCAGCAAAGCGGACGGCAAGGTGATCGGCCACCTGATCTTTCATCCGTACGAAGGCGGCAGTTATGAGCTCGGCTGGATTCTGAACCGGCGATATTGGCGGCGCGGGGTAGCAAGCGAGCTTACAGGAGCTGTGATCGAATACGCGCGCCAACAGGGGATTTCATCTATTGTGATTGAATGCTCCCCAAAGCAGCGGGCATCCATTGCCATAGCGGAAAAAGCCGGCTTTTCCTTTTGCGGCGTTCGGGAAGGCTGCAACATATATTTGCTAAAGCTAACTTGAACGCTACGATTTTATAAATATCCCCTTACCGGGCATTCACTAAGAATAAGAGCTTTGCTTGATGGAGGCAAAGAACATGGAAAGAATTATAAAGTCTATGGAAAACAAGTATCTTCTTCCTTCGCTTAAACTCGTTGAAGATGTTTTTGCAAAACGGCATAGCCTCGAAGAGGGAAAGGCCGTCCGCGGGCTTGTTGAAGAAATAAGGAGGAAACGATACTATATTCCTGACCTTGAACTAATCATGGTAAATGAGCTCGACGAAATTATTGGGTATGCAATGTTTTCAAGATTTCATATTGAGGGGAAATATGAAGACGAATTGCTGATGCTCACGCCCGTTGCCGTAAAAACAGAATTGCAGAGAACGCACATATCAAAGGAGCTATTGGAATTCGGTTTTGTTAAAGCGAAGGGAATGGGATTCAAGGCAATACTTGTAGAGGGAAACCCTCGAAATTATAATCCACGTGGGTTTCAGCCAAGTTATAGATATGGAATAGAAGCAGGTGCGGATATAAAACTGCCGCATCCCGATTGTTTAATGGTTAAGGAATTGGAAAAGGGGGCGCTGGGTAACATAAAAGGCTTTGTCGATTATTCGTTTTATGCGGCACTTCACGAGGGATAAGTCCCTTATGAGCAGCTCTCCGCCTATGTGCGCCGCCATATATGGGCAGCACCATAGCGGCGGTTTTCCTTGCCTATCAGCAGTCAAAGGATTTCTTTCGTGGCTTCTGCTGTCTCCCCCGCTTCCGCAGCTGCCCGAACCCATTTCCGTTACGCCCCTTTCAGGCGGTCTTTCTGGTTTACTCTTTTCTTTCGCCCACCGCCCCCACCCGGCAAGGTCATTGTTATGCTGTTCCACTACGGATAAGGTTCCGCAGGAAGTTTTGCCTTGCTGCGGCTGTTTCGGCGGCTTTTCCGCCAGCAAAGGGCCGCGTTAAAAAGCGGCAGGGATTTCTGTCGTTGATAGATCAGCCCGCCCGCAACATGCTACAAGATCGCTCAATATGGCGGTTGACCGTGATTGAGCGCAGGGCGTTTCCTCTGCTCCGAAAAAAAGCACCGCAAGCGATTGCAGCTTGCGGTGACGTGGCGTGCCCGACACGATTCGAACGTGCGGCCTACAGAGTCGGAGTCTGTCGCTCTATCCAGCTGGGCTACGGGCACACGCTTAAATTATTATAGCACATTCCGGAGAAGATGCAAGTGGCTTTCGCTCATTTTCCCGCGCCGGTCAGCAGGCGGACAGCGTCCGCAAGCGTTGCAACAGGGTGAAAGGTCACGCCCTCCGCCCGGGGAAGTTTCTCCGCTTTCGGCACGATGAGGTGCGTGTAGCCGAGGCGCGCGCATTCGCTGATGCGCTTGTCAAGCCTGCTCACCGGACGCACCTCGCCCGTAAGCGATACTTCGCCGATGCAGGCTGTCGCCGCAGGAAGCGCCGTCTCGAGCAGCGCGGAAGCGACGCACAGCGCGGCCGCAAGGTCGCTCGCGCGCTCCTCCAGCCGGATACCGCCCACCACGTTCGCATAGACATCCTGATTGGAAAGGGAAAGGAACGCCTTCTTCTCCAGCACGGCAAGCAGCAGGATCAGGCGGTTCCCGTCGAGCCCGGCGGCCATGCGGCGCGGGTTGTTGAACGCGGAAGGCGAGATGAGCGCCTGGAGCTCCACGAGCATGGGCCGCGTGCCCTCCATTGCGCAGGTTACGGCGCAGCCGGGCGCCCGTGTTCCGGAAAGGAAAAGGCCGGAGGGATCCGCGATCTCCGCCATGCCCGTATCCCGCATCTCGAACACGCCGATCTCATCCGTGGAGCCAAAGCGGTTTTTTACGGCGCGCAGCAGGCGGAACGCGTCGTGCCGGTCCCCCTCGAAGTAGAGCACCGTATCCACCATGTGCTCCAGCACACGCGGGCCGGCGAGCGCCCCTTCCTTCGTCACATGGCCGACGATAAACACCGCGCAGGCCGTCCCCTTCGCAACGCGCGTCAAAAGCGCGGTCGCCTCCCGCACCTGCGCCACAGAGCCGGGCGCGCTCGCAATATCTGGCGAAGCCATGGTCTGGATGGAGTCGATGATGAGAAACGCCGGATGCACGCGGCCGATCTCCGCCTCAATGGCCGCAAGGTCGGTCTCCGCGAGGAGGAGCATCTCCTCCGTTACGCCAAGGCGCTCCGCGCGCAGCTTGAGCTGTGCAGCGGATTCTTCGCCCGTCACATAAAGCACGGTGCCGATCTGCGCAAGGCGCGCAGCGGTCTGCATCAGGAGCGTGGATTTTCCGATGCCAGGGTCGCCGCCGAGGAGCACTGTCGACCCTGCGACAACGCCGCCGCCAAGCACCCGGTCCAGCTCCGCCATGCCGGTGGAGATGCGCCGCGCACCCGTAGTCTCCACCTGGGAAAGCGGTAAGGCGCGCGCGGGCGCAGCCGTGCGCACGGCTGGCACGGGCACCGACTCCACAAGCGTGTTCCAGCTGTCGCAATTCGGGCAGCGGCCCAGCCACTTCCCGCTTTCATAGCCGCATTCCCCACAAATATAGATCGTTTTCGGCGCTTTTGCCACGGGGCTTCCTCCTTTTCATGCGAAGGAGCCGGCGAAGTTCACCGGCTCGCAAGCGCTCTCTTACTTTACGGGATAACTGCAAATTTTACGATGTCGCGCACGCGCGTCGTCACATCCATCCAGATGACCTTGTCGTCCGAAACACCAAGGAGCTGCGCCCGCTCCTGATCCGATGAAATGCGGTACGTGCGGCCGTTATCAAACATATACGCCCAGATTGTCTCATCCTTGGAATAAGCCGCGAAATGGCTGCCGAGGCCAAATTCCGCCACGCCCTCCGCGATTTTGACGGGTTCCGCTTCGTTTTTGGAATAATACAGCGCGCAATCCGGCCCGTGGTGGCCGTCCAGCCACACGGAATGCGTCCCGTCGCATTCCGGATCATGCACGTAGACCCCAGGAGAGTACGTGCGCATCGTGGAAGAGGAAAGGCGGATGGAGTAGATCACGCTCGTGTCCACCTCCGTGCCTGCCGCGCTGTCCGCGTCCGCCCAGCAGAGCAGGCCATCCCGAAGCGAGGGCAGGCTTTGGCCATACACGGAATTGCTGAACATGTTGAGGGTCGTTGTCTCCATGGTGGTGAGATCGCAGACAAAAAGTTTGTCCATCCGCGTGCCGGTGCGCTCGATCCAGGCGACATAGTCGCCGTCAAGCATCGGCTCCGGCTGCCCGGTATAGACCTCCTTGATAACCACGGGTTTCGCATTGGGATCCGTTCGGTCGTACGCCGTCAGATACCCGCCGCCGTCGAGCCGCGCGTCGAGGTAGACCAGCCAATTCCCGTTGAACTTTGGGAACATGAAATGCGCATTTTGCAGCGCGACCCGCACCTGCTCCGCCGTGCGCGTTTCCGGGTAATAATAGTACAGATCCTGCATCACGGCATGGGAATCCACGAGCTTGCCCGCGGAAAGCACCATCACGCCGTCGTAGAAATACGGATCTCCAAACCACTTGTAATCGCTGGAATTTTCGAACACGACCTCGTTTTGCGCCTCCTCCGGCACAAAGGAGGTCATCGGGTGCGGCGTAGGCGTGGGTGCGGGCGTCGGGGAAGGCGTGGGCGTGGGCGTGCCCGGCCCTGTGCTGGACAGCCGTATCGTCCCCATCATCTGCGCCAACCTCGGCGATGAGCGGCAGGAGCCGCGGCAGCGCCACGAACACGATGAGCGCGATCGCGGCGAGCACGCCGAGCACCGTCCCTGTAAGCGCGAGGACAGGCCCCCAGTTGCTTGCGCTCAGGCTTGTGCGGCGGCGTTTGATTCTGCGTCGGTTGCGCCGGCTGTATCGCTTCATGTAAAAATTCCCCGAAATAAGAATTGAATTCATTATAGCATAGCATGCGCGTAACATTCAATGCGGGTAAATGTGAATAATCTTTTGCCCATGTGGCGGGCAGCCGCGCCGCATGGTATAATTCCCTCATGAAAAAGCCGGTTTTCCTTTCCTATTTGCTTGCAATGTGCATGGCGCTCTCGCCCATGCCGTTTTCCGGCTGCGCAAAAAGCGAATCGCCGCAGGCGCTCGACGTTACGCCCTCCCCCGCCCCGCCGAAAAACGATGCAGCCCCAGGACCTGCGCCCGCAGCCACCGATGCAGCCGCAACGCTGCATTGCTGGCTCATCAACACCGGCGAGAGCGACGCTCTGCTGTTCCAGACGGATTCCGGCGCGTTCCTGGTGGATACCGGCCTGAAGGGGCGCTTTGACGCGGTGGACGAAACCCTGACGCGCGCGGGTGTGGACGCGCTCGACGCGGTCATCCTGACGCATGGGCATAAAGACCACATCGGCGGGTTGAAGAAGCTCCTCAAGCGCTGCGCGGTCGGCGCGATCTACACCGCCGCGCTCGATGACGAAACGTATTCCGATTCCGAAGTAAAAACCATTGTGGGCTCGGGTGCAGCGCGCGTATTGCTCAAAAAGGGCGATTCCTTTACGCTCTGCGGCGTTTCCTTTGAGGTGCTCTCGCCCGGGCGCAAGTATATGGAGGAGCTTGGCGAGGACGACAACGACAATTCCCTTGTGCTGCGCGTCACGGCTGCGGGCTGCACGCTGCTTTTGATGGGCGACGCGACGGCGAACATCGAGCAGCTCCTGCTCGACGAAGGCGCGCCGCTCGCCGCGGACGTGCTCAAGGCGGGCCGCCACGGCAAGGATGACGCTTCGAGCGCCGCATTCCTCGCAGCGGTTTCCCCGCGCGCCGCGCTCCTCACGGGGAGCCACAGCGACGGCGATTCCTCCCCTTCGGAGGCTGTGCTTGCGCGCTTTGCCGCGCTCGGCGCAGCGGTATACAGCAACGATACGGAGCTGCTCGCGGTGGAACTCGTCCTTGACGGCACGGGCGCGATCGAGGCCGTGGAGCACGCATGGTAAAAACGGCCGAAACCGGTTGAATCCCGGCCGCAGGCTGTGGTATGATGATAGCGTTTTGATGGAGCCGCCGCGCATCCCGCCCGGCGGCCCATACTTTGTTTCGCTGAGTTGGAAGGTGTTTCTGATATGATCGCAACGTTTGTGAACGCCGCCGCAGTCGTCGCAGGCGGGCTGATCGGGCTTTTGGCGAAGAAGGGCCTGCCGGAGCGCATCTCCAAGGGGATTATGGCGGCCATCGGCCTCATGCTGATCTGCTCCGGCGTGAAGGGGTATCTTGACGGGCAAAGCTCGATCGTCGCAGTGCTTTCACTCGCGCTCGGCACGGGCCTTGGCGAGCTGCTCCGCCTGGAGGACCGGCTCAACCGCCTTGGGGAGCGCATCGGTGCGCGGGTTTCCCGGAACGGAGGTTCCCGGGACGGAGGTTCCCGGGTCGGGGAAGGGCTCGTGACGGCGACGCTGCTGTTCTGTGTCGGCGCGATGGCCGTGCTCGGCTCGCTGCAAAGCGGCCTTGCGGGCGACCATACCACGCTTTACACCAAATCGCTCATGGACTTCATCTCCGCGATCCTCCTCGCCTCGACCTACGGCATCGGCGTAGCGCTTTCCGCCGTGGGCGTCCTTTTGTACCAGGGCGCGCTCACGCTGCTTTCCAGCCTTCTTGCCCCGGTCATGACGGAGGCCGCCATCGCGGAGCTTTCCGCAGTCGGCTCCATCGTGCTCGCCGGCCTCGGCCTGAACCTCACGGGCGTCGCCAAGCTCCGTGTGATGAACATGGTACCCGCGATCTTCATCGCCATCGCGCTCGCGCAGGTGATCCACTGAGCCTTTTCTACACAACAAAGCAAAAAAGCAAAAGGCTGATGCGGGGGCGAGCCAGCCCGCTTCGCATCAGCTTTTCATATTTACTATATTCGGTTTTACATTTTATGGCAGGAACCCATAATAGGCTTTGTTATACGTGCACCACCACCATTTTCCCGCCTGCAAAGCATATTCTTCCACGCTGCAGTTGTCGCAGATATAATGGTCGTACATTTGATATAGTTCGTGCGTATTCCATGGCATATGCGTGCATACCTGCCTGTCAAGCAGCTCTCCCCGGCGGGTATGCGGCCGCAGCGTTCCATTGTGGCACACTTCACACAGTTCCGCCCGGAACGGACCGCCCCCTTCCAGGTCACTGCCGTGCCGCATAGCGCCAAGTGCGGAAGTTTGGAACGAATACAAGAAGATAAGCGCAGCGCATAGCGCTAAGGCAGCACATTTTGCTTTCAGCATTTTTCTTCCTCCTGTTTCTTATGTTCATTGGCCGTTGTTCTAGCAGTCATCGATTTCCGCGGTGTCGGCGCGGACGATCTGCGCAACGCGCCATTCCAACCCCAGCGCATTCGGGGTTTCGCTCGCTTGCAGCGTCACACTGTAAACCGCCATGTCGTATCCATCGGGGCCAAAGAGCAGAATAAAGTCTAATTTATATCGGGATTCGTCCCAAAGGTTAGCGCTCTTAATGATATGCCGCGACGGCAGGTTTATGAGGATCGGGTAATCCTTTTTCTTAAATATGTAGCTATCCCCATCTTTTTTTATCGCTTCCTGCGGATCTTCCCCCAATTCAATCGGCTGCTTCAGCCATTCCTCCGGCGGCGTATCCGGGAACGTTGTCTCCGCAGGGAAATCCGCAAAGCAAATGGAAAGGAAATCCTGCACATCTGCCAGGGAGAGACGGATTTCATCCCCGTTTACGATCGCGTTTGGGTGAAGATCGCCATAAATGCAGAGCACATTGCTCATCAGCCCCCAAAGATATACATCGTTTTCCATCGTATGCTGGTTGGTGTCCCGGAAATTCTCGAAGAATTGCAGGTCGCTGTAGCACCAGTCGTACTGCGTCCTGTAATTGAGGATCTGTTCTATAAGTGGGATCATCATTTTCACGCTTTCCGGAGCGGTTTCTTCCGTATCATACCGGCCTCCCACATCCGTTGCCCAGTGCGTATACAATGGATCTTCATGATCCTCGAACTTTATTTCCCATGGGTTGCGCCCGGCTTCCGGCAGCGGCGTGGATTCCACTGGCGGCGCTTCGGTTTCCTGCGGCACATTCGGCGTTGGCACAGCACACAAAGTCGGGGCAGGCTGTTGTGGGCTTGTGTCCGGAACTTCGCCATAGACGGAACACGCGCTGCCCGCCACCTCCAGCAAAAGGATGCAGAGAACGAACAAGGCCGTGGATTTCAGATTTTTATTCTGCACTATGATTCACGCTCCTTTATCACTTTTTTCATATTATGCAGACGCAGCGAAAAAGTCGTATTCGATTTCATTCCCGCCGTTACCGAAGGGGACCATGAGACGAACGTATAACCCGAATAGGCAGGCGGCTTCGGAGGAATAGCCGGGCAGTTATAGAGTACCTTTTGCGTCCCCAGACTTTGGTTGAAAGGTACCTGGCGTTTTACGCCCACCGCACTAACTAGCTCAGCCTGCGGCGCAGCGCCAGAAGGCATACGCCCGCCGCAATCATCAGCGCCGCCGGAAGCACGGAGCTGGCGCTGCCTGTCTGCGGCACATTGCCGTCGAAGTGCTCGATGTGCACGTGCTCCATCTCCGCCACGCGATTTGCCAAAGCGGCCGTGTTTTCATCGTTCATATTCGCTATAAACGCCACTTCGTTCATGCAAACCTTCTCACCGTTGGCAGAAGGGCATTTGCCCTTCTGCTTTAAGCTACATCATATTGTTTGTTAATTTGTAGCGATTACGGAACTAAGTCCAAGCTCGCTCTTGACATATATCCATTGTGAGTAGTACGAAGGCCCGGCCTCATATCTGTTAGTCTGTATGCCAACAATCTTATTATTCCCATCTACCACAGCACCACTGCTTTCATAACGTATTCCGGCATGTTTTTGCCGGTATTTCCATTCCGCTTTCCTGTAGCTCAATTTCAGCCAGCAGCAGCGCGACGGGATAAACCAAGCCCGCAGCAAATCATTTATTTGCAACGGGGCTGTAAATCAGCCCGCCGTCGAGCGCGCTCAACACCAGCACCACATTATCCGCAATCGGATCTCTTGCGGGAACTCCCGCTATATAGCCGAAGCCTTCGCGGTATGTGTTTGTTATCCTCCCCTGGAACGTCCACGCGGGTATCAGCGCGTAACCGCCCGTAGCGTTTTGCAGCTTCACGCGCATATAGCCAAGCGATATCCGGTCTATCTCTATATTCGTAGCCGCTATTTCATCCGGCCGCCACGAAAACACTGAGGATAGGTGTTTCTCGCACGCAGCTTGTATTTCATCAAAGCCGCACAGCTCGGCGTTTGCGCTCAGCTCTTCTTCCGTCTGCCCATAGCCCCACCAGTGGAAGAAATTAAGCCTGCCGCTTCCAGTAATGAAGACGATCCGCAGCCGTTCATCTACCCAGGCGGGGCTGTATTCGCTTTCATATGCAATCCGCTTGTTTACCAGCGGGGAATAAGCTATCCCTTTATACGAGCGCCCATAAGACAAATCATAAGCTTCCCCGCCGCCAACAATGCTCACAAGGTCGTAGCTCTCCTTTATCCCTAGCACCTCAAGCACACGCGCCCCGACTTCCACCGCCTCCTCAAGCGAGCCTATCGGTTCATTCACAACAGGGGCGCTCTGCTCCGAGGCGAATATGAAACTCTCGCGCACATCATCCTGCGGCCTGCCGCGCAGCCCTACCTGGATGTTCGTCACCTTGTCGCCGGCTTTATCCAAAATGTACGCTTCAAACTGGAACGTTCCGCTCAGGCTCTCATAATCCTCTACTTTGCGCGCTTCTTCCCCGTCGTGCGCGGCCAGCTCCTCCGTCAAGCGTTTCCGGTCGGCCTCGAGTTCGTCTATATACGCGGCGATTTCTTCAGCGTAGTTGCCGCCGTATTCTTCCGCAAGCTTTTGCAGCGTAGCGGTTGTGTCAGCTATCCATTTCTCGTATTCCTCTGGCGCTGGCAGAGCGTAACCCTCAGAGTTCTGCGGCGGCATGGCGAGATACGCCCCTTCCCCGCCCAGCAGGGCTACCACAGCCTCAAGCTTTTCCAGCTCAAACGAGGCGGGGGTCATTCGCACTATCGGTATGGCACTGACCTCCGGGAAGTCGATATCCGCGCCTATCTTTATATTTACTGACCCATCCCTCATGCTGAGTTCCTCATCCCAGCGCTCCGGCACGGCTTCTAGCATCGACGTCAAATCAAAATCCGGGTCCATGCCGCTGACCTCATCCGCCGCGAGCGCGCTGCCGTTATCTATCACTACATCTTCTTCCGGCGTCGGCTGGCAGGCGGAAAACAGTATGCAAACGACAAACGTTATAATAAAAACTTTTCGCATCTTTTCCACCTTTGCTTTTTGTGTAATAAAGGTTAGAGGAGGTATGGACATGCTGCTTTCCATACCTCCTCTATGGTTCAATTTAGTTCAAAGTGCGCCAAGTGCTATGAAGTTGAAGCTGAACCCTTTCACCCGATGCTGACTCCGAGGCAAAACGTAAGCCGGTGATGGTTTGCCACTCTTGCTGCGCTCCCAAAGAGTTAAAGCATACATAGTTAATATACATGTGCTGCGAGGACGATGTCATTGAAGTTGGAAGTAGCCAATCATAGATTTTACCCCAGGTATTAGCGCCAACTGAGCCGTCGCTATAAACGGCATTGTCAAGCTGAAAATACTTGACGACTTCTTTTGTGTTGTTTCCAAAAGCTCCATCAATCCCATTATATCCCCCCAGCTTTGTGCGGCACGTATTATCATACGCATAGCACACTTCTTGGATGAGCCTCGAATTATACGAGGAGCTATTAGAGGTTACAGATGTAAGTGCGAGCCCACGGAAAAAATCCCTTTTGTCAGGGTAGTTTGTTGCAAGTGCGGAAATGCTTGTAAGAACGACAAGCATCACCATAACAACAGTAATTAAGCGTTTCATACCCTACTCCTTTCATAAACCATTGAAGTAAACAGAGAAAAGTGCTACACTCCACATATGCCCTTGCAGAATGCTATCGCCGCAAGGCGATGCGAGAGCCGCCCGCTCATAATTTGCAGGGGCATTTCACATGTGAACAATCATAGGCATTCCCCCTCCTTTGATATTTTGTTGGTTCGCCACTGGTGTCTGGTCTAATCTAGTGCTGTTCCTCTAGTGCTGTTCGTTCAGAGAGTTGCTTGATCTGCGTCCACAAAGCTGCATCGTCCGCATTCGCGGGTTGTTTATTAGTATAATAAAGGAATTAATATTGCACGTCAATCTTTCTGCCGAATATATAATAGAATATATTTTGACCAAGCATTTTCTCTGTGGCTGCTGAACCTGAATCATTCAAAGTATCCGCATATCCATGCTTTAGCTCCTGAAAAAAGCCCATGCAACGGTTCCATGCGCGGCACGGGCTTCACAAAACCCTTTTTTGTCCCCTGGCGCTTCACCACGCCCGGAAGAACGCCACGCAGCCCTGCTCCGCCGCAGGCTGGAAGCCAAGCGAGCGGTAAAAGCGCACGGTTTTTTCCGTGTCGTCCGTCAGGAGCACCTTTTGGTAAACGTCCGGATAGAGCGCCAGCAAACGGCGCGTGAGCGCGGAGCCAATCCCCCGGCGCTGGTATTCAGGCAGGACGAGGAGGTCCTGAATATAGAGGATCGAGCACCCGTCCCCGACCGCGCGGATAACGCCCACAAGCGTTTCGCCGTCATATGCCGCGAGGGTTTTGAGCGAATTGGCATATGCCTGCTCCAGCATTTCTGCATGCCCGGTATAATTCGTCCAGCCCACGCTACCATAAAGCCGCAGCAGCTCATCCAAACGGAACGGCCCGTATTCCGCGATGCGGACTCCTCCCATGCAGGTTCCCTCCTTGTTTTATGAGTTTGCGTCAAAATCGAAAAGGCCGCGCCGCAGTGCTTTCCGCGCGGCGCGGCCCATGCTTCAAAGCGTGTCCGGTTACTTTGCCTGGCTCACTGCCACTGCGCAGGCGACCGTCGCGCCCACCATCGGGTTGTTGCCCATGCCGATGAGGCCCATCATCTCCACGTGCGCCGGCACGGAGGAGCTGCCCGCGAACTGCGCATCGCTGTGCATGCGGCCCATGGTGTCCGTCATGCCGTAGGAAGCAGGGCCGGCGGCCATGTTGTCCGGGTGCAGCGTGCGGCCCGTACCGCCGCCGGAAGCGACGGAGAAATACTTTTTGCCGTTTTCCACGCACCATTTCTTGTACGTACCCGCAACGGGATGCTGGAAGCGCGTCGGGTTCGTGGAATTTCCGGTGATGGAAACGTCCACGTTCTCGCGGCGCATGATAGCGACGCCTTCGCTCACATCGTCCGCGCCGTAGCAGCGCACCTTCGCGCGTTCGCCGTCGCTGAAGGCCGTCTCCTTGGTAACGGTTAGCTCGCCGGTGAACTCGTTATATTCCGTCTCCACGTGCGTGAAGCCGTTGACGCGGCTGATGATGTAAGCCGCATCCTTGCCAAGGCCGTTCAGGATGACCTGAAGCGGCTCACGGCGCACCTTGTTCGCCGTGCGGGCAATGCCGATCGCGCCCTCCGCGGCGGCAAAGCTCTCATGCCCCGCGAGGAACGCAAAGCAGCGCGTTTCCTCCCGGAGGAGCATCGCGCCCAGGTTGCCATGCCCGAGGCCGACCTGGCGCTGATCCGCCACGGAGCCGGGGATGCAGAACGCCTGCAGGCCTTCGCCGATGGCCTCCGCGGCTTCCGCCGCGCTCTTCACGCCCTTTTGCACGGCGATGGCCGCGCCGAGCGTATAGGCCCAAACGGCGTTTTCAAACGCGATGGGCTGGATGCCGAGGACGATCGCGCGCACGTCGACGCCCTTTCCCTTCAGGAGCGCCTCCGCAGCCTCAAAGCTCTCGATGCCGTATTGCGCCATCACGCCCTTGATCTTATCGATTCTTCTTTCGTATCCTTCAAACGTAACCATGGCTCTACCTCCTTACTGTTGGCGGGGATCGATGACCGTCGCGGCTTCGGCAAAGCGGCCATAGGTGCTGATGTTCTTCTCGTAAGCGTCCTTGGGGTCAACGCCCTTCTTGATCGCGTCCATCATCTTGCCCAGGTTCACGAACTTATAGCCGATGATCTCGTTGTTCTTGTCGAGGCCAAGGGCGAGGACGTAGCCCTCCGCCATCTCGAGGTAGCGCGGGCCCTTCGCGCGCGTGCCGAACATCGTGCCGATCTGGGAGCGCAGGCCCTTGCCAAGGTCCTCGAGCCCCGCGCCGATGGCAAGGCCGTCCTCGGAAAACGCGCTCTGCGTGCGGCCGTAAACGATCTGCAGGAACAGCTCGCGCATAGCGGTGTTGATCGCGTCGCAGACGAGGTCGGAGTTGAGCGCCTCAAGGATGGTCTTCCCGGGCAGGATCTCGCTCGCCATGGCGGCGGAGTGCGTCATGCCGGAGCAGCCAAGCGTCTCGATGAGCGCCTCCTCGATGACGCCGTTTTTGACGTTGAGCGTCAGCTTGCATGCGCCCTGCTGCGGCGCGCACCAGCCTACGCCGTGCGTAAACCCGCTGATGTCGGTGATCTGCTTTGCTTTGACCCACTTGCCCTCCTCCGGGATCGGAGCCGGGTCATGCTTTGCGCCCTTTGCGACGCAGAACATCTCTTCAACTTCGCGCGAATATTGCATGTGATGCCTTCCTCCTTCGGATATTCAAAATTTCATTTGTCTCTTCCAGCGCACAGAAACCCAATCTATGCCAATATTAGTATACCACAATCCCTCGGAAATCACCGCATAAGTTTTTTTCGGAAGGTCCGGGTTCGGTATAAGTTTCACAATGCGGCCGCACACTATTTGCCCGGCGGGACACGGCTCCCGCGCATGCGCGCCGTCAGCGCCCGGATGAACGGCGAAGGCGCAAGCGCCCCGCAATACCCGCGCGCCGCTGTGACGAGTTCAAGCGTATCCTGCGCGCGCGTCACGCCCACGTAAAACAGACGGGCCTCCTCTTCCTCCGCCGCTTCCATGCCGGGCATATCCATGCCGGGCATATCCATGCCAGGCGCGTCCGCGTCCCGCTCGGCGGGCAGAATGCCGTCAAACAGGTCGATAAGGTACACCCGGCCGAACTCCCGGCCTTTCGCGGCGTGGATGGTGGAAATGGTCACGCGCGCGCCGGGCTGCGCCTCGTTCTCCCATGCGCTCAAGCGCTCCGCGCAATCGAGCAGCGCGGCGGGCGTTTTGCAGCGCTCCGCCAGCACGCAGAGGATGTCCAGCTTCTGCCAGTCGTCCGCCGTGTCCGGCGCGCCGTTTGCCACATACCATGCCTCCCGGGCGGCGAGCGGCGGTGAAAGCCGCGCAATCGCCCGCAGTTCTGCGATGCGTTCCCGCACGCGCTGTTCCCGCCGCGTCCCGGCGCAAAGCGCCGCCAGCACCTCGAGCGGCGGGCGGCCGTCTCCCTTGGCCCGGGCAGCGCGCACCGCCTCGCATTCTGCGCGGGAGGCATATACGCCGAGCCGGTGATACACCTGTGCAAAGGCGCTCTCGCTCTCTGGATGCAGCGCAAGGCCGAGCACGCCGAGCGCATGCCGTACCCGGGCGCAATTAAAGTATTCCGCCGCCCGGTCGCCCCGCGCTTCAAAGGGAATGCCCGCCTCCATCAGCGGCCCGATAAGCGGCAGCGCGGATTCGTTGTTGCGGTAAAGGAGGGCCGCCGTCTCCCCCGGCGGCAGCGCCGCAAGCTCCTTTACAAGATAGGCGTACTGCGCCTTCCTGTGCAGGAATTCCGTCACGCGGATCGCTGCGCCCGCTGGCTTCGCGGCGCGCATGCGTTTTTCGTTGCGGTGCTTGTTGCAGCGGATGAACCGCTCCGCCGCAGAGGCAATCACGCCGCTCGAGCGGTAATTCGTCTCCAGCCGGAGGATGGCCGCGCCGGGGTAGATCTCCGCAAAGCGCAGGAAGATGTCCGGGTAAGCGGCGCGGAAGCCATAGATGCTCTGATCCTCATCCCCGACCATGAAAAGCTCGCCCGTCTGCGCAAGCAGATAGATGATCCTGTGCTGCACATAGGAGGTGTCCTGCGCCTCGTCCACATTCACATAGCGGTAGCGCGCTCGGAGCGCCGCGAGCAGCTCCGGCTCCCGCCGCAGCAGGCGGTACGCCATGCAGAGCTGGTCGTCAAAATCCATGCGCCCCCGCCTGCGGTTCTCCGCCTCATAGGCCCGGTAAAGCGCCGGGAAGTCCACGCCCTCCAGCTCGGTCTGCTCGATCTGCTCTTTTGTGAACAGCATGTTTTTCACATAGGTGATGCGCCCGTCTATGGCTTTGAGCAACGCATCGTCCGGGTATTCGGCGTCCGGGAACAAAGCGAGATGCAGCGCCCGCAGCGCGCCCCGCCGCTCGGCAAGGAGTTCCGGCAGCGCCGCACCCACACGTGCGCAATGCGCGGCGAGGATGTTCCGGCAAAGGCTGTGGATCGTGCGGAAGGCTGGCGTTTCGGCCGGGGCGAGGGCAAACGTTTCCGCGAAGCGGCGGCGCATCTCCGCGGCGGCCGCACGGGAGAAGGTGGTGGTCAGGACCTCCTGCGCGGGGACGCCCCGGCAAAAGAGCAGATACCCTGTACGCGCCGTGATCACAGTGGTTTTCCCGCTGCCCGGCACGGCAAGCAGGAGCGCGTGCCGCCCCGTGACGCGCATGGCTGCGCGCTGTTCCTCGTCGAGCGCGAGGTGAAACCGTTCCAAAAATTCCGTTTCTGTCATAGGTTTTCCCTTTGTTCCCAGCGTTTTCCTGTATCCCGCCGCGGCGGGCATGCACAAGCGCTATGCAGCGCGTGCGGATCGTGGTAAAATAGAAAAAAAGCTATACCATATCCCCCAAAATGCGGTATTAGGAGCGTTTTTCTTATGCGCGTAGCCTTGATCGCCCTGTTCGCGGCGCTTTCCCTCGTGCACCTGTACGCCTGCTATTTTAAGCACAACCGGCTGCGCGCGGTCACGAAGCCCGGCCTGCTCCTGCTGCTTGCCGTGTTCTACGCCGCCTATGCGCCCGCGTATAAGCCCTCCGTTTTTTTCGCGCTGCTGCTCGGCATAGCGGGTGATTTTTTCCTCATCACGGGCGGCAAGGAGCTGCGCTTCCTCATCGGCGCGGTTTGCTTTTCCATCGGCCATGTGCTGTACGCATATACCTTATATTACCTGACGGGCGCGTTTGCTGCAAGCCCGGCTCCTTGGTTGCCGCTCGCGCTTGCGCTTCCCTATGCCGTGGCTGTCGCGTTCGTGGCGCGCGGGCTGTTCCCCTATGTGCGGGAGCGGCATCTGCGCGCGCTGATGCCGGCTTATCTCGGCCTCGTCGGCGTGGTGAACGTCGGCGCATGGCTGACACTCATTGCGGCCATCCGCGCGGGCGCGATGGCGCAGGCGTTCGCCGCGTCGCTGCTCGTGCTCGGGGCGCTGCTGTTCCTCGTTTCGGACAGCGTGCTCGCCTGCGCCATGTTCATGCGCAAACCCTCGCGCGCAAGCTTCTGGGTGATGCTCACATACATCAGCGCGCAGGCGCTGCTGACCGCCGGGTTCATACTCTACTTTTAAAGAAGGGGGCGTTTGCATGCCACGCCATAGCCAAGCCGCGCTCTTCCTGCTCGGCATTCTGCGCGCGGAGACCGACACGGAACACCGGCTCAGCGCGCCAAAATTGCTTTTACGCCTCGCGGAACGCGGCATTAAAACCGAGCGCAGGAGCGTATACCGGGCCGTCGATGCGCTGCGCGCGCACGGTGCGCCCATCGAAAAAACTTCCACAGGATACTATTACGCCCACGCGGAGGAAGCGGACGCGCTTTACGCGCTCGTGGCGGCTGTCCAGGCGGCAGGGTTCCTCACGGACGCGCGCAAGGAAGCGCTGCTGCGCACGCTCAGCAGTTTTTACGGCGCGCATGCAGCCTCCGCTGCATGCGCCAGCGGGGCGGCCATTGCCGCGCCTTCCGCAGCGGACGACGCTCAGTTTGTCGCCATGCAGTCGGCAGGCCGCGCCATCGCCGCGGGCGCACAGCTCACGTTTTTGGCCCCGCTGCCGGAGCCGGGCGGTGCAGCCCGGCTCCGGGTGAACCCATACGCTGTCGCGCTTGCGCAGGGGGCGTTCTGGCTCATCTGCAACGTCGAAGGGGAGAGCGGCCTTGCGCGCTTCCCGCTCGCGCCGCTTTCCGGCCTGCGGGAAGAGCCGCAGGCGCGCCGTCATTTTTCCGAAGTCAGCCCATACCGAACGCGTTTTGACCCGGAGGACGCCATGCGGCGCCTTTTGCGCTGACGCCGGATCCTCTTCTTCAAACCGGATCTGCCAGGCGCTTGACAAGTGCCAGGCGCTTGTCATATCCTTATAGTGCTATATTATTAGTATGGATGGCTATTCGGAAAAGCGGCCCACGTTTTTCTGAGCAGCCGCTTGTTTATGTTTGGAGAACGAATGCGATGTCAGTGAAACGATATGAAATGGATATGTGTTCGGGGCCGCTGCTGAGCAAGATTCTGGCCTTTACCCTCCCCCTGCTCCTTTCGAGCGTGCTGCAGCTGCTGTTTAACGCGGCGGACGTCGTGGTCGTGGGCCGCTACGCCGGGAACACGGCGCTCGCGGCAGTCGGCTCCACGGGCGCGCTCATCAACCTCATTGTCAATCTTTTCATGGGCCTCTCCGTTGGCGTGAGCGTCACCGTGGCGCGCCACTACGGAGCGCAGGAATATGGCGACGTAAGCACGGCTGTGCATACCGCGATCCTCATGAGCCTCATTGGCGGCGTCGTGTCCAGCGTGTTTGGCTTCCTGCTCGCAAAGCCGCTGCTCGAGCTCATGGGCTCCCCTGCGGACGTCATCGACCAGGCCGCGCTGTATGTGCGCATCTACTTTCTGGGCATGCCTGCGTCCATGTTCTATAATTTCGGCAGCGCGATCCTGCGCGCCGTGGGCGACACAAAGCGGCCGCTGTATTACCTGAGCGTATCGGGTATGCTCAACGTGCTGCTGAACCTGCTTTTCGTCATCCGTTTCTCCATGGGCGTTGCTGGCGTTGCGCTTGCGACGATCCTTTCTCAGTATGTTTCCGCAACGCTCATCGCCGTCTGCCTCACGCGTTCGGAGAGCTGCTACCGGCTGCATTGGAACGAGCTTGCCCTGCACAAAGATAAGGCGCTGCCGATCATCCGCATCGGCCTGCCGGCGGGCCTGCAAAGCTCCATCTTCTCGGTCTCCAACGTGGTAATCCAATCCTCCGTGAACAGCTTTGGCTCCATCGCAATGGCTGGCAGCGCTGCCGCGGCAAACATTGAAGGGTTCGTTTACGTCTCCATGAACTCCGTCGCGCAGGCCTCGCTCTCCTTTGCAAGCCAGAACATCGGTGCACGGCAATATGAGCGCGTCGGCAAAATCTGCCGCACCTGCCTGCTGCTTGCGACGTTCTTCGGCCTCCTGCTCGGCAACGGGGTCTATCTGCTGCACGATGTGCTCCTCGGCTTCTATTCGCCAGATCCAGCCGTGATTGCGGCGGGCACAGTACGCCTTTCCATCATCGGCACCGCCTATTTTCTCTGCGGGCTTATGGATACGTTCGCCTGCACGCTGCGCGCAATGGGGAAATCCCTCCTGCCGATGATCGTGACGATCCTGGGCGCCTGCGGCCTCCGCATACTCTGGATATATACGGTGTTCCCGCTGGACCGCACGTTCTTTACGCTGTTCCTTTCCTACCCCATCTCCTGGGGCGTGACGGGCGCGGTACATGCGGTGTGTTACCTTTTCACAAAGCGCAGCATGCTCCAGCGCGCGCGGGAGGAAGGCGTTTTAAAACCGGCCAGCGTCTGACGCGCCGCGTTTTTCTTTACAATTCAGTGCAGCGCTGCGGTATGCTGCATACAGCGCGAGGGGGTGGGGTGCGATGCAGGCAGGGTTTGTTACGGTCGACGTACACGGGAGGACGAGGGCGCAGGCCAAGGTTGCCGTGGAGGCGGCGCTGCGCCGCTGCGGCCCTTCCGTCTACCGCCTGCGCGTAATCCACGGGTTCAACCGCGGCACCGGGCTTCGGGACATGCTCCATGCGGAATACGGCGGGGACGCGCGCGTGAAGCGCATCCTTCCCGGCGCGAACCCGGGCATCACGGAACTTGTGCTCCGCGAACTTTGATCTGGCCTACACAGGCAAACACAACAGGAGATTCGTATGAAAATCGTAATCGTAGGCGATGGGAAGGTTGGCTATACGCTCACCAAGCGCCTCTCGGAAGAAGGGCATGACATCGTCGTCATCGACAACAAGCGCAGCGTGCTGCTGCAATCCCAGGAATCGCTTGACGTCGCCGTCGTGGACGGCAACGGCGCAAGCGTAGAGGTACAGCGCGAGGCTGGCGTTGGGACGAGCGACCTGCTCATCGCCGCCACCTCGGGCGATGAAACCAACCTCCTCTGCTGCATGGTGGCGCGCAAGCTTGGCTGCCGCCACACCATCGCGCGCGTGCGCAACCCGGAATACGATCAGCAGACACGTTTTTTAAAGGAAGAGCTTGGCCTCTCCATGGTCGTGAACCCGGAAAAGGCTGCCGCGCTTGAGATCTACCGTCTGCTGCAATATCCTTCCTTCCTCAAGCGGGATTCTTTCGCAAAGGGCAGCGTGGAGCTGGTGGAGCTCAAGATTAAGGAGAGCAATGTGCTTGCGGGCACGCGGCTTGACCAGTTCCGTGCGCTCGCCAACGTGAATGCGCTCGTCTGCGCCGTGGACCGGGGCGGCACGGTCACGATCCCGAAAGGCAGCTTTTCCCTGCAGGTGGGCGACAAGCTCACCATTGCGACCGATGCGGGCGACCTTGTCCGCCTCATCAAAAACCTTGGCATTTACACGCCCAAGGCCCAGCACGTAATGATTGTCGGTGGCAGCCGCACGGCGAAATACCTGGCGCAGCGCCTCATCCGCAGCAAGGTGAAGCTCACCATCATCGAAAAGGATGAAAAGCGCTGCCTCGAGCTTTCTGAGAATCTGCCGGAGGCAACCATCGTCCACGGCAACGGCACGGAGCAGGAGCTGCTCATCGAGGAGGGCATACGCAAGATGGACGCGGTCGTCACGCTCACGGGCATGGATGAGGAGAACCTCATCGTTTCCATGTTCGCGGACTTCATCGGCGTGCCGAAATCCGTCACTAAGATCAACCGCACGGAATACAACAACGTTTACGAAAACAAGGGGATCGACAGCATCGTTAGCCCCAAACTTTTGACCACCAACGAGATCATCCGCTATGTGCGCGCGATGGATGACACCACCGGCGGCTCCGTCGTGACGCTTTACCGCATCGTGGACGGCAAGGCCGAGGCGTTGGAGTTCTCCGTGAAAAGCGACGCGCCCTGGATGGGCGTCCCGCTGCATAAGCTCAGGCTCAAGCCCAACATTCTCATCGCAAGCATCATCCGCGCGCGGAAGGTCATCATCCCCTCCGGCGGCGACGAGATCCGTAAGGGGGACTCCGTCATCGTCATAACCACAGCAGACCACGCAGTCGCAGAACTGCGCGATATTTTCATCAGGGACGACACATGAACATCAGAGCCATCGGATTTTACATCGGCCATCTGCTGCGGATCGAGGGTGTGCTGCTCGTGCCCGCGCTGCTCATTGCCCTGTTCCGCCACGAGCATGCATCGCTCAGGGCGCTCGGGATTACCATCCTCATCCTTGCGGTGCTCAGCATGGCGCTGCTTTCGCTTGGCCGCCGCGGCCCGTTCTGGAAGCGCCGGCGCGAGGCGGAGAACTCCCGCTCCGGCGAAGGCATCCACGCCCGCGAAGGGTTTGTGATCACCGCGCTTGGCTGGATCGCACTCTCGCTTTTCGGCGCGCTGCCGTTTTACCTCAGCGGCGCGATCCCGCATTTCATCGACTGCTGGTTTGAGACCGTGTCCGGCTTCACTACGACCGGCGCAACGATCCTCTCCGAGATCGAAGGGCTGCCCATGAGCCTGCTGTACTGGCGTTCCTTCACACACTGGATCGGCGGCATGGGCGTGCTCGTGTTCCTGCTTGCGATCATCCCGATGTCCAAGGGCAACGGGGAGACGTTCCACCTGCTGCGCGCGGAAAGTCCGGGGCCTTCCGTCGGCAAGCTCACGCCGACCATGCGCCACACGGCGCGCCTGCTTTACGCGATCTACGTCGCGCTCACCGTCATCATGATCGGCTTCCTGCTTGCGGGCGGCATGCCGCTGTTCGACAGCATCGTGCATGCGTTCGGCACGGCAGGCACAGGCGGCTTTTCCATCAAAAACGCGAGCATCGCAGCCTACGGCAGCCATTACCTGCAAACCACGATCGCGGTGTTCATGGTGCTTTTCGGCGTGAACTTCAACGTGTTTTACCTGATCCTCTGCAAGCGCGCCTCGCAGGCGCTGCGCAGCGAGGAGTTGCGCGCCTATCTCGGCATCCTTTTTGGCGCGACGGTGCTCATCGCGTTCAACATCCTGCCGCAGAGCCAATCCCTCGGCGATGCCTTCCACCACAGCTTCTTCCAGGTCGCTTCCATCATGACGACCACGGGCTTCTCCACGGTGGATTTCAACCTTTGGCCGGAATTCTCCCGCATGATCCTTATCGCGCTCATCATCATCGGCGCATGCGCGGGGTCGACGGGCGGCGGCATCAAGGTTGCGCGCGTCATCATCCTCGCCAAGGCGCTCACCGGCGAGATGCGGCGCATGCTCCGGCCCCGTACCGTGAGGGTCGTCTGCATGGACGGCAAGCAGCTGGACGACCATGTGATCCGCGGCGTATTCGCTTACATGACCGCGTTCATCGCCGTGTGCCTGCTTTCCATCCTCTGCATTTCGATTGAAAATTACGATATGGAAACTACCGTCACCTCGGTACTGACCTGCATCGGGAACGTGGGGCCCGGCCTCAGCATCGTCGGCCCGATGGGGAACTTCAGCCACTTTTCCCTGCTGAGCAAGCTCGTGCTCACCGCGGACATGCTGATCGGCAGGCTGGAGATCTTCCCGCTCATCCTCCTCTTCTCGCCGACGACCTGGAAAAGCAGGACTTGAAGCTCCAAAAAACGGGGGCCAATTTCTGAGGATTATTTGCGATCTTCGCATTGACAGGCCCCCGCCTTTTTGTTAAAA
>OHQR01000196.1_pt1 | contig 47685 bp, 49 predicted proteins | sample 1578191 | NCBI WGS metagenome assembly OHQR01 (sample SAMEA3879577, study PRJEB24766) | human gut metagenome | biome: human-associated habitat; feature: feces | place: USA | collected 1985/1987 | reverse complement strand
CGATCTGAATGATTTCTTTTAAATTGCGGATGAGCTGACCTTTATCCCATTTATTTTCTGCCATCAGCACAAAGCCTGCAAAACTTCCTGCCCTGTTTTTGCGTGCTTCAATCTCTTTAGCCTGTTCCATCCAATAAGTGCGCACCATTTCTACCATTGCCGCAGCTTTTTCTTCGGCTGTTGCGAGGTCATATTCTTCCATTTCGCTGAACACATGCCCGCAATGTTCGAGCCCATCGCCTTCATAACCGCCGCATACGCCAAGCAGCCACGCGCCGCCTGCTTCGGCACGGTATTTAAACAAATAATAAGTCATTTCATGCAGCTCAAAAGTGCCGGCACATTCAATTTCTGCCGGTTCGTGCCCAAGCTCCTGCGGGTGCGCCAGCCATTCTGCCATTGCTGCTTTTGCCGCCTGCATTTGTTCCATATTCATAGCTATTCCTCCTCATCTTCATCATTGTAAGCAAGTTCTATATCAATAAACTGCACTATCAGCTGGCAAACCTTGCCGTTTTCATCAAATCCCCAGTAAACCGGGTATGTGCCGTCGCCAAAGCCAGATTGAAGAAACGGAACGTGATAATCCGTACCGGGAACCTGCCAGTTAATCCAGTCTCCGCCATCACGCTGATACTGCGGATTTTGTTTGTAACTTTCTTTAAAAAAACCACAAAAATAATCATTATAAATCTCGCCGTCAGGATTTTCCTTTTCCCATTTTTCCTGCCATTCGGCAATAATTTTATTTATTCCGGCATCGCAGATACATCCCAAACCGGCATCTACATTAAAGCCAAAATATTCTCCTTCTTCAAAGTTTTCCAAATCTTCACTGCCAATAAGCGCCTCATAAAATTTTACAGCGCGGTTTTGGTTAAAACGCAGGCGCACAGCAGCATAACGCGCGCAATCACCATCATGCTGTTTAACAACGCAAACTTCCGTTTGATAACTTCCGGCAGGAGCCTGCACTAAATACGGAGTACAATTTTTATCAAGGTAAACCAAAGGGTCGGCAACTATTACTTTGCCGCTTGGCAAATCGCATAAACCAATATTCATAACATCCAAAGCCATTCCGGCAATTTCTTTTTCCTCAAAATACTTATTAAAATCTACCGCACTTTTAGTTTTTTCTTTTACTTTTTCATATAAAGCAAGCCATTCTTTAGTAGGTTCCATAAAAAGACCTCCTTTTAAAACATCAGCGTTAAGCTGCAAAATATAAGTATTAAACCGAGTGCGCCAAAAATAAGCCGGTACATGCCGCGGCTTAAAAGCTGTGCATCCGGCTTGCCGACCGGATTACACAGCCAGTTCCAGTTTTTCACCGCTCCAACAGCAAGCACAATGCCTGTAAAAAGTGTTATGTAATCACGGTATTCGGTTATAAAATCCGTTAAAGCCTTATCCATTTTATTCCTCTTCGTCCTTTATCTGTACCAGCCTGCCCCTTTTATTGCGCTCAAAAGCAGTACCATAAGGGCTGTTTAACAAAGGCAAAAGCTCCGGATACAAATTGCAGATAGTATTTAAATCGTAAATGCCATACTCTGCATCTTCACCGGCATAAACTTCATCCTCATCGCTTGCTTCAAAATACCAGCCGCTGTCCCAGCCTGTATCGTCGCTGTCAGGCTCTTCCCGCCAGCAAAAGCCTACCGTACAGCCGTCTTTTATAATCCGTTTGCTTATACGGCAATGCCGTGCTCCCTGCCAGTTTGGCAGCAGTTCTTTAAAATTGCTTTCATCAATAAACGGCTGCGCAGCATTTTCTTCTCCGCACAGTTTTTGCAATTCGGCAAAACGTTCTTCAATAATTTTTTCAACAGCCCGGCAATATTCGTCGCCCCAGGGCAAAAGCAGGTATGCCGCTTCTTCTGCGCAAGGCATTTGCCCTTTAAAATATTCTCTTGCGTATGCTTTTAAATCTTTAATAAAGGCGTAGGGCATGCTGCGGTTGCCGGTGTTGTACCAGTTGGCAAAACATACCCCTTTATAGTTGTAATCAATTATCATAAGCCTGCCGCCAAGTTCATCACGCACAAAAGCACGCAAATCATTAAGGCTGCCGCTTTTTACATTTATAGCCACGTCACCGTGCTGCTGTAAAAAAACGTCGCCCATTAAATTATGGTTTATGCACCAGCGCAGGTATGCCGCCATATGGCTGTATACTGCCAGTTCATCAACCGAAAGATTATGTTCCTGTATCAGTTTTAAATGCTCTGCGGCACAGTCCATTTCGCGGTCATCATAATTTAATATTTCTGCATCAGTAACAGCGTTTAAACGATTGGGATTGATGACTTCCAAAATTTCATCCGGGCATTTTTGCAATAATTTATCCATCCCGTTTTCCACTTTATAATCAAGTTCTTCTTTATAAAGCGGTATTGCCTGATAAAAATTTACTGCATCGCCATTTGGAAGCGTGCAGGCATAACTTGCTTCGCCAAAAACACCGGGGCTTAAAACAACAGCCGAACACAGCTTTGTACTCTCATCAAAGCTGGTAATATCGTCAAATTCAAGCGTTGAGCCCCAATCATAATACATTCCGTTATTAACAGGGCTGCGCGCCATAAATTTTAAAAAGCGTATAGGCCAGTACCACTTTTCGTCCTTTAGTGATTCTTCGTCAAGCTGCCAACCGGCCGGCAGGTTAATTAAAAGCTCGGCACGTTCCAATTGTTCGTTTTTCAGCTCATCAGGCACTTCCATTTTATGCGCACCCATGCCGCAGGTTACCAACGTATAATATTCGTGTTCCGCCCGTGGCGGAATAACATAAATATCCACGTGAATATCAGGCGATGCCAATTCATGCATTACGCGGTCGTACTTGCCGAAATATTTTTCAATATGCGCCCCAACACTCTGCATTTCTTCAAAACTGTAAACTTCCGGTTCTCGGTAATTTTCTTCAATATATTCTTCGATGGTTTTAATTAAATTTGCCGCGTCTTCGTCATCAGGTTTTAACTGCTGCCATTTGCGTGCATAGGCCAGCGCTTCCAGCTCGCGCCCGGATGTCATCCACAGGGCGTAAGCCATACGGCAGTTCCAATACCAGTCATCCAGCCCTTGCAGGCGCACACTTTCAAAAATATTTACGGCTTTTTCCAGCAAAAATATATCTACGCCGTCCTCGTTTGCTTTGGAATTATTATCGCCAAGCACGCCCAAATTGCTGTAAGCCCTGCCCAAAAGCACGGTCAGTTCGTAGCCGCGTTCTTCTTCCGGTATGGCTTCAATGGAATCAACACATTTTTGATATTCATTTGCTTCATTCCACTCCACAATTTTTTTAAGTAAATCGTTCATACGGCCTTCCCCTTTCAAACAGCCTGCGCCAAAATACAAAAGGACACCCTGCTGTCTGCGTTAAGCATAAACAGCAAAGCGTCCGTTAATTTTATTGTTAATATTAAGTGCATAACAAAGTGCCGGCCTTAAGTTATAACGCCGCTTTGCCTGCCTGATGATTACACAGCCCATAATCTTTGCCGCTCCTTGTTATACTTTATTTAATTATACTAAACTTTAAAGTTTTAAACAATGTTCTAACCCATTTTGGCAAAGTAATATTTAACAGCCACGGCCTGAGCGGCAAGCAAAACGGCCAGCAGGTAAAATACCTGCGTTATGCCGAAACCATGTGCAACAAAGCCTAAAACAGCCGGCCCTAAAATTACGCCGGTGTAACCCATACTGGTTATTGCCGTTACAGCTGCGTTAATTGGCATAACTTTCTGGTATTTTGTCAGCGAATAAATTGTTGGCACTATGTTGGCAAGCCCTAATCCCATAAGTACAAACCCAAGCTGAATGGCATAAAAGTTTTCCAAAAAGATAACGCTTAAAAAGCCAATAGCGCCGATAACACTGCCAAAAACCAATGTTTTTTCTTCGCCAAGCACAGCTACTATTTTATCGCCCAAAAGGCGCATACACAGCATTGCTACCGAAAAAACGGCATAGCCTACGCCTGCAAGCGAAAGCTCGGTATTTTTTACTTCTGTAAGCAAAACGCCGCTCCAGTCCATAACTGCACCTTCGCCCAAAAATGTTATGCACGCCAGCACGCCGAAAAACACTACTATGCCTTTGGGAACAGCAATTGGTTTTTCGTTGCCAGCACCTTTAAAGTTTAAAAAGTGGCGGCTGTAAATTACTGTAAACACTATTACTATAAGGCTGTGTATGGCGGCAATAACTGTTATGCCAAGCCCTGCTTTAGCCAAAAGGCTGAATAAACCTGCACCGGCAAAGCAGCCAACGCTCCATAAAGCGTGCATGCCGCTCATCATACGCTTTTTAGAAGCATTTTCTACGATAACGGCATTAAGGTTCATATTAACGTCTATGCAGCCCATTGCCGCGCCAAAAACCGCAAGAAATACCAAAAAGCCCCAAATATTGCCAAGCAGTGATAAAATTATTAAATCCGCCGCCATAACGGCAATAGCGGTACGCAAAACTTTTTTGCAGCCATAACTGCGGCTTAACATACCTGCCAGCGGCATAAAAATAAAAGCACTGATGCCGATGCTTAATAACAGCATGCCTAATACATCAGCGCCTATTTGCAGTTTATCTTTAACTGCCGGTATCATTGGCGCCCAGGTGGCAACCGCAAACCCGCTGATAAAAAATGCCATGCGCGCGGCCATCTGCTCTTTTTTGCCTACTTTATAGACCGATAAATAATCATCTACTAATCCCATTAATTAACCTCCGGTTAAGGCTTGCAAATTCCGCATGGGCTGTAGCCTTTGCTGATTAATTCGGCACGCCGCCCTTTAAAGTTTTCCTTATTTTTAACGCTAATTTTTTCTGCGCCGCTGCAATCAGGTTTATGAAACTTTTTGCTGCCGTTATTTAACACATAGCTTTGTACTGCGTAATCATCGGCAGTTGGGCATACTTTTGGCTTATTGCCGGCAGTTTTTGCCGTTTGCTGCCCTTCTGCCAGTTTGCTTTTGCCGTCTGCATAGTTAATTTCCACGCCCGGCTGTACATTATAACAAAAAACATTAAAGCTTATGCCTGCACCTTTATCCTCTACGGACATTGCCTCCATCTGTACGCCTGACGCCACAAGGTTATTGCCGTTAAACACCGGCGTTACACGGTATAAAACATGGTTGCCCGTTTCTTTAATATAGTCGGCCACCATATTTTCAAACGGCAGCATGCCATCTACATTCATATAGCGCGTTCCGGTTATTAAATTGCGTTCGTTGGCGTTTTCAGCCGTAAGCTGATAGCCAATTAAATGGCAGCGGTTATAAAGATACTTACCGTCGACAAAATCGTATTTTGCCGTCTGCCAGCCGCTCGGCTTAACCTGGCCAATGCTGCCGCGCTTTTCTTTAGGCATAGTTTCTTTGGATACATTGGCAAACGCCGTGCCGCAGCGATTTAAACTATCCAGCCGGCTGTATTTTTCAAATGATTTTTCTGTTAAATCAGCCTCGGTAAAATTTGGCTTATTGCCGTTAATTGCAATAAAGGGCTTGCCGCTGTACGCAGGTACAGAAGCAATACCGGCGGCGTTAACGGAACTGCCTGCCGGTGCGGCGGCATTGCTGCCTTTTTGCCCGCAGCCGCTTAAAACAAGGCTTACAGCCAGCATTAAAGAACAAATTACAGCAAATATTTTTCTCATTTTACGTAAATTTCCTCCGTAATTTTATCGTGGGATGAACCGGCAAAATCATTGCTCTCTTTAAGATGCCAGTTTTTTAAATCAATGTCAAAATATAAATCTGCTGGATAAACCCGATTCCACCTGTACAAAATAATTTTCTGCATTTCTTTTTCATAAGGCTTAACGCTGATGTTTTCGGCAAAGCAATAATCATCACTGTCTGCTTTTGCCATAAAATCCTCATCAACGGTTATGCCTTCAGCAGTTTCATCAAACTGCCCGCGGCTGTATGCGTTCATCCATAGTTTATGCGCGCCGCAAAGCTCCAGCAGCCGCGCACGCAAAACCCTGTCCATACTCTGGCGGCGGTTATTAAAAAGCATGCCTAAATTATCATCAACGCAAGCAATTAAAATCATTTTTATACCCTTCCATGCTGTTTATTATATTCATCATAACTTTTTAAACGCTCTGACAGCGTACCTGTATGCAGTTCAAAAAGGTGATAGTCATAATCATAAAAATACAAAGAACGCCCTTCTCCCTCTATACGGCTGCGCCCTTCCCTAAAGGTTAAGCCAAGAGTTTCAATACGTTTTTTATATTCATCATATTCCTTTTCATCAATTTTAAAAGCTATGTGGTTATAGGTTGTTTCCTTTAAAGATTCACCCTGCATAATCACCAGCCACAAACCATCAATATCAAAAAATCTTTCCTGCGACAGCGAAAAAGTATTCTTGCCGCTGTCGTATATAACTTTAGCATCAAACAGCTGCTGCAACATAACTGTTGTACGTTCAATATCGTGTACAATAAAAGTAATATGGCTTATTTGCATAAACTGCCTCCTTAAACAAACCATTTTCATCATAGCATTATAAAAAACACTTTGCAAGTTAAGTTTTTAAAAGAATACAAAAATCCCCGGCAGGATTTTCCCACCGGGGACTGATTATTTACCGTTAAGCTATTAGTAGTTTACTTTGCGCAGTTCAAAATATGCTTTCGGATGGTCGCAAACAGGGCAAACTTCCGGAGCTTTTTCAGCAATTACAATATGGCCGCAGTTGCCGCAAATCCAAACCTGTTTTTCTTCGCGTTTAAATACACGGTCATTTTCAATGTTGGCAACCAGTGCATTGTAGCGTTCTTCGTGTTCTTTTTCAATTTTACCAACTTCTTCAAACAGCATGGCAATATAATCAAAGCCTTCTTCTTTTGCTACTTTGGCAAATTCGGCATACATTTCGGTCCATTCATAGTTTTCGCCTGCTGCTGCGTCTTTAAGGTTGGTTAAAGTATCGGGCAGGCTGCTGTGTGCTACGCCGCCGCTGGTTAAAAGTTTAAACCAGATTTTAGCATGTTCTTTTTCGTTGCCTGCGGTTTCTTCAAAAATATTGGCAATCTGGTTATAGCCTTCTTTTTTTGCAATACCTGCATAATAGGTATATTTGTTTCTTGCCTGAGATTCACCAGCAAATGCTGCCTGCAAGTTTGCTTCGGTTCTGCTTCCTTTAAATTCCATTGTTCATACCTCCATAAAATAAATTTTATTTGTGCTTCTGCACTTATTGTGCTTCTTTTGCCTCAAGCTTCTGGCAATCGGGGCACAATCCATTAAAAACAATATCATGGCTCTGCATTTTAAAGCCGGTTACTGCGGCAACCTTTTCGTCAAGGTCTTCCATGTAATCCATATTCTCTACATTCATAAATTTTCCGCAATGGGAACATTTAATGTGGTAATGCTTGGTAAGCATATGGTCAAACCTGTCTGCGCCGCTGGGTACGGAAACCTTATTTAAAAGCCCGCTTTCCACAAGCGAGTTAAGGTTGCGGTACACCGTTCCCTTACTGATATCGGGATATTCCATGGTTATGCGTTCATAAACCTCGTCAGCCGTGGGATGGTCCGCCAGGAAGCGTACTGCAGCAATAACAAGCTGTCTTTGAATAGTATTACGTTTCATTCTGCCTCTCCCTTCTAACAAAACTTATTCTCAATTACAATTATATACCCAAAAGAAATCTTGTCAAGCAAGTTTACTATTTTTTCACGTATGAACGGTTTTTCCTTTAAAATTACAGCATTTTTCAGTAAGCGCCTGCTTATCATTCACGTGTGTTTTTAATAAATAATGTTTTTCATTTATCAGCTTTAGTTATTTAAAAATTTTAAAAACTTTTATTTGATTGCTAATGAGTTTTGGTAGTGATATAATAAATTTGCAGTTAGTCATAAGTAATCAAAGGAGAAAATTAAATATGGAAGCTATTACTTTAAATAATCTGGCTATCGGGCAAAAAGCCACGATTATTACAGTTGGCGGTGAAGGCATTTTGCGCCGCCGCTTTTTAGATATGGGGCTGACCCCCAAAACAAGGGTTATGGTGCGTAAAAGAGCACCTTTAGGCGACCCTATCGAAATTTTTCTGCGCGGCTATGAGCTGACCCTAAGGCTGGATGACGCTAAAAAAATTACCGTGCAGCCGGAGGAAGCATGAAACTTACATTTGCACTTGTAGGAAACCAGAACTGCGGCAAAAGCACGCTTTTTAACTATCTTACCGGCAGCAAACAGCACGTCGGCAACTTTCCCGGCGTAACGGTGCAGAAAAAGGAAGGCATTTTGCTGAAGGATAAGGATATTACCGTTATTGACCTTCCCGGTATTTATTCCCTTTCGCCTTATACCTCCGAGGAAATTGTTACGCGTGATTTGCTTTTGCGCAACAAGCCGGATGTTATTGTTAACGTTCTTGATGCTACCAATATTGAACGCAGCTTGTATTTATCATTGCAGCTTATAGAGCTTAATACGCCTATGGTAATTGCCCTTAATATGATGGACGAATTGCAGGCAAGCGGCGGCAGTATTGATATTAAAACACTTGAAAAAAAACTCACCATACCGGTAATTCCAATAACGGCCAATTCAGGTGCGGGTGTTGATGAACTTATCCGCCGCGCAAAAAACGCCGCTGAAACTCATCAGCTGCCTGAGCGCCTTGACTTTTGTTCCGGCCCGGCACATATAGCAATTCATTCCATCGCCCACTTAATTGAACCTAAAGTACGCAAAAAAGGCTTGCCGCTGCGTTTTTCGGCAACAAAGCTCATTGAAGGCGATGACCTGTTAACCAAAGAACTGGAATTAACGGAAAACGAACAGGATATTATAGGCCACTTTGTTACAGAGCTTGAATCCGCAGCAGATACGGATAAAGAAGCCGCTTTGGCAGACATGCGCTACACCTATATTGAAGAACTGTGCAGCCAGACCGTGCATAAGCCAGATGAAAGCGTTGCCCAGAAGCGTTCTGTAAAAATGGACCGCTATTTAACAAATAAATACCTGGCGATACCTATTTTCCTTTTAACAATGTTTACGGTGTTCTGGCTTACCTTTGACGTTATAGGCGCAGAATTAAGCAATTTGCTGGAGCTTGGCATTGCCGCCGTAACAGATGCGGCTGATGCAGGTTTAACAGCAGCCAACGTCAGCGCGCCTATTCACTCGCTTATTATCGACGGCGTATTTACCGGCGTTGGCAGCGTGCTTTCGTTTTTGCCAACTATCGTAACGCTGTTCTTCTTCCTCTCTCTTTTGGAAGATACAGGTTATATGGCGCGCATAGCCTTTGTAATGGATATGCTGCTGCGTAAAATAGGGCTTTCCGGTTCATCTTTTGTACCAATGCTTATCGGCTTCGGCTGCAGCGTACCGGCAATTATGGCAACACGCACTCTTGCCAGCGAGCGTGACCGCAAAATAACAATTATTTTAACGCCTTTCATGTCGTGCAGCGCCAAACTTCCGGTTTACGGCGTTTTTATCGCGGCTTTCTTTGCCGAAAACCGTGCACAGGTAATGATGTACCTGTACCTGACAGGCATTTTAATTGCTATTTTGTCGGGCCTGCTTTTAAAAGCCTTTGTATTTAACGGCCAGCCTGTTCCGTTTGTAATGGAACTGCCTGCTTACCGCCTGCCTACCGCAAGAAGCATCGGCCTGCACATGTGGAGCAAAGCCAAAGACTTCCTGCACAGGGCCTTTACCATTATCTTCCTTGCAAGCATTGTTATCTGGCTGCTGCAAAGTTTTGATACGCGTTTTTACATGGTAGAAAACCCCGCCAACAGCATGCTTGCCCAAATCGGTTCTTTTATAGCACCTGTTTTTGCTCCGCTTGGCTTTGGCGACTGGCGTGCGGCAACGGCATTAATTACCGGCATTACCGCCAAAGAAGTTGTTATAAGTACGCTTTCCGTTCTTACCGGCAGCGGTGATGAGCTTACCGGCAGCGAATTGCAGAACCTTTTCTCCCCGCTTACGGCGCTCAGCTTTTTAACCTTTGCCCTGCTCTACCCACCCTGTGTGGCGGCGCTTGCAGCAATAAAGCGTGAAATGAACTCCGGCATTGCCACTATTGCCATTATGGCTTACGAAATATGCGTTGCCTGGCTGGCAGCCTTTACGGTTTACCATATTGGTTTAATGCTCGGTTTTAACTGATTATAATAACTGTCAATTCCTAATGTAAGTTTTTAAGGCTTGCATTAGGAATTTTTTATTTTGAAAATTATAAAACAAAAACCGCCATACATATTTGTACGACGGTTTTGTAAATGATATATGTTTTATCCTTCAATCATGGGCACGGTGTTAGCCGCATGCTGCATTACATTAATGGTGTAATCGGTTTTGCCTTCGGCTTTTAATTTTTCCTGCGCCAGCTGCCATGCTTCTTCAATGGTTGCAACAGGAATCTGGCCTGTTTTTCTTGCAGCTTCAAAGTTTTCGGGTTTAGTTACAAGATAAACAGTGTTTTCGTGGCACAGGCTGGCCAGTACAAAAGCTACGTAGAACGGAATGGAGAATTCTTCACGCAGCGCTTTTTCCATATCCGTTAAATTATCAAAACGGAAACTTTCCATATATGCTGGCGGGTCATTAATTTCACGTGCTTCAAGCGCAGCAATTAAAATACCGCCTTTTTTAAGTGCAAGTGCGGAAGTATCATAAGTTTTGCTGCCCTGATACAGGTTAATGTCTTTCGGGAAACCGCCCGGAGAAGCAATTACCACATCTGCTTTTCCTTTGGCTTTAACGCCCTGAATTTTTAATACTTCTTTAGTACCTTCCAGCCATGCATCATACCAGTGTCCGCCAACGATTTTGGCAAAATCGCCGTCATTGTCAAGCACGTTGTTTACCAAAAAGCACGGGTTGATAAATTCGCAGGCAGCGCAAAGTTCTTCATGGAAACGGTTGCCTTCGATATTTGCAGTGCAAACACCAGGATATACGCCGCCGCCAAATTCATCGGCAAGTGCCAGAGAGTGGTGTTTTTGAATGGTTTCTTCACTGGCAACACCCGGAAGAATGCTTTTGCGGCCGCCGCCGTAACCCGCAAGCAGATGTACGGTAATACCGCCGGTTAAAATTACTTTATCGGCATCGGTTACATGCTTGTCAATCCATACCGGCACGCCGCGCGGAGTATCGCCTACATGCACGCAGACAGATTCTTTGCTGCTGTGCTGGTAAATTTTAATGCGGTCTACTACTTCCTGACCGCAGACAATTACGTCTTCCTCGTGAGTTTGCGGACGGTGCGTGCCCTGTGCAACAACGATGCTGATATCTTCATCGGGAATGCCTGCAAGATTCAGTTCATTAACAATATGAATGAGAATTTGGTCTGTATGCACAAGGCGGGTAATATCACTTACAACAATTGCTACTTTTTCGCCCTTGTTAACGCACTGCTGCAAAGGTTTGCTGTTAATAGGCTCGCGCATTGCTTTTAAAACTGCCGCTTTTACGTCAGTAATTTTTTCGCTTTCGTTGCCTTCAATTACCTGCAGAATGTGTTCTTCCGGCAGTGCAACTTCCTGAAAACCGTCACCAAAACCAAATTTAAAATTTTTTAATGCCATAATCATCTTCCTTTCCCCTAAAAAGCATTTATATTAAAAAATTGAAAACATTAATCAAAAAACGGAATGGTTGCCATGCCGTGCGGAATAATATTAACGGTATAATCTTCCCTGCCGACAATTTTTTCAGCCATTGCCATTGCTTCCTGCAAGGTTGCTACCGGTACGGCGCGCGTTTTGCGTGCTTTTTCAAAGTTTTCCGGCTTGGTTACCAAAATTATGGTAAAACGTTCAGCAAGGCAGCAGGTATAAAAGGCTACATAAAACGGAATGCTGAAACCATCGCGCACATCCTGCTCCATCTGTTTTAAATCGTCATAATGGAAGCAGTTGAAAAATACAGGCGGTTCGGCAATATCCTCACATTCCAGCACCGCAATAATAACGCCGCCTTCTTTTAACGCCATTGCCGCAGGCACATAAGCCTTCATTCCCTGATAAAGGTTCATGTCACGTGGAAAACCGCCGCCGCTGCTGATTGCAATATCGGCCTTGGCTTTGGCTTTTACACCCTGCTGTTTAGTTACAATGCGTGTGCCTTCCAGCCATGCTTCATGCCAGTGGCCGGCTGCAACTGCATAAAAATCGCCGTCAGCATCCATAATGGCATTTACCAGAAAACAGGGATTCAAAAGCGCCGTTGCATCGCACATATCGTCGCTTACGCGGTTATCACATGTTTTGGCAAGACAGGTATCCGGATTTATGCCGCCGCCAATCGTATCGCTTAACGCCATAACATGGTTATGGTTAATTGTTTCAGCAGCTGCAATGCCAGGCAGCACACTTTTGCGCCCGCCGCCGAAACCGGCAAACAAATGAGGTGTAATACCGCCTGTTAAAATTACCTTGTCTGCCTCAACGGCGCGCTTATCAAGGTACACCGGGGTACCGCGCCTTGTTGTGCCAAGATACACGTTTTTATCCATATCGTAAGCATCATGGTCATAAATTTTCAAGCGGTTGTATAAATCTTCGCCAACAATAATTTTCTTTTCTTCGTCTGTATTGGCCCTGTGCGTTCCTGCCGCAACAATAACGGAAATATCCGCATCCGGTATGCCGCTGTTGTTAAGTTCTTCCACCACAATGGGCAGATATTCGCTTGTTCTCGTCCACGCGCGCGTTATGTCGCTTACCAGAATTACTACCTTATCGCCCTGCTTTACCACTTCGCGCAGCGGCGCAGAACCGACAGGATTACGGACGGCATCCAGCACAGCCTTTTTTAAATCGGTTATTTTTTCACCCGGCGCGGCGTCGATAATCTGCAAAACTTTGCTTTCATCAAGCATTACGCTTTGCTCGCCTTTGCCGTATTTCAGTTTATATTCCTTCATGCTTCCTCACTTGTCCAAAATAGGGAGCGTTGCCGAGGCATGCCCCATAACGGTAATTGTATAGTCTTTTTTATTTTTTTCAGCAAGGTCAGCCTGCACCATATTCCACGCTTCTTCAAGCGAAGCCACGGGAATCTGCCCGGTAGCACGTACAAATTCAAAGTTTTCCGGTCTTGTTACAAGATAAGTATGCAGCGAATTTACAATGCATCTTGTTTTAAACGCCACAAACGCCGGAATGGAAAAATCGGCGCGCACTTCTTTTTCAAAGCTGAGAATATCGGATTTGGAGAACCAGTCTGTAAAAATAGCAGGTTCTTTAATATCGGGGCAATCCAGCGTTAAAATTAAATAGCCGCCGGGTTTTACCGCAAAAACAACGTTCATATGGGCTTTGCAGCTCTGGTACAGGTTTATATCTTTCGGGCTGCCGCCTGCCGAAGCGATAACGACATCTGCCTGCTCTTTAATATGCACGCCTGCCATTGCCAAAAGGTCATGGCAGCCTTTTTCCCACGCTTTATACCAGTGCCCGGCAACAACTTCATGCAGGTCGCCTTCGGGGCTGAACACCATGTTTACCAAAAACGCAGGGTTAATTTTTGCACATACTTCCGTCATATCCTCGTGCAGCGGGTTATTTTCCAAAACGCCTGTTTCGCATAGCGGATTGCAGCCTGCACCAACTTCATCTGCCAGTGCCATAGCATGGTTGTGCATAATGGTAGCGTGGCCGCTTACGCCCGGCATAACAGCTTTGCGCCCGCCGCCAAAGCCTGCCATCGGATGCAGCGACACGGCACCGGTAATAATAATTTTATCGGCTTCTGCCACTGTTTTATCAATTAAAATTGGTGTGCCGCGGCTGGTAACGCCAAGGTCAACCAGTTCTGCGTTATTGCGGCAGTCATGCTGATGAATTTTAATGCGGTTTACAATTTCCTGCCCGCAAACCAACACATCTTCTTCCGGCGTATGGGCACGGTGCGTGCCTGTTGCAACAACAATGGTGATATCTTCATCAGGCACGCCGCCTGCATTAATTTCATCAATAACAACAGGCAGAAAATCGGCAGTACGCACAAGGCGTGTAATATCGCTTACAATAACGGCAACCTTATCGCCTTTTTGTACAACATCTTTAAGCGGAGCGCTTTCTACCGGGCTGCGCAGCGCATTAAGCGTAGCCTCTTTAATATCACCGGCAACGGACGCCTTATTGCCATGAATATCGTACAATATATGTTCTTCCGGCAGCATTACCTTCTGGCAGCCGCTGCCATACGGGAGAGTGTATTCCTTCATTGTTCATTCTCCTTTTTTAATAGTAGTTATATAATTATATTATACACTTCTGCATATAAAAATGAAAGGCAAAGGGCAAATTGTTTTAATGAAAGATTATTTTATAATTTTAGTTGTACATTTTGTAACAGATATGCTATAATATTTTAATGAATTACACTTATCACGGGGATGTACTGGTTTCGACGGGGATAGGTGTGGTATGATAAGCGAGCCGTGTTTCCGTCAGCACGTTAAACGGCGGACGTTTAAAAATAAACGCTAAAAACGATTACGCTTTAGCAGCTTAATGCTACGTCCTTGCGTTTCTTTCCTGCGGAAATGCTCTGGACGCCAACAGCAGGATACTTTAAGGGCTTTTCCCTGAGCCTTTAAGGGAAACCTTTTGGGATAGCAACCGGGCAGCCCGCCGTCAGGCGGCACGGAAGCGAATAATAAAATGACGCCTGCGCTCGGAGAAAGTCATATTGCAATATTTTCGGACAGGGGTTCGACTCCCCTCATCTCCACCACTCTTACGGATATACATTAATCAAATGCAGAATACCAAGAATTATTTTATGTAAAACACTACATTTGAATGATGTTGTAATATTATAAGTAAAGTGCCTACACTTTTAATTAGTATAGGCACTTTTTTTATTTGCATTATTTATTTCACAACTTCATACGGCCAATCCATAATGCCGCCGATATGTTCAATATTTGTATAGCCCATGTCTGCCAATGCCTGCGATGCACGGTGTGCGCGTTTGCCGCTGCGGCAGTAAACCAAAATTTCGGCATCTTTATCCGGAAGTACTTTGGCAACTTCTTCGGATTTAGCTTCAATTAAATCTACCGGCAGCAAAACCGCTCCCGGAATATGCCCTGCAGCAAATTCTTCCTGTGTGCGCACATCCAGAACAACAATTTTATCATTCTGTTCCATGCGCTGCTTTGCCTGCTGCGGCGTAAGCGTTTTGTAAGCTGCAGCAGCTTGCGTTTGCACCGTTTGAGTGCCTTCAGCTGCCTTGGGCGCTTCTGCAAAGCATACGGCAGATACCGCAAGTACGGCAGCAAACACTAACATTAAAAATTTTTTCATAGTAGACCAGCTCCTTTATTTAAATTTTACTGCTACCTGTTTCGCTCCTTCAAGGCGCGTTCCACTTCGCGTTTGGCGTCGCGTTTTGCCATATCCTGGCGCTTGTCATACAGTTTTTTACCGGTGGCAAGGGCAATTTCTATTTTAATCAACCCATGCGAAAAATACATTTTTAAAGGCACCAGCGTATAGCCTTTTTCTTTTACTTTGCCGATAAGGCGGCGGATTTCTGCCTTATGCAGCAAAAGTTTACGGTCGCGCAGCGGCTCATGGTTAAACCTGTTGCCCTGGTCATAGGGGCTGATATGCAAATTGCAGACAATTACTTCCGCGTTTTTGGTTATCTGGGCATAGCTGTCCTTCATGTTGGCTTTGCCCGCGCGCAGCGATTTTACTTCCGTACCCGTCAAGGCAATGCCTGCCTCGTAAGTTTCGTGAATAGTAAAATCATGGCGCGCTTTTCTGTTTTCTGCAACAATTTTTATTTTCTTTTCCACTATTTATTCCTCTGTTTTTTCTTTCTTTTGCCGTGTTTGTTCTTACTGTCTTTTAAGTATTTATTGCCGCCGATGCCGCCTTTGCCGCGTTTAGCAAATTTATCCTTGCCGCTCTTTTTCTTCTTGCCTTTTTTATCAGGCACATCGCTGCGGTAACTTACGGATTTACGCTGTTCGGCAAGCTGCATTTTAATGCGTTCGCGCACGCTTTCATCTTCACCGGCAAGTATAAAATCTATATTGCGTTCGGCAATATTAACCTGAAAAACCTCAATGCGCACCGGGTCGCCCAAGCGGTAGCATTTGCGCGTATGTGTACCCATCAAAGCATAATTTTCTTCAATAAATTCGTAATAATCATCCAGCAGGCTGGAGATATGCACAAGACCCTCCACGCCGTTTTCCAGCTCAACAAACATGCCAAAGGCAGTAACGCCGGATATTATACCGTCATATTCTTCGCCGATATGCCCTGCCATGTATTCGGCCTTTTTCAAATCGACGGTTGCACGTTCAGCTTCGGCAGCAGTGCGCTCGCGTATTGATGAATGTTCGGCAATATGGTCGAGCTTGTTAATATATTCGTCCTTTGTTTTTTCTTTCATGTACGGGTCAGCCAGCCATTTATGCAGCAAGCGGTGTACAATCAAATCCGGATAGCGGCGTATTGGCGATGTAAAATGCGTGTAATACTCTGCCGCAAGGCCAAAATGCCCGATATTATCCGTTTGGTAAACGGCCTGTTTTAAAGAGCGAAGTGCAACCGTGGAAACCATGCGTTCTTCCGGGCGGCCTTCCATGGCGATTAATGCTTTTTGAAGCGCCAGCGGCTTAATATCTGCCGCTACCGGCATTTTTACATTAAAACGGCTTAGTAACAGCGATAAGTCGCGCATTTTTTCTTCATTGGGCTTATCATGCACGCGGTAAACAAAAGGCCATTTTTGCAGGGCCATATGGCGCGCAACCGTTTCGTTGGCAGCCAGCATAAACTCCTCAATGATTGATTCGGCAAGCCCATGCTCACGCTGTACTATTTCCAAAGGCCTGCCCTGTTCGTCCAGAATTACTTTCTGTTCCGGCAGGTCAAAATCTATTGCGCCGCGCGTTACGCGTTTTTTGTGCAGAATAACGCACAGTTTCTCCATTTCTTCCAACATCGGCAGCGCGTCTTTATATTTTTCCGTCAATTCAGCATTTTTATTGACCAAAATTTCACGCACAATGCGGTAGCTTAAACGGTAACGAACATTGATAACACCTGGGAAAATATCGTAGCTTTTAATGCGTCCTTTTTTATCTATCAGCATTTCGCAGCACATTACAAGCCTGTCTTCTCCTGCGTTAAGGCTGCAAATACCGTTGGAAAGGCGTTCCGGCAGCATCGGCAGCACTCTGTCTACAAGGTAAACACTGGTGCCGCGCTCCTGTGCTTCGCGGTCCAAAATAGTATTTTCGTGTACATAATAGCTTACATCCGCAATATAAACGCCCAGCGTAAAATCGCCGTTTTCCTGCGGCTCTACATATACGGCATCGTCAAGGTCTTTGGCATCGTCGCCGTCAATGGTAACAATTAATCTGTCACGCAAATCGTGCCTGCCGTCCAGTTCTGCGGCTTTAATGGTTTTCGGCACGCGTTTGGAGGCTGCAATAACCTGTTCCGGAAATTCCAGCGGCAAATCATACTGCTTTATCAGCGACAAAAGCTCCATGCCCACATCGCCTGTATTGCCAAGCACTTCCACAATTTTGCCTTCGATATTGCGGCGGCTGTCGGGAGCCCACTCCGTAATTTCCACAACTACTTTCTGGTTGTTTTTGGCTTCGCCAAAATTGCGTTTTAAAACATATACATCCTGCCCTATGCGTTTATCATCCGGCACTACAAAGCCGTAATCGCGGCTAGCTTTAAAAGTACCGACAATTTTATTGTTTGCATGGGTAATAATGCGTATAATTTCACCTTCGGGCTTATTTTTGTTGCCTCCGCCCTTTTCTACGCGCGCCATAACGCGGTCGTTATTCATGGCGCCGTTAAGCAGGCGCGGCGGAATAAACACATCAGGGCGCTCGCCTTTGTTATCGGGAATAACAAAGCCAAAGCCCTTGCTTGTAAGCTGAAAGCGCCCAACTACAAGCCCCATGCGCTCCGGTAAACCGAATGTGCCGAAACGGGTCTTTATAATTTCGCCGTTTTCCTGCAATTCTTTTAAATCCTGCCAAAAATTGTTTAAATTGCCTGTTATGGGTATTTCTTCAATTAAATCTTCGGCAGTCAGCGGCGCATAACTGCTGCGCCTCATAAACTCCAAAATCTGTTCTTTTCCTTTTTTCATTTTAATCCTCCAGCATCATCTTGGCAGTAGCTTCTGCCGCCACAACACCTTTTTTTGTTATAATTTCGCCATGCATTTCAACCAAACGGCCTTTCTGCTTAACGCGCGTTCCCACGCACTTAACCTCCTCGCCTATTTTTAAAGGCTGACGGTAACGCAGCTCCATTTTTGCCGTGTAAGCAGGTTTGCCTTCCATACAAAACAAATAGTGCCCCATAATTTCATCAAGCAAAACGCTTATTAACCCCCCGTGCATCATGCCGTTATAGCTTTGATGTTCTTCCTTCGGGGTAAAATAAGACACACATTCTTTTTCATCCATTTTAAAAGTCATTTTTAAACCGATAGGGTTCTTTTTGCCGCAGGCAAAACACATTGGATATTCCTTGTCTTCAAACATTTATCTTTCCTTTAAAAAAGCAAGTACTTCATTAAATACTGCTTCCCTTTCTTTATCTAAAGTTAAAATATGGCCGCAATGCTCAAACCATATTAATTTTTTCTTTTCTGATGCGATATTATCATAAATAAACTGCGCACTCTGCCAGCGCACGGTATGTTCAATTTTACTCTGCATGATAAGGCACGGAACGGTAATGTTCTTTAAAAAGTCGGTTTTACATTTTTTAATAAATTTAAACATGCTTAAAAGCGGCTTTGTCGGCATTACCTCGCTGTGTACGCAATATTCTTCCGGAACATCAAATTCGCGCTGATGTTTTTTTACATAACGGATTAAGAAATGCAAAAACGGAAGCAAAATCTGTCTTTTGTCAAAAACATATATGGGCGCGGCCATAATCACAATTTTATCAGGAGCAAGTTCTGCCGCGGCTTTTAAAGTTAACAGCCCGCCCATGGAAAGCCCGGCGATATAAACTTTGCTGCAAATGGTTTTTAAACGCATAAACCCGCGCTTAACTTCGTCATACCAGTCGGCAAAAGTCTTTTTTGCCAGAACGGATGCCGGTTCACAATGCCCCGGCAGCAAAACGCCAAGCACAGTATAACCCCTGCTGTGCAAAAATTCGCCCAGCAGGCGCATTTCTCCCGGTGCGCCGGTATAACCATGTATTAAAAGCACGCCTTCGCTGCCGCCCTTAAAAAAGAACGGTTTTGCGCCAAGTTTAGCCACGTTTAAACCTCCTGATATATACATATCTATTATAGCATATACAAAAAAATCCTACATCTGAAAGGATGCAGGATTTTACAAAAGCTTTGCTTATTATTTTATAAAAATAAAATTACATGCTTAATTTGGCAATTACAAGTGTAATAACGGCAAACAAAATGCCCAAAACAATGGTAGCTTTAGCCATCATTGTATCCATATCATTGCCTTTGCCAAAATAACCGCCACCGCCGCCAAAAGCGTCAGACAGGCCGGAACCCTTGCCGGACTGCATAAGCACAGAGCCAATTAATGCTATGCTGACAATAACGTCCAATACACTTAACGCTGTAATCAACTTGGCTTCCTCCTATAACTAAATTACCCTTTTATTTTATCATAACAAAACTTGCGTTACAATAAAATCTTCTGTATCTGGTAAAAAAGCCTGCTTCGCAATGAAGCAGGCCTTTATTTGCCAATTATTTACGCAGGCCGAGCTTTGCAAGGATTGCACGATAACGCTCGATATCCTTAGCCATAAGATAATTTAATAAACCACGGCGCTGACCTACCATTTTGAGCAGGCCACGGCGGGAATGATGGTCTTTTTTGTGTTCTTTCAGATGTTCGGTAAGATATTTAATGCGTTCAGTCAATACTGCGATTTGTACTTCCGGAGAACCGGTATCGCCTTCGTGTCTTGCATTTGCAAGAATAATTTCTTGTTTTCTTTCAGGTGTTAACATTGTAATTCCTCCATTTTTCTGTAATCGCCAGTGCATAGAAACCGCCGGAGCAGCGTATCTCCAAGCAATGGTTCAAAATAATACTTTAAAAGTATATCACAGTTTTATGTATCAGGCAACTGTTTTTTATTTAAAAAGTAAGTTTTTATTGCTTTTTTGTCTTCTTCAATCTGCCGGCAAAGTTCTTCCACTCCACTGAACTTCTTTTCGGCCCGGATATATTTATGAAACTGCACCGACATTGTTTTTCCGTATAAATCTCCGCTGCAGTTAAATAAATTAACTTCCAGCCTTGCGTGTTCAACATCGTTAAAAGTCGGATTGTTGCCTATATTGCCCATGCCTTCGTAAATGCAGCCTTCAATAGAAACTGTTACCGCATATACGCCCGGCGCAGGCACAGCCATTTCGCCGTGCAGAAGTTCAATATTGGCAGTCGGAAAACCGAGTCTGCGTCCGCGCTGCTCGCCATGCACAATTTTGCCGGTAATGGCATAAGCACGCCCCAGCATACGGTTGGCATATTCTATATGCCCTGCCTGTATAAGATTACGGATGCCGGTACTGCTGACAATGTTTCCGTTCATTTTTACAAGCGGTCTCACTATAACATCAAAGCCGTTTTTTCTGCCGCTGCGCTCCAGCGTTTCCGTTTTGCCGCTGCCCAAAAATCCGTAAGTAAAATTCTCACCAACTACCAAACAGCGGTAATTAAAGCAGGCCAGCCTATCCAAGAATTCATCCGGCGACAAGGCGGCAAAATCTTCCGTAAACGGTATATTAATTAAATAATCCACGCCAAAACTTTCAAGAAGTTTTATTTTTTCTTCCGCAGAAATAATTCTTACCGGAACCAAATCGGGACGGATTAATGCCAGCGGATGGTTGCTGAAGGTAAAAACTGCCAGCTTAAGCCTGTTTCGTTCTGCGTAATCTCTGGCCGTATTTATTACATCAGTATGACCAAGATGCAGGCCGTCGAACGTGCCGAGTGCAATAACCGTTGCAGGATATTTATTTTTTAATTCAGCATCCAGAGATGTAATTATTTCCATGAACAACCTCAAATAAGTTCCTGTGGTTTTTCTGCGTGATGCAGTATTTTTACGCCTTTCACTATTCCGCCGGAGGCTTTGCCGATACCGAAAAACTCTCCGCTGCGCCCTTTCAGCCTGTAAAGGCCGTCAGCAGCTTCTGCCATGCTGGTTGCCACGCCCTGCGTAATACGCCAGGCCTGCCTGTCCGTTAAAACAAGCTCCGGTAAATGCATAACCGCGGTTTCTTCAGGCAGCAAATATTTTTCACCATCGTTTTCCAGTTCCTGCAAAGTAACGGCATCTTCTATTTTAAATCCGCCTGCCGAAGTACGCAGCAAAAAACTCATTGTGCCGCAAACGCCAAGTTTTGCGCATATATCTTCCAAAAGCGTTCTGATGTATGTCCCTTTGGAACATTCAACATCCAGCAACGCTTTTTGCGGCGAAAAAGAAAGCAGCTGCAAACGGTAAATAAAAATTTCGCGCTCCTGCCTTTCAACGCTTATGCCCTTGCGTGCCAGCTTGTAAAGAGGCTGCCCGTTAAGTTTTAAGGCCGAATACATTGGCGGCAGCTGTTTTTGCCTGCCGGTAAATTCTGCCAGCAGCACCGAAAAATCTTCTTTGCTGCATGCAGGCAGGCTGCTGCGTTCCGTAACCGTTCCGCTGTCATCCCCGGTATCGGTTTTTACACCGAAGGTAATTTCGGCGCGGTAACTTTTGCGGTCCTCCGCAGCGTATTCCAAAAGGCGCGTTGCCGAACCTGCAAAAACAGGCAGCACCCCGGCAGCATCAGGATCAAGCGTGCCGGAATGCCCGATTTTTTTAGTGTTCAGCACCCTGCGCAAAAAGCCGATAACATCATGGCTTGTCATGCCGCAGGGCTTTAATACATTAATAATTCCGTCCGTCATAAGGCTTTACCGATAGCTTCAAGCACTTTTTGCTTGGCTTCTGCCAAAGGCAGTTCCACCGTGCATCCGGCAGCCCTGATATGTCCGCCGCCGCCAAAGGAAAGCGCTATTTCAGCCACGTCAGTTTTTTGTGAACGCATGCTTACACGCGTAACAGACGGTTCCACAGCTTTAAACAATACAGCTACATCAACACCTTCAATATAACGTGCAAATGAAATAAAATTGTCGGTGTTAACTTCTTTATCGTATAAATCGCTGTTAATTTCAATAGTGCTTACTGCGCCGCCGTTATAAAAGCTCAAGGTTTGCAGTACCTTGCCAAGCATTTCTATGTTGGCTCTGGTATGCGTTCCGAGAGCGTCCGAAATTTCATTCGGGCGCGCGCCATATTCCAGCAGTTTTGCTGCCGCGCGCATGGTTGCCGGTGTTGTATTGGCAAAGCGGAAAGAACCGCAGTCCGTATAAATAGCCGTATAAAGGCAGGTTGCCAAATCTTTATCCGGCGTAACATCCAGCTTTTCCACCAGTGCGCACAAAATTTCGCCGGTAGCTGCGGCTTCCGTATTAAGGTATAAATAATCAGCATACTGCGTGTTGGAAATATGGTGGTCAATATTAACCATGGCATTATACTTAACCGCCTGTGCAACCTTGCCTATTCTGTCAAGCGAACTTGCGTCAAGCACAACCAAAAGGTCTGTAACAACAGGATTATTTACATCCGGTTTTACAAAACTGTCAAGCTGCGGCAAAAAGCCAAATGCCTTGGGTACATCATCATCTACCATAACTGTAACTTGCTTGCCGGCTTTTTCCAGTGCCATTTTCAGCGCCAGCGTTGAGCCCAAAGCATCACCGTCAGGGCTCACATGCGGGCACAATACAAAACTTCCGTTTTTTAAAAGCAGCCCGGCAATTTCTTCAAGCGTACAATTTTTACTCATGCGGGGTTTCCTCTTGTTTAATTTTTCTCAGCAATTCTTCAATATGCGCGCTGTATTCCATGGAAGTATCCTTGGCAAAAATCAGTGCCGGTGCAAAACGCAGCCTGATTCTTTTGGCAATTTCCGTACGCATGTAGCCCACGGCTTTATTAATCCCCTGCCATGCTTCTTCCTGGTCTTTTTCCGTTCCGTACAGGCTTACATAAACTTTGGCCTGGCTTATATCGTCAGTCAGTTCAACGCCGGTTACGGTAACAAATTTAATGCGCGGGTCTTTAATATCCTGCAGCAAAATTTTGCTGAGTTCCTGCTTAATTGCTTCCTGTAATTTTTCAACTCTTAATCTTGCCATAACAAGTACCTGTCAGTCAACGGCAACTTCTTCCATGGAATAAACTTCAAAAATATCCCCTTCTTTAATGTCGCGGAATTTATCAAGTGTTATGCCACATTCAAAGCCTGCCACAACTTCTTTAACGTCATCTTTAAATCTGCGCAGGGAGTCAATTTCGCCTTCATGAACTACAATACCGTCGCGTACTACGCGTACTTTGGAAGAATTGGTAACTTTACCTTCCAGTACATAGCAGCCTGCAATAAGCAGTTTGGAAATTGTAATCAGCTGGCGTACTTCCACGCGTCCCTGAATAACTTCTTTAAATTTCGGCGCGAGCATGCCTTTAATAGCCGCTTCAACGTCATTAATCGCATCATAAATTACCCTGTAAGTGCGTACGTCAACCTTTTCGGTTTCGGCAGCCTTGCGGGCATTCGCATCCGGGCGGACATTAAAGCCAATGATAAGCGCATTGGCGGCAGATGCCAGCATTACGTCGGATTCGGTAATGGAACCAACGCCGGAATGAACTACTACTACTTTTACTTCGTCATTTTTAATATTGGAAAGCGATGATTTCAATGCTTCAATTGTACCCTGAACGTCAGCTTTAACAACAATATTCAGTTCTTTCAGCTCGCCTTCCTGAATACGCTGGAAAATATCATCCAGTGATACTTTGGCGTTTTGCTGCATTTCTTCGCTGCGGCGTTTTGCAAGGCGTTTTTCGGCAACGCTTCTGGCTGTTTTTTCGTCAGTGCTGTCCAAAATATCGCCAGCCATAGGCACTTCGTTCAGGCCAAGCACTTCAACCGGTGTTGAAGGCAGCGCTTTTTTAACTTTTTCGCCGCGGTCGTTAATCATGGCACGTACTTTGCCGTAAGCGGTGCCTGCAATAATCGTATCGCCGATGCTTAAAGTACCGCGCTGAACCAAAACGGTTGCCACAGGGCCGCGGCCTTTATCAAGCTGCGCTTCGATAATGGTACCGTGTGCAGGAAGGTTCGGATTTGCTTTTAATTCCTGCATTTCGGCAACGAGAAGAATCATTTCCAGAAGTTCAGGAATACCGGTTTTCTGATGTGCGGAAACCGGTACCATAATGGTATCGCCGCCCCAGTCTTCCGGAATGAGTTCATGTTCTGCAAGCTGCTGTTTAACATGGTCGGGGTTAGCTCCCGGGCGGTCCATTTTATTAATGGCTACAATAATAGGAACCTTGGCTGCTTTGGCATGGTTAATAGCTTCGATAGTCTGCGGCATAACACCGTCGTCGGCAGCTACAACCAAAATCGCAACGTCGGTTACCTGCGCGCCGCGGGCACGCATTGCCGTAAATGCTTCGTGGCCCGGGGTATCAAGGAATACAATCTTTTTGCCCTGATAGTTAACCTGATAAGCACCAATGTGCTGGGTAATACCGCCTGCTTCGCGGCTTGTTACATTGGATTTGCGGATAGCGTCAAGCAATGAGGTTTTACCGTGGTCAACATGGCCCATAACCGTAATTACAGGCGGGCGCGGCACACGTTTTGCCGGGTCATCTTCAACTTCCGGAATTTCGGTCGGGTCTTCTTCCGGCGGCAGCGGAACTACTTCCACATCAAATTCCGTGCCTACAAGCTCTGCTGTTTCAAAATCAATATCCTGATTAATGGTAACCATTACGCCAAGCATAAACAAGGCTTTGATAACTTCATTAACTTCGCGTTTAATGAGATTTGCAAAGTCTTTAACATTAATGCTTTCGCCAACTTCAACGCGGGACGGTCTTACAACCGGTGCCTGTACTGCCGGCTGCTGCGGTTTGCTGCTGCCGGGGCGTTTTTTCATCATATGGTCGCGGCTGTGCATGTTGCGGCTGTCGCGGCTTGCATACTGGCCTTTAATCTGCGGTTTTTCATTGCGTTTTTTGTTAAACTGCTGTTTGCCGCCCTGCTGGCTGCCGCGGTTCTGGTTTTCAAAACGGCTTTGCTGCTGTCCTGCGGCACTACGGTTCTGCTGGGAACCCTGCCCGGACTGCTGTCCTTTCGGTCCGATAAAAATACCTCCCTGCGGGCGCTGAGGACGGTTCTGCTTATTGTTCTTGCCCTGCTGGCCCTGCTGCAAATTACCCTTGCCATGCTGCTGCATCGGCTGATTGTTCTTTTTATGGTTTTGGTTATTCTGGTTATTATTGTTTTTAACCTGATTTTGATTGCGCTGTTCGTTATGCGCAGGAGCAGGTTTATTACCGGCGTTCTTCGGTTTGTTATCCTGCTGGGGTTTATTTTTTTCAACCGGTTTAGGCTGATTCTGCACCTGTACTTTAACCTGTTTCTGGGCACTGGCTTTATTAGCGTCATTTTTTGCCGGCACTGCCTTCTGAGCATTGTTTTGTGCTTTTTGTTGCTGAGGCGCAGGCTTTTTCTCCGGCTGAACCGGCTTTTTGGCAAATGCGCGCACTACCATTTCTTTGGCAGCGTCATCCACCGTACTTAAACTTTTAACCTGAATGTTATTTTTAGCCAGTACATCAATTACTTCCTGGTTGCTTTTTCCCAATTCTTTAGCTATTTCATATATTCTATGCTTACCCATTCATCCACCTCCAAACTTAATCGTGGCACTTTTTCTGTATCATTACTGCAAAATTATTATCCGTAATTACAACGGCCGTACGCGGGGATTTACCTATAGCCGAACCTATTTCCGCACGCGAAGGCCCTGTAATAATATTAACACCGGCCGACTTTGCAAGGTATTCCAGTTCCCTGCGGGATGTTTCCGCCGCATCAGAAGCAATCAGCATCAGTTTTGCCTTGCCGCCGTTTAAAGCGCTGCGTACCGCAAAATCCCCCGCTGCAACTTTACCTGCCTTTTGCGCCAGCCCCAATGCAAAAGCTACCTGTCTATTGTCCATCGGGCAAATCCTCCAGCAGTTTTGCATAAACTTCTTCCGTTACGGTTTTTTCCAAAGCACGTTCCAGGCGTTTTTCCTTAACGGCTTTTTTTATACATTCCCGGCTGCGGCAGACATAAGCTCCGCGCCCGGATTTTTTGCCTGTTAAATCAAGCGATATTTCACCTTCCGGAGAACGTACAATGCGCAGCAGTGACTTTTTGTCTTTCATTTCACCACAGCCGACACATTTGCGCTGCGGCACTTTTTTAATCTTCTGCTGCTTCATCAGCTTCACCCCCGGCGCTTTCAAAAGGCTCTTCCTTGCTCTGGGTTTCGCTCTTTATATCAATTTTCCAGCCGGTAAGTTTTGCTGCCAGGCGTGCATTCTGCCCTTCTTTGCCAATGGCAAGAGAAAGCTGGTAATCGGGCACAACTACACGGCAGATTTTTTCACTTTCCAAAATCTCGGTGCTTACAACCTTGGCAGGAGATAATGCGTTGGCAACATACTGAGCGGGGTCATCGCTGTATTTTACAATATCAATTTTTTCGCCGCGCAGCTCGTTTACGATAGCCTGTACGCGCATGCCTTTCTGTCCTACGCAGGCGCCTACCGGGTCGATGTTTTCGTCTTTGGTGTAAACTGCAATTTTGGAGCGCATGCCCGGTTCGCGCGCAACAGATTTAATTTCCACCAAACCGTCATGAATTTCCGGCACTTCCAGTTCAAACAAACGTTTCAAAAGTCCGGGATGGGTTCTGGAAACCATAATCTGCGGGCCCTTGCTTGTTTTGCGTACCTCTAAAATATAGGTTTTCATTCTGTCATGGTATTCGTAAATTTCACCAGGAATCTGCTCGCCAACCGTTAAAACAGCCTCTGCTTTGCCCAAATCAATGTAAACATTTCTGTTTTCCATACGCTGAATAACACCGGTAACAATGTCGTTTTCGCGGTTATAATATTTTTCAAAAACCATACCGCGCTCTGCTTCGCGGATACGCTGAACAACAACCTGTTTTGCGTTCTGTGCGGCAATGCGGCCAAAGTTTTTCGGCGTTACTTCGATTTCCACAATATCATCAAGTTCGTAGCGCGGGTCAATTTTACGTGCATCTTCCAGAGTAATTTCATTAGCACTGTCTTCAGCGGTTTCAACAACATGCTTTTGTGCATATACATGCAGCTCGCCGCTGGTTCTGTTTAAATCAACACGTACATTCTGATTGCTGCCAAAATTCTTTTTATAAGCAGTTACCAATGCTTCTTCAACAGCTTCAAACAAAATAGAAGGCTCAATACCTTTTTCCTTGCCTAATTCCTGCACGGCCATAATAAAATCTGCGTTCACTTTTCTTACTCCCCCTAAACCTTAAAAATCTATGTGCGGCCTGATCATGGCAATCGTTTTTCTTTCAAATACAACCGGATTCTTGCTTTCGCGTCCTTTAAGAATAGGTTTGGCGCTGATGGTATTTTCATCATGCGCTGTCAGAACTGCAACTATTTCTTTGTTCTTTTCCCAAGGCGCAAAAAATTTAATATCCACTTTTTTGCCGTAGAAACTTTCAAAATCCTTGTCTTTTTTAAGCGGACGGTCAATACCCGGTGAAGAAACTTCCAGATAATATTTATCCCTGATAGGGTCACGCGCGTCCAAAATTTTCGTCAGCTTTTCACTTACCATCTGGCAGTCATCAATCTCGATGCCGCCCGGTTTATCAATATAAATACGCAGATACCAATCTTTTTCACGCACATATTCAACATCAACCAGCGAAATATCTGTTCCCTGCAAAATTTCTTCGGCCATGCCGCTTACCAGTTTTTCAATCTCTGCACTCTGCATAATTCACCTCCGCTTTTTCTTAACCCTAATAAGAGGAAAGAGCGGGTAAAATACCCACTCTCTCAAAAGAAGTCATAATTTTTCTTAATATATTATACCATTATATGCCTTTAAAGACAAGTTATTTGTATCATTTTAAACATTAAAATTAACAAATCAGCCTTTTAAATATGCCAGAATTTCTTCGGCATTGGTATCGGGCTTTGCTTTCGGATAAACTTTTTCAACAACACCGTTTTCATCAATTACAAAAGTGCTGCGCACAACGCCCATGCTTACTTTGCCGTACATTTTCTTTTCCTGCCATACGCCGAAAGCCTCAATGGCTTTACGCTCCGGGTCGCTTAACAAAATAAAAGGCAGTTCCTGTTTGGCTGCAAAATTGCTGTGCGATTTTACGCTGTCTTTGCTGATGCCGATAACTTCCACGCCAAGATTTTTATATTCGCCGTAATTGTTGCGGAAAGCACAGGCCTGACGAGTACAGCCCGGCGTAGAATCTTTCGGGTAAAAATATACAACTACTTTTTTGCCTGCAAAGTCGTGCAGCGATACCATATTGCCGTCTTTATCTTCCAAAGTAAAATCAGGCGCTTTCATTCCTGCTTCGAGCATTCTTTATTCCTCCTCTAATTTGAACATATCTGAATTTATAACGTTTTATGCTTTCAAGCTTGCAATTGCTGCGGCAGTATCTTCCGCACCGTAAACGTAGCTGCCTGCAACCAGAATATTGGCACCGGCCTCACGTACAATTTTGCTGGTTTCGGCATTGATGCCGCCGTCAACCTGTATATCACAGGGCAGGCCTTTTTCGTCAATCATTTTACGCAGCGCCGCAATTTTGGGCACAACGCTTTCTATAAATTTCTGCCCGCCAAAGCCGGGGTTTACCGTCATTAAAAGCACCATATCGGCATCGCCTAAAACTTCCTGCACCATGCAAAGCGGCGTTGCAGGGTTAAGTGCCACACCGGCCTTTACGCCCTTGCTTTTAATATATTGCAGGCAGCGGTGCAAATGTTTGGTTGCTTCTGCATGAACAACAATCATATCCGCACCTGCTTTGGCAAAATCATCAATATATGTTTCCGGGTGTTCTACCATTAAGTGGCAGTCAAAAAACATATCCGTTACTTTACGTATTTTGGTTACAACGGGAGCGCCAAAAGTAAGGTTAGGCACAAAGTTGCCGTCCATAACGTCGATATGAACCCAATCTGCACCGGCTTTTTCAATTTTTTTAATTTCGTCCGCCAAAAAGGCAAAATCAGCAGATAAGATAGATGGTGCTATTTTAATCATCTTTTACCACTCTTTTCTTTCAGTAATTTTATTTCGTCTAAAATTGCAAGATAAGATTCATAACGGCTTGCGGCAATTTTACCTTCTTCTACCGCATTTTTTACGCCGCAGACCGGCTCATGCGTATGCGTGCACGGAACAAATTTGCAGCCGTGCTCAAAATGCTTAAATTCACGGAAATACTTATAAAGTTCGCGCGCGTCGATATTTTCGGCCAACAAATTGCCAAAACCCGGCGTATCGGCAAGATAACCGCCGTTAAAAGGCAGAAGCTGGGCATAACGTGTTGTATGCCGCCCGCGCCCGATTTTTTCACTTACCTTGCCTGTCTGCAATGCTATGCCGGGCTGCAGTGCATTAAGCATGGATGATTTACCGACACCGGAAGGCCCGGCAAATGCGCTGATTTTACCGTTTAAATATTCTTTCAATGCTTCAAGCCCTGTTTCGTTAAAAGTTGACACAGTAAAAACAATATAGCCTGCCTTACGGTAAACTCCGGCAATTTCTTCAAGCTGCGCTTCACTTACAAGGTCTGTTTTATTAAGGCATAAAACGGCTTCAATACCGGCTCGCTCGGCAAACGCCAGCATTTTATCTGCCAGCAAGTAGCTGAAATCCGGGTCTGCGCAGGCAAAAGCTATTACAATGCAGTCAAGGTTAGCCATTGCCGGCCGTTCCATAAAATTGCGGCGCGGCAAAATAGTTTTAATCATGCTTTCGCCGTCAGGATTTTTCTCAAACTCAACCATATCTCCCGTAACGGCGGAAAAACGCACCTGCTTCATTTTACCCTTTATTTTACAGGTAACAATTTCTTTATCAGGCGTTTCCACATAATAATACCCGTTAAAATTTTTTATAATGCGGCCTGCTGTCAAAGCTGTTTCTCCTCTATAAGTTTATTGTCACAGTAGAATCTGGCCACGGCGCTGCCGCTTACTTCAACTTTCTGGCGTATGCGCACGCCTTCACGCTTGGTGCCTTCGTAAACTACTTTTTCGCCGTCGTCATCAACCACAACAATTTTTACTTTTTGTTTTTTCGCTCCGTCAGGCACTACAAATTCGGCATATTTATTCTGAGATGCCGTACCGACGCCGTCAGAAACACGCAGCACAACATCAGTGCTGTTCAAAACTTTGCTGCCTTCTTTAGGCGTAATGCTCAAAACAGTACCGGCAACTTTTTTGCTGCCCACGCTTTGTGCAGTAATGTTTTTAAAACCGAGTTTTTCAAGTGCCGTCATAGCTTCGCCTGATGCTTTGCCAACTACGGAAGGAATGGTAACTTCTTTCGGTTTTTCGGAAATTACAAGATTTACTTTTTCGCCATGACGTATTTTTTCGTTAGCTTTAGGGGTTTGTTCAATAACAAGCCCGCTGCCGTCTTCGCGGAAAACGGTTTCTACTTTGCCAAGCGCCAGTTCTTTGCGTTCTATCATTTTGCGTGCGTCGGCAAGATTTTTACCTGCAAGGTTTGGCACTTCCACCATTTCAATGCCCTTGCTTACAGTTAAATAAACGGCGCTGCCTTCCTTGCGCATTTCATTACCGGCAGGGTCCTGCTCAAGCACAAGCCCCGGTGTTACTTTATCATCGTAGGCTTCCTTCAGGGTTATGCTGAACCCTGCATTTTCCAGTATCTGCTGCGCTTCAACAACGGTTTTGCCTGTTACATCCGGCACTTTTACAGTTTCACGGCTAAACACGTTGCCTATAAGAAGAAATACTGCCGATAAAACCACTACCACAGCTGCAAGCATAATTTGCTGATGCCGTGTAAGCTGGGTTTCTTTCATTTTTTGCAGCCAGCTTTTTTTAGCTTTCGGTTTTGCAGGAGCGGCAGGAACCGTCATTACAATGGTTTCTTCCGGAACTTCAGTTTCATCTGCCACCAGTGCAGATTTTTCTTTAACTTCGTCAGCAAAGCTGTCTGCTTCGGTGTAATCCTCAGCCTCGCCGTTCTTCTCCATTTTATTTTTGATGGAATTTAAATCCTGGCGCATTTCTTCCGCGCTGGCGTAACGCTTGGTTAAATCTTTGGCAAGCGCTTTATCTATCACATGCTGCAAACATACCGGCAGCCCGTCAACATAGGTGCTGAGCGGCGGCGGCGTTTTTTCAACATGCATCATGGCAACGGCAACTGCCGTATTGCCGTCAAACGGCACATGGCCAGTAAGCATTTCGTAAAGCACAATGCCCAAAGAATAAATATCGCTCTGGGCAGTTACGGGCTTTCCGCTTGCCTGCTCCGGAGATAAATAATGCACCGAGCCAATTACCGAATTGGTATACACCATCGTCATATTGCTTATCATTCTGGCAATGCCAAAATCAGCAATTTTGGGGTGCATGTTTTCAGTTATTAAAATATTGTGCGGCTTAATATCGCAGTGAATAATATTGCGTCTGTGCGCATGGCTTAACCCCGCTGCAATATCTTCGGCAATGCAAACAGCCTTATAAGGCGAAAGCCTTCCTTTTTCTTCCAGCAGGTCTTTTAAGGTTTTGCCTTCCACATATTCCATAACGATAAAAGACTTGCCCTCTTCTTCGCAAACATCAAAAATATTTATAATAGAAGGGCTGGAAAGACGTGCGGCCGACTGTGCCTCATGCTTAAACTGGTTAAGAAGCGTTTTGTCATCATTGAACTGGTCGCGCAGTATTTTTATTGCTACCTGCCTGTTAAGCAGCAAATCTTCAGCCAGATAAACTTCGGCCATTCCGCCTGATCCAATGTGACGCAGGATTTTATAACGTTGTTTTAAAATTGTTCCGTTGTTCATTTATATCTCCTCCGCACAAAAGTCTATCAAAATTACCGAAACATTATCGCGCCCGCCATTATTAAGCGCAAGTTCAATTAAAGCATCCGCCGCTTTTTCCGTATTTTCTTCCTTCAAAACGGCGGCAATTTCATCATCGGCAGCCATGTCCGAAAGCCCGTCACTGCACAAAAGCAGCCTGTCGCCCGGCTCTGTTTCAAAGCTGAAAACGTCTGAATCAAGCCCCTCATCCGCACCGACAGCCCTTAAAATTACATTGCGCTGCGGATGGCGGCGTGCTTCATCAGTTGTTATATCGCCCTTGCTTAAAAGTTCAGCCACATAAGAATGGTCCTGAGTTATCTGCTTAAGCAGGCCATTGCGCCATAAATACAGGCGGCTGTCGCCAATATTTAAAGCATAGGCCTTTTTGTCTTCTGCCAGATACACGGCAACCAGAGTTGTGCCCATGCCTTCGTAATCAGGCATTTTGCATACCAGGCTGCGCAGATGGCTGTTAGCTTTGGAAGCAGCTTCTTTTAAAGCCGTACACAGAGCTTCTCCGGTAAGCCCGGCAAAATTCTTTTTTTCTTCTTTTAAAACTTTAATTGTTTCCACACTGGCAATTTCACCGCCGGCATAACCGCCCATGCCATCAGCGATGGCAAACAGTTCCGGTCCGTCCGTTAATAAGGCATCCTCATTAGCAGTACGCACAAGGCCGGTATTTGTTTTACTGACCGCTATCATACAGCGCCCCCTGAATAAATCACTTGTTATCGTTAAACTTCGCCCGCAGCTGTCCGCAGGCTGCATTAATATCTTTGCCCATCTCCTTGCGGATGGTGGCATTAATTTTATTTTTCTGTAAAATTCTTAAAAATCCTTCAATACGTTTTGCCGTTGGTCGTTCAAAACCTTTTTCCGGTACCGGATTAGCCGGAATTAAATTTACCGATGCGTGCTTAAATTTTAAATAATTACTTAAGAGCTGCGCATCCTCCGGGCTGTCATTTTTATCTTTTATTAAAATATATTCATAAGTTACCTGCCTGCCGCTCATACGCGCATATTTTTCGGCAGCGGCAATAACGGAAGGAAACGGAAAGCCTTTATTAACAGGCATCAGCTGAGTGCGCACATCATCTTTTACGGCATGCAGCGAAACGGCAAGATTAATTGGTATATTTTCTTCCGCAAGCCTTTCAATGCCCGGTATAATTCCGCAGGTAGAAACCGTCATATTACGGTAACTCATAAAGGCCGCATCCTCACGGTGCAGGAATTTTAAAGCACCCGTAACCTCATCATAATTAAGCATCGGCTCGCCGCTGCCCATAACCACAATGCGGCTTACCTGCTGCAGGGCTATCATGGCGTTAAACAAATAAACCTGCATAATAATTTCCGCACTTGTTAAATTACGCACACAGCCGTTTAAACCGCTGGCACAGAAAGCACAGGCCATCGCACAGCCAACCTGGCTCGACACGCAAACGCTGTAACCGTAATCGTGGTGCATTAAAACAGTTTCCACTGAATTGCCGTCCTGCAATTCAAGCAGCAGCTTTTCCGTAAGCCCGTCTGATGATTTCCAGCGTGTTAAAATATTTATATTGGCAGGCATAACCGTAAATTTTTCATTTAAAACGGCAATATCTGCCTTGGAGAGATTGTGCATCTCCTCAAATTTAAAAACACATTTTTTATAAAGCCACTGGTAAACCTGCGAAGCCCGGAATTTTTTCAACCCTGCTGCCACAAACTCCTGCTGTAATTCTTCCGGCGTTAAGCCAAAAATTTCTTTTTTCATAATCACAGCTCCTTGCGGCGCATTACGCAGATATAAAAGCCGTCAACATTATCACGCTGCGGCAGAAGCTGCAGCTCATTAATTGTTTCACCGGTCAGTGGATGCCTGAACCCGGCATATTCAAATTCCGTATTGGCATTTAAAAATTCGCTGACAAGCAGATTATTTTCTGCCTGCTCCAAAGTACAGGTACTGTAAACAAGCCTTCCGCCCGGTTTTACGTAACGAGCTGCATTTTGCAGAATGGCTTTTTGCAGCGGCGGAAATACTTTCAAATCTTTTTTATTTTTACGCCAGCGTGCTTCTGCCCTGCGCCTTAATACGCCAAAACCGCTGCAAGGCGCATCCACCAGAACACAATCCGCACTGTCTGCCCATTCCGGTTTAAATACAGAAGCATCCATCAGCACGGGTTCTATAATATCTATGCCAAGCCTTACGGCATTTTCTTTAATCAGTTCCATTTTATGCGGATGAATGTCGCAGGCATAAATTTTACCCTTATTTTGCATAAGCTGGGCAAGGTGAGTTGTTTTCCCGCCAGGCGCAGCGCACAAATCAAACACAGTCATCCCCGGCTGCGGGCATACTGCATGCGCAACAAGCATGGAGCTTTCATCCTGCATATAAAAAGCATCCGGCGCTTTTTCCATTAAAGCATTAAGCCCTGCGGTTTTTGTGCAAATTACGCCTTCTTCGCACCATTTTGAAGGAACCGCTTCAAAGCCTGCTGCCTGCAAAACTTCCAAAAGACTGCTGCGTGTTGTTTTAAGCGTATTGGTACGCAGGCTTAAAACAGGCGGCAAATTATTGTAATCCAGCAATTTTTCTGTTTCTTCTTCTCCAAACTGCTTTAACCAGTGCTTAACAAGCCACAGCGGATGCAGTTTCGTTAAGGCAAGGTTTAAAGCTGCATCGGCAGATTTATCAGGAAACAGCAAAGTTCCCGCTTCCCTGCCGCGTACGGCAGAACGCAGAATGCCATTTACAAATTTTGCCGCACCGGCATGGCTTGCGGCCTTGGCAAGTTCCGTACTTTCATTGCATGCTGCCGAAGCCGGTACTTTATCAAGATAAAAAATCTGATAGAGCCCCATGCGCAAAATATTTAAAATTACCTTGTCAATTTTTGCCAGAGGCCTTGCCGATAACTGCGACAAAAGCCAGTCCAAAGTACCTTTTGCTTTTATGGTACCATAGACCAGCTCCGTAATGAACCTGCGGTCCCTGTCATCCGTTTTTTTAGTGCGCAGGGTTTTGTTAAGGGCAATATTGGCATAAGCGCCGCCATCAATAACGGCACAAATTACTTCAAGCGCAATCTGCCTTGCAGTATCTTTTTTTATTTTTTTATTTGCCTGTCTTTTTTCTGTCATCTGCATCCTCTGTATCTAAAAAGTCTAAAATAGCTGCTTCTACTTTCTTAATATCAACCCGTGTATTAAAACATGGGCCAAACGGCCTTTCGTTTAAAACGCCTATAACCGGCAGCGGAAAAACATCCTGTATACCGCTGGTTAAATCGCGCTCGCAGGCAACGGCAATTATTGCTTTCGGGCGTATTTCTTTTACCATCTGCCTTGCCAAAGTACCGCCTGTTGCCACACCCATGTGAATTCCGTATTTATGTGCCAGCCCAAGCATTCCGCCGACACAGCAGCGTCCGCACTGACGGCAGTTTTCGATATTGCGCGTAATTTTATGGGCGCAGGTATCAAGCTGAATGCAGTGCGGCGTTAAAATCATAATTCTTGATGCCGGCACTTTTATTTTATGCTGGCGTACCAGATGATTGCTTACTTCAATAAAAGACTGTTCTATTCTCTGGCGCGGTATGTTAAAAATGCGCCCCAGCCCAACAGCAAAGGGAAACAGCATATTAACGGCTTTCCATGCCCAAAAATAAAATGTTTTGATGATTGGAAAGCCTAAAATTGCAAGCACAATGGCGCTGACAGCTGCCAAAAGTGCTATTACAACCACAATGCCAACGCTGCCAAAAAGCACCGGCAGTGTGGAACTGATTTGTGCAAGCCCCGGCAAGGCCACGCGCCAGCATAAATAAATAAAAACCGCTCCCAAAAAAGCACTGGCCAATGTCAGCGAAACAAATATGCGTTTTTTCGGTTTCAAAACACTTTCCATTGCTTTACTTACCTCAACCTAAAATATCACCTTTATTAATGCCGCGGCCATTGCAGAACACCGCTGCAGGCATACGTTTTTTCGATTCCGGCTGTACTTCGGTAACAAGAAGAACGCCGCTGCCGCAGGCAACTTTAAATCCGTTCTTTAAAACTTCGGTAACTTCCCCTGCTTTGCTGCCGCTGCCGCAGGCAACTTCCGCACGCCATATTTTAAGTTTTTTGCCGCCGGGCAAATTCGTAAACGCGCCCGGTGCAGGGTTAAAGGCACGTATTTTATTATGAATCTCCGCCGCAGGCAGGTTCCAGTCAATGGCTTCCATATCACGCGTAAGCAAATGTGCGTAAGTTGCTTCAGCATCATTTTGCTTAACGGGCGTAATTTCACCGCGTTTTATTTTTTCAACGGTTTCAAGCAGCAGTTTGCCGCCAATTTCCTTTAAACTATCGTGCAGTTCACCCATGGTCATTTCCGGCGTAATCTCAACTTCCGCTTTTGCAAGCATATCGCCGGTATCCATGCCTATATCCATCTGCATAATTGTTACACCGCTTTTTGTTTCGCCGTTTAAAATTACATAATGTATCGGCGCAGCCCCGCGGTATTTAGGCAAAAGCGAAGCATGCACGTTTATGCAGCCATACTTCGGCATTTCCAGAATTTCTTTCGGCAAAAATTGGCCAAAGGCAGCTACCACAATTAAATCAGGCGCAAGGCCGCGTAAAAGTTCAATAACCTCCGGCGTTTTTACGCGCTGAGGCTGGTAAACTTCATAACTACGTTCAAGCGCATATTCTTTTACCGGCGTCATAAGCATCTTCTGCCCGCGTCCTTTGGGTCTGTCAGGCTGTGTAAATACACCAACTATTTCATCTGTGCCCTGCTCTGCCAGTGCCTTTAAACTGGCAACGGCAAAATCAGGGGTTCCCATAAATACAATACGCATCATCACTGCTCCCCGTCAAAACCCTTCGGCATCAGCACTTTAGCCTTGTCTATAAACAGCACTCCGTCCAAATGGTCAAGTTCGTGCTGAATGCAAACTGCTAAAAGACCATCTGCCTTAATAAGCATTTTACGCCCTTTACGGTCATAATATTCGCAATGCACAATTTCCGCGCGTTCTACTTCACCTTCGTAATCAGGTACGGAAAGGCAGCCTTCCGGCCCAACGGCAGAACCTTCACGGTAAGTAATAACAGGGTTGATAAGCTCAATCAGCCCTTCGCCGACGTCAATAACAACAATGCGTTTTAAAACGCCAATCTGCGGCGCCGCAAGCCCGACACCGTTAGCGGCATACATTGTTTCTGCCATATCGTCCAAAAGACGCAGAGTTTTTTTATCCATGCGTTCAACTTCCTGTGCTTTCTGGCGCAGCACAGGGTCTCCGGCAACAAGTATTTTTAATTTACTCACAGTATCCTCCTAAAATTCGCTCTCATAATAATTATTATATCACAAAAAATGTTATACGGGCAATTTTACAGCACATTAAACGGGTCAACGTCAAAATAAACATTTTTCATGTCACGGTACGGCGACTGCCATAACGCTGTTTTAAATATATTTATCTGTGTGCTTTTTACCAGCACGTTAACTCGGTATAAATCGCGCACCTTGCCAATAATACCTGCAAACGGGCCGAACACTTCCGCATCGGTATTTTTTGCCTGCCGCTCCAGAAAATCAGCTATTTCCCTAGCCGTTCCGTTAGCGCGTTCTTCATTTTTATCCCATACGGTTATTTTCAAAAACGCCGCATAAGGCGGATAATTCAGTTCCTTACGCCGCAGCAGTTCTTCTTTTGCAAAAGTATCGTAATCCTGCGCCGCCGCAAGATGTACAGTCCGGTTATTCGCATCGTACACCTGCAAAATTACATGCCCCGGTTTATCGCCGCGCCCCGCACGCCCTGCGGCCTGTGTAAGCAGCGAAAACGCTCTTTCGTAAGCACGGAAATCCGGCATGTTCAGCATGGAATCAGCCGAAAGCACGCCGACAAGCGTAACATTTGGTATGTCGTGCCCTTTGGCAACCATCTGCGTACCAATCAGTACATTATACCTGCCGCTTGAAAAAGCGTTTAAAATTTCTTCATGTGCAAATTTGCGCAGCGTAGAATCCTGGTCCATGCGCAAAACTTTTACTTCCGGCAAAGCCGCAATCTGCGCTTCTGCTTTTTGCGTGCCGGTGCCGAAGAATTTTATGCGCCTGCTGTGGCATTTAGGGCATTCTTCCGGCACGGGCAGTGTGTTACCGCAGTAATGACAGCGCATGGCTTTTCCTTCTTCATGGTAAACCAAAGCCACGGCGCAGTGCGGGCACATAATGGTTTCACCGCAGTCACGGCACATAACAAAAGTTGAATAACCGCGGCGGTTTAAAAGCACAATTGCCTGCTCTCCTGCCGCAGCAGTACGCACAAGCTCCTGCTGCAAAGTGCGTGACAGCACCGAAAAATTTCTTTCCTGCAATTCTTTGCGCATATCAACAATTTGTACTTTTGGCAGCGGCTGACCGTTTGGGCGTCCAGTTAAACGCAGATGCTTAAACCGCTTCATTATGGCGTCATAATAACTCTCTATCGACGGCGTTGCGCTACCTAAAACTACCGGTATATTAAAATATTTTGCTCTGTGCAGTGCTACCTCACGAGCATGATAGCATGGCCTTTCTTCCTGTTTGTAGCTCTGGTCGTGCTCTTCATCAATAATAACAAGGCCTAAATTTGTAAAAGGCGCAAAAACAGCCGAACGCACGCCAATTAAAATCTGCGCTTCGTTATTGCGTATTTTATAAAAAACGTCTGCCCTTTCGCTTGCCGATAATTTACTGTGCACAACGGCAATGCAGCCTTTAAACCAGCTTTGAAAACGCTTTACTATCTGCGCCGTAAGGGCAATTTCCGGCACAAGTACCAGTACCTGCCGTCCTTCCGCAAGCACTTTTGCCGCTAAATTAAGGTATACTTCCGTTTTGCCGCTACCGGTTACGCCCTGCAATAAAAAAGTTTCCTGCCGTTTTTCTATAATTGCTTTGCTTACGGCTTCAACAGCCTGTGCCTGTTCTTGCGTTAAATCAAAACTTTGTTTTAAAGTGTTATTGCCGGCATAACTGTTGCGTAAAACACGCTGCTCACTGCGGCTGCACCACTCCTTTTGCAGCAGGGTACGCAAAACAGCAGCACTTATACCTGCTGCTTCCAGCTCCTTTGCGCTCAGTTCACGCTCTGCCTGCGCTAAAATTTGCAGCGCCCCCATCTGCGCCTTAGCACGGTTGCTGCCTTTAGCCAGCGCCGCCCTGCCGCTTTCCGTTATGGCATAACAATACTGCATTTTTTCTTTCAGGCGGTTTTCCAGTTCGTAATATAACAGCCTGCCGTTTTCATCATAAACAGCATGGCGCTTTATACTGCTTTTGCCGGGAATAAAAAGGCGCATTGCTTCTGCCAGCGGGCACATATAATATTCTGCCAGCCAGCGGGCTGCTTCCAGCATTTCATCGTCAAACCACGGCTCAGTGCCTATAACGGCCTGAACCTCTTTATATTTTTCAGGCTCCGGCAAATCGCTGCCTGCTTCGCCAACAACAAATCCTTCCGTTGTCTGCCGCGCAAAAGGCACAATTACGCGCCACCCTGCGCCTATATAGCCAAACTGCGGCGGCAAAGCGTAGGTAAACTGCTTAAACAAATTTTTAACAGGTAAATTTATTGCTACGTTAACGTATCTCATACAAAACTCCAACTAAAACTTTACCTATTTATTTTACCATATCCTGACAAATACTTTAATAAAAAAACCGCACCTCCAAAAGTCTAACTTTTGGGGTGCAGTTCAGCACAGTTTAAAATTTTAAATTTTACAGCCCGGCCTGTTTTCTTAAAGTTTCTGCCTTATCGGTATGCTCCCACGGCAGGTCTACATCGGTACGGCCAAAATGCCCGTAAGCTGCAGTCTGCTTGTAAATCGGGCGCAGCAAATCCAGCGTTTTAATAATGCCGGACGGGCTGAGAGAGAAGTTCTTTTTAATAAGTTCGGCAATTTTGTCGTCATCGATTTTTCCGGTGCCGAAAGTATCTACCAAAACGGAAACAGGCTGTGCAACGCCAATGGCATAAGCAAGCTGAATTTCGCATTTGTCGGCAAGGCCTGCGGCAACAACGTTTTTCGCTACATAACGTGCTGCGTAAGCCGCACTGCGGTCTACTTTCGTGGGGTCTTTGCCGGAGAAAGCACCGCCGCCGTGACGGGCCATGCCGCCGTAAGTATCAACTATAATTTTACGTCCGGTAAGGCCGCTGTCGCCCTGCGGGCCGCCGATAACGAAACGGCCGGTCGGGTTGATGTAATATTTGGTTTCGTCATCAAGCATTTCTGCAGGTACAACCGGTTTTACAACAAATTCCATAATATCGCGGCGGATTTGTTCCAGAGCAATTTCCGGAGCATGCTGCGTGGAAATAACAATCGTATCAATGCGTACAGGTTTGCCGTCGTCATATTCAACGGTTACCTGGGTTTTTCCGTCCGGGCGCAGGTAAGGCAAAACGCCGGTTTTGCGCACTTCTGCCAAACGGCGGGAAAGTTTATGTGCCAAAGAAACAGGCAGCGGCATATATTCCGGGGTTTCGTTAGTGGCATAACCGAACATCATGCCCTGGTCGCCGGCGCCTACTTCGTTTTCATCGGCTTTGCCTTCTTTGGCTTCCAGAGATTTATCAACACCAAGCGCAATATCCGGCGACTGTTCGTCAATGGAAATCAAAACGCCGCAGGTATTGCCGTCAAAGCCATATTTAGCACGGTCATAACCGATATTGATAACGGTTTCGCGCGCGATTTTAGGAATATCAACATAGCAGCTCGTGGAAATTTCGCCGACAACATGAATCTGCCCGGTTGCAACTACAGTTTCGCAGGCAACACGGCCATGCGGGTCCTCTGCCAGAATAGCATCAAGCACAGCATCAGAAATCTGATCGGCAATTTTATCAGGATGCCCTTCCGTAACAGATTCGGAAGTAAATAATTTTCTCATTCTGTTCCTCCTTATGTAAATAAAAAAGCGCCCTCTGTGAGAGCGCCGCTGATTGTACCGACATTCTCATCTCTCGATTAACTCGCAGGACTTAGCACCGTTTGCATTAATGCAATGGTTGCTGCGGTTTCATTGGGCCAATCCCTCCACCAGCTCTTGATGAGTAATATTAAGTTACTATGATATTATATCCAATTTATGTAAAAAAGGCAACAATTATTTCCTTAAGCGCAGAACGGTGTTCAAAAGTTCTTCCGCAACATCGTATTTGCTCATCTGCGGCAGTTCTTTAATGCTGCCGTCCGGGAAAATCAGTTTTACGATATTGGTTTCGCTGCCAAAGCCTGCCCCCTGCATTGTTACATCGTTGGCAACAATCATATCAAGGTTTTTCTTGGTAACTTTTTCTTTGGCATTATCAATAAGGTTCTGGGTTTCTGCTGCAAAACCCACAAGGAACTGGCCTTTTTTGCGTTCACCCAGCGTTTTTAAAATATCCGGGTTCTTATCCATTACAACCGTTAAAGCATCGTCGGTTTTCTTTTTAATTTTCTGCGCTGCCACATCATGCGGGCGGTAATCGGCAACGGCCGCCGCCTTGATAACAATGTCGCATCCGTCGTAAACGGCAAGGCAGGCATCCATCATCTGCTGCGTTGTTTCTACATTTACAACTTTAATATTCGGCGGCGGTGTAAGCGCGCTCGGGCCTGTAACAAGGGTTACTTCTGCGCCGCGTTCTGCCGCTGCCTGTGCAATGGAATAACCCATTTTGCCGCTGCTGCGGTTGCCTACATAACGCACCGGGTCAATGGGTTCACGCGTACCGGCAGCAGTTACCAAAACTTTAAGGCCGCGCATATCGCCTTCCGTTTTTGCAAAAAAGTTCTTCACAAAATTAACTATATCCGCAGGTTCAGGCAAACGCCCTGCACCAACGGCACCGCAGGCCAGTACGCCGCTTGCCGGAGGCATCACCACAATTCCGCGGCTTTTAATTTTGGTAATATTTTCCTGCGTGGCAGGGTTTTCATACATATGCGTATTCATGGCAGGGCACACAATAACCGGTGAATGTGCCGCGAGCAGCGTTGTCGAAAGCAAATCATCGGCAATGCCGTACGCCATTTTGGCAATGATGTTGGCCGTTGCCGGCACAACCATAAACAGGTCGGCCCAATCGGCAAGGGCAATATGTTCAACGTTAAATTCCTGATTGGCATTCCACATGGAAACAGCAACTTTATTGCCGCTGATTTCCTTAAAAGTCAGCGGAGTTACAAACTTCTGGGCATGTTCTGTCATAACGACACGCACTTCCGCCCCCTGTTTGCGCAGTTTGCTCACCAGGTCAACGGCTTTATAAACGGCAATGCCGCCTGTTACACCTAAAACAATTTTCTTACCCTTCAACAAGGCCGGTGCCTCCCTTATTTACCCTGATTGCGCTCATAAGTAATGGTATCGTTTGCAATTTCCTTCAAGGCAATGCTTACTTCCTTTTCCGGAAGGTTCTGCCCGGGCACAGTCAGTTCGCGTGCGCGTTTGGCAGCCAGCATAGCCAGAGTATATTTGCTGTCAACTTTTTCTGTTAAATAATCGATGGAAGGATCTACCATAGACATTAAAATCACTCCTCTTTTCTGCAATGGCAAATTTCGTCAATAATAAAATATGTACGGGCGGCGCGGTAACGTTCTGCTTCCATAACGGTCAGAACCTTCTGCGTGGCCCTTTCGGCAATGTCATTAACTATAATATAGTCATATTCGCTGGCGTAAGCAAGCTCGCCCGTGGCGGATGCAAGGCGTTTTTTGATAACTTCCTCGCTGTCTGTGCCGCGTTTATAAATACGCGAAGAAAGCTCATCCAGAGAAGGAGGAACAATAAACACAAACACACCGTCTGGGAAACGCTTTTTAATCTGCAAAGCGCCCTGAATATCAATTTCCAAAATTACATCTTTGCCCTGATTAAGCAAATCCATAACATAATCGCGCGGCGTACCGTAATAGTTGCCGTATACTTCGGCATACTCCAGAAGGCCGCCCTCTGCAATCATGGTTTTAACTTCTTCAACAGTTTTAAAAAAATAACTTACGCCGTCAACTTCGCCCTCGCGCGGAGCGCGGGTGGTTACAGATACCGAATAGCCAATATCCGGCAGCTTTTCACGCAGCATCTGGCAGATTGTACCTTTACCGGCGCCGGACGGACCCGACAAAACCAGCAGCAATCCTTTTGGTTTCAAAATAAGCCCTCCCCTGCTCAGCCGTTATTCTTCATCTTCGTCATCGCTCTGTACAAGCCTGTTGGCAACGGTTTCCGGCTGTACGGCCGACAAAATAATATGGCCGCTGTCAGTAACAATTACCGCACGTGTTCTGCGCCCGTAAGTTGCGTCAATAAGCGTGCCGTTATCGCGCGCTTCCTGAATAATTCTTTTTATCGGCGCAGATTCCGGGCTGATAATAGAAATAATCCTGTTGGCAGCAACTATATTGCCAAAGCCTATGTTAATAAGCTTAATATCCATAAAGCAGCCTCCTTTTATTCGATATTCTGTATCTGTTCCCTGATTTTTTCAATTTCTGCCTTAATGTCTACCACCAGCTGGGCAATGGTGTAATCATTGGCCTTGGACGCAATGGTGTTGGCTTCACGGTTAAATTCCTGCACCAGAAAATCAAGCTTTCTGCCCACCGGCTGATTAAGGTTAATAATTTCGCGGAATTGTTTGATATGGCTTTTCAGCCTTACAATTTCTTCCGTAATGCTTGTACGGTCGGCAAAAATAGCAACTTCCTGCAACAAACGTTCCGGCTCTACCGTCTGGTTATATTTTTCAAGCAGGTCGTTAATGCGTTCGCTCAAACGTTCCTGGTATTCTTCCACAACCTGCGGCGAACGTGCTTCTATCTGCAAAAGTTTTTCTTCAATCAGCGCGGCACGCTTGATAAAATCGCCATAAATATTGCCGCCTTCCGTTTCGCGCATGGCAACAAGGTTGTTAACAGCCTGCTGCAAAGCCTGTTCAAGCTGCGGCCAGATGGTTTCCACGTCAAAAAAGCCCTCTTTAACGCTGATAACGTCCGGGCAGCGCGCAAGGTACAATACTTCTGCCTGCTCGGCCAGCTTGCAGCCTCCGATACCGGCAGCTTCGGCAACTTCCTGCAAAGCGTTATGGTACGCTGCCGCCAAAGGCCTGTCTACTTTAACGGTGCAGAACCCGTCATTTACATAATCTGCTGTGATAAATACATCTATGCGCCCACGGTTAATACTGCGCAAAATAGTTTTGCGTATCCTGTCCTCCAGGGGATTTAAAAAGCGCGGCAAACGGATAGCCACTTCATTGTAACGGTGATTTACCGTTTTCATTTCTACCGTTGCCGAAAACTTTTCATCCTCATATTCGCCGCGGCCAAAACCAGTCATACTTTTAAGCAAAATAAAACCTCCCGCCGCATTTCTAAATTAGTAAAATTGTTGTATACTTATTCTTGAAATAATATTATACCCTATTATGACTTCATAAGCAAACGAAAAACGCAAATTTTTAAAGAAAAAAGGAGAATTTCCATGAATTTGGAAGGTATTACAATAAATATTCTCACAAGCCGGCTGCAGGAAAAGCTGCTCGGCGGCAAAATATACAAAGTTTTTATGCCTAACAAAAGCAGCCTTCTGCTGCTTGTTAAAACAGAAAATGCCGTTATATCTTTAGCTGCCGATTTTTCCGGCGCTTCGCCCTATTTATATATGCCTGATAAAACGCCGGAACGCCCTGAAACCCCGCCTGCTTTCTGCATGCTTCTGCGCAAGCATCTGGAAGAAGGGCGCATTACCAAAATAACGCAAAGCGGCCTGGACCGCGTTATTACAATGGAAATAAGCAGCATAGGCAGCGCAAGGCAAATTATCAGCAAACAGCTTATTTTTGAACTAACCGGCAAAAACGCCAATATTATTTTTGTAAGCGAAGGCGTAATTTTAGACAGCCTGAAACATATCGGCAAAGCGTTAAGCAGTTACCGCCAGATTCTGCCGGGGCTTGCCTACATTGCCCCGCCGCCGCAGAACGGGCTGGATATTTTAACATCCGCCCCGGTGGATATTGCCGCAGCGGCACAAAACCTGCCCCTGCCGCCGCAAAAAGCGCTTATTGCCGCTACAACCGGCATTGGGCAGTATACGGCAGGCCAGCTTTTAAAATTTGCCGGCATAACTGCCAAAGGCGGTATTACAAACGAAAATGCTGCCGCGCTGGCAGATGCCATTGGCACCTTGCAAAAAAATATAAACGCTGCCAAAGCCGGTACTGCGCCTGTATATGCCATTATTACCCGCACCAATACCGTTAAAACAATTCTTCCGTTTAAACCTTTGCAGCTTACAGGCGGCGAAACCGTAAAAGAGTTTGCCTCGCTTAACAGCGCCGTTGCCTTTGCGCAAAGCCTTACGCCCGTTCTTTTGCCGGAACAGGAGGTTTTAAACAAAACAGTAAATGCGGAAACCGAAAAGCTGCAGAAGAAAATACTGCTTTTAAAAGAAGAACTTGCCGCGGCGGAAGATGCCGAACAGCAGCGCATTATTGCCGATACCTTAATGGCAAATTTGTACCGCATTGCCAAAGGCAGAAGTGAATGTACGCTGGAAAATATTTATGACGGCACGCCGCTGACAATAAAACTTGCGCCCGATTTAACTGCCAGCGAAAACGCGCAAAAATACTATAAGCGCTATAATAAATTAAAACGTGCGCAGGCAGAAATTAAAGAACAGCTGAAACTTACGGAAGAAGCAGTTGAATATCTGGGAAGCATCGACATTGCCCTTAAACTTGTACAAACAAGGGCCGAAGTTGCTGAAATTAAGGCAGAACTTGCTGCCGCAGGTTTTATAACAGTAAAAAATACCAAAAATAAAATGCCGCAGGCAAAATCAACACCAACAATTATTAAACTTTCGGAAGATACGGCTTTATATATCGGCAAAAACAACAAACAAAACGATTACGTTACTTTTTCAATCGGCAGCGGCAATGATTTATGGTTCCATACCAAAAACATTCCCGGCTCGCACGTTATTTTAAAAACAACTCTGCCGCAGGCAGATGAAAAAGACATTCAAACTGCGGCAACGCTGACAGGATATTTTAGCAAAGCCCGCGGCGGCAGTAAAATACCCGTAGACTGTACCTTGAGAAAATTTGTAAAAAAGCCAAGCGGTGCCAAGCCCGGCTTTGTTATTTACACTAACCAGACAACATATTATGTAACGCCAGAAGAAGAAGCAATAAACAAATTAATAAATTAAACAAAAACTGCACCAAAAGCTATGATATGCACAATAGCTTTAACGGTGCAGTTTTTTACTGCAATAAATATTTATTTAACAAGTCAATGTCAAAAGCATATTCTTGTGCTGTCTGTTTTGTTATCTCCCCTGTTTTTGCCAAATATGCCAGCGCGTAATCCATGCACTGCATTCCCTGCTGCCTTCCGCTTTGCATATAACTTGCAAGCTGATGTGCCTTTCCGTCACGCAAAAGGCTGCGCACAGCCTGCGTAAAGGTTAAAACTTCAAAAGCTGCCGTTCTTCCGCCATGGCAGCCCGGAACAAGCTGCTGCGCTATAACAGCCTGTAAATTTTCTGCAAGCTGCGCACGCATTTGCTGCTGTTTTTCCGGCGCAAAAAAATCCAGCATCCGCGATACTGCCAAAACAGCACTGCGCGTATGCAACGTTGCAAGCACCAAATGCCCTGTTTCGGCAGCGGAAACTGCACCGGCAGCAGTTTGTGCATCACGCAGCTCTCCAATCATAATAACGTCAGGGTCCTGGCGCAGTGCCGCACGCAGGCCAAGTGCAAAACTGACGGTATCACTGCCAACCTGCCGCTGGCTGATAATGCTTTTATCTTCTGTAAACCTGTATTCAGGCGGGTCCTCCAAAGTAACAATATGCGCACTTTTATTACGGTTAATAAAATCAACCATAGCCGCCAGGGTTGTGCTTTTGCCGCTTCCGGCCGGGCCGGTTACCAGAATAAGCCCGCTGCGCTGCATGGCAAGTTTCTCCAAAACAGGCGGAGTGTTCAAGTCTGATAACGATGGTACTGCACTTTTTATTATTCTTACGGCAAGTGCCTGAAAGCCATTCTGCAAATATCCGTGCACCCTAAAACTTCCTGCACCGTCAATACGGCAGCAAAAATCCGCTTCTGTTTCATTAACGGCACAAGTTCCGTACTGCTCAATAAAAGATGTAATTGCATTTTCACTTACAGCAGATAAATTCTGCCTGTTTAAAACGCCGTTAATTCTGAATACCGGCACTCCGCCTGCTTTTATATGCACGTCCGAAGCGTTTTGGCACACGGCTTCCTTTAAAATATGTTCCAGCATTTTTACTCCTTAATGCACAGCCTGCAAAACTTCCGCTAAAGAAGTGTGCCCTTTTAAAACTTTTTGCACTCCGTCGCTGTGCATACTTACTGCACCGAATTTTTCTGCTTCCGCAAAAAGCGCTTCTTCCTGCGCCTTGCACAAAATAAATTTTTTCAGTTCCGGCACAACAGGCATTACCTCCTGCAAAGCCA
>OHQR01000191.1_pt1 | contig 48342 bp, 79 predicted proteins | sample 1578191 | NCBI WGS metagenome assembly OHQR01 (sample SAMEA3879577, study PRJEB24766) | human gut metagenome | biome: human-associated habitat; feature: feces | place: USA | collected 1985/1987 | reverse complement strand
ATATATATTTATATATTATAATATATTATATAATAGAAAGGAGTATAATATTAAATGGCTAGTAATAAACAACATAGCGTTGAAGTAATACAAGCATTAAGAAATTTTCCTTATTTTGTTTTAAGAAATGAAATAGAAGAGGGATATAATTTATATACACAGGAATTGTTACAAATACAACAAAACTATATTGATTATAAAAAAGGTGCTGAATTTGTAACAGAGGGAACAGCGGGAGATTATGTAGCATCAGATGTTAGATTCAAGATTGCTAAAACATTAATTGACAAAGAAGCAAGATTCATGTTTAGCCAAACACCAGATTTCTTAATTCAACAAAATTATGTTGACGAAGAAAATGAAGAACAAGTACAGCAATACCAAACACTGGTAAATAAAGTTCTAAAAAAAAGCGGTTTTTCAAGAACGCTGTTACAAAGTGCAAAAGATTGTTTTATCGGAAAACGTGTAGCATGTTTGGTGGATTTTTCAGAACAGGATGGAATACAAGCACATTTTTACAATAGTTTGCAGTTTTATTATGAGACAGATTATGATTCAGATAGATTAACAAAGTTTATAAGTTTTAAAAGCGTAAATAGAACAAAACAAACAAAACAGAAGAAATACTTGGTAAACAGGTATGAAGAAATAAATGGACAAATATACTTTAGTTCAACACTATATAATGGAATCGGCAATGTAGAACAAAATGTTGTGCCAGAACAAATATTAGAGTTGGAATATATCCCAGCAGTTGTTATTCTGAATGATGGAACATTGTTTGATGAATTAGGAATATCAGAAATTGAAGATTTAGCAATGTATGAGGCTGGATATAGTAGATTAGGAAATGCAGACATAGACAGTGAAAGAAAAGGAATGAATCCTATTCGTTATACAGTTGATATGAATGCAGAAACCACAGCCAATCTAAGTAGTGGAGCGGGAGCATACTGGGATTTACGTTCAGAACAAAATCAAAATGAAGTTCACCCGTCTGTTGGAACATTAGCACCACAGATGAACCATACAGAAAGTGTCAAAACGACACTTGATAGAATTAAAACAACAATGTATGGTGAACTTGATATTCCAAACATTTCAGAAGAAACAATGGTTGGAACAATAACAAGCGGAAAAGCATTGAAAGTATTGTATTATCCATTGCAAGTAAGATGTGATGAAAAAATGAAAGCGTGGATACCAGCATTAGAGTTTGTTATTAAATGTATTCTTGATATTGCAATGTTAAACAAAGATGAAGTTATTTCAAGGTATGTTTTAACAGGTTTGGATGAAATACAGTATAACATTAATATTTTAGAACACTATGCACTTATGGAAGATGAAGATGATGAAAAAGCGTCAGACCTTTCAGAGATTGCGGCAAATGCTAGAAGTAGAAAGTCATACATTAAGAAGTGGAGAAAAGATGAATTCAAAACAGATGCGCAGATTGATGATGAACTTATGCAAATAGCAATAGAAAACAATATGTTTGATAGTATGAGTATGAATACACAGGTACAGGGAGAACTTGAAAGCATTGGAACACAACAGCAAGTAGAAAAGAATGTACAACAAATTGAAACACAAACAAAACTTGAAGAAGAATAAAAAGTTTTAAATAAGTGTTGACATTTATATTGTTATAGTGTATTATAATACTTGTAAGGAACAAAGAAAACAAATTAGGAGGATAAAAGAGATGTTAGTAAGTAAAATCAAGTTAGCGAATGGGTTCAAAGTTGTTAAATCGTCAAATGCAGAAAAAAGTGTATTATATTGTTATTATCCAAATAATACATTGTTTGAAAGAATTGTTTGTTTTAATAATGAAGTAAAAGGTTATATAGAAGCATGGGAAAATTTAGTTTAAAAAATGCGGAACAGGTAAGGAAAACAACAACAGTACAGATGCAAAAAGACATAAAACAAATGTATGAGCATCTGTACAAAGATGTTACAAAGCAAATAGCAAGAATGGGTAATGGAAATATGCAAAAACAAAACCTTGTGTTGCTAAAGCGTAGTATAACAAAAAGAATAGAACAATTAAATGAAGATATTAAAAATGGAGTTGTTAGAAGTATGACAACAGTTTCAGAAGCAGTTGTGTATGACACTAGAACATTTTTAAAGTATTGTGGATTTAAGGATTCAGATATACATGAAGCATTTAAGTTTGTTCCAGACCAAATTGTTAGGAACATCATAACAGGATATATATATCAAGATAATTGGACATTAAGTAAAGCAATATGGGGTTATAACAAACAAACACAGGAAAGTCTAAACAAAATAATCTCAATAGGAACAGCGCAAGGAAAAAGTGCTTATGAGATAGCACTTGATATTGAAAGCTATGTAGACCCACAAGCGAGAAAAGCAAGTAAGGTTATATATAGCACAAGAAAAGCAAGAATAACAGATGTGAATGCTGGAAGAGCAAACAGCGTTGGAGAAACAATAAATGATAAGTTTCGTTTTGGACATGTTGATTACAACGCACAAAGGCTTGCTAGAACGTTAGTATCACATGCATACCAACAGAGTTTTGAAGTGGTAAACAAGAATGACCCGTTTGTAATCGGATACAGATGGATTACAAGTAATTTTCATGGAAGAGTTTGTAGAATATGCGAGAACAGAGCAAAAGAGGACAGATATGGATTAGGGAAAGGAGTTTACCCAAAGGATGCGTTACCATTAGACCATCCGAATGGAATGTGTACTTTTGAAGCTGTAATTCCAGATAGTATGAAAGATATAGCTAAGAAAATCGGAATGTGGTATAATTCACCAGTTGGAACATTTCCAGATATTGATAAGTATGCGCTAGATTTTATGTAGAACAGGAGATAGAACATGGAAGTAAAAAGAGTATGTAACAAATGTGGAGAAGTAAACAGTTTGGATTCAAAGTCATTATTGAAAAAAGATGTATATGACGAAGATAAAAAACATTATGTTATTTTATATTTTGAATGTGTAAGATGTAAAGAAGTTGAAGTCGTTCAGATAGATGATAATGAGTCCATACAGACGTTTAAAGAGATTAAGGCACTATTTATCAAAGCAATGAGAAAACGTCTTAAAAAGGAAACTGTGAGTCTTAGAGAGGTAAAGAAAAAGGACAGACTTATAAAGAAACTCAATGAAAAAAGAAAGTTACTCAATGAAGTTTCAAAAGGAAAAACTTTCTATGATGAAAATGGAAAAATATTCATAAAAGAGTTGACAATATATACAGGAGGTGATATAATTGAAAGTGACATGTGATAAGTGTCAAATATCCTTTTATCCAATGATAAAGGAAGAAAACAAACAAGTTGGGAAACAAAACATAACAAGGACTTTTCTAGTATGTCCGAATTGTGGAAAACAATATGATTCTTATTATGATAACCAAAAAACATTGATTTTGAAAAAACAAATAAGAAAAGCACTAGCAAGCGCAAGTGCAGAAACAAATGAGACAAATAAGGAGAGAATTTTAAAAGGTATTGAGAAAAAGAAAAAACAGTTGAAGAAAGAGGAAAGAATCTTACAAACACTATATAATAAAGGAGAATAGAACAAATGTCAGAAACAAATACAAACACAGATGTACAGAATAATGAGAACAATAACAATGAACAGCAGAACAATAACACAAACCAGCAGACAAATGCACAGCAGAATAATAATGTTGATGTTGAAAAAGTAAAGGGTGATGCGATTGCCGAGTATCTTAAGTCTTTAGGAGTTGAAAATTCAGATTCATTGCAAGCGATTGTTAAGAAAGCAAAAGAAGATGAAGAAGCAAACAAAACTGATTTACAGAAAAAGGATGATGCGCTAACAGCAACAACAAAAGAGCTTGTTAATGAGCGTGAAGCAAGAGTTATTGCAGAAGCTAAATTATCAGCTATTCAGTTAGGAGCAAAACCAGAGCTTGTGGATGATTTAGTTATTGTTGCAAAAGCAAAGGTAACAAAAGATAAAGACATTAACGCTGTAATTGCAGAAATGAAAGACAGCACAAATGGAAAGATTTATTTTGCATCTGAGGAAGATGAAACAAACAAGAAAGGAACGGTAACACGTTCAAGAGTTAAGAAAGCAACAGAGCAAAACAAACAGGGTACAAATGAAAATTCAAACAATGGAGATTCAAAGTATGCTGGAACAATGGCTGAAAGATTACTTGCTGGAAGAAAAGCAGTAAAGAGCCATTATTTTAAATAAAGGAGAGTGAAACAAATGTTAAATCAAACAGGAGTTAGAAAAGAAACATATGGAAATACAAACCAGATTCTTTTTGCAGTAGAACATCAAGTTTCTATGGGTGTTGTAGTAAGTAAGGCACTCGGAGTTGCAGAGGGAACAAAGAAAGTTGTTAAAGCGGGTACACCACTCACAGGAAATCTTGATGCAAGAACAACAGCATTCACAGCGGCAACAGCGGGTAGTTCTACAGAAGCGTCTAACGCAGTAGGAGTTCTGTTACATGATGTAGATGTTACAACAGGTGATGCAAATGGAACATTACTTTTGTTCGGATTTGTAAACACAAACAGAATTGATGCAACAACAAAAGCAAAACTCACAGATATTGTAAAAGCGGCAATGCCAATGATTAAATTCGTTGCTTGCTAATTAAGAAATAGGAGGAAAACAAAACATGACAATTTATGACCTTATTATTAGTTCTGAAATTACTTCATATTGGGAACTGTTACAACAGGACAGAGAGCCATATCTAGGAGAGGAACTTTTCCCAAATGACAAGAAACTCGGACTTACATTGAAATGGTTGAAAGGTTCTAATGGACTTCCAGTAGTTTTGAAAGCATCAGCGTTTGATGTACAGGCTATTCCAAGACCGAGAATTGGATTCGAGAAGTTAAGCGCAGATATGCCATTCTTTAAAGAATCTAAGTACATTGATGAAGAATTAAGACAGGAACTCAACAAAATCATTGAGAGTGGAAACCAAGCATATATTGATGCTATTGTAAATAGAATCTTTGCAGACGAAGTTGAGCTTCTTGAGGGTGCTTCTGCACAGCGTGAGCGTATGCGTATGATGATGCTTACAACAGGCACAATTTCCATGAAAGGAAATGGACAGGTTTACGAATATGATTATGGTGTAGATGATAGCCATAAAGTAACAGTAACAAAGAGTTGGAGCGACCCATCAGCAACAATTCTTGATGATATCAGAACAGGTATTACAAAAATCGTTGATGATACAGGAGTAACAGTTGAAAGAGCAGTATGTTCTTCCAAGGTGTTTGGATACATTAGAGCAAATACAGAAATCAAGAAATCTATCTATGTTATGACAGATGGTGTTGGTTTTGTATCAGATGCAAAAGTTAAACAGTTTATCAAAGATGAACTTGGAATTGATATTGTTGTATATGACAAACGATACAAAGACGAAGAGAAAGCAGTTCAGAGATATGTTCCAGAAGATGTTTTTGTTATGTTCCCAGCAGGAAAACTTGGAAACACATGGTTTGGTACAACACCAGAAGAGTCAGACCTTATGTCAAGTAATGTTGCAAATGTATCAATTACTGATACGGGAGTAGCAGTTACAACAATGACAGTGGCAGACCCAGTAACCGTAGAAACAAAAGTTACAATGATTTGTTTGCCAGATTTCCCAACAGCAGACCAAGTATATATTCTTGATGTAGTAGCGTAAGGGAGGAATAAACATGGCAATGGTTAATATTATGAAAGGCGAGCATACTGTTAAGGTAAGTCGCAATTCATATGAAACAATGTTCAAAAAGAATGGTTATGTTATTGTTGACGAAACAGAACAAAATATTGATGATTTTGAAACAGAAGAAGAAATTGTCGAGGATGATTCAGTTGACACAATTCCAATTTCTGAAATGAACAAAGAACAGCTTGCGGAGTATGCAACAAAGCATAACATTGATACTTCAAAAGCTAAAAATGTAAGAGAAGCAAGACAGATTATTCAGAAAGCAATCCAACAGAGTAAGATGTAAACAAATGTGGGAGGTGAGTATATGGATAATTTAGAACAGTTAAAATTCAACTTGAGAGAAAAACAAGCACCATATTTTGAAGTGGATGAATTGCAATATCTATTAGAAAAAAATAACGGTGATGTTAGAAAAGCAAGCTATGATGGATTATTAATCAAAGCAGAAGTAACAGGGTTGGATGTAAGTGGTTTGACCACGAAAGACAGTTCTAGTTATTTCAAGATGCTTGCATCCCACTTTGTTTCTGTAAACAGTGGGGTGCTAAGATGAATGAGAAAATGTTACAGATAGAATTAAACAAAGTAAAACGAGAGATAAAAACACATGGCAGAAGCTATGAAGTTAAAAGAACAATATTAAACAACTATGGAGAAGACACAGATGAACAACGGAGCATAACAGAAGTACAAGGATTGTTTCATACACAAAAGGGATATATAACAAAAAGCGTTTCAGATGGTTCTAAAACACATTCAAAAGGACAGCCGAAATTAATGGTTGCATATGATGATTCTGTTTTAATTAAAAATGGAGATATGATACAAATAAATGAGAACACTTATAAGATTATTGAGAAAAACAATATACAAGAGTTTAACATTGTTTGTGATATATCAATGGAGTTGGTGTTGAATGGGAACAATTAGAATTGATGCAAAACAGTTACTTGATAATTTAGAAAGAGCTGAAACAAAATCACAAGTTGCAATTAAAATGTTTGCAACAAGCGGTGCAAAAAAGTTTCAGAACTATGCTAAGAAGAATAGACCATGGACAGACAGAACAGGACACGCAAGGCAAAGGCTAATAGGATGGGTTGAACAAATTGGAAAAATGCGAACAAGAATATATATAGGTCATGGAGTTGACTATGGTATATATTTAGAGTTGTGCAATGAAAGAAGATTTGCAATTCTACAGCCAACCGTTAATGCGTGTTCTAAGGAAGTTTTAGACGGGTATAAGGATTTATTGAGGTATATCAAATGAAAAGCATTATAGAGCAAATTAGGGATGCTATAGCGGTAGACGGAACAGAAGTTTATTATCCGTCACAACATAAAGGTGAATGTTTGAAAGAATATGTTGTTGTAAAGTCGGAGGGAACATATGAACAACAAACAGTTTCAAGTGAAAGACCACTATACACAATTATGTTATATGTTCCAGTAAACAGGTATGGAAGAATTGAAAGTTTCATGTTTGAAACAAAACAAAAAATGAAACAAGTATTTCCACTTGTTATGTATGTTGGAAATGAAACAGCAAGTTTTTATGATAAAGATAAAAATGCACATATGGTATCATTTCAATACCAAGGTTGTAGAAAAATAGAAAATCGTTAGGAGGTTAAGTAATGGCTAAAACACAGAAAAAAGCAGTTGGAATCCCAACCATTGATGTTTCGCTTGTAGTAGTAAGAACAGGTGTCGTTGATGGTGATGATACAAATGCAACAGAAATTGCGGTAGATACAGCAAATAAAGTTGGAGTAGAACCGCAGACAGAAACTACAGATGCAATTAAACTTGTAAAATTAGGAAGATTAATTGCACAGAAACCAGCAACGACAACAATCACTGGACATCAGATTACATTAACAGATAATGTATTCATTCCAGAGCTTGTTAAGATTCTGCAAGGTGGTACAGTAGAGGGAACAGGTGATACATTAACATATACACCACCAGTTGCTGGAAGTACAGATAAAGGACAAGTATTTGAACTTGATTGTTATTCTGCACAGTATGATGCAAGTGGTCAGATTGTTAGATATGAGAAAATCACATATCCTAACTGCCAAGGAACACCAGTTGCAATGAGTTCAGAGGATGATGTATTCAGAGTTCCAGAGTACACAATTAATTCAGCACCAAAAGAGGGAGAAGCACCTTATAAGATTTCTTATGTGAAAACACTTCCACAGTTCACAGATGCTGTAGCATTGTCGGATGAGGATAGTTTTGAAACAGGACTTGCAGTAAATTAAAACAAAAAAAAAGATAGGAGAATGAGAACATGGCAAGAGCAGTAAAAGCAAAAGAAACAGAACAGGTAACAAGTTTGGAACAGTTGAAACAATATGCAAATGGTAATATTGTAAGGCTTCCAGATTTTGCAGAGGGGCAACCTTTTGTTGCAAAACTTAAAAGACCATCTATTTTAGGAATGGCAAAACAGGGAAAGATTCCAAATTCATTACTCGTTAAAACAAATGAGTTATTCGTACAGAGTGGAAGTCTTGATACAGAAGAAAATAGTATGATGCAAGAAATCTATGATGTAATTGATTTAATTGCAAGTGAAACTTTTGTAGAGCCAACATATGATGAAATTAAAAGTACAGGGATTGAGCTTACAGATGAACAGATGATGTTTATTTTCAACTACTCACAGCAGGGGGTAAAAGCATTAGAATCCTTTCGTACAGAGTAAAAAGATAGAAAGCGTATTAGCAATATCAAGGCAGTATAAATGTTTACCTAGTGAAGTTTTAGGGATAGAGGACAGTTATACTGCCTTTTGTTTTAACGAAGCATGTTGTGAATTAACATTGAGATTAACAGAGGGAGAAAAACCTCATTATATAGAACAGAACAAAAAAGCGGAAACAAAACATTATAACAATTTTAAAGATTTTTATAAACAGTACGAATAAACAAAGTATTGTTTGAAAGGAGAAATAAATGGCGGTTAATATGGGAACTGCTGTGGCATATTTGGAACTTGATTCTAGTAAGTTTCAAAAAGGGTTTAAATCCGCTTATAATGACCTAAAAGTTTTTGGGGATAAATCAGCCACAGCAGAACAAAAGTTTAAAGGACTTTCCAGTGCCTTTGCTACAGTTGGAAGTACAATGTTAAGAAGTGTAACATTGCCACTTGCAGGAGTAGGAGCGGCGGCACTTAAAGCGGGAACAGATTTTGAGAGTGCTATGTCACAAGTTGCCGCAACAATGGGAACAACAACAGATAAGATTCAAAACCTTTCCAAGTTCGCACAGCATATGGGTGCTACAACAGCGTTCAGTGCAACACAGGCGGCAGAGGGATTGAATGTATTAGCGCAAAGTGGATTAACAGCAGAAGAGCAAATGACAGCGTTGCCAGAGGTGTTAAATCTTGCGGCGGCTGGTAATTTAAGTTTGGCAGATTCTTCCACTTATGTTGTAGGAACACTAAAAGGTTTTGGAAAAGGAATGGATTATGCGAAGCGTGTTACAGATTTAGTTGCTAAAGGGGCAACAATGGCGAACACGGATGTTAGAGGATTAGGAACAGCACTTTCTTCTTCATCCGCAACAGCTAAGAGTTATGGACAAAATATGGATAGTGTAACATTGAGTTTGTTACGATTAGCAGAACAAAACATAACAGGTGAGGAAGCGGCTACATCATTAAACAGAGCAATGATGGACTTGTATACACCAACAAGTACAGCCAAGAAAGCGTTGGATGAATTAAAAGTATCTGTCTATGATACACAAGGAAATGCAAGAGATTTCAATGATGTTGTAGATGAATTAAATGGTAAGTTGAGCGGAATGTCAGAAGAAGAACGAAACGCATATAAAAACACAATATTCACAACATATGGTTTGCAAGCGTTTAACAAAATGACAGTTTCATCAACAGAGAAAGTTAATGACTTTAAAGAGGGGCTAAAAAATGCAAATGATTCAGCACTAAAACAAGCACAAACACAGCTTGATAATTTAAAGGGTGATATAACACTTTTTAAATCAGCATTAGAGGGTGCTGGAATTGTTATATCAAATGTATTGATTCCAAACATAAGAAATTTTATTCAGTGGCTCACAAATCTTGTAACAAAGTTCAATGAGCTGTCAGAAGAACAACAAAATTTCATTGTGAAAGCGGGTATTGTAGTAGCAGCAATCGGCCCAGTTTTGCTTATTTTGTCAAAGGTTGCAAGTACAATCGGAACTATAATTACAGTTATTAAAACAGCAAGTGGAGTTATTGGAAGTGTAACAAAAACAATACAGCTTCTCAGTATGGGGCAATCAGAATTGATAGCAAGTATGGGTGGAATACCAAGTGTTATAACAAAAATAGCAACAACTTTTAGTTCAGCCATAGCACCTATTTTAGGAGTTGTTGCAGTTGTTGGAACATTGGTTGCAATGTTTGTTACATTGTGGAAAACAAATGAAGAATTTAGAAATAACATAACAAACACGTTTAACGAATTAAAGAAAACATTTTCAGATTTTGCGAATGAGTTTGTAAGCAAAATAAATGAGTTAGGTTTTAATTTTGAAAGCATAACAGATGTAATTAAAACAGCATGGGAGACATTGTGTGATATATTTGCGCCAGTATTTGAGGGTGCTTTTTCTACGGTTGTAGATATTATACAGCTTGTTTTAAATAACATTCTAAGCATAATGGATATATTCATTGGAATATTTACAGGAGATTTTGAACAAGTTGCAGATGGAATAAAAGGATTGTTTGACAATGTAGTTGAAACATTTACAAGTATTGGAAGTACAATTCTAAGCACCATCGGAGATATTGGAGCGGAGATATTAGAGAAGTTCGGACTTGATGAAGCGGCACAAAAGTTTCAAGAGTTCTTTGACAAAGTGTCAGATATCTTTGGCAGACTTCCAGAGATTATTCTAGGAGCGTTTGATAGTGTTAAAACATTCTTTACAGAAACAATTCCAGAGGTATTTAACAATGCAGTTGAAACAATACAAGGTTTTGTTGACAATGTGATTAGTTTTTTTACAGAAACAATACCGAATGCATTTAATACTTTTGTGAATGAAACAATACCAAACACAATAAATGCGATTGTAACATGGTTCAGCGAATTGCCTTATAAGATTGGTTATGTAATCGGTGAAATGTTAGGACATATATATTTGTTTGGTCAATCTTGTGTTGAATGGGCAACAACAGAATTGCCAGTGATAATTGAGAATATTGTAACATGGTTCGCACAGCTACCTAGTAGAATAGGAGAGTGGTTGCTAAATGCATTAAATAAAATTATTGAGTGGGGTTCAAGTATATTACAAAGTGGAACAGAAGCCGCTTCTAATTTCATAACAAGTGTAATACAGTGGTTCTCACAGCTACCTAGTAGGGTGTGGACATGGTTATCAAATACATTGAGCAAAATTATTTCGTGGGGTTCACAGCTTGTACAAAGTGGAACACGAACAGCTTCTAATTTTGTTTCAAGATTCATTTCGTTTATGCAACAGTTACCTAGCAAAGTTTGGAGTATTGTAGTACAGATTCCTAGCAAGATACTTGCAATAGGCGGTCAGATGTACAGTGCTGGTAGAAATATTCTTTCACAGCTATGGAATGGATTAAAGAGTATAGGAAACAGCATACTCGGATGGGTAAGTGATTTTGCGGGAAAGATTGGAAGTTTCGTCAGCGGAATTGTCAGTGGATTTAGAAGCATTGTAAGTGGTGCGAATGAAGCAAAGTCAGCCGCTAAGAGTGTAAATGGTAAACACGCAAATGGTTTGGATTATGTACCTTTTAATGGATATGTAGCAGAGTTGCATAAAGGAGAAAGGGTATTGACAAAACAGGAGAATGAAGAGTATAATGACAGTAAAGGTAAAAACAGTAATGGAGATACATTTAATTTTTACAATACAAAACCAAACGCATATGAGTATGCAAGGCAGATGAAAAAAGCAAAAAGGGAGTTACTGTTAGGATTTTAAAAGGTGGTGAAAACAATGGTCAAAAAAGTTACACTAACAAATAGCGTAACAAAAGACAGTATTGTTATTGATTCAAAAGATGGTTATTATATCATTGATGAAATTGACTGGGATACGCCTAGCGTAGAAATGTCAGCATATAGAGTGCCTTATCAAATAGGGCAATCTTATGCTGGCTTAACAGTTGGAACAAGAAAACCAACTATAACAGGATATGTTGTTGCTAAGGATGTAGAACAGGCAAGCACGTGGGAACAATATTGGCAGAATTGTGAAACAGCAGTACAAGACAAAAAGGAAGAACTTGACAGAATTATTTCTATATATCAAGAAATGGTTATAGAAGCAAATGGATTTTATTTAGATGCAAGACCAACAGCACCACCAAAATATTCAACAACATACAAAGAAAATAATGAAGTGTTATGTAAGTTTATTTTGGAGTTTGAATGTTTTAATCCAATGTTTTACAAAGAAACAAAAACAATTAATTTTTCTGTTCTTGAAAACAAGTTCAAGTTTCCATTAACAATTCCAGAAACAAATGGGATTACAATGGGAGTAGAACATAGGCAGAAAATTGTTTTGTTTGAAAACAACGGTGATGTTCCAGTTGGTTGTATTATCAGAATGAAAGCGGTATCAGATACACTTATAACACAGCAAGTAAATAGTATAACAGAAGATGCAAAAATTATATTTTCTGATTTGAGCATGTCGGCTGGTGATGAAATTGTTATAAATACTAACATTGGAGAAGAAAGTGTTAAACTACATACACAAAGTGGTGACGAAGTTTCTATTGTTGGAAATATGGAAGTTGGTTACAAACTATTTAAAATTCTTATAGGGAAAAACTATTATTCATATGAAACACAGCCTAGTGATGGTGTTATGGATGTTAGTTTTGAATATAGGGAACAATATTTCAATATAAGGGGGATGTAGAATTATGGTAACAATATTGGATGATACAATGTGCATAGTTGACATTCTCCGAAAGTATGAATATTCGCAGTATGAGTACAAAGCAAGAGAAATCGGAGCATTTACAATTAATGCAATGCTCGACAAAGAAAACTTGTATTTGATGGACAAAACAAAAAATTATTATGTTCTGTTCGATAATGATGTTTTTGGAGTTATTGAGTCGGTAAAGCGTGAAAGTGATAGTGAAACAAGTAAAGTATTTACGATAAAAGGTAGCCTTGCGTTAAAATTGTTAGAATACAGAGTAATTAAAGGACAGGTAACATTTAAAGGGAAAAGCTACAAATATATTGAAGAGTTGGTAAAACAAAACCTTATAATGTCAGATGATGAAAACAGAAACATTGCACTTGCAGTTGAGTTTGAAAATGAAGAAAGACTAAAACAGGTATGTAGTACAATAGATAAACAAGTGACAGGCGGTTCGTTATGGGATGAAATAAGCGAAGTCGCAGAAGCCGATAAACTAAGAATCGCATTAAGACCAAACGTTGTAGTTATTAATACAGAACATCCGCAGAATATTGATGGATGGACATTGATAATTGGAGCTGGTGAAGATAGAACAAGACATAGAGCAAACAAGGCGGTTAGTTCTGTTGTGTTTTCTCAATCATTAAGCAATATAGCAAACACAGATTATACGGTTGATAGAAGTAAGCTAAGAAATACAGTATATATTGCGGGAGAGGGAGAGGGAACAGACAGAAAGTGGTACAACATAGATGTTAACTCAGACGTTACTTTCGGAGAGCGTAAAGGGTGGAACAGGAAAGAGCTATGGGTTGATGCAAGAGATGTTCAAAGTGAACAAGACAGTAAAAAATTAACTGATGCAGAGTATGAAGAACTGATGAAACAAAGGGCAGATGAAAAAGCCAAAGACAATGATTTAAGTGAAGAGTACACAGCAACAGTTACAGATATAACAAAACAGTATACCTACAAAAAAGATTATAACATAGGAGATTTTGTTACAGTAGCAGATGAAGAACTCGGAATGGAAATTGATGCACAGATTACAAATGTAACAGTGACAAGGCAAGGTGATAGAGACATTGTTGATATAGAATTTACATATGGGTCAAGAATACAGGATGTAACAGATATTATACAAGAGGTTATAAACAAAGTTCAGAACAATTCGACAACAGTTAAGTATCTTGAAAATAGAAGCGGAAAAACAGCAACACAGGTTTTTGAATACATTGTTGAAGAGGGTGAAAATGAAAACGGACATTATAGAAAATGGAGTACTGGATTGTTGGAACAATGGGTTTCAGACAAACTAGCAACAGCGGGAATAAATAACAAATATAACAGTTTGTATCAAGGTGTATTTGCATGGACATTTCCTATACAGTTTTTAGAACAGCCGCAAATTGTTATATGCTCGAAAGCGCAATATGGAACTGGTGCTTCGTGGGGAACTGTATATAACTGGTCAGTAAGTTTGGCGAATATAAGAGCCTTTGATACAGTTTCAAGGAAATCTGCAAATGAAATGAAGTTCACAGCGTATGCAAAAGGTAAATGGAAATAAAAAGAAAGGAGTGATTTGCTATGGCAGAAAGATATGGTTTTTTTAATGCAGTTGAAACAAGTAGCGGTGTTTATGATAGAACATATAATGCAGAAGATTTTGCAAGCTATTTTTCAAAATTTATTAGTAATGGTGTTTTTGTAAACCCTACAGATGGATTAAAAGTTTCAGCGCAAAGTGGATTAAAAGTAACCGTTAAAGCGGGGAGTGCTTATATAGATGGATATTATTATGAACTGACAGAAGATACAACATTAACAATTCAAGTTAATAACTCTTCATATGTTCAAACAGATTCAGTTGTAATAAGATTGGATAAAACAAACAGAAAAATGTCGTTGGAAGTAAAACAAAATGATACAAGCGTTTCAAACACAACAACAATTAAGGAATTGCAATTAGCAACAATTAAAAAGGGTGTAGGAGCATCCAGTGTGAGTGCCGCTGATATAACAGACAAAAGACCATATAATGAGGTATGTGGATTCGTAACAGGTGTTGTTAAGCAGATAAGTACATCTGATTTGTTTTCGCAGTTTGAAGAAATTTTCAATAATTGGTTTGATACAATAAAGGATAGGTTGGGAAGTGACCCAGCAACAAGCCTACAAAATCAAATTAATGAGATAAATACAAAGATAGATGCAATGCCTACAATTAGACAAGGAACAGCCGCACCAAGCGATTCAACAGGAAAAGACGGAGATATATATATCCGTGTAACTGGTTAGGAGGTGTGATAAATGTCAGCACCAAGCGGTACACAATGGAGTTCTCCGTCAACAGGTACACAATACCAAGGTAGAATTGGACTCTATGTAACATCCAAAAATAGTAAAACACAAACAACAGTAACAGTGCAAATATGGTATTGGTCACAGTATTCATGTCAAGATAGTTCTAATATGTTCTATTTTGATTGGGGAGCTTCTGCAAGTTCAAGTATTGGAAGTAAAGATATTAATACAACATCAAATAATGGATGGAACACAGCGAACCAAGTTCTAATTGGAACATATAGTAAAACATATAATAGAGGAACATCTAGTTCACAAGGAACATGTTCTGCAAGATTTACAGGTATAGAATATGGTGGAGGAAATTCGTATACAGCAAGCGTAAATTTCACAATTCCAGCAAGAGATAGGTATTCAATATCATACAATGCGAATGGAGGAACGGGTGCGCCAAGCACACAATACTATTATTATGGATATGATACAACATTGTCAAAAACAATTCCAAAAAGAACAGGGTATACGTTCCTAGGTTGGTCATTGTCAAGCACAGCGATTTCGCCATCATATAGTGCAGGGCAAGCATGGGGTGGAACAAATAAAGGTAACTATACGCTATATGCAGTATGGGAAAAAATAAGTTGTGCAATTAAATTTGATGCGGGGTCAAATGGTGGAATTGTAGGAACTTCCGATTCGGTTGTTAGTATAGTGTCTTATGGTGATAAGATTGGAACACTTCCAACAGCAAGTAAAACAAACTATGAATTTAAAGGATGGAACACAAACCAAAATGGAAGCGGAACGTATATAAGTGAAACATATGTTGTAAAAGCAAACATAACATTGTATGCTATATTTAAACTACAAGCGAATTGTTATACAAAACAAAGTAGTAAATATAAAACTGGTATGATGTATAGAAAAGATGGAAAGTACAGTACAGGGATTGTAAAAGTAAAAGTAAATGGAAAGTATAAAGATGCAATAATTTAAGGAAGTGAAACAAGTATGGAAGAGTTTAGTGAAGTTCTGATAGACGTTCAGAAAGAGTATAAACGTTCTAACAAACTAAAAGATATCATTATCATTATTTTAATTGTTTTAATGTTTCTACAGTCAGCATTTAGTTTCGGTTGTTTTGTTTGGTATGAATCGCAATTTGATTATGTGACAACAAATGGAAAAGATGTTGATGTTGAAACAAGTGGAGATAATGCAAATGCAGAATACAATGATGTAAGCGGAAATAAATATAATGATAATGCGGTTCACAACCAAGGTGGTGAGAATTAAGAATGGCGAAAGCAAGAATACATGTAACTAAAACAGCTAAAACTGTTAAGATTGCAAAAAATAGAAATAAACAAGGCGGAAATCATAAGAGGTGTCCGGTATGTGGTAAGTTCATGGGAAGTGGTAAGCATGGATAAAAAGAACGCAGAAACTAGAACAAAACTAAAGGACATAAGCTCTGTAAAAGAGTTCGGTGATTTGATGGAACAAACAATGTTGAGTGAAGAAGAAAAGAAAATCTTGTGGATGCATTATAAGGAAAAGAAAACCTTGCAATGTATAGCAGATGAAATAGGATTATCGGAAATTGCAGTTAAAAAGAAACATAGAAAGATGCTTATGAAAATAGGCAGAATGATTTAAGGGAGTGCGAAAGCACTCCTTTTTTATTGCACATATTCTTTATGGTTCTTCCTAGTATATTTTGTTTATATTTCAAAATGTAAAAAGTATGATATATTAAAAGCATGAAAGGAGTGGTGATTGATGTACAACTATACAGGGTATGGAATGAATCCATATCAGCAACAATTAACACAAAATAGAATTGCACAGATGGAACAGCAGCGGGAATGCAGAACACGAATGCACTTGCTTCACAGCTTGCAGATTGTTGTTGCACAACACAGAGAAGTATTGATTCTGTAAGATATGAGAATGCAAGAAATACTTGTGACATTGTGAACGCTATTAAAGCAGATGGTGATGCAACAAGAGCATTAATGACACAGAATGAGATTCAGAGCTTGCGTGACCAGTTACAGACAGCAAACTTCCAGCTGAGCCAGCAAGCACAGAACGCAACACTGATTTCAACATTAAGACCAACACCAATTCCAGCATATCAGACATGCAGTCCATATGAAAGCGCACAGTTGTTTTCACACTATGGAACAGCTTGTAATAATGGATGCGGATGCTAAAGCGTTTATTTGATGATTTAAGAGACTTTCCGCTTATGCGTGATATATTTGTAAGGGCGGCATAAAAACCGCCCTATTCGTTTAATTAAAAGGGTTAGAAAGGGTGATATAAAATGGCATGTAGTTTATATAATAATAATGGATATGGATGCGGTGGTTGCGTTCATTTTGTGAAAACAAATAGTGTAACAGTACAGGATGGTGTTTTGATTCTGAATATTCCACAGGCAAACTATAGCAACAAAGAAAAAGTATGTATCTGTATAGCACAAGCAATTCCGACAGTAACAAGTGCAGAAACGGTAGCTATAACGATTGGAACAGGAACAACACAATATGTACTTAGAACAAAGTGTGGAAACAATGTTCATGCAGACCAGTTAAGAAGTAGAAAAGTGTACCACACAAATGTAGCAACAGATGTTGGTGCTTTTATGGTTAGTGGTTGTGAGTTATGCGGAACAAGTTATAATTTTCCAGTAATACCAGTAATATAAGGAGGGCAAAACAATGTATGAAGTAAATGGTGTGAAATATGATGAAAATATAAATACAAACAAAACAAATACAGAACAAGGATGGAATACACAGGAACAGCAACCGTACATGGGAACGCAAAGAAACAAACGCATGCAAGAAAACATTGCAGAAGAAGTATATATAAAACTTGATGAGCATATGCAGAAAGCATTAAGTTTCCATGAACAGCTTGCAGACTATTTCTGTTTTCTTGGCTTACAGGGATTCAAAAGAAAGTTAGAATGTCAGTATATGGATGAATGTGCAAGTAAAAGAAAGCTTCACCATAAATATATAAATCTTCACCAGAAGTTAATTCCATTAAGACAAGTGCAGTTCCCACAGATGATTTCTAGAGATTGGAGCAAATACACAACAGATGATGTGAATGACAGTGTTCTTCCTAAGTTTGTGAAGAATGCAATGGAACAGTATAAGCAATGGGAACATGAAACGAAAGAATTGTATGAGGAACAGTGGCAGAAATGCATGAATAATGGAATGGGAGCAGATGCAGAGTACATTTCAAAACTTATACAGGATGTAACAAAAGAGCTAAAAGAAATAAATAGAATGTGCGAACAGCTTAATGGAACAGGATATGATGTAATAGCAATTCACAGTATGCAGGACAAATATCATAACAAATACAAAAACAAATACAATGACACTTATACAGATAAGTGGAAGAAGAAAGAAACAAAACATAATAAAACAAATAAATAAAATAAATCATAAGGCTATATATTATATATAATATAATTAATATATTCATATATTTTATATAGCTTTATTTATTTTAAAATATTTTATAAAAAGGTGTTGACTTTTGTTTTATATATGTTATAATATAATTAAGTTAAAGGTAAACAGTTAATAAAGAAAGCAAAACAAACTAGGAGGAAGAACAAATGAAGAAAAGAACATTTAAAACAGAAATGAAATTAAATTTAGCAGAGCCTAAATTAAATAAAAACAATACACTTGAGGAATATACAGAACAGTTGTTAGATGAAAATGAATATTACAATGTAAAGGCAATCTGTTCAATGGCATTTATTATGAATGATAAAGAATTTGTTTATTTCAAAAATAATTTGTTAAAAGATTTTGATTTTTTAAAAGATGTTCCTTGCGGATATGAAGAAGATTACACGCAATATGTTATAATGATTGTAAATGAGGAAACAAAACAAAAGTTTTTTGTAAATACACAAGGCTATAGCTATGCAAGATATTGTTTATTCGATTAAAAAAAAATGTAATTAAGGGGTTGACAAAATCAACCCTTTGATATATAATTAAATCAAGTTAAGAGAGAACAGAAAAGGAGAAATAAATATGAAAACATTAATAATGAATAAAATCGAAGAAAGAGAAGCATTCATATTTAGAAGAATTATTCATAGGAATGAACAATTTAAGAAAGGCTTGATTTCTTTTGAAAGTTTTGAAGCCTACGAAAATGCATACAAAGCGCACTTTGTTGGATATGTAAGGGCATTCTGGGATATCGAACTTTTAACAGATGAAGAAGAGAAAGTAGTATTAGAAAAGTTTAATCATCATTTAATGAATTTGTAAAAAGTTATGTTGATATAGTTTTAGAAACAGGAAAGAGAACAAACTGGGAGGGAAACAAAATGGTAAAATATGCAGAATTTGAAACAATCGTATTAGCAACATATAGAAGAGGATTAGTTAGTTTTGAGGAAGCAGAAAACAAGTTGTATGGATATCTGAAATGTATGACAGATATAGGAACAATAAAAGAACATAGAGCAAGCGAAGAGTTCCAAAAGGCAGTAAAGAAACTGCTGGATATTTCAGAAAGGAGATAAAACAAAATGACACCATACAACTATAGAAAGCTACAGAGAAAAACAAAAAGAAAGGTGAGAACATTCAAAAGAGTGTTCAAAACCTTTTGGAAAGAATGGGGCATAACAAAACAGGATTTCAATGATATTATAGCTTGTTTATCATTATTCGGAATGATTTATATGTTATCAGTTATCAGTATAATCGTTTTAAAATAAATATTGACAAAGAAAAAGCAGAGTGATATAATTAAGACATAAAAAGAAAAGGAGAACAAAACAAATGAGATTTGAGGAAATGAAAGTTGCAGAGTTAAAACAGCAGTCAAGAAACAGAGGACTCACATTAGAAAGTAAAGGACATAAGTTCACAAAACAGGAGTTGATTGATAGATTAAATGCTTATGAGAATGAAACTGATGAAGCGTGGATTGAAACAAAAAGTAAAACAAAAGTAGAAAAACAGCCAGCACCAAGCAATGAAGATGATGAAGCATGGGTTGAGACAAAAGGATTTGAAACAGAGACACTTGAAACAGAAGAGGTTAAAACAAGTACAGAGGAAACAGAAGAAAGAAAATTTGCAACACTTGAAGAAATTGAAATGAAATATGGCTCAAGAAAAGAACAACGTATTTATGACAATGTTTTACAGGTTGGTTGTATGATTTGTTATGTTAGATTTATTGAAACAAAACATGGAAAACTTTTAAAGAAGTTAGGAACAGCAAAGGTTGTAGGAGTAAACAGAAAAAAAGAGCTTGTAAGAGTACAGACACCAGTTGGGGAAGAGAAAGAATTAACATTTGATGAACTTGTTTTCATTCGTGATGTAAATGTTAGAACATATCCAAAGGATATTAATTCCGTGTTATATGCACAGAGACAGGCAGTAAAAGAGTACAAAGAAAGGACAGGACAGAAGAATGAATACAGCACAGATAGAACAGAGCGTTAGGAGATTGTATGAAGCACAACAAGAAAAAAAGAAGTTTGACGAATACTACAATGAAGTAAGAAAAAAAGAACAGCTTGCAGTTACAAATTTTATGTTTACCAATCTTCCAAAAGGAGAAGAAACTTTTGATATTGAATTAAAAGATGGAGTGAACTATTATACAAACCATGTGAAACTTAAAGTAACAAAGGTTAGAAGAAAGAAGCTAACATGGAAGTTTGAAAAGTTAAAACAAAACATTTCAAAACAGTTATATAAAACAGTCGTAAACAAAACATACAAAGTAAATGATATGGATGGACTCATTAAGTATTTGAAACAGTGTGGAGTAGATGCGAAGAAGTTCAAAAAGTTCATAGATGTTGAGGAGACAATGGATGAAACAAAACTTGATAGAATGTATGAAACAGGAAAGATAAGCAAAGAAGATAAATCGCAGTTAGGAAAATGTTGTGATGTTGAAATATCAGAGCCATATATTAAGATAACAGAACAGAAAGGCTAGAACAATATGTATGATAAGAACATATGGAGGAAAGGAACTTGCGAAAGTATTAATCTATTATGGAATCATTGAAGAAATAACAACAACAGAGTTTAATATTATATGTCCTTTCCATGATGATATAAACCCATCAATGCGAATCTGTTTGGATGATGGAACATTTTTTTGTTTTGGATGCGAAGCGAAAGGAAATGCGTTAGATTTTGTTATGAAAGCACACCCAGAACTAAATGATTTACAGGCATGTTGTTTATTGGAACAAATATTGCATAGTGATAAAATAGAAAAGTTGCAGATAAAGGTTAAAAGAAAAAGAAAGAAACAAAGCAAGCAAGCATTGATTGAAGCAAAGGATTATTACTATGGGTTAAAAACAACAGATTGGAATAAAGCAGATAGCAAAGATGAAAAACAAATAATTGAATACATGAAGAAACGTGGATTCAGTAAACGTGCATTGAATGTTTCAAAGTGTAAATACAACTATAATGTTGCATATCCATTTATTTTTCCTATATTAGACAATGGGAAGTTTATGGGATGGGTAGGAAGAACAATGAACCCGCATGTTGAAAAGAAAAGAAAGTATTTATACAATGAGGGGTTCAGAAAGCGTGATACACTATGTGGAACATATGAAGAGAACTGCATTCCATATATATGCGAGGGATACATGGATTATTTGAGCCTTAAAACAAGAGGGCATATAAAAAATGCTGTTGCAATATTAGGATGGCATATATCAGACGAACAAGTGAACAAATTAAAACAAAAAGGAATTACAACAGTAATATCTGCATTAGATAATGATGAATGTGGAATAAAAGGAACAGAGTATTTAAAGCGGTTTTTTAATGTGATACGCTTTGATTATCCAGTTGATAAGAAAGACGTGGGGGAAATGTCAGAGGAAGAAATAAAAGCCGCTAAACAGCGTTCTAGGAGGGTCAGAAAGCATGGTACTAAGATATAGAGTGAATTGTAAAATGTGTTTCTATCATAAGGATACGCTTGAAAAATTAGTGATTGACAGAGAGATAGGTGGAGAGTATAATGAAGAGAGTGAAGAATACAAACTGATTTGTATGGATTATGAAGTTATGTTTGGATTTAAACGTGATGAAGATAAAGCAAGTTTTGATGAAATGCTTCTAACAGAGCTTGTAAAAAGAGCAAAACAAAAAATGCGTGAAACAATAGAAAGAATTAACGCTGTGATTAAAAAGTGTTATCTTGAAGATGCAAATGCAGTTGTAGAGTTCGGTGGTTATATCATAAATCCAAAACAGTTTTGTGCGGTAGAAATCGGTGAGTATAAAACAAACATATCAAAAGAATAAAAGGAGAAACAACATGGGAAAAATTAAGTTATCAGACATTAAAAGTGAAATTTCAAAAAGTGGAACAAGTAAAGGAAAATTCATGTTTTTTAAAGAGGATTCAAAAGCAAGAGTAAGATTCCTAACAGATATGGAAGATGGTTTGGAAATTAAGTTCCATGATAGTTTTGCTTTAGGTGTGAATGTTCCATGCCAAGAAGAGTTTGGAAGAGAATGCGAGTATTGCGAGGATGAAAATTTAAGGACACGAAAAATGTATGTTTGGAGTGTCTATGATTTCGAAAGTAAAGAAGTGAAGCTGTTAATGGCGGCAGTTAATAACTGTTCACCAGTTCCAGCACTTGCATCATTATATGAAACATATGGAACACTTTTAGATAGAGATTATGAGATTAAAAGAATTGGAAAAGGACAGAACACAACATATTCCGTTATTCCATTAGACAAAGCAAAATTTAGAAACAACAAAATAAAACCGTTGTCTGATTCAGCAATTTTAAAATATATTGATAAAGCATATCCAGCAGATAACAATGAAGATTTTGAAGAGGACGAGCCAAAGAAGAAACCAAACAAAACAAAAACAAAAGCCAAAACAAAAGTAGAAGAAGCAGATGATTGGGATGAAGAAGAGGAAGAAACAAATGACTATGAAAGCATGAAGCCACAGGAACTTTACAAGTTGTGTAAAGAGCGAGATATTGATTGTAAACCAAAGAAATCAAAAGAATATTATATTGACCTTCTGGAAGAAGCAGACGAAGAAAATGAATCTGATGACTGGGATGAAGAAGAGGACGATTGGGAGGAATAAATACATGTTTATTACAAGAACAAAATATGAAAAGAAAATCAGAAAAGCAGAGAAGCGAGGATTTGAAAAGGCATTAGAGAAGAGCAGAATTGAAAATTCTTTTAATGCGATTAATCAAAACATGTGGAATCAGTTTGATAAAATAAATACAGAATTCGATAAGCGTTTACTTAACATTGAAGAAATGCTTGAGTGTAGAATTAAAGAGACTCATAATTCTATTAATGAGACAAGAGGAAGAGTTGGAGAGATTGAGGAAGTTATTAAACATAAAACAGTAAAATAAAGTTGTACATAGGGGTTGATTTTTTCAGCCCCTTTTGTTATAATTAAGTAGAAAATAGAGAACAGAAAGGAAGAAAGAAGAATGGGAAATTTTTGGGATATCCACAGACATGACGAATATTCATTGTTTGATGGATTCGGCAAGCCAGAACAGTTAGCAAAACACGCAAAAGAACTGGGGTATAGAGCATTAGGTGTAAGTAATCATGGTTCTATTAGTGGATTAATAAAACACTACCAAGCGTGTAATGAAGTTGGAATAAAACCAGTTATGGGATGTGAAATATATTTCCAACCGAAATTCAATAAAGAAAATCCACAGAGAAAAAGCTACCATCTGAATTTGTTTGTGAAGAATTTGCAAGGGTACAAAAATTTATGTCATATTATGACAGAAGCAAACACAAAACAATTCTATTATAAACCAATAGTTGATTTTAAATTATTGGAGAAGTATTCAGATGGACTTATATGTACAACAGCTTGTATAGCAAGCGCAACATCACAAGCCATTTTAAATGGTCATAGAAGCACGGCAGAGCGTTTATTAGATAAGTTTAAGGAAATATTCAAAGATGATTTATATGTTGAAATACAGCCATATAAAATAGATGCACAGGGTACACAGCAAAGAACAGATTATGAACTTATGGGAATGGCAAAAAGAAAACATATTAAATGTATTCTAACAAGTGATTCACATTTTGGAAGTAAAGAAGATTTTGACACATACTGCAAAATGCATGAAATTGGAAAAACAACATTGGATGTAAAAAGAACATACAGTGAAAGGTATATGCCTACAGAATATGAGATAACAGAACGGTTTGCAAACATATATAAAAAGAAGTTTAAAAGACCAATGGAAATGGCAGAACGATTTGTAGATAATATGAAAGAAATATATAACAAAGTAGAAGATAACATACTAGATGGATTGGAACTAGAACTTCCTAAAATATCAGATGATGGAGCGAAACAACTTGAAACATTAACAAAACAGGGATTGAAAAACAGAAATAAATGGAATAAAGAATATTGGAAAAGATGCAAAGAAGAGTTGGAAGTAATTAATTACCATGGTTTTGCAGACTATTTTCTTATTGTTAGAGACTACATAACATGGGCGAAAGAAAATGGAATTGAAACAGGAAAGGGAAGAGGTTCTGTTTGTAATTGTCTTGTAGCCTATGCAGTAGGAATCACAGAAGTTGACAGTATAAAATATAACCTTGATTTCAGCAGATTTATGCGTAAGGAAAAGAAAACATTGCCTAAACTTAATTGGGCATCATTCGTGAACATTGCTTAATGGTGTGTATTATTATAATATGCTAACGGTATCAGAAAAATAAGACTCCTTATTGAAATGTTACAACAGGATAATAGGGCATAGACCATAGACGAATAATCTGACTAAGAGACCCTAAACCATTGACGGTGAGATAGAGGGAATACCGTGCCAAGTCTATATAGAAAGGAAGTGAATTAGATGTTTAAAAGTATGGAAGAGTTTGACCATCATTCAATAGACGAATACGGAAATGTTTTAAATGAAAAAACAGGAAATATATTAAAACCTTATGTTGGAAGTGGTGGTTATTTATATGTAAAGCCATGTGAAAACAATGTAACAAGACATGTCTCAATACATAGAGCGGTAGCAAAATATTTTTGCAAAGGATACAAACCAGAATTGGTTGTTGACCACATAGACGGAAATGTAGAGAACAATTATTGTAAAAATCTTAGATGGTGCGAACAAGCAGACAACTTGAAGTATGGATATGAAAGAAGAAAAGATACACCATTCAGAAATTATAGACCATGCAAATTGTATGTTGGAAATAAACTGATAGATGAATTTCTAAGCATAACAGAAGCTGTGGACTATGCAGAAAAACACTACAATGTTAAAAGAACAATGCTACACAAACATCTAGTTTACAAAAATGTTCGTATAGAAAGGTGTAACGACTAATTTGTGAAGAGAGTAACAAATGTAGGGATGGAGATAAGCACCATTCCGAAGTGCGAATGCCACAGTAGTGGAAGATATAGTCTAGCCTTGATAGTTTGGAAACGAATGACTAAGGTAGGATATTGATTTAGATTTCGAACGAGATAGGAGACAGGAAGTAATTGATTATGTTATAAACAAATATCCAAACAAAGCAATACAGATTTGTTCTTATGGAATGTATGGAGTTGATAATCTTGTGAATGATTTAGCAAGTGTTTGTAATCTAAAAACAACAAAAGATGTTGATTGGTTTGAAGCAGATGAAAATAAAAAAGTGATTGCAGAAATTAAGTCATATATTAAGGGATTCATAGTAGATGATGAACTGAACATGAGCAACTTGCTGAATGGATACAGAACAGAAGAGTTTAATGAAAAGTATGATAATATTATAAAACATTTCTCAAAACTTTATGGCAAAATAAAGTACCTTGGAAAACATGCGGCTGGTGTTGCAGTAGTCGGTACAGACATAAGTGATTATACTTGTATTATTATGCGAGATAGAAAGACAGGAGCATTAAGCAGTTGTTTTGACAAAGATGATTTAGAGCATATTAATTGTGTAAAGTTTGATATGCTTGGACTTAAAACAATGTCGGAAATGCGTGAGTTAAGAGAGAAAACAGGGCATGAGATAACAGAAGAGGATGAAGAAAGCAAAGAGGTTATAGAGGGATTCAGAGAGGGAAGAACAGATGGAATATTCCAGATGGAGAAGTCAGCACCTAAAAAGATTCTCGATATGATTCAGTGTGATTGTGTTAATGATATCATAGCGGTGAATGCGCTAAACAGACCAGCACCATTACAGTTGCACATGCATGAAACATATGCACATAACAAACTTTCTGATAATGTAGATAAGAACACGCCATATTATAAATATACGCAAGAAACATATGGAACAATGCTATATCAAGAGCAGACAGTTGAAGTGGCACAGAAAGTTGGACACTTAACACCACAGCAAAGTTTTGATATGTTGAAGATTATGAAGAAAGCGGAGAATCTAACAAAACCAGAATATGTTCCAATTATTGAACAAATGAAGAAAGATTTTTACAGAGGATGTAGACAAGAGGGATTAACAAAAGAACAAACAAATAGCATATGGGCGAGTATGTTAATCTATGGTTTCAATAAAGGTCATCAAACTAAAAGTTTGGGTGCAGTATACATGTAAAGTGTGTGCTGAAAACTTCCGAAATTGCTGGGACTCCCCAAAGACGAATGAGCTACAACATATATCGAAAGGTAAAGTGTGAATGCGGAAGAAATTCAGAAAAAATCATTCGTATGCCATAAGCTGAAATAAAAGCGATTGACTAATCGTGCTAAGTGGTATATAGTATATATAAATCCATATACTATAGAAATGGGTAATCAGCAGTCAAGTTTACGGAGGTGTTATATATGTGCAAAAGAAAACTAACTATAGAGCAAGAAATACAATTAAAAGAGAAATATGAAAGCGGGTATCAAGTAAAAGAATTAATGAACATATATGGATTCAAAACAAAGAAAAGCATTAAAGAATCGTGAATGAGTTGAAAAGATTCGGAGTAGTTGAAAGAAAGAGTTTAACGCTACAACCACCAAAATTGAAAAAGTCAGAAGTCCAATATATAAATTATTTGTTAAGAGGAATCATAGATGGTGATGGTTGGATAAGAAATGATGCGGGAGAATTCTTTATCTGTTCAATGTCTAAAGATTTTCTTGAATGGTGTAAGCGTGTTTTTGAAAATCATTATAATTTCGTTCCATTAAATCTGATACAAGATGAAAATGGTATATGGAATTTAAGAAGTTCGGATGAAAGAAATATGATGTTGCTATATGTTCATGTTTATTATAGTAGTTTTGGAATGCAAAGAAAATATAACAAATTCGTGAAAAGATTCAGAGAACATAATGGAAGAGACTAAGTGTTATAAAACATATGTCTTTGGTATGTTCCAAACCTTAACACGTTGCAAGCGTGGCTTATGAAAGTAAGTGAGGTATTGTCAACCGGCTATGCATTAATAAGTATCGACCAGATGTATTATAAAGTACATTATCCAACACAGTTTTGGTATGTTAAAATGAAGTACGCAGATAATGACGCAGATATATTTAAGTATTCACAGTTTGCGGTAAAAGATGGTGCTGTGGTTATGTTGCCACATGTAAATTATTCAGCTAAAACCTCATTGCGTAAAATGGACGGAGAGGACGTTATACAGCAAGGGTTGAGTATTATTAAGGGCATTGGAGAAAAAGCCGCAGAAACCATAGAGGAAGAGCGCAGAAAGGATGTGTTTAAATCATATGATGATTTCTATGACAGATGCAAAGGAAGAAGTGTTACGACAAGAGTAATTGATATTTTGAAAGAACAAGGTGCGCTTGAGTTTAATAAAAACAAATATATGAGTAGAGTTGTAAAATATAATAGTACATTAATGGCGAGGTAGAAGAAGATGAACAGATGTGACGGTTGTGAGTATGAATATGATGGAATATGTAAAGTAACAGGGGAAGAGTGTAATGAAATAAGAATATGCACTGCAATAACAAATAAAGTAAGAGAGGAAGTATCGAAAGCACCTATTATTGAAAATGAGAAAACAGAGATGAAAAAAACAGAACAAAACAAACATGATAACATAAACCCAGATTATTATAAAGATAGAACAAGTATTGAATGCATTGATAACATGAGATTGATTTTTGGGAATCAGAGGGTAACAGATTATTGCATTGTAAATGTATACAAGTATTTGAGCAGATATAAATATAAAAATGGTTATGAAGATTTAAAAAAAGCAAAGTGGTATCTTGACGAAGCAGAGGTATTGAAGTTGGCAATGGAAACAGATTTTGACTATGAAATATTTGATAAGCTTGTAGATTTATGTAACAGATATATGGAGGAATACAAACATGGCAAAGGGAATGAATAAAGATGGAATATTAAAACTTATGTCAGAGATTGACAAAAAGGAAAAAGGAAGTGTTTACAGTTTAGGAAGTAAATCTGATGCGCTTAAGATTCCAAGATGGAGTACAGGACTTGTCGACCTTGACAACATTATTGGCGGTGGAGTACCTAAAGGAAGAGTTCTAGAGATATTTGGTGCAGAGAGTGCTGGAAAAACAACATTAGGTTATCAGTTATGCGCTCAGCATGATATGTGTTTGGATATTCCGATTGAGGGAACATTTGATGGAGAAAGAGCAAAACTATTCGGAAACAGACCGAAACAAATGATTGTATATAGAGCGAGATACGGAGAAAAAGCATTTAACAGGGCGATAAGGTTTGCAGAAGAGGGAATACCGCTTGTTATGATTGACAGTGTACCATCAATGCAACCAAAGGATGATATTGACAAAATAAGAAAAGCAGTAAATACAGATAGCGAACAGGAAATGCGTGTCGGTGGAGTTGCAAGGCTTATGGACAAGTATTTACCAACACTTGAGGACGTAATAGAACAGACAGGAACTACAGTTATATTTATTAATCAGATTCGTGATAAAATGAATGCATTGCCTTTTGGAGATAACATACAAACCCCGGGCGGTCATAGATTAAAACATAGTGCATCACTTAGGATACAGGTAGCAAGAAAAGGCTATATTGAAATTCCTAACCATAATCCGTTCAACACAGAAGCGAAAGAGCGTATTGGAATGATTATGAAAGTTAAAGTTGTAAAAAGTAAAGTTTGTAATCCAATGCAGAGCTGTGAAATCCCATTATTCTATGAACGTGGTTTTGTTGATTTTGCAGACCTTGATTCTGTTAGAAAAGAAATTATGGATGAACACAAGAAAAAGTACAAGGAAATGTTAGAGTGATATTTTATTGTATAGTATTTAAACGAACTTATACAGGAGGTGGAAGTGCAGAACATAAATTCTTTTGTTATGCTGAAACAGAAAAGCAAGCAAGAACAAGGTTCTGTACCACCACTGGATTGAAACAAATAAACATATTATCTATTTCAGAACAAGGAGAATAAAATGGGAATAGTAGATGATATCAAAAAGGATGCAGACAAAACATTTACAAAGATTCAAAGCACACAAGAAAAAGAAATAGAACAAATGTTGAATGGTTTATTTTATTTAGACAAAGATATTCCAAAAGAACTTAAATTCCTTAAAAGTGTAATGACAAGAGGAGCAGAAACAACAGAAAGAAAAGGATTACATGCAAGTGCTGTGATTGTATCAGATGATAAGTTTTGTATACGTCAGCAAGTTCTTTCTTTGTTTTATAAACAGCTACAGGGTGAGCAAGTTCCTGTAGGGTTGAGAAGAATATTCAGTGAGGGTGATGCGATACATGAAAAGTGGCAGAGGCTATTTATTCGTGGTGGGTTGTGTAAACCTTTAGATTGCGATTATAGCCGTTTTGCTGATGAATTTGACTTATCCTATACTCCCGATATTATATGCGAAATACCAGAGGATTACAGGCTTGAAAGCGTATATGATGAAAGTGTTAGAAAGATTCCATACATAGTAGAAATCAAAAGTGTAAACACATTTACATTTAAGAAACAGAAGTACCATGCAAGCGGAAGAAAGCAATGCCAGTTATATATGTACTTAACAGGAATACATCATGGAATTGTTTTATGTGACGATAAAAACACACAGGAATTTAAGGTGTATCACTATGAATATAATCCAAGTGAAATCGCACAATACATTGGAAGATTGGAAAGAATACAGGAAAGTAAAACAAAATTATTAGAACAAAACAAGCTTGTAAAAAGGCATAAGAAATGCACAGGATATAATTGTAAGATGGCAGAAGAATGCAACATGAAAGATGTATGCTATGGAAAAGTAAAAGAAAGGTTACTACCTAATTAATGGCAAAATATTGTAAAGCGTATGCACTCCGTGTAACATATTTAGATTGCATGGAGTGTGAAACAAAGGAGTGTAAAGGAATGCAGAACGTACACAAAACATATTTACGGTTACTTCCAGAACAGGAATGTTTTCTTGTGTTTGTAAGTAAAAGGGAAAAGGCAAAGAAAAATGTTGTTTTAAAATGTATTGTAAAAGAATGCATAGTCAGAAAAGAAGAAACATTATATAACCTAAAACCTATTAAGTGTGTAACAGATAAAAAGGAAAACATAGAAAGCTACAAACAAAACTTTTTATGCATTAACAGTACAATAGATACAGGAATAAGAAAAACACAAAGGGATATATACCCAGTATTCACAAGCAAAGAAAAATGTTTGGAGTGGTTGAAAGCATGAGGAAATTAAGTTGTGCAGAATGCTGTTATTTAAACAAAGCTGAAAAAGAAGAAAATATATTAAACAGTTATAGATACAGATGCATGTTTAGCAGAAGAGATTACATTGTTGGAAGTATTCAAAAGGACAGCGAACTTAAAACAATGGGGTGTAGTGATTGTAACAGAATAGAAGTTGGAACAAGGTTTACGCTTAATAAAACTAAATGCTTCTATTGTGGAAGTATAAAAACAAAATATGGAAGAAAATATTTAGTATACAATGCATCAACATATGTTCAAAATGGTTTCTATGTTGATGTAGTAGAACAGAATTGGTTTTCAAAACATATAAAAGATATCGTTATTGAGCATCAAACAGAGAAACAAATTGAAGCACAAAAACAAATAGCAAGATGGTATAAAAAGAGAGTGATAAAACGTGAAGAAGAAAACAGACGATAGAAATTATAAAAAGAGATTTGAAAAAGGCTTCAAGATGTTGTGTAGTTCAAAGTCAACATACCAAGTATGGTCTGATTGTATGGCGTTGTTTGCAATAACACTAGCAAACCAAAGTATTTTACCAATGACAAAAGACAAACAATTTAAAGAGATATGGGATAAAAGGGAAAAAGAATATTTAAGAATTATTAATAGCTATTCTAAGAAAGAACAAAAACTTTTTCCACAGATGTTCGCATTAATTGTAGAAGAGTTAGAAGAAAGACCGAACCAAGATTTGTTAGGTGAACTATACATGATGCTACAAATATCTAACAAAAATGCAGGGCAATTCTTTACACCATATAATGTGTGCGAAGTAATGTCAAAACTTACATTCGACAGAAAAGAATTAGGAAAAACAGTACATAAAAAAGGGTATGCAAGTATATATGATTGTGCTTGTGGTGCTGGTGCAACATTAATAAGTGCAAGCGAACAATGTAAGGAAATGTTTAAAAAGTATAATTACCAGAATCATGTTTATTTTGTTGGACAGGATATTGATATAACTTGTGTACATATGTGTTATATACAATTATCATTGCATGGATTAGCCGGGTATGTTATACATGGCAATTCGTTAATCAAACCAGAGCCAGTATTGCCAGATGATTTAGAAAAGATATGGTTAACTCCAATGTGGTTTAGTGAAGTTTGGGCAATGCGCAGGTTCTTCCACAATCAAAATATTTTAGGGAGGTAAGAATAGTCAGAATGGTTGTAGTAGGGATTGACGAAAGTTATACACGAACCGGAATAACAGTGTTAGAAGATAAAAAGCTATTGAAAATGTATAGTGTAAACTTTGATGGATGTAAAAATAACTATGATAAGCGTAAAGCACTTAGAAGCGTCCTAGAATCCATTTTAGATAAGCTATTAAGGAAATATAAGTCTATAGAAATAAAATGCATTATAGAGCGAATTAGAACGTTTAGCGGTGGACATATGAGTTCACAATATTTGATTACAACAGGTGGGTTAATTGTAACAATATTAGATGTTTTTCTAAAGCATGATATAAAGGTTTACAGTGTAGATACAAAGGCATGGAAGAACGCAGTTGTTGGAACAAGTAAACCAAAAGAGAACAAATATGGAATAAACCCAAACAAATATCCTACAATCCTTTATTTAAAGCAGAAAGGACTTCTAAAGTACATAGCCGAGGAATATAAGGGCAAGGGAAAGAAAGGTGTTATAAACGTTAAAATAGGCGGCGAGAAAGTACCGTGTAAAATAAATGATGATATGGCAGATAGTTATTGTATTGCAATGTATGGATTCATTCCTAAAACAAAACAGAAACTAAAAGAAGAAACATTTTAAGGAACGTATAAAAAGCGTTCCTTTTTTGTTGTAAAGTTATTGTATAAAGTTATTGTATAAAGTTATTGTATAAAGTTATTGACAGAACATTAAAACTGTGATAATATAATATCATAACAAAGAGATAACACACTAGGAGGACAAAACAAATGAAAGAATTACAGATTTTTGAAAAACTTAAAACAGCATATGAGTGTTCAACACATAGTAATAACCTTTTTGAAAAGGCAATTAATTCTATTAAGTGGGAAAACACTTTTGTTGAAGATTGCGAATATTATTATTGCTATGGTGATTTATGTTTTATCACACCATCATTGAATCCTTTTGATTGCGATAAGTTTAGTAGACCATCAGCAATGTTCACAGGTGGTTCATATATTGAATTATAGGTAGCCTAAAAAGCTACCTTTTATTATACGCATTAGAGCTTGTATTTTAAGTTTCTAGCGTGTTTATATAGTTCAGTAATAAAAGTATAAGGTAAAGGCATAAAGTGTCTTAAATCGTTAAATAGGAGGGTCATATGATGTATTGTAATATTTTAAGGAAAAAAGATTTGAAACCAGAAAAGAAACAGTGTTTTAAAACAAAATATGAAAACATTGTTATTGTTAAATTAAAAGATGGATGCTATTCATTAACACATTACCAAACAGGAGTAGCAATAAACTTTAAACGCTATACATCAATAAACAAAGCATTGTTAGATTTAGACGAGGTTGTTTATAGAACAATGGAAATACTCAAAAGAAATAACATAACATTTAACCAATTCTATAAACAAAAAGGAATGAAACAAATAAACTTTTAAAGCACAAATTTTCTTTTTGTATATATATTTATATATATATTTTTCTTTATAAAGCTATACAGCTTATATTTATAAAAGTTATATTTATTTTAAAATAGTTATTGACATATAATAACAAATGTATTATAGTATTATTTGTAAACAAGAGAACAGTGATATAAAACAAATAAGGAGATTAAAACAGATTAGAAGAAAAAATAGCTACAAGTTTTGTTGACAAAGTAATAGAAGAGTGGAACAGGAGGGTGTAGAGTAAATGTATACTTTTCCAGCATATTGGACAGATAAGTTAAAAATAGATTTCTTACAAAGAGTTGTTTTAATACATAGTTATTTGTATTATGAAGAAGATAGTCCTAAGTGGAGTGATAAAAAGTTTGATGAAATAGCAAAACAATTAGTTGAAGAACAAAGTAAATATAGTGAGAGAACGCTAAGAATAAATACACAGTATGGATATGTTTTCTATGATTTTGATGGAACAACAGGTTTTGATTTGTTTAGCCGATTAAATGGAATAGACAAACAGTTCATTGGTAAACTAGCAAAACAAATTATAAAAGGTGAATAGTATGAGTAAAATCAAAACATTAACAGAGATACAAAATGAAACAGGATTAAGTAAAACAATTATTAAGTCATTGTTAGTTGACTATAATATTCCTAGTGTTCAGTTAGGTGAAAACAAAGATTCACTGATTTTAGTAAATGAAGAACAGTTTAATAAGGTGTTTACAAATGTAAATGTTGAACTAAGGTTAAGAACACAAGAGCGAAGAAGAAAAAGCAGAGAAAAGAGTAGAAAGTGGTATTCTGAAAACAGCGACAGTGAAATTGAAAAAGCAACAGAAAGAGCAGATAAAAACACAAACACTTTTGGAAGAAGAACAGGACATGCAAGAGGACAAGGTAGTATGATAAAACGTGATTATGAATTAACGCCAGAAGAATTGGAAAGAAGAAACAACAAAAGGGAATCACGTAAAGGCAGAAAAGCAAAATCAAAAAGAAAAGGTCACAGTGTTCTTGTTTGGTATGATGGAACATTAGAACATCTTACAGAATCAGAGTATAATAAAATATATAACAGAGAATTAAAAAGGCAGAAACGCTGTGCAGTTATTGGCTTAGTTGGGGCGTTATCTCCATCGGAACATTTTCTGTTTGATTTTGACTTAGAACAAATGTTAAAAGATAATGTTTATGTTACAACGGGAGGAAAAAATAAATACATAACAAAATGGTGGGATGGAGAAATAAGGCACTGGACAGTAAATGATGGTATATGGAAAAAGTAGGAGGTAAAACAAACATGGAACAAAACATATTAAAAAGGTACAATGAAATACATATAATGCTGTGGGAAGAAGTAATAAAAGTATTTAGTGTTAGAACGAATGAACCTATTGAATATTATAAAGCAAATACAAAACAAATAGAAACATTATATATTGCATCATTAAAAAGAACAGCACTATTCAATCTATTTGTTAGGGGAAAGATAACAGAATATGAAAAGAACAATTTACTAATGAATTGTGATTGTGCCGCTTGTTATGTTGCTGGTGCTGTGAGGTCAATAGAGTTTATAAGAGGTAATGCTAATTGGTATAATGATAATTGTGAATACTGTCCGATAAAGAAATGGAATGCTATGAATATGCATTGCAATGATTACCACACAGTAGAGGACAAACTAGACTATTTAATTAATCGCATAGTAAATTGTATTACTCATAGAGAAAAGTTCAATCTAGGGGCATATACAAGTCTTAGAAAGGCTATTATGAAAAAGATGTATATAGTAGCACATTTAGAATGGGGATATGAAGAAAATGAAGTATGAAGAATACAATATAACAGAAGCAGAAATAAATGACGTAAGAAAATACATGGCAGAATGTATTAAAAAACTCAATAAAGGAGTGCGTATAAATCTTAGAAATGCTATTTTAAGAAGGCTAGAGTTTTTAGAATGGAGGTATGGAGAATAAATGCTAAATGGAAAAGATAACTACAGCTATGTAATAGTACAAACAGAAACAAGATTCAAAGACTTATTCGGAACAGCAGAACTCAATGAAGCAAGAAAGAACTACAGAACCAAAAGTACACATAGGCTTGGATTAGGATATATTAAATACCTTGAAGCATTAACAAAACAAAAATTAAAAGAACAGGATGGCGAAACAAATGAAGATTGAAAAAGAGTATAATGTACAGGGGCTTGCGGACAAAGTAAAAGGTTGTATTAAAACAGTATGTGAAACTAAATCAAGAAATGTGAGTCTTGATGTTATAACAGCACAGGAGATTGTAGATGTTTTGGAAACAGTAGCAAGCTGGGAAAACAAAAGAATAAAATTAAGGGATATAAGGGAAGAAGTATTAAAGGAAGCACCAGAACGTAAATGTTTTGGTACGCATATTAATGGAAATGAAAAATGCAATCTATGCGTATATGAAAAAGATTGCATGATTGAAACAGAAGAAAGAGGAGAGAGGTGTTTTGAAAAATCTGATAGTAAAAGACCTACCATTATATGTGGAACTTGTAAACACGCAGAAGAGTGTGAGGTACTAACAAAACATGAATAAACGTAGTACAAAATGGTATAGAAAGAATGAAGCAGAAGTAATGCACAGGTTAGGTTTAAAACCTACAAAAAACAGTGGTGCTGGATGGATAGAAAAATGCGATGGAGAAAGCAGACACTTCATTTGTGAACTTAAAAGTACAGACAATGAGTCATTCAGTATTAAACAAAGTGTACTTCATGTATTAGAGCATCATGCTTTAGAAGCCCATAAAATACCTCTATTTGCCTTTCAATTCATCAACAGGGATGAAGTATGGGTTGCAATAAAAGAAGAGGATATACAGGCATATAGGGAGCTTATAGAGCGTGATGTATTAAACAAATTAGAAGAAGAGGATGAACAATTCTTAAAAAAGTATAAAATATGCAAAAAGGGTATTGACAACCAAAGCGAAGAAGAGTATTATAAGGGGGAGAAAGAAAGAGGGGGTTCTGAAGCTGTTAGCTTCATGCCAAACACAGATAAGTTAAATAACTTAGATTCTAACTCAAATAGAAATAGTAATATAGAACAAGGCATAGATGTTATAGGTGGTATTGATGTTATACAAGGTATAGATGTTAATAAAGTAAAACATAACATAAATGCAAGAAATAACTATTTCAAACAAAAAGAACAGGAAAGAAGAAAACAAGAACAGAAGTTTAGAACAGAAAGGAGAAAAACAAAATAGTGGAAAGAAAGTTACAACAAAAAGGGATAGCAACATTTGAGGGTTTAACTATTGGTAAAAACAAAACAGTACAAGTTAAGTTTAAACTAAGATATGATGAAATCCTAACAAGTGTAGAACTATTGCAAGGGTTAAACAATGATATTACTCTACATGCAAAAGGAGCTACAAGTAGAGCAGTAAATCTAGGTATGTTTACTATTGGAGCAATTAACTTTGACAAAGATGGAAATGCAACAATCCCATTTAAGTCACTTGTGGAAAATGTAAACTTAGATAACATTTGTTCATTGGTTGATGAAGAGTATATCATGCTTAAGTTTATGGCAGTGTTAGAATTACCAGACAACGGAGAAGAGGGAGGTGGAGAAGAATGGGAAGACTAACATTTAGAGAACTTTCCTCAAAGCGTTTTAAGGACAGAAGAAATGTTGTGATTTCAGAAGCGTACAACAGTGAAACAAACAAAGTAGGCTACAGTGTAGCAGAACAGCTTGTAACAGAAGAGGATGGAAAAGAAACAAAGGTATTTCTTAAAGGCAGTTTGGGTATCCTTGATGAAGATGGTTTAATTGCATTGCTTGATTGTGTTTTAGAAGCGTGTGAAGCTGTTGGACTTGTAGAACACGGAGAAGAGTGGGAGTACGAAGCAGAAACGTGTCCATGTGAATGTTGTGAAGAAAATAAATAAATTATTGTTTTTATATTGACAAAAACAAAAAGATATGTTAATATTTAAGAGTAAACAAAAGAACAAAACAGATTCAGAAAACAAAGTGAAAGAGAAAAGGAGAAAGAAAAATGGCAAAGAATTGGACAGCTTATGAAGCGGCAAAAGAAATTATTGAGGGAAAGAACAAAGAAAACATCTGTGAGATTGGTTCACGTTATCCAATGCTTACAAGAGAGGTAGCAGTTGCGGGAGATAAAATCCTTGTAATTCTTAAAGCACTTCCAAAGGTAACAGCAAGAGTTCTTGAAACAGGACTTAAAGATGGTGTAGAAATGAATGAGCCAGAGACAGAAGAGGAAACAAAAGAAGCTGAAACAGAAGTAGAGGACGAGGATTTTGATTATACAGATATGACAGCGGCAAATCTTTACAAGATGTGCTGTGCAAGAGGAATTTCCTCTAAGTGTAAATCAAGAAAGAAAGATGCACTGATTGAACTTCTTGAAAAGTTTGACAGAGGTGAACTCGACGAGGAAGAGCCTAAGAAAGAAACAAAGAAAGCTAAAGCAACATCAAAGAAACAGGCTAAGAAAGAGGAAGAACCAGTTGACGAAGATGATGATTGGGATACAGAGGATGATGAAGAAAAAGACCCATATGAGGGTAAAACAGCAATGGAGCTTTTCAAAATGTGTAAAGAGCGTGGCATCAAAGCAAAAACAAAGATGAAAGCAGATGCTTATGTAAAACTTCTGAAATCCGCTGATGCAGAGTCCGAAGCAGAAGAAGCAGAGGATGATGAAGATGATGATTGGGAAATCTAAAACAAACAAATAAAATAAACGTTGCATAGATGTTGATAAAAGGCAGGAGGTAGGAAGTATTCTATTTCTTGCCTTTTTTAATTAAGGGGAACAAAACATGAAAACAGAAGAGATTTTAAACCTAGATTGTACAAAACAGGAGAATATAAAAATACTAAACAATTTCCTTTGGAAAGTAAAGCCAGTTGCAAAGATGCTTGAAAAACAAAACTATACAAAAACAGAGATTGCACCACTTGAAATATTAGAAAAAGCAATGCAAGGAATCTGTATAAGGTATAACTATAGAACACAGAGTTTTATGCCGTATTATGAACAACTTAATGAAACAAGAAAGTTTGTATTCTATTCATGTTGTTGTATAAAAGTAAGAGAAAAGCATGATTGGATTGGAACAGTGTATGGTAAAACATTGTGGGAGCTGGTTGCAAAGATTATTGTAAAGCTGTATGCAGATATTAAAGCTGATGCAAAGAAAGGAACAAATGAATGAAAGAACTGATATTTTATACAGACGGTGCTTGTAGTGGAAATCCTGGTATAGGTGGATGGAGCTATGTGGAACTTGTAAAATGTGACAGCGGATTCAAAACAAGTGTAACAAAAGGAAACAAACGAAACACAACAAACAATGAAATGGAATTAACAGCAGTATATATGGCATTAGTAAAAGCCTTTAAGAGTAAAGCAAAAAAGGTGACAGTGTATTGTGATAGTGCGTATGTTGTGAATGCTATAACAAAAGGTTGGCTTTTAAACTGGTATAAGAATGGATGGAAAACCAAAGAGGATAAGCCGATAAAGAACAAACAAATATGGGAAAAAATGTTCAAACTTGTGTATGAAAAGAAAATGGTTATAAACATGGTACACATTAAAGGACATAATGGCGACCCATTGAATGAACTTGCAGACAGAAGTGCAGTAGAAGCAAAGCAAGAGTTATCGGAGGATTAAAGCCATGCTAATAGCAGAAAAGATTATAAGTAAACAGTTCAAAGCTAAAACAATGAAACAGGCATATCTTGAATGTTGTAAATGGATATCAACAAACATTATAGCAAAGAATAATTCTAAGAATATAAGCTACACTATAAAGAAGAATGAAAGCAATGGAATTGGTTGTGTAGAATTAGAAGTGTATGTATTTACAGATGAATCAGAAGTATTTGAGCATAACTGTGAAATATGCAAAGAGTTTGCGGGAGCATTCTTCAACAAAGAAAACAAATACAGATGTGAAGTATGCAAAACCCCACCATATAGAAAAAGGCTTGAAACAAAACTGGAAACATTAAAGAATGGAATGGGTGATTTTATTAAAGGATTAAAGAAGCTATGAATAAATTATTTGAAGCAGTAGCAAGCTCTACAAAGGAAACTATTTCACAGGCTCGTAATTGGCTTGTAGGGCATTTTGAAGAACTTGTATGTATTATTTATATATTACTTCCATATGTGCTGATAAAAAGCCATATAGGGGCATTAGAAAGCATTGTAGTAACATTGGTTGTAGTATTCATATTAAACTTTATAACAAAAGTAAAGCATAAGTTAAAGAATGAAACGAAAGAGGGGTTTCCGGTATCAGAATACAGGTACACAGTAAAAGATACAGATGGTATTGTTAGTATAAAGGAACAGGATACACAGGAAGCAATATTGTATTTATGTGATGTGGAAGATTATTTAAGAAGAAAAGGGTTGATATAATGTTACACAGTCCATGTAAGAATTGTGAAGAAAGAATATTACATTGCCATGGGACATGTAGTAAGTATATGGAATATTACAAAGCAAATGAAAAGGCGAAAGCAGAAAGAATAAAAGCTAAGAAAGAAAGAGATTTACTTTTTAGGCAAAACAAACAAAGAAAACATAAATAAAAGCAAAATAAATTAAAATTTACATTGACAAACAGATAGTAACATGCTATAATAAAATGGAACTAAGGAAATATTCTAGGATAGGAATGTATAAGTAACAGCCATAAATGTTAGCCAAAATATAAATAGATAAAAACAGTGGACGTATAAAACAAAATAATAAAAAGCCATGTTTGTACTTATAAAATAATTTCGTTCATATACACAAAAAAATCCACGTATACTTGATAGTTTTATATGTTTACTGTTTTTATATAAAAGAAATATTGGTGAGGGAGAAGCAAAACAAAGCATACTTCCTTGCCTTATTTGATATTATGGAACAAAAAGTAAAAGGAGTGTGAACAGAAACAAATGTCAACAAATAAGAAGTCTCCAAAAGTATTGCGTAATGGAGTAGAAAATCTAATCCCTATGAATGAGAGAACACCGGAAGAAAGAAAAAGAATCGGACAGTTAGGTGTTGAAGCAAGAAAAAAGAAACGTGATGAAAAAATGGCATTACAGCAATCCATGAAAGCATTACTAACAATGGATATAACAACACAAAAACAAAAACAAGTATTAATGCATATGGGTTTCAAAAGTGGCGAACTAACAAACCAAAATTTATTAATGGTAGCACTGTTTAAAAAAGGCTTAACAGGTGATGTGGCGGCAATCAAAGAAATCGTAACAATGATGGATAAATTAGATATGTTCAAACAAACAGGTAAAGTGCAGAATGAAGTAACAATCAACCTCATAACACAGGGCGATGTATATGAACCAAACAAACAGGATGATGAAGAAATCTGGAATGTAGAAAATGGAACAGATTGGATTGAAGAAGAAAGTGAAGAGGAAGAATGGGGAAATGATGTATACGATGGTAAATAAGCTTATATAAGCGTTTAAACCATTAGCCTTATAAAGTATAAGCCTATATAAATAAAACAGCTAGAAAAGGCAGATAGGAGGGTTAAAATGGGTATTGCTGAAAAAACATATAGTAAGGCAAAAGAAGAATTAGAACAAATGCAAAACCTAAGCACAGATATAGAAGATGAAAAACAAAGTAAGTATTTAGTCGTATATACAAAGCTAGATGATTTTGGAAAAGAAACAGAACAAACAAATAAAACATTATGCTATGCACAAAACATACAGGAAGCAAAACATAAAGCAGTACTATTGTTATCATTAAAAAACTGTAAAGTTAAAAGTGTAAAATACATGGGTAAATTATTAAGTTATATGTAAAGGAAATAAAACACCATGTGAATTATAAAAAGCTATGTAAGAAAACATAGAACAAACGTGTAACAAAACAAAGGCAAGCAAAACAAAGGTATATAGAACATATATAAATAAAACATAGAAAGGATAGAAGAACATGGAAGAACTAAACATTGTTTATAAACCAATAAAAGAACTAAAACCATATAAGAAGAACGCAAAGAAACATAGTAAAGAACAAGTAGAACAAATAGCCAATAGCATTAAAGAGTTTGGTTTTACACAGCCAGTAATTATTGACAAACATAACAGTGTAGTAGCTGGACATGGTAGAATACTAGGAGCAAAGAAAGCAGGACTAAAACAAGTACCAACAGTTTGTTTAGAAGAATTAACAGAAGAACAAATAAAAGCATACAGGTTAGTAGATAACAAACTAAACGAAAGTGAATGGGATTCAGATTTATTAAAACAGAGCTTAGATGAAATAGCAGAAATGGATATGGAAGTATTCGGATTCGCAATGGATTCATTAGCAGATGAAGAATTAGAGATAGAGCCAGATGTACCATTCACAGAAATATTGAATGAAGAAAATAATTACATTGTTCTAAAGTTCGATAACAAGGTGGATTGGATAAATGCTCTTGTAGTGTTAGGTATTGAAAAAGTAAAAGCATTTCCTACTAAGAAGAATGGAAACAAAAAAACATTCGGAGAAAGAGCCGGGGTTGGAAGAGTAATAGATGGTGTTAAGGCATTGGAGAAGATGAAAGAATGAAATACAAAGATAAAGAAATTGTTATAGTGTGTCCATCATATAAAAGACCTGTTGTTGAAACACTAAAGTATATTCCTTTTTGTAAAGTGTATGTTTCGCCAGAAGAATATAAAACATATTTAGAGTTTAACCCAAAATATAAAGAAAACATTGTTAAGTGTAAGAAAGGAATACAAGGGAATTTATGTAGAGTAAGAAATTATATCCTTGATGAAGAATTTAATCATGGTGCTGATATAGTCCTTATTATAGATGATGATTTACGGTGTATAGAGCATTTTGAAATGTCAGAAGATAAAAGTTATGCGTATGAAAAAGTAAAGCTTAAATCAGCGGACATATTAGATTTCATATATCGTTATTCATTGTTATGTGAAGAATGGGGTTTTAAGTTTTGGGGAATAAATTGTAATAGCGATATAATGAGTTATAGGCAGTATTCACCGTTTAGCACTACAAGTTATATAGGAGGTCCATTTCAGTGTTTTATAAAGGGCAATGAGTTAAGATATGATGAAATGTTACCTTTGAAAGAAGACTATGACATGACGTTGCAGAACATGAATAAGTATCGTGGAGCATTGAGAGTTAATAAATACCATTATGTTTGTAGGCAATCAGAACAAAAAGGTGGATGTGCAATTTATAGAAACATGGAAAAGGAAAAAGAACAATTTGAATTGCTACAAAAGAAATGGGGAAGTAATATTGTGAGGTTGGATACATCAAACAAAGGAAGAAGTAAGAAGAACAGGAAATATATTGATTATAACCCAATTATAAAAATACCAATAAAAGGAATTTAAGCACTCATTTTAGGGTGCTTATTTTATTATATAAATAAATATAAAAATATTATATAAAAAAATATTGACTTTCTGTTATATTGTGTTATAATATAATTAAAGTTAAGGAAAACAAAAACAGAGTAAACAAATTAGGAGGATAACAAAATGACAGGAAGAACAATTAAAATGAGAAAATATGCAGGTTACACAATCGAACAGAAAGTAAGTTGTAAATACAGATTCACAATTACAAAAGGTTCAAAAGTTTGGAGAACAAATGAACCGACTAATATCATTGAAGCACTTGATTGGGTAGATGTTCAGTTAAGAGGTTTTGAACCATATGAGCATTAAAAGTTGAAAAAAAGTATTGACAAATACAAACGATTATGTTAATATATAATCAGAAAGAAACAAAGGGAACAAAACAAAGAACAGATAAGGAGATATGAAACATGAACAGAACAGAAGCAATCAAAAAGGCTTGGAATTTAGTAGAAGCTGATAAGATTAGAGAAGCAGAAGAAGTTGCAAGAGAGCATAACATTGAAATGTGTTTCGGAGAAAACTACATTGCAGTTGAGGATGATGTATTTTATTTCTAAAACAAACCGAGGTAGAATATGATAAGAGTTAGAGTATACAGCACAATGAGAGTAGCAAAAGAAAAATACATAGAGTATTGTGAACATAATATAGGGAACATTAAAATGAAAAGATTTAATGTAAGAGGAAGTGGTGTTCCAGTTGTATTATTAAAGAATAATGATTTTGTTTTGTTCATGTCTTGTTAAGTATATGCTGTATGGTGTATAGGCAGAACATATTATGATGATTTAGAACAGTGTTACAAAAGAAGTGATTTCAAAATATCAAAGGAACTTGCTGAAAAGTTTGACAGGTGTTAAAGTCATTAAAACACAGGTATTGCCTAGTAGCCAAACGGTAAGGCAAAGGACTTTGACTCCTTAATGTGTTGGTTCGAATCCAACCTAGGCAGTTGCACACTGTAAAAGGTGTGCATACCAAATTTCTTTTCTTGCTAAAGTGTTGTGAGTAGTGTGCAAGCCATGAAAGCAACACATAAGGACTATTAGTTCATTGGTAGAACAATCGTCTCATAAGCGAAGAGTAATAGGTTCGATTCCTATATAGTCCATTTAGGCATAAGCCTAAAAGAAAACAAATAAACATCTATTTCAGAAAGGAAGTACAAAACAATGGAAGAAAGAAAAGAAAGAGTAAATGAGAAAACAGTTGAAGAGAGAATCGAAAAAGTAGAAAGCAAACTTGATGTTATTCTTGAAAGTCAAGCAACAATTATGAATGCAATCGGTTCAGCGATATGCATGAGTGAAATTAAAGATGAAGATTTGAAAATGAAAAATGCAACACTTGAAAACCTTTTAATTCATAGAGACATATGTATGGAAGAAGTTCATGGAGAGAGCTATAGAAAATTCGCCAAAAGTACAGATAAGTAATCAATGGGATTACTGATATTCTTGATAAAATATTTAAGTAAAGCATTGACGAACAAAATATAATATGGTATAATTAATTCAAACAGAAAGGCAGATGCACAGTGATGTATCTGTCCTTTTCTGTTATTACAAACAAACTAAAACAAAAGGAGAATGAAAGCATGGATGTAAACATTGATGTTTCAAAAAGATTCTCCACTTTTTTGACAGATTGGAATTATGAACAATACCTTTTATTTGGCGGATATGGTAGCGGTAAGAGTTACCATGTTGCACTTAAAATCATATTAAAACTACTAGAAGAAAGAAGAACCTGTTTGGTAGTAAGGCAGGTATATGGAACAATAAAAGAATCATGTTTTGCATTGTTCAAAGAGATACTAGAAAAGATGAACATGCTAAGTGATGAATCACTACCAAACCAACACTTGCCGAAGAATGGAAAGGCTGTAGCTGTTATGTCACCTATGGAAGTGAGATTTTCAAATGGTAGTAGAATTATATTCAGAGGAATGGACAATGTAGAGAAGATAAAGTCCATACATGGTGTTTCTATCGTTTGGATGGAAGAATGTAGTGAAATACGTTATGATGCTTATACAGAGCTTTTAGGACGTATCAGAGAGCCTAAAATGTCATTGCACTTTATTATGACAACAAACCCGGTAGGGAAAGAAAACTGGGTATATAACACATTCTTTACACATACAGATGATAAAGGAAAAGAACATGTAATACAGGAAGAGCAGGAGATATATAAAAGAAGAACATTAGTAAACAAAAAGAATGGAGTATATTACCATCATAGTATTGCAGACGATAACCCTTTCTTGCCAGCGTCATATATAAAGCGTCTGGATGGGTTAAAGATAAATGACCCGCATTTATGGGCTGTTGCAAGGTGGGGGAGATTCGGAGCAAGTGGAACAAGAGTTTTACCACAATTTACGATTGCAACAAATGCAAAACAATTTACAAATATAATAACAAACATACCAAGTAAATATCATTTCTTTGGTTTGGACTTTGGTTTTGAAACAAGTTATAATGCATTGATTAGTTGTGCAGTAGATGATAAAAACAAGATACTTTATATTTATGATGAAGTATATAGAAACCATATGACTGATAATAAATTCATTTTACTGGATGGGGTACAAAGAACAAAACAAAGAGCAGAGAATTGTAATAAACCTATTTATGCGGATAGTGCTTCACCTAAAGATATACAATACTATAGGCAAGAGGGATTCAAAATGTATGCTTGTAAGAAGTACGCAGGAAGTAGATTACAAAATACAAAGAAAATAAAAAGGTTTAAGAAAATTGTTTGTTCTCCTAAGTGTAGAAATGCGATAAGGGAACTTAAAGATTTAACGTATGCGAAAGATACAAAGGGCAATGTGATATATGATGAATTTAATATTGATAGCCATGTGCTGTCAGCCTTATGGTATGCGTTAGACCAGTATACAGTAGCCGATATCAAGCAAATAAAGACAAATAGTAAACATGGTTAGGAGTTGTAAGGGTAAGCAATAAAAATGGCATATAAGCGGTAAATAGAAGCTTATAGGAGGTGTTAAGAATGTTGAGAAGTTGGAAGAAGTTAAAAACAATTAAGAACAGTATAAAACAACTAAGAGGTATACAAGAACAAAACATTGGTGATGATTATAGTTGCGGAATATATAATGGAATAGAATTATGTATGGCAATTATAGAAGAAAGAGAACCAGTATTTGCAACGTATGATTCAGAACCATTGAATATAGAACATGATGAAACAATAGAAAGAACAGTAGCAAGCGGAATAATTAGAAGAGGTACAGGCTTATGAGAGAATTACATTTTGATGTTGCCGGTCAGTTGTTAAGACGAAACAAACAATGCGATTTTGAAAACATTGTAAGAGGTTCTGATAATTATTTATGTTTGGTGTTCCATTTTGACAACGATTGGAAAGAAACAAAAAGAGTTATAAGTTTCTATGATGTAGATGGAAAACAAACAAATGAGATTATACAGGATAGAGTGACAGTTCCAGTAAATGTAACACATGGAAGTATGTTTTATTTTGAACTAACAGGGAAAAGCAACAAAACAAGAATAACAACAAACAGGGCATATATAGAACAAACATAAGGAGGTATAAGTTGTGTAGTAGTTCGGGTTCATTTTCTGGTATGTCATTTCATGCAGCGGTAAAAAAAGACGATAGTAATAATGAAAAAGGTTGTTCTGTTCGTTCAAATACTGATTTCACGTTTGATGGAATTCTACTGTTAAGATTAGATATTAAAATGGAATTGTACTAAACCAATTAAATGACATTTTAATTATCTAAAAAAGTTGGTGTGATATTCTGTATAACTAAAAAATAACAGGAGGTATAACAATGTGACAACTGCGGAAATGATTGGTATTGTGGTAATAGGGTTAAGTTCTTTAATCGGAGTATTCACAGCAATATACAGACCACTAAGTGAAAACACAAAAGCAATGACAAAATTAACACTAAGAGTTGAACAGTTGGCAAAAGAAATAAAAGAACAAAATGAGAAACTAGAAAAACAAAACAAAGAAATAGAAGAATACAAAGAGCATGTGAGAAAAGGACAGAAACAACAATGGGATGCAATAGAGAGAAATGAAAAAGAAATAGATGAAACAAAACACGCATTAGAGTTATGTAAATTAGAAAATGGAGGTAAAAAACATGTTTAAAAATTGTGTATTTAGACCAAGCGTTAATACTATTGAGTGGATTAAGGCAACAAGTGTAAGAGCTGTTAAAACAATGGCACAGGCGGCTATTGGTGCAATCGGAGTTGGAACAATGATTAGTTCTGTTGATTGGAAAGTAGTAGCAAGTACAGCTGTTGTGGCGGGAGTTGTGAGTGTTCTCACAAGCGTTGCTGGACTTCCAGAGGTTGAGTCTAAGGAAGTCTAAGGGTATTATATTAAAATTGATTCTAGGGGCATTCTAGGAGGTTATAGAGGTATATGAGTAAAACAGCACAAGGGTTAATTGAGTTTGCAAAAAGCAAGATTGGAACTCCGTATGTATATGGAGCAAAAGGAACTGTAATGAGTTTGGAACAAATACGTGAACTAAGAAGAATGTATGGTTCTAACTGTGTTTGGTACAGTGATGACAACAAAGCTGGAAAGGTATGTGTAGATTGTAGCGGACTTATAAGTTGGTATACTGGTATTGTAAGAGGTAGTGGACAGTATAAGAGTACAGCGGTAGAAGTTATTCCAATCTCACATAGAACAAACAAACATATTGGTTGGGCGGTATGGATGAATGGACATATTGGAGTATATCTTGGAAATGATACATATATTGCCGCAGATGGTTCAGCGTACGGTGTTAGAATTGCTAAGTTATCACAAAACAGATTTACACATCTGCTAAAACTTTGTGATATTGATTATGGTGAGGGAACAAAACAAACAGCAACAGAAAAACCACAGGCAAGTGGAGGACATTATAATGTTCCAGTTAATTTCATATATGCAGTAAGAGTTGAGGGCGGAACAGTCTATCCGTTTGTTAGAAACCTACAGGACTTTGCGGGAGTACAAGGCAGAAAGATAACAGATATCGCAATTAAATGTGATGTTGGTTCTGTTTCGTATAGAGTCCATGTTCTTGGCAGAGGATGGTTACCTTATGTTTCTGGATGTAATTGGAACGATTCAAACAATGGTTATGCGGGTATTGGTAAAGTAATTGATGCAGTACAAGTTATCTATCATCCACCAGTAGGAAGTTGGCAGAAAGCACAGTACAGAATCTCGCCAGTAAAACGAGGATATTATTCATGGCAGTATAATGACGAAACAGGTGGTGGACAAGATGGATATGCCGGTGCTTTTGGAGTACCAATGGATAGATTCCAGTTGTTCTAAAACAAACAAAAATAAACATTTATGGGTGGAGAAATCCACCCTTTTGTTATATATAAAACATAAAATAATTATTGACTTATATATATTTAT
>OHQR01000185.1_pt1 | contig 49121 bp, 39 predicted proteins | sample 1578191 | NCBI WGS metagenome assembly OHQR01 (sample SAMEA3879577, study PRJEB24766) | human gut metagenome | biome: human-associated habitat; feature: feces | place: USA | collected 1985/1987 | reverse complement strand
TGAATGGGTTAACATGATTCCCGACAATATCCTTCCGGATTTGATACCCATCCGGCGTGCCGAGAAAAACTCTTCATATTGGGTAAAAGTACATATATTGGCTGTCTCCACTTGTGCGGAAGGTACTCCGAAGTCCAGTAGTTGCAGTCGGTTGGCAGCCCATAGGTCGATATGGTATTTGTGGGTGGCGGGTTTCCATTCGGAGATGTAATCCATCTGGAAACCGTTCTTGCGGAATGCTTCATAGACTTCGTCGCCTACCTCGAAGGCGGAAAGGGAGATGCCGGGGCCGATGCAGGCTATCACTTCTTTGCCCTCTGTACCATAGCGGGCACGCATCTTGTCGAGTGTGTGGCCGAGGATGTAATTCACAGTGCCGCGCCATCCGGCATGAACAGCGGCTATCACGGCATTCTTCCGGTCGTAGAGCAGGATGGGAATGCAGTCTGCCGTAGAGATGCAGATGCAGCAGCCCGGTTCACGGGTTATCAGTGCATCAATGCCCTGCAACATGGAGTGGCGTTCTTCTGCTGTTGCATGCAGATAAGTTCCGTTAATGACAAGTGCCTTTGTCCCGTGGGTCTGAAACGGGATGACCAGTTCTTGGGGGCGTTGGGGCAGGGAAGAACATACTATTTCCTGGTTGCGGCGTACAGCTTCGGCTTCGTCTCCCGTGTAAGGTGTACAGTTGAGGGAGGCATAGTTACCTTGGCTGCATCCACCGTGGCGGGTGGTTACAAAACAAGAAATGCCGGGATATGAGGCAAGCAGCTCATATCCCAACATTTTCCTATCTTCTGTAAGAGGAATCATTTTTTATCTTCCTCCCAATCTTCTTCGTATTCAAAGTCCTCGAGGTCCTCTATGTCCTCGTCGTCGTTGACGTATTCATAGCTGAGGTCCTCGTCCTCACCCTCTTCTTTCAATTCTTCCTGCAGGTGGCTGAGGTCTTTGGCGCGGTGGGCAATGCTGTCCACTTTGCCTTCTATCTTATTGCTTTCCTTGTTCAGCTCTTCCCAAAGGATGTCTTTCAGCGTAGAGATGCCCATGCCGGAGACAGCAGAGATGAATATATGCGGAATCCCTTCGGGCAGTGTCGGCTCTATCTCGTCCATCAGTTCCTGGTCGAGCATGTCGCATTTGGTGACGGCAAGCACTCTCTGTTTGTCCAGCATTTCGGGGTTGAAAGTGCGAAGCTCGTTCAACAGGATTTCGTATTCCTTACGGATGTCGTCACTGTCGGCAGGCACCATGAACAGCAACAATGAGTTGCGCTCGATGTGGCGCAGGAAACGCAATCCTAAGCCTTTGCCGGCACTGGCTCCTTCGATGATGCCGGGAATGTCCGCCATCACAAACGATTTGCTGTCGCGATAGGACACGATGCCCAGATTGGGTTCCAGCGTTGTAAACGGATAATTGGCGATTTTGGGCTTCGCCGCAGAAACGGATGCCAGTAAAGTGGATTTTCCTGCATTGGGGAAACCTACCAGACCGACGTCTGCCAGCAGCTTCAGTTCCATGATTACCGTCAACTCCTGCATCGGTTCGCCCGGTTGTGCAAAGCGGGGAGCCTGGCGTGTGGCGGTTTTGAAGTGCCAGTTACCCAGACCTCCGCGTCCGCCTTTCAGCAAGATGACTTCTTGTTCGTGCTCGGTGACGTCGCAGATATATTCACCCGTTTCGGCGTTGTACACCACCGTGCCGCAGGGCACTTCAATCACCTTGTCCGCTCCGTCTTTTCCGAAACTGCGGTTTTTGGAACCGGATTCTCCGTGACCTGCCAGGATGTGGCGATCGTACTTCAGATGGAGTAGCGTCCAGTAGTTGCGGTTACCCCGCAGGATGACATGGCCTCCTCGTCCTCCGTCACCTCCGTCGGGGCCTCCGTTGGGTATGTATTTCTCACGCCGCATATGCGTAGAACCTCGTCCGCCCTTTCCGGAGCGGCAATATATTTTTACGTAGTCAACAAAATTCGATTCAGCCATATTCTGTTTTATTGTTATTTCACTGCGTCAATAGCCTTGCAAACATCGGCAAAGATTTCTTCCAATACGCCGAAGCCCTGGATGTGTTGGTATTTGCCGTCCTGCTTGTACCAGTCAATCAGCGGAGCTGTCTGTGAGTGGTAAACCACCAGACGCTTCTTGATTGTCTCTTCATTGTCGTCTGCACGTCCTGATTCTTGTCCGCGCTTGATGAGGCGCTTCATCAGTTCTTCTTCGGGCACGTCGAGGTCGAGCATCACGCTGACTTCCTGTCCGCGTTCGGCGAGCATCTTCTTTAATGCTTCAGCCTGGGCGATTGTTCTGGGGAAGCCGTCGAAAATCACGCCTTTGCTATCCTTGAAGCTGTCGAATACGCTTGCCAGAATATCAATCATCAACTCATCGGGGATCAACTGGCCCTGGTCGATATAACCTTTAGCAGTCTTGCCCAGTTCTGTACCGTTTTTCATTTCAGCACGGAGCACGTCTCCGGTAGAGATGTGGTTGATGCCATACTTTTCTACAATCTTTTCACTTTGTGTTCCCTTACCTGAACCGGGAGCACCAAAAATTACAATGTTCAACATTTGCTTAGTTATTATTTAATGATTTACTATATTATGTCTGTATCAGTCTACTACAGTATAAATGTCGGGATAGTTGCGCCCGAAGCCGTCATAATCCAACCCGTAGCCCACGATGAAGTCGTTCGGAATATTCATGGCCACATATTCTATGTTTAAATCAACTTTCAGCTTATCAGGTTTCACCAGTAGGGAGGCAATATGAATCTCCCTGGGACCGCGAGTGCCGAGGGTGTCCAGTAAGCGTTGCATGGTGAGTCCCGTATCTACTATGTCCTCTACAATGACCACTGTACGGTCTGTGAGGTCTTCATTGATGCCTATTACTTCCTTAATTACCCCGGTAGAGGATACTCCTTGATAAGATGCCAATTTGACAAACGAAATTTCGCAGGGAATCGTGATTCGTTTCAGCAAATCGGAGGTAAACATGAACGAACCGTTCAGTACGCTGAGGAATAGAGGATTCTTTCCTGCCAGGTCGCGGTTGATTTCGTTCGCTACACGGGTTACTTCTTTCAGTATGTCCTGCTCCTTGATGGAGACTGTGAACATCTTGTCTTTTATTTGTATGGTATCCATAGATGGGATGTTTTTAGAAAGTTGCCGCAAAAATACGATTTTTATTCCACTCCATGCATCATCTTCTGTAATTTCTTTGAAAGCAGGAAGAGGATAAGCGATGCCGTGGCAGACATGACGACGAACACCATGAAGAAATCGTACATTGTCTCGATGCGATAACCCAGCAGCGTCTTTACCTTTCCGGCTTCGGGGTAGAGCCCGCTCAGCGTGCCTGCAAACTTATTGGCAGTGGCGGTGGAGAGGTACCATATCCCCATCATCAGCGAGGCGAAGCGGATGGGCGTGAGCTTGTTCACCATGGAGAGTCCGATGGGCGAGAGGCAGATTTCGCCCATGGTATGGATGAAGTAGAGCCCCGTCAGCCAAATGAGACTCACCTTGATGCCCGGCTGAACATCTTTCACCCCAAAGCAGATGACGAGATAGCCCAGTGAAAGCAGTAGCAGGCCGATGGCTTGCTTGGTGGGCGAGGCGGGCTCCATGCCCCGCTTGCCCAGGGCGCCCCATACGCCCGGCATGATGGCGGCAAGTATCACCACAAAGAAGGGGTTGAAGGACTGAATCCAGGAGGCGGGCATTTCCCACCCCAGGATGACGCGGTCGGTCTGCTCGGAGGCGAAAAGCGTGAGCGAGGCGCCTGCCTGCTCGTAGGCCGCCCAGAAGAAAATGACGAAGAAGGCGATGATGTAGATGACGAAGATGCGGTCGCGCTCCGTCTTGGTGAGTGAGCCTTCCAGCAGGATGCTGACGGGAAACACGATGCAGGCGGTGAAGATGCCGATGCTTATCCAATCGCTCCCGAAACACCAGTAGAAGAAACCGGCAAGCGCGATGGCAAGCAGGGCGAGCAGCAGGTAGTTGCGCATGGTCCGTCCGTTGGCATGGGCACTCTTCCGGGCGGTGTTGTCTGCCTGGGGCCGTTCCTTGCGGGCGTCGGGGATGATGCCGAGGGGCTTGCCGTCGGGGCCGATGAGGTACTTGTTCTTCTGGGTTTCGAAGAGGACGACCGTCAGCACGGTGACGATGGCGGCAATGAGGAAGCCCCATCGGAAGTCGTGAGGGTTGCCCGTCTCGCCAAAATAGCCGCAGACCAGCGGGGCGAGGAAGGAACCCACGTTGACACCCATATAGAAGATGGTGTAGGCGGAATCCAGCCGTTTGTCACCCGGCTCGTAGAGCTGCCCCACCAGGGAGGAGACGGTGGGCTTGAAGCAGCCGTTGCCCAATATAAGGAAAGTCAGTCCGCCGTACATTAGCCAATGCGAAAGCTCACGCGCCTCCAGCATCGAGGCACTGGCAAACATCAGGAACTGGCCGACTGCCATCATCATGGCCCCCCAGAAGACGGAACGGCGGATGCCCCAGTATTTGTCGGCGATGTAGCCGCCGATTAAGGGTGTCAGGTACACCAGTCCGGTGTAGCTGCCGTAGATGGAGGCGGCGTGCTCCTTGTCGAAAAGGAGTGCCTGGGTGAGGAACAGAATGAAGATGGCACGCATGCCGTAGTAGCTGAAACGCTCTGCCGTGCTGGTGGCGAAGATAAGGTAAAGACCTTTCGGGTGTCGGGATGTACTCATTGAATATGCTTTTATTGTTTTGGCTTTTATTATATGTTGAGGGTACAAAATTAGTCATTATTTTGCGTAAGTTAATGGGTATAATTAGAAACTTGCCGACAAGCCTGCGGGAACTTGCCGACAAGCTTGTGCAAACTTATCCGTAAGCCTACGCAAACTTAAAACAGAATTTCTGTTTCTGTAAATAAAGCTTTTGTTTATAGAAATAGAGCTTTTGTTTCTAAGAATAAAGGCTTTGTTCTAAGAATCCTTTGCATTGAAGACAACTTTTCCTTACGGAGCAGATATTTTTTCCCGGGGGGCAAAGCAACTTGATAAAAAACGTCTTCTCTTTGTACAGTTGAAATCAAAGCCCTATCTTTGCTCTACGATTTTAAGATAATCCTATTATGAAGATATTTCCTACTACAAGCATCAAGCAACTGGATGCAGATACCATAGAGAATGAACCGATTGCCTCCATCGACTTGATGGAACGTGCCTCACGCGCATTGGCCCGTGCCATTGCCGAGCGTTGGGAGCCGGACACGCCGCTCACCGTTTTTGCCGGACCGGGGAACAACGGTGGCGATGCGCTTGCCCTGGCGCGACTGCTGGCCGGGAAGGGCTACCGGCTCGAGGTGTATCTCTTCAATACGAAAGGGACGCTTTCGCCGGACTGCGAGACGAACAAGGAGCGGCTGGCCGACGTGCCGGGTGTGGACTTCCACGAAGTGACCACCCAGTTTGTACCTCCCGTGCTGACGGCAGACCATGTGGTGATAGACGGTCTCTTCGGCAGCGGTTTGAACAAGGCTCTGAGCGGCGGTTTTGCAGCCGTAGTGAAGTACATCAACGCTTCGCCCGCCACGGTGGTGTCCATCGATATCCCATCGGGACTGATGGGTGAGGACAATACCTACAACGTACATACGAATATCGTCCGTGCCCATCTGACGCTGAGCCTGCAATTGCCGAAACTGGCATTTCTCTTTGCCGAGAACGAGCCGTATGTGGGCGAATGGCAGTTACTGGACATCGGACTCAGCGAGGATGTCATCCATGACATGGAAACGGACTTCTGCCTGCTGGAGCATGAAGATGTGTCTGCCCTGCTGAAGCCGCGCAGCCGGTTTGCCCATAAGGGGAACTTCGGCCGTGCACTGCTGATAGCCGGTTCGCAGGGAATGGCGGGAGCTTCGGTGCTGGCTGCGCGTGCTTGTCTGCGTTCGGGGGTGGGGCTGCTGACGGTGCATGTGCCGTTCTGCAACAACTTCATTGTGCAGACTTCCGTGCCCGAAGCCATGACGGAGCTGGACATCAGCGACACCTGCTTTGCCGCCGCTACTGATACGGACGATTACCAGGCCGTGGCGATAGGTCCGGGACTGGGAAAGGCGGCAGAGACCGAGGCGGCTCTGCTGGAGCAGATAGAGATATGCCAGACTCCGATGGTGGTGGATGCTGATGCCCTGAACTTGCTGGGCGAGAAGCGTAACTATATAGGGCGTCTGCCCAAAGGGAGTATTCTGACTCCGCACCCCAAGGAACTGGAGCGTCTTGTAGGCAAATGCCAGAATTCGTACGAACGCCTGATGAAGGCTCGCGAGCTGGCGAAGAGCGCCGGAGTGCATATCATCTTGAAAGGCGCTTATTCTGCCATTGTCACTCCTGCCGGGAAATGTTTTTTCAACCCTACCGGCAATCCGGGTATGGCAACGGGAGGCAGCGGTGATGTGCTGACGGGAGTGGTGCTTGCCTTGCTTGCCCAAGGCTATGAGCCGGAGAAGGCTGCCTGCCTGGCCACGTATGTGCACGGACTGGCGGGAGATGTTGCCTGCAAGAAGCAGGGGGCAGTGGGGATGACGGTGGGGGATATAGTTGCCTGCCTGCCGCTAGCGTGGAAGATGCTGGAAGAATAAGGAGAGAAGTGTAATTTGGATGGCTTGTCATGTCAACAGAAATAAGATATTTTGAAAACAGAAAAGATTGGCGGAAGTGGCTGGCTGACAATTTTGATACTGCCGATGGAGTCTGGTTTGTGTTTCCTACTAAATCTTCAAGCGAGAAAAGTATTGTATATAATGACGCTGTTGAAGAGGCCCTTTGTTTCGGGTGGATTGACAGCACGATAAAGTCACTTGACAAAGAACATAAAATTCAGCGTTTCACGCCCAGGAATCCTAAAAGTACCTATTCGCAAGCCAACAAAGAAAGGTTGAAATGGTTGCTGGAGCATAAAATGATACATCTTGAATTTGAGGATAAAATACGAACTGTCTTGTCGGTTCCTTTTGTTTTTCCAAATGATATAATCGACAGATTGAAAGAGGATGAAAGAATATGGAAGAATTATCAGAGTTTCTCTGACCCCTATAAACGTATCCGAATCGCATACATTGAAGCGGCGAGGAAACGACCGGAAGAATTTGAAAGGCGATTAAATAACTTTATCTGTAAAACGAAAGAGAACAAAATAATAATAGGGTTTGGCGGGATTGAAAAATACTATTAACGCTAATTCTTTTCCGCTTATTTCTCTCTTGTCGTAATGTGGAAGCATCCTTGCTTCAACTCGTACTTGATGTAGCATTTATCGGCTTTCCGCAGGTCACGGAGCACTTCCGAAAGAACCAGTTTTAAGGTATCTGCGCTGACATCCTGCAAAGGACGTCCATCCTCGTCTTCTATTTTCTGAAAGCGCTTCCAACTGACATCGAATGTCGTTCCGTAAAAATGTGCCGAGTTTGGAGAAGCATTGCCGTTACGGCGGCGCAGGCGTTTTACGTCGTCTTGGGTGCGGAGTACGGAAGTCACAATTATCTTGTTTGGATTCAGCCCCTTGGCGGTCAGTGAATCAAGGAAGTTGTGTCCGATGGTGTCCAGCAGGCTGGCGGCGCCCGGAATGAGATAAGGGATGGAATGCGTCAGTGAATCCACGGCATAGAGCTCGTTTGTCGTGATAGGTTGCAGTTGCTCTCTCATCTTTTCTGCTTCCTCGCGGGATGAAAGTACACGTATGCCGATGGCTTGGGCTACATTGAGATGTTTCTCATTCAAGTCTCCGAACGAGCGCTTGTAGCTGACAACACCCCGAATGTTGCGCGGTTCGTTCAACTTGAGCGACATGTCCTTCTTCTTACAGCCGGCAAAGGTGAATGTTGCGGCAGCTGCGACAATTATCAGTATAGGTAGGATTCTGGAAGAATATCTCATCTTATAAATGTACTATGTCTGTGAAAAATCTGCGTTAATCTGTGTAATCTGTGGTGAAAACCTTGCAAAGATAATTCAAACCTTCTTAAGTTTGCACTATCTTTGCACACAAAAAAGACCGTGCAACGATATTTTATATACCTGGCTTATGATGGCACCGCTTATCACGGCTGGCAAATCCAGCCGAATGGAGCGAGTGTGCAGGAGTGTTTGATGAAGGCGCTGAGTACCTTGCTGCGTCGCGAGGTGGAAGTCGTGGGAGCGGGGCGTACCGATGCCGGGGTGCATGCCTCACTGATGGTAGCTCACTTTGACAGTGATTCTCCTCTGGACACTGTTTTTATGACGGATAAGCTGAATCGTCTGCTTCCTCCCGATATTTCCGTATACCGCTTGCGGGCCGTGAAGCCCGATGCACATGCCCGCTTTGATGCTACGGCGCGGATGTATAAGTATTACGTCACTACTGCCAAGATGCCTTTCAATCGTCAATACCGTTGCCGTCTGTTCCAAACACCGGACTTTGAACGGATGAATGAGGCTGCCCAAACCTTGTTTGACTATACGGACTTTACCAGCTTCAGCAAACTTCATACGGATGTCAAAACCAATAATTGCAAGATTATGCATGCCGCCTGGACCCGGGTAGACGATGTGACCTGGGTGTTCACCATCCAGGCCGACCGGTTCCTGCGGAACATGGTACGCGCCATTGTCGGTACTTTGCTCGAAGTGGGTCGCGGAAAACTTTCTGTTGAGAGTTTCCGACGCGTCATCGAACAGAAGGACCGTTGTCAGGCAGGAACCTCCGTTCCCGGAAATGCATTGTTTCTAGTGGATGTAGCCTATCCGGAAACTACTTTTTTAGAATAAAAGAGGGATGCACTACAAAAACGTACCCCCCTCCTTTTAATTTTTAATTCTTAATTTTTAATTAACTCTATGTGGTTATTGCTTGCTTTCCTCTCTGCTGCCTTATTGGGATTTTACGATGTCTTCAAGAAGAAGTCGCTTCGTGACAATGCCGTACTGCCGGTACTTTTCCTGAACACGCTGTTCTCGAGCCTGATATTTCTTCCTTTCATTCTGGTATCTGCCTTTGCGCCGTCGGTGTTGGGAGGTACGATGTTTGATGTTCCCGTGGTGGGGTGGGAGGTGCATAAGTTTATTGTTGTCAAGTCGTTTATCGTGCTCTCTTCCTGGATATTCGGTTATTTCGGGATGAAGCATCTGCCGCTGACCATCGTGGGACCGATTAATGCGACGCGCCCCGTGATGGTGCTTGTAGGTGCCATGCTTGTGTTTGGCGAACGCTTGAACCTTTATCAATGGATTGGCGTGATGCTTGCCATAGTATCCTTTTTCATGCTGAGCCGTTCGGGCAAGAAGGAGGGAATCGACTTCAAGCATAACAAATGGATTCTTTTCATCGTGCAGGCTGCCGTTGCTGGAGCTGTCAGTGGGCTGTATGACAAATATCTGATGAAGCAGCTCAACCCGATGCTGGTGCAGTCGTGGTATAATGTCTACCAAGTCTTTATCATGTGCCCCATTATCTTGCTGTTGTGGTACCCCAAGCGAAAAGAAAGTACCCCGTTTCGTTGGGACTGGACCATTATCTGTATCTCCATTTTCCTTTGTGCGGCAGACTTTGTCTATTTTTATGCCCTGAGCTATGAGGACTCCATGATTTCCATCGTTTCGATGGTGCGTCGTGGAAGCGTTGTTGTTTCCTTCCTTTTCGGTGCGCTTTTCTTCCGTGAAAAGAATTTAAAAAGCAAGGCTGTCGACCTCATTTTGGTGTTGATTGGAATGTTCTTCCTATATTTGGGGAGTAAATAAACAAGAGATATATGGCAGAAGACCTATATATAAATGCTGGTAGCAAGACAGAGAAATATCGCGCTTTGCTTCCTCAACTGAAAAATCTGCTGGCAGGTGAAGATGACTTGATAGCCAATCTGGCGAATGTTTCGGCGGCGCTGAAAGAGACTTTCCATTTCTTTTGGGTAGGCTTCTATTTGGTGAAGGGTGAAGAATTGGTGTTAGGACCTTTCCAGGGACCGATAGCTTGTACGCGCATCAGGAAAGGCCGTGGTGTTTGCGGCACGGCATGGGATAAAGACGAGACGTTGGTTGTGCCCGATGTGGATGCATTTCCCGGACATATAGCCTGCAGCTCGCTGTCGCGTTCGGAGATCGTGGTTCCGCTGAAGCGTGAGGACGGTGAAGTGTGGGGAGTATTGGATATTGACAGTGACGATTTGGGCGGTTTTGATGAAACAGATGCCCGTTTCCTTGAAGAAATGATTAAAATGTTATGATAAGAAAACTGAGTGCTTTTTTGATTTTGGCTTTCATCGGATGGGGGTATTTGCAGGCCCAGGAAGCCAAGACGTGTTTTAAGAATATGCCGGATTCTATATGTCCGTTGCTTAGCGCCGTGAACCGTGCGGATTTTATAGACTTTCTGGAAAGTAAGATGAAAGCTGAGGTGACCAACAGCTTTGGTGGTAAATCGGAAATGACGGAACTTTCTCCAGACTATATACATGTGAAGATGACACCCCAGAGTTCATGGCAGATGAAGCTCTTGTCTATTAACGACAGTACGAAGGTGATTTGTGTGGTTGCTACGGTTTGTGCTCCGGCTTGCGACAGCCATGTCAAGTTCTATACGACAGACTGGAAGGAGCTGGTTGCTTCGTCCTACCTGCCGGCATTGCCCGTTCTGGATGATTTTATCGCTGAGGCCGCGGATACGGTGGATGTCTATGAGTATCAGGATGCCCGTCGCCAGGCCGACATGCTGCTGATGAAAGCGGACCTTTCTGCGAAGGATGCCACGTTGGCATTCACTTTTACCACGACCGATTACATGGGTAAAGAAGCGGCGGAGAAACTGAAACCGTTTGTCCGCCGTCCTATTGTTTATACTTGGAATCAAGGGAAGTTCGAGAAATCCTCTACTTCACTTTGATTCTGTCGAATCCCTCTCCATAGACTCCGATGACTGCACTTTGTGATACAAAGGCATTGGGGTCTATGTCTTTTATGAGCCGGAAAATGATGGTGGACTCCCGCTTCTTGGCCAGCACGAACAGCATTTTTATCTCTTTTCCCGTATAGAAGCCCGAGGCGTTGATGACCGTTGCACCTCTGTGAGGATATACCTGGATGTGCTTGGCTATCTCCTCATATTTATCGCTGATAATAAAGAATTGTACGGACTGGCGGGCACTGTTCACCACTTGGTCGAGCACGAAGCTGCATATGTATAGAGTAACGTAGCCATACACCACCTTTTCCCAATCTTTTAGAACAAAGTAACTGGACGAGATGATGATAAGGTCACATATCAACATGACTCTGCCCAGCGTGATGTCGCGGTACTTGTTGATTACGGCGGCAATGATGTCCGTGCCGCCAGTACTGCCGTTGTTGGAAAAGGCGATGCCGATGCCGCTACCGCAGAAGGAGGCACCGATGACACAAGCCATGAAAGGCTGGTCGTGCAGGAGGACAACACCCTCGGTCAGTTTCTGGATAATGGAAAGGAAAAAGGTCAGGGTGAATACGGCAAAGATTGTCTTTACGCTGAACTTCCATCCCAACACACGTAGGGCAAGCAATAGAAGCAGAAAATTGATGGCGAAGTACGTATATTGGACGGGAAATCCAGTGGCAAAATATACGATGGATGCAATGCCCGGTACGCCACCGGTAGTAATATCGTTGGGAAGCAGGAAGACTGTCCAGCCGATACCATATAAGACCATACCCAGGGCAATCATCAGATAATCCCGCAGTTCGCGCATGGTGTTCTGTCGGGAGGGAACATTTACTATTGTTTTCATTATAATTTTATGTGGTTGTGAAAATGCGGGGACAAAGATACAAAAGATATCATTTGTTTGTTTGAGTATAAGATTGATATTTATATTTTGATGTTACTATGAGTTTTAACATACAATAGCTTGCTTTGATAAAATAATTATCTATATTCGCTTTTATAATTAACGGTGATTATTGACTTAGATGACTATGAAACCACTTTACCAAGATCTGCCATTCCCAATAGACAGTCATATACATTATTATATAGAAGACTTGCCGCACTTCATTGTACCTTGGCATTATCATCCGGCCATAGAGATAATGTATATAACTAGAGGTATAGGAACCCGTTTTGTTGGGGATTGCATAGAACAGTATGAGGAGGGGGATGTATGTATGATTGGCCCTAATCTCCCTCATGAATGGCGTAATGATGATGCTTATTTTGATAAGGAGTCTGGTTTGCGTGCTACGTGTATCTGTCTGTTCTTTAAACGTGAGATATTTGATCCGAATTTTATCAGATTACCAGAAATGAATAATATTCGTGATTTGATAGAGAGATCACGGCGTGGACTGAAGTTTACCGGAAAATCGAAATTAGAGATAACCCGGTTTATAAGGAGTTCGGTGAATGATGTAGGGGTTCGGAAGGTAACGAATCTTTTAACACTTCTTGAGCTGATGGCCACATCGACTGAGTATGAGTTACTGGCCTCAGTGGGATTTACGAATTCTGTAAATTCAGAAGATTTTGAGAGATTTAATAAGGTATACAAGTTTCTCGTCAAGAACTTTGCGACTTCCATTAGGTTGGAAGAAGTTTCGACTTTGGTTGGATTGACCCCGACAGCTTTTTGCCGTTATTTCAAGGAGAGGACCAAGAAAACCTTTGTAGAATATCTGAACGAAATGCGTATCGGTTATTCGAAAAAACTATTACTGGAAAACAAAATGAAGATTTCTACTATCAGTGGGGAAGTCGGATTCCCTAACTTATCTAATTTTATATCCCAATTTAAAAAAGTGACAGGAATGTCCCCGTCGCAGTTCCAAAAGCAGTTTGGAGTAAAGGCTAAACAAGCCATTTGATTCTACTATTTTATCATTGAATATTTGGTGGTTAGAGCCTTGGTTTTCTACTTTTTTTGCAAGGTTTTATCCATTTGCTGCGAATAATGGTAAAATACCATAATTATCGGAAAATATAGAGGAAAGAGCGAGTTCCATATCAGCGTACTTTTGCAATATAAGATTTTAAAAGTATGATGCTGATGAATGATAAGAGAACAAATGAGTCGCCTTTGCTCTTTATAAAGGATTCTTTGATCGGTGAAAATGTGAAGAGGAGTTTGAAGACTTTGGCTGATTTACGAGGTGTTTTTCATAATTGTGAGGCTTATGAACAGATGTCTCCTGATACTTTATTGTATGAGGTGACTTGTCATCTGCCGGTTGAAGAAGGAACGCCAGGGGGACTCTATTTCGGAATCACGAGAATTTATCCAGGTAAGGTTGGTGATGAGTATTTCATGACCAAAGGACATTTTCATGCCAATATGAATCGTGGGGAGTACTATTGGGGAGTGGAAGGTGAAGGCAGATTGATTATGATGGATCAGAACCGAAGGGTTTGGAGTGAGCGGATGTTTCCGGGTAGTCTTCATTATATACCTGGAGGGGTGGCCCATCGTGTGGCAAATATAGGATATTCTGTTCTGTCATTCGCTGCTTGTTGGCCTTCGGACGCAGGACATGATTATCAGGTGATTTTGGAGAACGGGTTTTCTGCATCTTTACAGTGTGTGAATGGCAATCCCCAATTGATAGAAATATGAATATGAAGTATATCATAGCTGTAGATTTGGGAGGAACCATTACAAAAGTCGGTCTCTTACGCAATGGAGAACTGGTAGACTATGTAAAAATGCCTTCTCGTCAAGATTTGGATATGACAGCAAGTTTGCCGGAGATTGAAAATGCAATTGATTTCCTGCTAAATTCAAATGGTGTGAAGCGCCTCTTTGGAGTGGGTATAGCTTTTCCAGGGCTAGTAAATAATAAAAAAAGCATTATTATATCTACGAATGAAAAATATGATGATGGAGTGGAGCTTGATTTGGATAGATGGGCGGATGAACATTGGGGAGCCCCCTTTTACATTGATAATGACGCACGGCTTGCAGCAATTGGAGAATGGCAATATGGGAGCGGCAGAGGATATGATAGCGTTGTTATGATGACTATTGGTACGGGCATAGGATCGGGAGTCATTATGAATGGTGAGGTAATGTATGGAAAGCACTTTCAAGCAGGTTCGTTGGGTGGCCATTTTGTAGTAGACTACAAAGGAAGGTTATGCTCTTGTGGAAACAAGGGGTGTGTGGAGGCTTTGTCCTCTTCATTCTTCCTTCATAAAATTATAAAGGATCATGCTTGCCTGTCTCCTTCGTTTAAAATGTCATCTCAGAATTATGATTTTAAAGAAATCTTCCAATTGGCGGAACAAGGAAATAGAGACGCGTTATTGGTACGAAATGAATGCATTGAAATATGGGGAGCTGCTGTTATAAATTTTATTCATGCTTATGATCCTGAAGTGGTGATACTTGGAGGGGGAATCATGAATAGCCATAAAGTGATAGTGCCTTATATCGAGGAACGGGTGTCAAAGTTTGCCTGGACTCCGAGTGCAAAAGTATCTGTGGTAGTTTCTAGCTTGGGAGATTATGCAGCTTTGTATGGTTTGGAATATTGTTTAAGAAAAAAGATAAAAGATGAAGTATTCTGCTAATTACGATAAATATCCTTTTGTGCAGGTGTCCTATAATTCGGATGACTGTATTTCCGGTTGGTTTGCCATTACCGATAGTATCAGTGAACGTTTGAAGGTACTGGAGAAGCCGTTGAAAGTGGTTGTGATTGAGTGCTATCAAGGAGTGTTTGAGAATGATATACGTAATGCTTTTGCCGGTAGGTTCAATAATGCTTTATTTGTTCATACAGATAGTGCGATGTTGCCGGAAGAGAAAATCAATGATTTTTTCTATCCTGATATTACCGATGATGAATTATTCGGCTATCTGACCCGGTATACAATGGAATGTTTTTTTGATTTCGATAAAGTTACTGGTATCCGGCAACAGATAGAAGATTTGCAGTCTGGTATTGTAATAGTCTATGGGGTTGGTGCGGCCTATCTTTGTGAACATCCTGATTTGTTGATTTATGCCGATATGGCAAGATGGGAGATACAGTCCAGATTCCGTAAAAATGAAATATCAAATATAGGTGTCAACAATAAAGAAGAACGAACCTCCTTGCAGTATAAAAGAGCTTTTTTCGTAGATTGGAGAATATGCGATAGGCACAAAAAGATGCTGATGGCAAAGGTGGATTATGTTTTGGATACGAACCGGCGCAATCATCCTAAGATGATTACAGGCAAAGCGATGTTTGAGGGATTGGAGAAAGCGGTAAATGGTCCGTTTCGTGTAGTTCCCTTTTTTGATCCGGGGCCTTGGGGAGGACAGTGGATGAAAGATGTTTGCGATTTAGAACGGACGATGCCTAATTATGCTTGGTGTTTTGACTGTGTACCTGAAGAAAACAGTCTGTTGTTGGCCTTTGGGGATGAGAAAGTGGAAATACCGTCAATTGATTTGATTTTTGCTTATCCCCGACAGTTATTGGGTGATGCTGTGTATGGCAGGTTTGGTGATGAGTTTCCAATACGGTTTGACTTTCTTGATACGATAGAAGGCGGCAATCTAAGCTTACAAGTTCATCCTTTGACTGAATATATACAACAGAAATTTGGGATGCATTATACGCAGGATGAGAGCTACTATATTTTGGATGCTAAGGAGGGGGCAACTGTATATTTGGGTTTGAAGGATAATATTAAACCGGAGGAGATGCTTGATGAATTGGAAAAATCGCAAAGGACTGGTGAATTTGAAGTGGAGAAGTATGTAGGTATTTATCCGGCAAAGAAGCATGATCATTTTTTAATTCCGGCTGGTACGGTACATTGTTCGGGAAGGAATAGCATGGTACTTGAGATTAGTGCAACCCCATACATCTTTACATTTAAGTTGTGGGATTGGGGACGGATGGGACTGGATGGCAGACCGCGTCCGATTAATATAGCTCATGGGGCTAATGTGATACAATGGAATAGAACGGAGTCTTGGGTGAAAGAAGAACTGATAAACAAGGTCTCTGTTATTGGTGAAGGAGATTCTTGGCGTGAAGAAAAGACGGGACTTCATGAATGGGAATTTATAGAAACAAGAAGACATTGGTTCACGGACAAAGTTTTGCATAAGAATGAGTCGGGTGTTAATGTTCTGAATCTGATTGAGGGACGTTCGGTGATAGTGGAAAGTCCTATAGGACAATTTTCTCCGTTTGTTGTCCATTATGCGGAAACTTTTATTATTCCTGCTGCCATAAAGGAATATACAATAAAACCTTATGGGGAGTCTGAAGGAATGGAATGTGGAACAATTAAAGCTTTTGTAAGACATCATGCATAAAGATAATTTTGATAAGGGGATTGATATAGGGATAACAGAAAATCCGTTAGGTTTTATTTATGGTAAGGACGTTTTTGGCCCGACAGTAGAAAACCGGTGGTTGGATGATATCCGGTCTAGTTTGTTGGATCCGAAATGTGAAGGACCGGATATTGTCTATTCTATAGCTATGGATGTGGGTAAGACTGTTCATAAAGCGCTTTTGCAAAAACAGCATTTGCTTTTTGGAGTAGTGGCTTATGCCAAAGGAAGTTTGGGAATGGAACCCATTCGCAGTCAGGGACATATTCATAAGGTCTCACCTTTTAGTCAATGGTCCACTCCAGAGGTTTATGAGATATGGAATGGAGAGGCGGTCATTTACATGCAAGAGTCGGCTACAGATGAACCGGGGAGGTGTTATGCTGTTTATGCACAGCCTGGCGATGTGGTGGTGGTCCCTCCATATTGGGTACATGCTACCATTAGTACGAATGCAGATGAATCTCTTGTGTTTGGTGCATGGTGTGACCGTGAATATGGTTTTGAATATGCTGAGATTCGTCGTCATAAAGGTATTGCATGGTATCCTGTTTTTGAGGGTGATGGATTGAAGTGGATCAGAAATACAAACTATCATTTTTCGGAACTGGTAAGAAAGGCTCCAAGAGAGTATCATGATTTAGGTATTGGGAAAGGTAAATCCATTTATAAAATTTTTGAAGATGCTCCGGATACTTTCTTATATGTTCCGAATCCGTCAGTGAAAAAGGAAGTTTGGATAAGTTTTGAACCCTAAAATATAAGTTTAATATGAAAAACAGACATATAATATTTTTAATAGCTACAGTTGTAGCAACAGGAGGATTGCTTTTCGGCTTTGATACTGGGGTAATTTCAGGAGCGATTCCATTTCTTCAGTCAGATTGGGGAATAGATAATAATGATGTTGAATGGATTACGGCGGCTGGTTTGTTGGGAGCTATGTTGGGGGCTGTATGTTGTGGGCGTTTATCTGATATATTTGGAAGAAGAAAAATCATATTGGTTTCTGCTGTGATATTTGCAGTGGGAGCGTTATGGTCAGGACTGGCAACGGATTTGAAGAGCTTGGTTTTTTCTCGTCTGTTTCTTGGTATAGCTATAGGTGTGGCATCATTTACTGTTCCATTGTATATAGCAGAAATTGCTCCAGCTAAATCCAGGGGACGTCTGGTTTCAATGTTTCAGTTAATGGTTACAATAGGTATTTTACTTTCATACATGTCAGATACCTTTTGGGCTGATGAAAACAAGTTGGATTGTTGGAGATGGATGTTTTGGGCAGGTGTCGTACCGGCTTTGGTATTACTGGTAGGTATGTGTTTTGTGCCTGAAACACCTCGGTGGCTGTTGAGTAAAGGACGGTTGAAAGAATGTAGGAAAGTGTTGCAGAAAATAGAACCGGAAAATACAGTAAATGATTTAATTGGACAAATGGAGGTGGAAATAGAGAAAGATAGGAATAGTGCGGTAGGATGGCGATATTTGATGCAGCCTTGGTTGAGAACTCCTCTAATGATTGCTGTTTGTATTATGTTTTTTCAACAGTTTGTAGGTATTAACACAGTTATTTATTATAGTCCGAAGATTTTCCTGATGGCAGGATTTGAAAGTACACTCTCTGCTATTTGGGCTTCTGTAGGTATTGGAATTGTAAATGTTGTATTTACAGTGATTTCTCTTTATTTAGTGGATAGAATCGGACGACGAAAGTTGTATTTTATTGGTCTGTCAGGAATTGCCTTTTCTGTTTTGTGCCTTAGTGCTTGTTTTATTTATGCTAATCAGTTGGGCGAAATCGGAAGGTGGTTAATGGTCATTTTTATGTTTGGATATGTTGCATTTTTTGCAATTAGTATTGGACCTTTGGGATGGTTGGTCATTTCCGAGATATTTCCGCAGAAAGTACGGGGATTGGGGACTTCGATAGGTTCATTGGCTGTATGGATATTTAATTGCATTGTCTCCTTTACTTTCTTTAAGATTATAGATTTTTTTTCTATACCAGGTACCGAAATTGTTGTTGGACAAACGACTTCTGAGAATCCGGCAGGTGCATTTTTTTCTTTATGGATTTATTGCCGTGTTGGGTTTGGTATGGGGGTATTTATTCTTGCCGGAGACAAAAGGGTTATCATTGGAGGAGATTGAACAGAAATGGAGAAAAAATAGAGAATGTTGAAGGAATAAATCATTAAAAAAATGATATATGAAAAATGGATTTTATTTTTTAGGTCTATGTATCTGCTTGTGTTTATGGGCTTCTTGCTCCAGTATGGAAGAAGTACGTGATTATAATGAAAAATATACGGGAGAGTATACGAGCAGGATTGCTTTCCCTATTGGGGGATTGGGGACGGGAATGTTTTGTGTAGAAGGTAGTGGTGCAATTTCTAATATGAATATTAGGCATAAAACTGAGATGTTGAATGAACCGACAATGTTTGCCGGATTATATTTGAAAGGGGTAGATAATGGTAGTATTGTTGTGGAAGGACAAGTACCGGATTGGAAAAAATTTGGCCAACCACAGTCAACAAAAGGATACGGCGGCACGTGGGGATTACCTCGATTTAAAGATTGTGATTTTGAAGTAAAATTCCCTTTTGCCAAATTGAGAATGAGTGACGATGAACTGAAGATGGACGTGACAATGAAGGTTTGGAATCCATTTATTCCTACAGATGAAAATAACTCAGGGCTTCCAGTTGCTGGTTTTGAATATACGTTTAAAAATAAATATGCTAAAGAAGTAGAAGCCATATTTTCTTATAATTCAAAGAACTTTGTAGATATTCGTAATGGAGGAGCATCTATTAGGCCAATTGAAAATGGTTTTATAATATCACAGAAAGGAACAGAAACGCAGCCGTTTCATCAGGCTGATTTTGCAATCTTTACAGATGAACCGGAAACTAAGGTTAATTATTGTTGGTTTAGAGGATGGTCTTTTGACTCATTCACGATGTGCTGGAATGAGATGAGCAGTGGGGTAATTAAAGAAAATCCTGCTAATATGGCGGATGCTCCCGGAGCTTCCTTGTATGTACCGTTTAGATTGCAACCGGGAGAGTCAAAGACAATCCGTTTATATATGGCATGGTACGTTCCTTTCTCATTAGTTCGTGAGGGATTGGAACCGATTGATGATGTAGATGTACCTATCGTACCTGTAGTTAATGAAAGAGGAGAGCCCGCAGGCTATATTGATACTTCCATTCAGTTGTCCGATAAATACCGTCCCTGGTATAGCAGTAGATTTGCAAATATAGAGGAAGTCGCAGACTATTGGATGAAAAATTATAATACGTTGAAAGAAAAAACAGAGCTGTTTACTGATGCATTTTATGCTACAACTTTGCCTGCTGAAGTTGTTGAAGCTGTTGCTGCTAATCTTACTATATTAAAATCACCTACGATTTTTCGGCAATACGATGGTCGGATGTGGAATTGGGAAGGTTGCGGTAATGAATATGGCTCTTGCTATGGTTCTTGTACACATGTTTGGAATTATGCTCAAGCTATACCTCATTTGTTTCCTAAAATGGAAAGAACACTGAGGGAAACGGAATTTTTTGTTAGTCAAGCTAAGAATGGGCACCAAGCATTTCGCTCTGCACTTCCTATCCGACCCATCAGACATAATTTTCATGCAGCAGCTGATGGGCAGTTAGGTGGTATTATGAAAGTATACCGTGATTGGCATATATATGGTAATGACGAATGGTTGAAGTTGATTTATTCATACGTACAGAATAGTCTTGATTATTGCATTAATACGTGGGATCCTAAAAGGAAAGGTGTTATAGAGGAACCTCATCATAATACTTATGACATTGAATTTTGGGGGCCTAGTGGTATGATTAATAGTTACTATACTGGCGCATTACAAGCATTTGTTGCTATGGGTGAACATTTGGAGAAAGATATGACAGAATATAGAGAGTTGCTAGATAAGAGTATTGACTACATGGAAAATCAATTGTACGACGGTGAATATTTTATTCAAAATATTCGTTGGAAGGAGTTGCAGGCTTCTGATCCGACGAAAGTACAGTCTGTCAATTCTAATTATTCGAAAGAGGGTTTGGATTTATTGGAAAAGGAAGGGCCGAAATATCAATACGGAAAAGGCTGTTTATCTGATGGAGTAGTAGGAGCATGGCTTTCTTTGGTCTGTGGACTGGACGAGGCTATAGATAGAAAGAAAATATTAAGTCATTTATTGTCTGTTCATAAATATAATTTAAAGAGGAATCTCAGAAAACATGTAAATCCTCAGCGCTCGACTTTTGCTTTAGGTGATGAAGGAGGCTTATTATTATGTTCATGGCCCAAAGGAGGAAAGTTACAACTTCCTTTTGTTTACTCCAATGAGGTATGGACAGGTATTGAATATCAAGTGGCTTCTCATTTGATGTTTGAAGGTGAGGTTGAGAAAGGACTTGATATTGTCCGTACTTGTCGTGATCGGTATGATGGAAGAGTACGTAACCCATTTAATGAATATGAATGTGGGGCATGGTATGCCCGTGCAATGTCTAGTTATGCTATGCTCCAAGCTTTGACTGGAATACAGTATGATGCAGTGGATTCTACTTTATATATTGATTCAAGGATAGGTGATGATTTTACGTCTTTTTTGTCGACGGAAACAGGTTTTGGTAATGTTGGTCTAAAAGATGGTAAACCTTTCATTGAGGTGAAATATGGGAAGATTGATGTGAAAAAGTGCTTTGTTTCTGACATAGAAACAGATTTTGTTAATTGATAGAGAAAGGAGGAATAATGGAAATAAGAAGAAAGTAATTATACAGTGGTGAATCTAATAATAGTTTGAAACACAAATAATCAAAAAAAATGAAAACAATAGACATTAAATCTAATAGCAGGATATTACATTGGGCATTTTATATTTTCCTTTTTACTGTTTTGAGTGTGGGAAGTGTATATGCATCGGAAGATACTCCGTCTGTATTATCCACTAATCAATCAGAAAAGAAAACAGTAAAAGGAAATGTGATGGATGAATATGGACAACCATTGGTGGGGGTAGCTGTACAAGTTAAAGGAACTTCATTAGGTGTTGTTACTGATTTGGATGGAAATTTTAGTTTTAGTATTCCAGTTGATAGTCGTGCCTTGTTATTTTCTTATTTGGGAATGAAAACTCAAGAGGTATCTGCCAATAAGAGTAACTATAAAATAGTGATGGTAGAGGATGCCACCCAAATGGAGGAAGTTGTAGTCATTGGGTATGGTTCTCAGTCTCGTGAGAAGATTACGACATCTGTGACCAAGCTTGATAAAGAGGCTTTGAAGAATGTACCCTATGCAAATGCAGCTTCAGCCTTACAAGGTACAGTGTCTGGTGTACGTGTGCAAAGTATTTCAGGGCAACCAGGTGCAGAGCCTCGTATTATAGTCCGTGGTGGTACTTCCATTAATAATCCTAATGGTGCTACTCCACTATATATTATTGATGGTGTTATGAGGGCGAATATGGTTCATATAGCTTCGGAAGATATTGAATCTATCCAAATTCTGAAAGATGCTGCTGCTACTTCTATTTATGGAGCCCAAGGTTCAAATGGTGTTGTAATTGTTACTACTAAAAAGGGGAAGGCCGGTAAAACCAGAGTTGAATATAGATATAATCTGACAATTTCTGATATTGGTAAAAAATATGAATTTGCCAATGCTGAAGAATTTTTGACCCTTATGAGGAAAGGTATGATTTCACCAGCGAAATTTGGAAAAGCTACCGAACAAAGATTGATAGGACATTTAGGTTATGGAACAGGAAATGATCTGACTAATAATACTGCCTTCTCTACTCAATACTTGACTGATGAGAATCGCTATAAATTAGATCAAGGGTGGAAATCAATGCCAGATCCAGTAGATCCGAGTAAGGCATTGTTATACTCAGATACTGATTTTCAGGATAAAATTTATCGTACTGGTTTTTCTCATAATCACCATATTGAAGTTTCAGGTGGAACGGAAAAGGCTACCTTTAATATGGGATTAGGGTATATGACTAATGAAGGAACTGTTATTACAACTTCATATAAACGGTATAATTTTAGTTTGAATGGTTCTTTGCAAGCACGGGATAATTTGAAAATTTCAGCTAGAACTACTTATTCAAACTCGTTTACGTATGGTTCTCCATTAGCTGCAGATGCAACATTCTATCGTTCACCGGCTGCCTCACCTACCACTAAATTCAGATTTGAAGATGGTAGTCTGGCTCCAGGAGCTGCCCAGTATCTGGGAAATGCTGTATATCATATGAACAAGGCACAAAGAGAGTATGACTATCAGAATTTATCAATAGGAGTAGATGCAGATTGGACTATATTGCCAGGATTGTCTTTCAAACCAGCTCTTTCTTTATTTGAAGTGAACAGTAATAACTATACTTTTTGGGATGCTTTTTGGAATGGACCGAGAGATTATATAACTACAAGAAATGCAAATGCTGATACTTACAAATGGCGGCAATATCAGGCAGATGCTGTATTCAACTATGTTAAATCTTTCAATGAAAAACACAATTTGAATGTAACAGCTGGTTATGCTTATTATTTTAGGAAAGAGGCCCGTTTAGCAGCTGCTGGTAGAGGTGCTTCTACTGATTTGATTCCTACTTTGAATGCCTCAAGTGTTCCTGTAAGTGTGAGTAGTTCTATTACAGAGCGATCTATGCAAGGTATTTTTGCTCGTATAGGGTATGATTATAAGGATAAATATTTGATTTCTGTATCTGCAAGATATGACGGTGCTTCCAATTTGGGTACGAACAACAAATGGGGATTTTTTCCTGGCGTGTCATTAGGGTGGCATGTGGATAAAGAAAAGTTCTGGTCATTTATGCCTGAGAATCTAATGCGTCTGAAATTGCGTGCCAGCTATGGAGTAAATGGTAATATTTCAGGCTTGGGGGATTATACGGCTCAAGGTAGTTATAGTGTAGGATCTAAATATTTAGGTAATGCAGGTATCACTATGGGAACTATGGCAAATCAAGACTTGAGTTGGGAGGAGTCTAAGACATTTGATATCGGTACTGATATTTCCTTTTTTAATAATCGGTTAAACTTTATCTTTGATTATTTCAATCGTACCACAGATAATTTGCTGACAAATCGCACTTTACCTCATTCTACAGGCTTTGGCTCTATTTTCACTAATTTAGGGCGTTTACAAAATAGAGGTATTGAGTTGGAAATGAATGCAAGAATATTACCGGTATCCAGTTCTATTCAATGGTCATTAGGTTTTAATGCCTCGAAGGTGACCAATAAAATATTGAAGCTGCCAGATAATGGGGTTGAAAATAATCGGATTGGTGGTGAGTACATTTGGGATGCTAAACTGGGTAAACATACTTGGCAAGGTGGTTTACAGGAAGGAGGACGAATTGGAGATTTGTTTGCCTATAAGATGATAGGTGTATATTCTACTGATGAGGAAGCACAGAATGCTAATGAGCCGATAGATAATGTTATTACAGTCCCTGATAAAACCAAATATGGTGGTGATGCAAAGTGGCAAGATACTGATGGTAATGGTGTGATTGACAGTAAAGACCGTGTATATGTTGGTAATATTTATCCGGATTGGACTGGGGGTATTAATACTTCTCTATCTTATAAAGGGTTCGATTTGTATTGCAGACTTGATTTTACATTGGGTCATACCATATATAATTTTGCCAAAGGCTTTTTGGATTATAATTGGCAGGGTGATAATAATATGACGAAAGATGTCGTAAATCGCTCCTGGAAAGAACAAGGTGACAAAGCGGACATGCCGAGATTCTATTGGCATGGTGATCGTGGACAGCAGAATGCTATCCGAGGTAGCTCTTTGTATCATGAATCAGGAGATTTTCTAGCCATTAGAGAAGTTTCTTTAAGTTATACAGTTCCTGCAAATATCATACAAAAGATTCGTTTAAGCGGACTTCGGTTTACGGTTACGGGAAATAATCTGCACTATTTTACTAAATATTCTGGTCTTAATCCAGAAGAAGGTGGACAGGATAATGGTAGATATGCTATGCCGAGAAATATTATTTTTAGTGCAAATGTATCATTTTAATAAAGTAAAGTTATGAAAATTAGAAATATAATAAATAGTACAATAGCTTTGTTTATGGTCCTGACATTTGCTTCTTGTGATGCACTAGACCTTAAGCCAATAAGCTTTATAACGAATGAATCTTTCTGGCAGACAGAAGATGACGTGAAGGGTGCGTTAAATGGTATTTATGTCCAGTTACGAGGAGCTGCTGAACATGATTTGTATATATTGGGGGAAGCGCGTAGCGAAATACTGACTGTAGGTATCGGTGGATATGGCGGATATGATATTTATTATTATAATACGTTGACACAAGCTAATATGCCTATATCCTGGATACGTTATTATCAGATAGTCAATTCATGCAATCTTCTTTTAAAGTATGCTCCCAATGTGACTTTTAATAACGAGACTTCCCGCAATAAAATGTTGGCTCAAGCTTATACAATGAGGGCTTTCATGTATTTTGTGATGACTCGTACATGGGGGGGGGATTTGATAATCCATACAGATCCTATTGAAAACACAAATTCAGAAGTCCTTTATAAAGAAAGAAGACCCCAAACGGAAGTTTTCCAACTGATAAAAGATGATTTGGAGAAAGCTTTGTCTTTATATCCGGATGACAATTTCGGTGATCAAAGAGCTATGTGGTCAAAACCGGCAACATTGGCTTTGAAAGCTGAAGTATATCTTTGGAGTGGAAAAAAAATGAATGGTGGAAGCAGTGATATTGAAACTGCATTAAATGCTTTGAATTCAATTAAAACGGATAAGCTTCGTTTACAGCCGGATTTTGCTGATGTATTTGCTTATGATAATAAGGGTAATGATGAAATCTTGATGAGTGTTAGATTTCAGGATTTGGAATCTGGTATTAACTATTTCAGATATATGTGGATACATGCGAGTGCTGTTCCTGGAGATGCTCCTCAAGAGGTAAAGGATATAGTTTATCCGATAGGGCCGGGACAAGGTATTATAGTAGCTTCGGACGAGTATAGAAAGCAATATACAGAAGATGATACTCGAAAAAATGCTTCTTTTCTTGAGATTTATTCTAAAGATCAGGAAACTGGAGAAAATAAATTTTATGTTAGTGTAGTATTAAAAGGTAAAGGCTTGGTGCGAGATGGTGATCGTATTTTTGCAGATGATATCATATTGTACCGTTATGCTGATATTTTATTAATGAAGGCTGAGGCTAAAAATGCTTTGGGACAAGATCCTTCTGCAGAAATTAATGGGGTCAGGAAACGTGCATATAAAGACAAGTATGAAGAGCATATTTATGTGAATAGCACAAAAGAGGCGAATGATGCAGCTATCTTGAAAGAAAGACTTTTAGAATTGGCTTTTGAAGGTAAAAGGTGGTGGGATTTGGTACGTTTTGACAAAGCCTTTGATTTGGTTCCTTCTTTGAGAGAGCATAAGGGGGAAGATTATATGATGCTGTTCCCCATTCCTTTGTCAACAATAAGCGTGGAGCCGAAAGTTACTCAAAATCCTGGTTGGGATAAATAAAGTATATTATTGAAATCTTTCCAATATGTTGTAACTTTACAGCATATTGGAAAGATTGATAAACGAACATAATAAAATTATATATGAAAAAGTCTATATTTCTCTTTTATTGTCTGCTTGTCCACTTGTGTTCTGCGACAACATTATTTGCTCAACAGAATGACGTTTTGATACCAGGTGTCAAGAAAATAAAGGATGTAATAATATATAAGGATACCATGTTTTACTCCGCTTTTCCTTCAGCTGTAAAATTATCGAATGGAGAGATACTGGTATCGTTCAGAAGAGCTCCAGACCGTAAAGTCTTTAAGGAGAAGAAGAATAATCATTTGGACCCGAATAGTTATCTGGTAGTAGTGAGATCCAAAGATGGCGAACATTGGACCAAGGAACCGGAACTGCTTTATGCCCATCCGTTTGGAGGCTCACAAGATCCATGTTTGTTGAAGTTGAAAGATGGAACACTGCTATGTGCTAGTTATTTGTGGACATTTATTCGTCCGGATGGTTTAGCTGTTCTTAAGAAACCGTTCGTACAGAATACAGACGCTGTTTTTGCAGGAGGATATTTGCTCCGTTCTTATGATGATGGTAGAACTTGGAATGATTTGATTATACCTTGTAGCGTTCCGTCTGAAATAAATTATAGTGGATTGGGAGGTAAATTGCCGGCTTATAATCGTGGCGCTTTGTATGAAGGAAAAGATGGACGTATTTTTTGGGCAGTAGTAGCTTCTGATACAGAAGCTTTAAGAAATACGTCGGTCTATTTGCTTATATCCAAAGATAAAGGAAAAACATGGGAATACGGTACGAAAATTGCTAAAGATAAAAAGGTCTCGTTTAATGAGACTTCCATGTATGAAACGCCTAATGGGGATTTGATTGCTTTTATGCGTTCGGAAGCGTTTGGTGACCAAGCTTGTATTGCACGGTCCATAGATGGTGGGAAAACATTTGGTGAATGGAAAAGTATGGGGTTCAAAGGACATCCTCTCCAGGCAATGAGGCTGCCAGACAATAGAGTTTTGTTGACATATGGTTATCGTCATGAACCTTGTGGAGTTAGAGCCAGAATTCTTAATGCAGAATGTACAGATTTTGCCACGGCTCCTGAGATTATCATAAGAGATGATGCGGATGATGGAGATGTCGGATATACATGGGCTGTACAGCTGGATGAGAAGAGGGTATTGGTGGTATACTATATAAACTTTGACAGAGCCAAAGGTACTAGACATATACAAGGCTCTATTTTAGAGATTGAACCGCAAGGATAATTGTTAATACATAATATGATGAAGAGAAAACAAATTCCGGGCAATATGGATTCCAGCCCTCAAAAGATGTCTCGTCGTAAAGCATTGGCTACTATGGCAGGTGCCGTAGGATTGGCAGCATTACCTGGTGTAGGGCATGCATTGAATCCCATCAAGAAAGAACGGAGAGACATTCAAACCTCTGCTTTTACATCTATCCATACTATGCGTAACGCTGTATCTCGTCAGTTTACGACTTTTGACTTGAATACTAAGATTAAAGCCCATTTGGTTGGACCGGGTGAGAAATCTGTACTGGTAGATCACACTTCTCCTGGTGTAATTACCCGTATGTGGTTTACTATTAATGGTTGGTTTTGGGAAAATTGGGATTTAAGTAAGGAGCGGTGGCCTGATCCTACTATTTTGAAAATGCTGATTTTGCGTATTTATTGGGATGGTGAGGACTATCCTTCTGTAGAATGTCCGATTGGTGACTTCTTTGGTATAGGGCATTGTGAATATAAGCATTATATGTCCAAATATATAGGTATGTCCAGTGGAGGTTTCTATTGTTATTTTCCGATGCCATTTAAAAAGGTAAGGATAGAAGTGGAAAATCTTCATCACCGTTTGACTACAAGCGTTTTCTTAAATGCCAATTATGATCAATTGGAGAGTTTACCTGAGGGTATGGGACGATTCCATTGTTTATATAATGCTGGTACCAATCCTGGTTATGAACCATTAACCATATTGCAGACTAAAGGACATGGACATTTTATTGGCTGTTCCTTGTCCATGCAGAGTTGGCTTCCAAACTACTTGGGATATTTGGAAGCACCCGAGTTTATTTATATCGATACGGAAGACAAAAGTGTACCGACTATAGTTGGTTCTGGACTTGAAGATTATTTTAATGGTGGCTGGTATTTTAGGGAAGGTGAATTCTGTGGAGAGTTGCATGGAGTTCCTATAAAGGATCCGCTCCGTTCGATGGTGAGTATGTATCGTTATCATGAGCAAGATGCAATCTGTTTCAATGAAAGTTTTATTTTTGATTTTATAAATCCCCGTAAACCGGAGCAGACCCGGCCCTTTAAATTCTCTTCGGCGGCTTTCTGGTATCAAGACAAAGCTGTACCTCTGGCGTTCAAATTACCAGAGAAAGAAAAGTTGGTTGATTGGTATAGAATGCGTGATACAGACCATCAAGCTATACCATAAGATTGATATTTATATTTACTTTTTGAATTACTGAAATATGTTACTTGAAGATAGGATTTTGAAAAAATGGTTATTACCTTTTATATTGTCGGTTCTTATTGCCGTAGATTCCATGGCTCAATGCATTCCGGTGTACAAGGATTCTAGTATGTCTGTTGAACGACGGGTTACAGATTTATTGGGCAGAATGACATTACGAGAAAAAATAGCACAATTAAGTCATTTGCATGGTTATCAATTATACAATGGTCAAGAGGTGGATTACCAAAAATTAAGAGATGCAGCTGGTGATATTAGTTACGGCTGTATTGAGGGATTCAATCTTACTGGTGAAAATGTGCGGAAAGCATTTCATGCAATTCAGAAATATATGGTTGAAGAGACACGCTTGGGAATCCCAGTTTTTACAGTAACTGAGTCTTTACATGGCTCGGTACATGATGGTTCTACCATTTTTCCTCAATCTGTAGCCGTTGGTAGTACTTTTAATTTAGATTTGGCTTATCAGATGACTAAAGCAATTGCTACAGAATTAAGGTCCCAAGGGGTAATTCAGACTCTTTCACCAGGATTGGATGTTGTTCGGGATTTGCGATGGGGGCGTGTTGAGGAATCGTTTGGTGAAGATCCTTGGCTAGTGGGACAGATGGGGATTGCACAAGTGAAAGGTTATATTGACGGAGGAATATCTCCAATGTTGAAACCTTTTGGACCGGGAGGAGCTCCTTTGGGAGGGCTGAACTTGGCTTCAGTTGAGAGTGGAGAACGGGATATACGTAATATCCATATCAAGCCGTATGAGATGGCTGTTCGGAATACGGAAGTGAAGGCGGTGATGACCTCCTATAATTCTTGGAATGGCATCCCTAATTCTGCTTCTTCTTATTTACTGACGAATATTTTACGCAATGAATGGGGATTCAAAGGATATGTATATTCCGATTGGGGGGCAGTGGCTATGTTGAAGGATTTTCAGCATACAGCTAAGGATGATAGTGAAGCGGCTATCCAAGCCTTGACTGCGGGGGTGGACTTGGAAGCTTCCAGTAATTGCTATTGGGCTTTGGAGCAATTGATAGAGCAAGGCAGGTTTGATGAAAAATATGTGGATTTGGCTGTTGGACGTATCTTACGTGTTAAATTTGAATTAGGATTGTTCGAGAATCCATATCAGGGCGCTGACATGCCGGGAGTAGCCATGCGTACTAAAGAAGCGGTGGAGCTATCGCGCAGAGTGGCTGATGAATCGATTGTTTTATTGAAGAATGAAAATACTCTTTTACCCTTAAATTTGAATAAAATAAAATCATTAGCAGTGATTGGGCCGAATGCTAATCAAGTACAGTTCGGGGATTATACATGGAGCCGGAGTAATAAAGATGGGGTTACTCCACTTGAAGGCCTAAAGAAACGGGTTGGAAATAAGATAAAAATAAATTATGCGGCAGGATGTGATCTTATTACAGATAATAAATCCGGATTTGATGAAGCTGTAGCTGCTGTAAAAGCGAGTGACATGGCTGTTGTATTTGTTGGTTCTTCTAGTGCTTCACTGGCACGTGACTATTCAGATGCTACATGTGGGGAGGGGTTTGACCTCTCTTCTCTGGATCTGACAGGTGTACAAGAAGAATTGGTGGAAGAAATCTATGCAATAGGAAAACCTGTTATAGTTGTATTGGTTACAGGTAAGCCTTTTTCTATTTCTTGGATAAAAGAACATATTCCAGCCATAGTTGTACAATGGTACGGTGGTGAGAAAGCTGGAGATGCAATAGCTGATATGTTATTGGGAAATATTAATCCTTCAGCCAAACTTCCATTCTCGTTTCCGCAGAGCGTAGGACATTTACCGGTTTTTTATAATCATTTGCCAACGGACAAAGGATTCTATCGTCGTCCTGGTAGACCAAATGAACCTGGACGTGATTATGTTTTTTCTTCACCAGCTCCGTTATGGTCTTTTGGGCATGGATTGAGTTATACTACATTTGAGTATTTGAATGCTCATTATTCTGCAGAGTTATTACATCCATCTGATACCTTGATTGTCAGTGTATCTTTGAAGAATACGGGTAGTGTAGCGGGAAAGGAGGTAGTACAGCTTTATGTTCGAGATGTGGTCAGTTCGGTTGTGACTCCGGTCAAGCAACTGAAGGCATTCTCAAAACCATTCTTACAACCAGGCGAAATGCAGACAGTTGTTTTGAAGCTACCAATACAAGAATTGGCCTTATATGATTTGAGCATGAAAAAAGTAGTAGAAGAAGGGGAGTATGAAATACAGATAGGAACAGCCTCAGATGATATCAGATTACGAAGGACAATCTTTGTTGGCAGACAGCCGGTGACTAGTAATAGTCTTGGTCATAACGACTTCTGCATGGATGAAATTGTGAAGAATCCAGGAAGAAAGATAAAGGTTGCTGGTTGTGTCAGAGATGTACAAGCAACCCCTATAAGTGGAATTGAAATCAAATCTAATTATTCTGGTAGAACGGTTATAAGTAAGGAAGGCGGAAGATATTCCATTCTGACTGTAGAAAACGATGTGCTAACGGTTTCTGCCAAAGGATTCGAGACAGTAAATATCAAGGTGAATAAACAAAAGGATATAGATATAAAATTGAATTACAGTCATGATTAAACACGAAATCAGATGGGAATACATATTGGTAATATGTATTATTCTCGGTACGTTACCTTGTAATGCACAGTCAGTAATTCCTATGCCAAAAGAAATGGTGATGGGAGAAGGTTCTTGGGATGTATCTGCCGATACACGTATAAATTACAGTAATGATGCGCTTACCAAAACAGTCAGTCTCTTTAATAATTATTTAGATGGACGGTTTGGGGTGACTTTGAAGAAAGGATCGAAAGGAAAGAATGCCATTCATTTGCAGATAGACAAGAAAATGCCTTTAGAGGCATATTCATTAGTTGTGGATGATAAGGGAGTAACAATCAAGGGAAGTGAAGCTGGAATATTTTATGGAATTCAGACATTGCAGCAGTTACTTGTTGATAAGGGAAATGGATGCATACAGCTTCCGTATATTATGATAAATGATGAACCCCGTTTTGGTTATCGTGGTTTGATGTTGGATGTTGCACGTTATTTTTACTCAGTGGAATATGTAAAAGAGTATATAGATTTAATGGCTCGTTATAAAATAAATAGATTCCATTGGCATTTGACAGAAGATGCCGGGTGGCGTATTGAAATAAAAAAGTATCCAGAATTGACCAAAATTGGGGCATGGCGTAATAGTACTCAGTGGGGGCATAATCCGACAGAACAAGATCGTATTCCACATGGAGGATTCTATACTCAGGAGCAGATTAAGGAGATTATCCAATATGCGGCAGATAGGTACATCACTATTGTTCCGGAGATCGATTTACCAGGACATACAATGTCTGTTTTAGCTACATATCCGGAGCTGTCTTGCACGGGCGGACCATTTCGGATACCGGAAACTTGGGGTATTAAGGAGGAAGTTCTTTGTCTCGGTAATGATAAAACCTATCGGTTTGTAGAAGATGTTTTATCTGAGGTGATAGATTTGTTTCCCGGTGAGTATATTCATATAGGCGGTGATGAGGCACCTAAAAGACGTTGGAAAGAATGTCCGAAGTGTCAACGACGCATTAAGGAAAATAAATTGAAAGATGAACATGAATTGCAAAGTTACTTCATCCATCATTTGGATGAATTTGTAACGGGGAAGGGGCGAAAAATCATTGGTTGGGATGAAATCTTAGAAGGTGGTCTGGCACCGAATGCTGCTGTAATGAGCTGGAGAGGAGAAAACGGTGGAATTGCTGCAGCGGGAATGGGGCATAAAGTGGTGATGGCTCCCAATAACTATATGTATATTGATTATTATCAGAGTGAGGATTATACTAATGAGCCTTTAAATATAGGAGGACTGGTTACGTTGGAACATATCTACAGCTATGAACCTTATACGCCTAAGCTTACAAAAGAGCAATGCGGTTATATAATGGGGGTACAAGCTAATGTTTGGGGAGAATTTATACATCATCCTGATAAAGTGAACTATATGGCATATCCTCGGGCTATGGCCCTTTCAGAAATAGGTTGGTCACCTGCGGAAAAGAAGAATTATGCAGATTTCCGTGAAAGATTAGCGGGATGTTTGGCTGAACTGGATAGACAAGGGGTTACTTTCCGTATTCCCGAACCGATTGGTTGGGATAAAGCTATTGTTAGAGGCGGTAACGCGATAGTGGATTTGAAGCCGTCAGTAGAGGGTGCTGATATATATTATACCACAGATGGTACCGATCCTCGTTTATATGGAAAACTCTATACGGATACATTGCAGTTACCTTTATCTTTCAGTGGAGTAAATATAAAATGTTATCTCCGCCTTTCTTCCGGTAGAAGTAGTGCTGTTTATACAGTTGTAGCTCCTGATACAAAATAAAAAAATGATAATAAATACAGTATTTATGACGAAATATTTATTAATATGTCTGGTAGTTTGTGCACTGATTTTTCAAGGGTGCTGGCATCATGAGAGTGCGGTTGAACGTGGCTATAATGAGAAGTATATAGGTGAATATACGCGTAAAATAGCTTTCCCTATAGGAGGTATAGGCACGGGCATGTTCTGTATTGAAGGAACAGGAGCATTGAGTAATATGTCTATACGTCATAGACCGAATGTTTTCAATGAACCAACGATGTTTGCTGCAATTCATGTGAAAGGTTATGAGTATGGTACACGCATTCTGGAAGGGCCGGTTCCAGAATGGAAAAAATTTGGTGCTCCTAATTCCAGCCGTGGAGACGGCGGCTCATGGGGAATGCCCCGGTTTAAGGAGTATAGTTTCCAGTCACGTTTCCCTTTTGCGGAGGTAGAGTTGGCAGATCAGAATGTCCCTATAGATGTGAAACTGGTTGCCTGGAATCCATTTATACCAACGGATGAAGATAATTCAAGTCTACCGGTTGCTGGGTTTGAATATGAGTTTCATAATACCAGTAATGAGGAAGTACAAGCCGTCTTTTCATATAATAGTATGAATTTTATGCAAACTCCGGGTAGAGGTAAAGCGTATATAGATGCAGCAAAGAATGGATTCATTCTAAGACAGACAGGCACAGAGAATGAACCTTTCTGTCAAGGTGATTTTATGATTTATACTGACAATCCCCAGACGGTAGTTAATCATAACTGGTTTCGTGGAGGTTGGTTCGACCCATTGAGCATTTGTTGGGATAACTTGGAAGAGGGCAGAATGGAAGAGAATCCAGCAGGCTTGGAAGGAGCAGTGGGAGCTTCGTTATATGTGCCGTTTACTTTAGCACCTGGTGAGACTCGTAATATAAGGTTGTACATGGCTTGGCATGTCCCTTATTCACAAGAACGAATAGGTGGAATCCCACGTACAGATACTGATATCCCTGATGCACCAGTTTGTCCAGATGAATTGAGTAACTGTTATACTTATGAGAATAATTTTGAAGGGAATTACCGCCCTTGGTATAGCAGTAGGTTTGGCAGTATACAAGATGTTGCAAACTACTGGTTGGATAATTATGATGCATTGAAAAAGAATACTCAGTTGTTCACTGATGCTTTCTATGATTCTACTCTTCCACCTGAAGTTAAGGAGGCTGTTGCTGCTAATTTGAGTATATTGAAATCTACTACAGTACTTCGCCAATACGATGGGCGTATGTGGAATTGGGAGGGAAGTCATGATAATTGGGGCTCTTGTCATGGTTCATGCACGCATGTTTGGAATTATGCGCAAGCTGTATCTCATCTTTTCCCAAAATTAGAACGTACATTACGTGAAACAGAATTTTTTGTGAGCCAGGATAAAAGGGGACATCAAGTGTTCCGTACGAATCTGCCTATCAGTCCTACTGTCCATGATTTTCATTCGGCGGCAGATGGGCAATTAGGAGGTATAATGAAGGTATATCGTGAATGGAGAATTATGGGTGATATAAATTGGCTGAAGATGATGTATCCAGCTGTGAAGAAAAGTATGGATTATTGTATCCGTACTTGGGATCCGAGAGAGGTTGGAGCTGTTGAAGAACCTCACCATAATACGTATGATATAGAGTTTTGGGGCGCGAATGGGATGATTACCAGTTTTTATGTAGGAGCATTACAAGCTATTTGCTTGATGGGTAAAACGGTAGGCGATGATATTTCCCGTTATGAAGAATTGATGAATAAAAGTAAAGCATATTTGGAGAGCAAACTTTTTGATGGAGAGTATTTTATTCAGAACATTCAATGGACTGGATTGGACGCTCCAGACCCAGTTGATGCCCAATCGTTTGTGACCCATTATACGCCAGAAGCTTTAAAAATCCTACAAGAAGAAGGTCCGAAATATCAGTATGGTAAAGGTTGTTTGTCTGACGGAATATTGGGCTCTTGGATGACATTGGTATGTGGAATGCCGGAGGTGGTCGATCGTCTGAAAGTAAAAAGTCATTTGATTTCTGTCCATAAGTATAACTTTAAAAAGAGCTTAAGTAACCATGTCAACCCTCAACGTTCCACCTTTGCATTGGGAGAGGATGGGGGATTATTACTTTGTACCTGGCCGAAAGGTGGTAAGCTAAAATTGCCTTTTGTATACAGTAACGAAGTGTGGACTGGAATTGAATATCAAGTGGCTGCTCATCTTATGTTTGAAGGAGAAGTGGAAAAAGGGCTTGAAATAGTGAGAACTTGCCGTGATCGTTATAATGGTCGTGTTCGTAATCCGTTTAATGAATATGAGTGTGGAGCATGGTATGCTCGTGCAATGGCCAGTTATGCTATGCTAGAAGGCCTTACGGGAATACGCTATGATGCAGTAGACAAAATTTTGTATATAGATTCGCGGATTGGAGATGATTTCACTTCATTCTTGTCTACGGAAACGGGTTTTGGTAATGTTGGACTTAAGGAAGGAAAGCCGTTTATAGATGTGAAATATGGGGTAATAGATGTACAGAAATGTATCGTTTCCGGTAAGGAAATTCAATTATAGTTTGGATAAGGTTCTTGATTATATACAAATTGTGAAATTTGTAGTATTGTAAGATTTACATGTATAGATTAGATGGTTTTATGAGAGTTCTGTGGGGCTGTGATTGTTCCACAGAACTATTTTTATGTTATTTGCAGATTTTTGCAACCAAACTTCATCTTTCTGCGTCTAATAAATAAAAAGAGGAGATTATGAATATGAAAATGAATTTTTCTATGGACGAGATTCGTCTTAAAGTAGAGGAGTATATAAAGAAAGGTAGTCGGGCAGCTGGTCGTCCCGTACTGACAGCTTATTATGTCCTGACTGCTGATTCTACTCCAGAGAGTGAAAGGACAAATATCATGATTGCTTTGGTGGCCATTGTGTTTCCTGCCGGTATAGAAGACCTCTTGGGACAAGTCTTTATGGTAGGGAAGGGATTTGCTGCAATCTATGCTTATAAGAAAATGAAGAAATACATCACTCTACAGATAAAGGATAAGGTAGAGGCAAAATTGGATGAGTGGTTCCATGAGAATGTGATGGAAGTAGTGGAACCGCTTTATCTGGAATAACAGTTCGCCACAAAGATCATACTGATTTGCGCAGATTGAATTTATATCGGGAATTTGTATCTGTGCGAATCAGCATAATCTCCGTGACGGACTGTTTATTGTTTTTTGCTCAAGAAGCGTCTGGCCAGATATTTCCGTACCGGTTCATCATAGAATTTTAAGCATAGATAAGCCAATAATATGTTCCATGCGTAAACACACAAGGCAACCTGCCAAGTCTGCTCCAACGTGAAGAGCTGGTTCTTGATGAGCCATGCATAGAACAAGTACATAAATGGATAATGTATCACATAGACTGGATAGGATATATCTCCCAGGAACTTGCATATCTGGGTCGATTTTTTATCCGTTGTGGTACCGGAAGCTCCTAACCAGACGAGAACCGGAAAAGCGATGATTACACAGAACGCTTCATAAATGCCATTTGTACAGACCGGTGTTGCACCTTCCAAGTAGGGCACTGAAAACAAGGTAACCAATGCAATGGCACATATCCAGAAAGCACCTTTCACCTTGATAGGCTTGAAGTTGCGCGACAAAAGCATGCCCATGGAGAAAGGAAAAAGCATCCTCAGCAATCCGCCGCCAAAGTTTATTCCGTCCAGTGTCCAGCCTACCCCCATATTTCCGTATCCGGAGATGTCGAAAATGGCGAATGATGCCAATGCCACTCCCAGCAATATTGTCAGTACGGCAAGGGCTTTGTTTGATAAGCGGTGGATAAACAAGGCATAAAGGATGTTGCCTAAATATTCAAAAAACAAGGACCAACATGGACCATTCAAAGGAAACATTTCGCCATTACCACGGACTTCATAACCTGCACCTGGCATTGCGGGAATAAAAAATATAGTGCAAAGAAGGGACAGCATAATCATGGAGAGGGCAATATGTGTTCCGTCCCATTGTACGCATCCTTGAAGACAGAAAGTAATGGCACCCAGGACAGCTCCCATAATGACCATCGGATGGAGACGTATCAGGCGCCGTTTAAAGAAGTTTTTCATTGTGAGGTTCCTGCCCCAACGGTCGTCATAAGCATACCCGATAACGAATCCCGATAGTATAAAGAAGAAATCTACAGCTAAATAGCCGTGGTTGAAGGTTTCGATAATGCTACCACCGGCAAAAGCATAGCCTTCGAATATATGATACCATATAACCATCAAGGCTGCTACGCCACGGAGCCCGTCGAGAAGGTCATAATGTGCTTTGGTGTCTGAAAAGGCAGAAGATGAAATGTGCGACATCTGTTTTTTTTCTGTTGTTTGGTTAATGTTTTCGGATCTCAAAGATACGCCATGCGAAGCGAAGTTCTTTTGCTTAAAAGCAAAAAAGAACGGCAATCTTCTATTTTTTTGCGCGTACCCGGCTGAGAGTATAGATGGAAATACCCAGGAAGGCTGCCACATATTTTAGCTTCACCCGATTTATCAGTCTGGGGTAACGGCGGTTAAATTGTTCATACCGCTCTTTGGGAGGCAGTTGGAGCCTTTCCACAAACATATGACTGAGCTCTTTGTTTACGTTCTGATGCAGTATTCTGCCCCAGTTGGCTATATCAATATATGTTTCGTAGAGAGCATTTAACTTGTCTATGTGGATGACGTAGATTTTGCAGTCCGAAAGAGTTTCAATGCTTTCTACTGACGGCTGCTGATAGTACAGTGAATCCATTCCGAAGGTTACATCACCTTCCTGGCTGAACCAAGTGGTGGTATCTTGTCCGTCGTGATGAAATACGGAACGGGTGACCCCTTCCTCAATGAAATAAACCAAACGGTCTGTCACTCCTGCTTGTACTATATAAGTTCCTTTAGGGTAGTGTCTTACCTGCATATTCATCAGCAATGCCTGAAGAGCTTCTTCGGAAACCGGATAAATCTGCCTGATTTTATGAATGATGTTGTTCATTGGAGGGGAGCTTTTTATTCGTTTACAAACTTACATAATTTTATTAACTAAAACTGAACTTTGATATACAAATGTGTGCGTTGCCTTATAAGCGTTTATGGTATAATGGAATTTTTTTTGTAAAAGAGATGTTTGTTCTTTGAATATTGTATCTTTGTAGAAAACAGTAGCGTATGAATAAAATATTGGTAACATTATTGGCTCTAATCGGAGGTAGCTGCATTTCATTCGCACAGATGGAGACTGGAAGAGTTTCCGATACAGCTGAGGATACATTGAGAATAGAAAATGAAATTGTCGCTGTTGATACCGGATTTTACCAGTCAGTAGTCCGCTATGATACGGTGCGCTATAATTTGAAAATGCAGAGTGTTTACAAAAAGGCTTTTCAACTAAAGAATGATGTTTTTGTGGAAAAGATGAAAGAGCCGTGGTTAGATGATATTCTCAGAAATATCTTATTTAAATAACCATGAATTTGTGCTTTGCGTCATTCGGTTGACTTCCTGGTTTAACTCACTCGGTTAAACCACACTAAATTCAGCATTCTCTAAAAACAAAAATCAGATAGAAATCTTGCGATAACTATCTGATTTTCAGAAGAGCGGAAGACGGGGCTCAAACCCGCGACCCTCAGCTTGGAAGGCTCTTTGATAATACTATTCAATTATTTGATTGTTAGTCTGTTAATTAATTTTGTAAAAGTCAATAGAACAACTATTGACCAACAATGGTAAGGTTTATACAATACCAATAGCAGTATTTGGTAATGCTAAGTTTCTTGTTTCTTTCTCATAACAATTTCTATTATTTTAAAATATCACATTTGCTCCAGAAGGTAGAGCCTAAAATAGCATAGTCCTCTTCAACACTCTTATCAATAAAGAATAGTTCAGAGTAAGGGTGTCCCTCATATTCAAAATTGAGTTTGACTGCCTTACACTCCCTAAACTTATTATCACTGCACCAAACAACTTTCTTCCCAACATAATGGAATGTATCTTCCAGTGAAATACTATTTACATAAGAAGGAAGAAAGGGAAGTGAGCTATTATATTCAGGTTTTATATTTACTTCTCCTATATCATTATTCAAAAGTGAATCCCTCTGCTTACCTATTTTGAAGAAAGCCAAGAAAGTAGGGCTAATCAAATTGTGTTTCATCCTTTTGTCCAGAAGAAATGTAAAACCTAAACCTTTTACTTGAATAAATACTCCTACTTCATCTTTTCTTGTAGTCATATCCATACAGCTTTTTGAACTTATCCTTTGCTTGTTCTTCAACTATATCATCTGGAATAAACTCTGCATATTCATCTGCTGATTTTATCTGCCTAATTATTTTGTCAAAGTGATAATCATCCCTGAGCTGTTGATTTTCCCTCTCATCTTCCTCATTAAGATTACTTGTGAGATGTCTTATCCTATAGTCTTGTTGCTCTATGGTTTTCCTATTAGATTTCATCTCTGCATATAGAAGTATTGCAGCTCCTACGGCAAGTATTGCTATGCCCTCAATCATTACATTTTACATTATAAGTTTCAAAATCAATAATCCATTTATTCTCTATCAAAAATTGTACCCCAAGTACCCCATGAATCTGTATCCCAGTTTCATCCTGCACTTGTTTTATAGCCTCAGAAGCATCCAAAACAGAAAAGGTGGAAGTATAATCCCTCCCTTCAAAATTGAATGTAGCTTCAATGATAGGGGTTTCTTTGTAGTGTCCCTCTATCCCCATTGTTCTATATGTCCCTTCAAGTAGCTTAAACTCACTCTTAAAATGTTCATATACAAAGTCAAATAGGGTGTTATGAGTAGCACCAGTATCAATCAAGAAACAAAGGTTGTTTGTTTTTCCTGACATCAATATCAGTGGTAAACCTGCCTTTTGTAGACCAAATGTTAGTGGAAATTCCATTTTCTTCATTTAAAATCCTTTTATTATTTCTCCATCTGTATCAATTATACATTTGTAAGTGTATCTGGAACTTGTAATTATCTCTATAATGCTATCAAATATTTCTTTAGATTTTGCTTTTTCTATACTTGATGGTAGTATATTTTGCCATTGTTGAGGTAGCCAATCCATTTTTTCTCCTAACACACAAACTTTAGGAAATAAGGGATTTGAATCATCATACATAATAGCTCTATCTGATGCTCTAAAGATACAATTTTCACTAATTGGAATAGTTTGATGCTTATTATGTACATCATGATACTGAATCCATATTGATAAGTCATAATTCATTCCTATATAGTATGTCTTATCATTTTCATGTATTTCAAGTCCATATTTATAAGATGCATTTTTAGGTATAGGTAAATATTCATTGGTGAAATCATAAGAAATAGTCCCATTGTTGTCTTCAAAAAAGGAGTGATTAATAAATTCAAATCTATCCAATATACAGTTTATTTTTATTTCATTCTGAAAACAGTCTAAGTGTAATATATGAAATAATAACTGTCTCTGCAAAACATGGATAGGAAATCCCAAGTCTGCGTAATTAAGATAAATTTGTTCACCATTCAAATTTCTTATTGACAAAGAAATAGTATCTCCTTCTATCACACAAATAGGTCCTTCTAAAATATCTTCTCCATCTTTTTTCTGTATAGTAATTCTTTTAATACTATTACATTTAAAGTACATTGGAAATGAGTATATCATTTCATCTTTGAAAGATTCAATATATTTTATTACATCTGTTTTAAATGATATGAGATTCTTATTTTCCATATACTCCTTTTTGTAGCCATACTACAAAAAAGAAAGTGTGGTACTTTCCTGCTGAGTCCAAGGTATCACCACAACACCTACAATCACAAACAAGGAAAGCCCACACCTGATGGTATGAGCATTCACTCCCTTACTGCTGTGATTGTTAGTCTTCAAAGTGGTGATTTTAGGACTTCACAAGTAAGAAGCAAACACTTCTTTATCTAATATGTCTTGTTAAACTTCTATTTCATTAGCAATCATTTGATTGTTTCTGTTGCAAAGTTAAGACTTTCCACATATAAACAATCATCCGAAGACTACTTTTAATAGGTTTTCAGACCATATAGCACCATAGGCATGAGCTTATTCTCTTATCTGTCATTAAGGCTCTTGAAGTGGAAAAGTAATAATATACCTTCATATCCACCAGTGGCAAATGTACCATTAATTCCATTACATATCTCTGATTCTCATATCTTTTCAAAATAAAAGCCCCAATTCCTTACAAGAACCGAGGCTTACAACAACAATAAACACAATACAAAGGCTGTTCACCTTTATCTCTCTTTAGCCATTATACACATGAATATCAATCCAATAGTGATATTCAAAATGCCTTTTACCATTATCTCCATGTTATAATCAGTTCAAATACCTTAATACCCAACTACAGCCAGCTACTCCAGAAGGAATAACAAGAAAAGGATGGAAGACATTTCATATCCAATCTTTCTTCCAAACTACCTTCTGGAGCTTATTTTCCAGTTCTCCATTCAGCCACCACAGAAAATACCCCTTGCTCACTTACTTCCTATATAAATATAACCAAGTAAATGTGAAGTGTCGAATTTTTATTTTCATTCCTATAAGGTGCATCACAAGTTTTTTCGACACAACAGAATTTCCTAACATAATGGATAAATGGGAGCAGATACTCCAGAAGGGAATAGGAAGTATAAGATTATTGTATAAACCATGAATATTCATTTTCTCCATACAGAGCCTTATTTAGCCCTTCTGTAAGCTGTGTGGCATTGAGTGACCTATCCAAGAAATTATCTATATAGCTGCTTTTATTGGCTCCAGTGAGCAGATTATATACATTCCACATGGATATGGCACTCTGATTCTCAGGAAGGGCAAAATTATCATCATTATAATATGATTTGGCTACAAGTCCTATCTGAGTATCTGTCATCAGCATTTGAGGAAGCCTTTTCTTCTGTTCAATTGGGAGATATTGGTATAATCTGCTCTTTCCCAAGAACTGGGCAAATTGGCTTTCAGTCATATAACTATCTTTATATGCACTCATGTAGTAGAGGTGTTTGGCTATGTTGTATTCTTGAAATAGCCTCATCACTGAACTAAATAAATCAGCAGTACTCATCACCTTTAACTCAGACTTGTAACCATCAGTTGAGACACACATATTACAGCAAACTAAGTTCTTAAAGCCTATAAATACCTTGAACTTCTCTACTCCTTTCTTGCTGTATAGGTTCTCATGGTTATATGCCCTGACACCACCTATTGTGAGGTTCAATCTATTGCCCATTATATCTTCATGGATAGTGGGAATTTCAAAACAGAACATCATTCTTTCATAGTAAATGGTCTTGTCTGATTCAAGTAAATCCTTCACTGGTTTATGAATAGCTTCGGGTGTTCTACCTTTAATGATATGGCTTACTCTGATAGCTGGTTCTTCAATCCTCTCATTGGGAAATATCTGATTGGCAGTTTCCCAAACAGTGTCAATAAATGAAGGGTGACTGATAGTTATCTCATTATCCTTGCTGAATACTGGCACCACACATTCTTCCCTTAGATGCTGTATAGTGACTTCTTTGGTATTGGCTTCTATAAAAGGTAATCTTTTGTTTTCCCTTCTGGAGCTGATAATTTCAGTCTCTATAGTTTCAACTGGGGTTTCAACCTCAAACTTTGGCTGATTGAAGTTTTGTATCAACATGTTAGTTCTGTGTACTGGCATTAACTGCATTGCTTCCATAATGTATAAAATTAGGATTATAGTTGATAATAGGTTTATTGTTCTCTTCTTGTAACTGCATCTTCTTCTGCATGAAATCTGATGTAAGTTGCTGATACCATTCTGGGTATTGGTGATAGATAGAAGTAAGTTCTTCAATGGTTTTAGCCTGATTTATCTTCTGCCTTATCATATCCAAGTTTACTCCATTATTGCACCAATCCAGTATTATTTGCCCAGTAGTGGGTGTAATAGTAAAGTCTGGTTTACCCATGAATAGACTTGTTCTATCCTTTGATGCAATGGCTTGATGCTTCATATTAATATCAAGGACTATGGTAAATTCATAGTCTATTCCATCCCTCATGACAGCCTTTAAGCCCACTTTCTCAGGAATCATCTTGCCATTTTTTTCACTAAGAACATAATCCTGCTTGCACCTCATAGTACAAATAACATGGCTTGGAGATTGTAGAATCTTCTGCATGAAGGCATTAATTCTTGGTGTAATCTTCTGCCAATTAGTGAATGAATTGCCTTGTAGGTTAGCATGGTATTCCAGAAGGTTATCCCAGCATTGGGAAATGCTGTCTATGATTATCACCTCCATTTTAGCCTCTTCACATATCTTTATAGCTTCAATATAAGTCTCAGGTGTGAAGTTGTCTTGAAGGGGTAATACATTGTAGTTGCCTAAACTGGCATACAAATCAGCGCTCCCATTTTCACTATCAATAATGGCAATTTTGGTCCAGTCATTTGTCAGACCATAGGCTAATAATAGTGCAGAATAGGTCTTTCCTGAACCTGCACAGCCTTGTAGGGCAAGCTTTATCTTAGCCTGCCTCTTTGATGATACTCTTAAATTTAACATATAAATTAATAATTAATTAGTAAATTTGCATTGTTAAAAATACATAGATGCATGAAAACAATAACTTTAGAACAACTTATAGAAGAAGGTTCCGAAATAAAAAAACAGATTTCATATATTAATGTCCCTGCTGGAGTAATAAGAACTTATAAAGCTTATCAGTTAAGTGATAATCAAAAATATGAAACATGGAAAAATATGACTATAAGATTTCTCTCTGTCAATTTTCCTGGAGATAGATGCATTAATGATTTTGAGAAAACTTCTGAAGAATTCTCAAAATCATACAAATCTCCCATTGTATTTGATAAAATGTTAGGTATATTAAATTCATGCTTAATTATTCCTCAAGTTCCAATAGCATCAAAAGAAGCAAGTATGATTGACAAATCAATCCATGTAAATGTGAATCAGAATCAGTCACAACAACAAACTATTGCATTTGAGATTTTTGTTGAAGCTATAAAAGATGAACTTACAGGTAAGCAGCAAAAAGAAATCAAAGAAATTATTACTAATGAACCTAATCCTATTCAAGCTAAGACTAAACTGATTGATAAAATCAAAAGTTTTGGTTCAGATGTTACATCAAATATTATAGCTAATATTATTACCAATCCTGCTATATGGGGAAATTTTTAATAAGGGTATTAGAAAAATACCCTTATTATTGATTCCTATAGAGTTGCCAATGTAGTAGCCCCTCCTTCCCCTTTCTGATGTAACAGAAGGAATATATCTCCAGTTTCAGCAGAGCATACTTCTGAAATGACTGGTATTGTCAGCTCTCCAGCCTCCACCTTCCTTGAACAAGCTCCAGTTTCAAAGCCATAGACAAAGAAACACTTGCCAGTGTGTTCATTTCTTTTCACTTCAATCTTTTCCACATTGTGCTGTGCTTTAAATTCAGCTACACTCATTGTCTTTAAGAACTTCAAGTTTCTTTCCATAATTGTAAATTTATTATTGTTGTAGGGGGGACTATTCCCATCCTGAGTGATGGGGGAGGTGATTGGTTGGAGTGCATAACACTCATGGCTCCAGAAGAGAAAAAAATAAAAAAATAATTTTGGATAGTTCTTTCAAGTCAGTAAAAACAGTTATACTATTACAATGCGATATATATACTCCCCCCTGCTCTTTGGGTAAAAATTGAGATTTGTGGAAATAGCTAAGTTTATGCAGACCTATACATCTCAAAAAATAGTAGTCTATCTTCTTCTTCAGGTACATTATTTTCAAGTATATCTAAATAAGTAACATATCCCAAATGTGGATACATAAGTATTGTACCATGAAAAAAATTAAAATTGATTAAAGCTATGTATGATTCTCCAAGTGTTTTTAAAATACCTTTGCTAATCAGACTATTTTTATACTTAGTATATGTGTTCTTCACCATACCTAAAGTCTCATAAATAGCTTTATCAGGCAAGTTTAATCTAAATGTATTATTTACACAGATACAATATAGCCCAATCATAAAGCCTTTCTCTTCTGGAGACAGAGAATTATCACTGAATAATTCAGTCCAAATAACTCTGTAGTTTTCAGATGGATTAGGCAAATAATATCTATTCCTTTTAATTTTATAACTTTCTTGTATAGTGTCAACTCTATATCCTTTCTCCTTTAGTTTAGGGATAAATGAATCCTTTATATAATCAATGCTTACTCCAGTTGTATCAGATAACTGTCTAAATGTAGTATCAGTAATCATATATTCAGCTCCTATCTTATAGGGAGCATTAATATATAGACCTGCTAAAAGATAGAGGTCTTTAAGTTTGAATTGTTCACAAGCTTCTATTGGAATAACAGCATATTGTTTCAATGATTTCATATCCTTGTCTTTTTATATGGTCAAAAATCACCCTATACTAACTACCTACTATAATAATTAAATGATAGGATTGAGTAGGTAATTAGTATGGGGTGAATTTTGACCATGGGGTTAGAAATAAAAGCAGCTTCAAAGAAATATAGCTATATCTCTTTGATTTTCAGATATAAAGATATGAAAAAATATAGATGGAAGCAAATATTTTAACACTTTATTTAATTGATAATCAGCGACTAAACTATAAAATAACTTAACAAATTATTATCTTCTGGAGCAATTCTATCCTTATGCTCTTTTAATTGTAGGGGATTTTCCCCTCTAATAACATATTGATTCCTTGGTCTATCAGTCTTATACATGCTTTTAAAGAGGCTTATATATTTTCTAGGCATTAGTACCTTGTGCAGATGATATTTGGCTATAGGGACTAATATAGTTTGTATTTCAGGGGAAGATAATGTTTGATTTACAGAAAAAGACTCTCTTATAGCTTTTTTGAAAGGGTGTTCTTCTGCTAAAGCCCAATACATTACAGCATTATTGAGATTTTTAAAGGCTACATCATTGTCAGTTCTAATCTCCCAAAGTTGGTTTAATAGGCTATCCAAATCAACATACTTATATAGTCTACCAAATCTCTCAAGAAATATTCTCTTATTTCTTTTACTCTGCCTAATACATGTCTTTAAAGTATTGTCATTTAAACTACCTATTGCAGCCAATGTATTAATTTCAGTAATAGCCTCTTGTATGTAACTATCTGCAAGTTCTCCTTGCATGGCTTTGTTTTCATCTTCAAGAGCCATTTGTTGCTGGCTTATATCATAATTTATAGAGTTGTATTGAGCTATGTTGGCACATTTATCTAAAGCTTCTTTCATCTTCTCAGGTAGGAAATATAGTCCTCTATATAACTCCATTCTCTCAACTAAATAATCTATATTCAGATAGGCAGGCACATACTCACCACATATGTTTCTCCTAATTAAATTTATAGGTTCATCATTGCTTATCCTCTCTTGTGCTTTATCCTTTATAGCCTCTTTTACAATAGAGAATAGGTTTGTAAGTGTATAGTCTCCTTGGCTAATGTCATCAGCAGCAGTAATAAGCCTTAAAACTTTATTAGCTTTTCTTACAAGAGAATTTGGATAGGTTCTCATATCTTCTACCAATGCATAATCTTTGGTATTATAAACAATAGTGTCACTTAGTATCTTATACTCACCTCTACATCTTCCATATATTTGTGTCATTCTATCTAAGGTTAACATAGAATAGTCTCTTCTGGAGTCTGATACTGTTATTAGATGATAATTGTCTGATATGTCTATTCCAGTAAAGTAGCAACAAGTGGCAAAATTAATTCTATTTGGCAATACATCATTACTATCTAATTTGGCTGCATAATATTCTCCTGCTTCTTTAATAGATGCCTCACTACATAGTATTGCACATTCCTTTTTCACTTCTTCTTCAAGAGAAGATATGATATTTTGAATCTGTAGAATGGAGTTATATGCAATGAATATTTTCTCATTTGGGTGAGATTTAATCTCATTTATCACTACTTGGATAATGTTATTGGTATGAAGTAGTTTAATATTTCTTTTCTTTTCCCATTGCCATGAAATAGGAAATAGACATTCCTTCTTTAAAAGGGAATTGGTAAACTCTTTCATAGTAGCTGTAACCATGCACCTATTCTTGGGAGGGAACAACAGATAATAATCAATCACATCTTCCAGATGAGGTCTGTAGTTACTATCAGATTGAAGGACATCTATTTCATCAATCATTAGAAAGTAGTCCTTATAATTCTCTTCTTTTATTAATTTCAGTAACCTACCTAAACTATCTGCTACTACCAACAGCTTCTTATATCCTTCCTTCTGGAGATACTCTATTATCTCTTGGTCTGTTGTCCTTTCCTTTTCATCCTTTATTTCACTTCCTATATATAAAGTTTTGGGGTGCTTTTTACATTTGGAGAAAGCCAGTGCTTTTGTAGGAAGGACTATAATTGAATTTCTATTTGAGTTTATTTCAAGGGTAGTAGCACCTACTCCAGGAATCTGTTTGTTTACTATGCCATGTGGCATCTTATCAATGTAAAAAGATAGATTAAAGTTACATTGAACCTCTTCATACTTTGAAAAATCTCCATATAATAATCCTTCAAGACTATCAATTCTTGTATCTGGTGATATTTCTTTGATTTCTTCGGAATTTCCATCTATTGAATATACAATCTGTGGAGCATCATATAAATCTCCATAAGTATTATACAATGGGGTAGTATTTTCCATATCTCACTTAGTTTAAGTTTATAATAAAATAACAAAGTGAGCAAAAATAGTAAAGAATCTCCATAATCCAATAAACCATAGAGATTCTTTTAAACCTACTTACTTCTGGAGACCACTGCCAAACACATATTTAAGAACTTTAGAATTAGCTTCATTCTCAATCTTAAAGTCTCTTTCAATGTATATATCTGTGACTTTCATTGCTTCATCTATATGGTTGAGGGCTGAATGGACTGTGTATTTGTCTATGCCTACTTTGTTGACTGCTAAAGTAGCCCATGAGTGTCTTGCTGCATAGTACTCCAAATCATCTATTTTCAAAAGTTTTCCAATCTCTTTGAGTCCTATATTTATAGCCTTATTGAAGTTGCCAGCAGTTGAATAAGTATGATAGAAATTAAATATTCTATTTTTTGTTTGGTCTTGGTATTTTTCCATTAGTGGTTGAAGAATAGGGGGAACTATAACTTTCATTTTGGCTTTATCTAATCTTCTGTCTTTGGTTTTACTTCTGTAGTAGGTGATTGCTTTTCCTTCCAGTGTAGAGCAACTGTATAAGTCTATTGAGTTCATTCCCATCAGGCAGAAAGATATAATGAAGCAATCTTTGGCTAAATTATATGGGCATTTCTTCTCTTTTCCTGTGTTGTTGTATTGATAAGGTAATTCCCATATCTTTTTGATGGCTTCTGCTGGTATGGCTCTCTTTCTTGTAGCCTCTTGCTTAGGTATTTCTAAGTTATCAAAAGGTGAATTGGGCACTAAGATGATATTTCTATCATAGTCATTATATCTTTTTTTGACTTCATTGTATAGATGTCTGAGGCATCCAATATATAAAGAGAGCATTCTGTTGGAAGGTATTCGTTTTCCATGTTTCTTTAATTCCTCAATTCTTTGGGCTCTTTTTAATTGTAGATAGTTCATGAAATCTTTTAATAGCTTTTTAGTTATTTGGTCTGTATCCAAGTGTTCTTTTCCAAGATAAGTGATGAAAGCATTAATAGATGTCTGGTAGTTGGCTTTTCCTTTTAATTGAGTAGTTTCCAACCACTCTTTTGAGAACTGAATGAAATCTATGGTAGTCTTTCTTTCATTTTTAACCTTGATGCACTCTATTATATCATTTAAGCTGTAATTAGCTGTTTCCAATGGGAGGGAAGCACATAATTCTTGATATTGCCTAACAATATTATTTGCTTCCTTAATAAACTTGGGATTCTTTATTTTGAATGCCTTGGTGAGGTCTTCCTTCCTTACATAGATAGAAGTAGGCAGTCTTTTGACTTCTCTCTTATAAGTCATTCTGATTTTGACATTATACGTACCATCACTCTTTTGTTTGCCTTTTAATACTTCGGCTTTGATTGTTATCATTGTATATTATTTAATCGTTATATTTTTGCATAAAGTTTCAACATCAGAGTGT